>Ga0256404_1003148_pt1 | contig 34582 bp, 25 predicted proteins | sample RumenRJG_01DNA_FD_185990 | JGI IMG/M metagenome (GOLD analysis project Ga0256404, IMG submission 185990) | Bovine rumen microbial communities from Lethbridge, Alberta, Canada - RJG_01 | ecosystem: Host-associated > Mammals > Digestive system > Stomach > Rumen | place: Canada: Alberta | collected... | reverse complement strand
GAATTTAGGCTATGGCATCTCTGCGCCCAGTCTCCGGACCGGAGCAGACATTCAGGCAGTCACCGAGGCATGGGCTCGCGCCACAGAAGAGCGGCAGCATATTCCATAATGCTGCCGGAAGTGAAGGATACGCGGCCCTTATACAGCAGGTGACGGCTACTGCAGGGCGGCCGGATGAATATTACCCGCCGTGGACCTCGCCTGAGCAGTCGATCATTGGGACTTTTACGGCGAGGTTGAAATGCCTCGCGATCAGAGAGCTCGGGAAGGTGGAGATTGCGGCGTTGTAGTCAGCGGCCTGGATGTTGAATGTGTTTATCATCTTCTTCTCCGCAGACTCCTCGGCGCGGAAGCGGTCGATCTGGTTGAGGACGGTCATGTGGTCGCGCATTGCCGGACTGTCGGTCAGGTAGAGCGTGAGTCCTGCGGACGCTGAGGCCATACGGTCGAGGCAGGAGGCGAGCTCGGTGAAGGCGTTCTCGCACTGATCGTTCGCAGCCTCGCGGAGTGCCGAGTCAAGGAACACCGCAGCCTTGCCGAAGGTCTCGGCAGCATGCTCCTCCTCAAGCGTGCGTCCCTTGATGGTGCCCAGGGTCTCGGCTATTTTGGACGCGGTGTCTGCATGAGACCCGAGGTTCGAGATCAGCTCGCGGAATGTCTCATCATTGAAGTGCTTTCTGCTTACGATCCCGTTGTAGAGGAATACGCCCCAGGCGGCGGCGCCGATTATGGCGAGCAGAATAACGGAGAAGAACACGGTGAAGCTGATGCTGATGAGCAGCACCGAGACGCAGAGCACAAGGACTGCTGCGGCGGCTTTGAGGAACTTCTTTTCCTGAAGATGATCCATTGTCAGTTTTATCCCTTTAAAGACCCTGGGGAGACTCCGGCAGGGTACTGGTTATTTTATTATTTTGCCGGCCCTGTTCCGCTGACATTCCTCACATTTCCGGCCATGGAGCCGGGGATCGGAAGGCGTCATGCGGAACGGATCCGGTGCTTTTTCAGCCGATTATACCCCTAGAGGGCAGGGATCATAAGCCAGCGCGGGACTTTCTCCTTTAATTCGCCGGCAGGGTGTCTCTCGCGCGCAAATCTGCTAAAATTCACGCGCGGACTGGAGCTGTTCCGAGTGGGACCGGCCGCACGCCGCGGCAAACATAGGAATTTTCAGGAAAATGATTGACCCCAAGTATCTTCGTGACGAAAAGGATCTGAATGAGATTAAGGTAAAGCTTGCTGAGCGCAACTATACCCTTGACACCGGGCTGCTGCTTTCCCTTGAGGAGAAGCGCAAGTCATTCCAGTCGAGGACCCAGGAGCTGCAGTCCCAGCGCAACTCCTTCTCGAAGCAGATCGGGCAGGCGAAGAGAAACGGCGAGGATGCCTCCGCCATCATGGCAGAGGTTGCCAAGGTCGGCGAGGAGCTCGACGAGGTCAAGAAGCAGCAGGACGAGGTCCTTGCCGAGATCAGCAAGATCGCCTACACCATCCCTAACCTTCCTGATGATTCCGTTCCCGTAGGAAAGGACGACAGCTTCAACGTCGAGCAGCGCCGCTGGGGCGAGCCGAGGAAGTTCGATTTCGAGGTGAAGGATCACGTCGCGCTCGGCGAGGCCATCGGCGGACTTGACTTTGACTCCGCGCGCAAGGTCACCGGCTCCCGCTTCGTCTTCATGAAGGGCGACATTGCGCGCCTCCACCGCGCTCTCGGGCAGTTCATGCTGGATCTCCACACCCAGCAGCAGGGCTACACCGAGATCTGCGTTCCCTATCTCGTCAACTCCGACAGCCTTTACGGCACCGGCCAGCTCCCGAAGTTCGAGCTTGACCTGTTCCACACCCTTCTTACCGCTACAGGCGACGAGGAGGGCGTACAGCGCCGCTACTCCCTGATCCCGACCGCCGAGGTTCCTCTTACCAACCTGGTCCGCGGCGAGCTCCTCCAGGAGAAGGATCTCCCGATCAAGATCACGGCTCTCACCCCCTGCTTCAGATCCGAGGCAGGCAGCGCCGGACGCGATACCCGCGGCCTTATCCGCATGCACCAGTTCGACAAGGTCGAGATGGTCCAGATTGTCCATCCAGAGAAGTCCTGGGAGGCGCTTGAGAGCCTGACCGCGAACGCCGAGGAGGTCCTGCAGAAGCTTGGCCTTCCGTACAGGGTCGTCGCGCTCAGCACCGGCGACATGGGCTTCTCCTCCGCCAAGACCTATGACCTTGAGGTCTGGGTTCCCGCGCAGAACACCTACCGCGAGATTTCCTCCTGCTCCAACTGCACCGACTTCCAGGCGCGCCGCATGGGCGCGAGGGTGAAGCTCGCGGGCGGCAAGAACGTTCTCGTCCATACCCTGAACGGCTCCGGCGTCGCAGTCGGCAGGTGCCTTGTCGCCGTCATGGAGAACTATCAGAACGCTGACGGCTCCATCACCATCCCCGAGGTGCTCCGTCCCTACATGGGCGGCCAGGAGAAAATTGAGGTTCCGGCAAAGAGCGGGAAGTAACAGAGAAACCTGCGCAGGGCCGTGCCGGATGGGCTTCCCGGCATGCAGGCTGGCGGCATCAGGTGCTGCCGGCCTGTATTCGGCTTTAAGGAATGATAACCATGAATGAGCTTGACTGGGCCATACTGGCTGTCATAGGACTCTCCGCGCTTATCAGCATCATGAGGGGCTTCGTGAAGGAAGTGCTGTCCCTCATCGTCTGGTGCGCGGCTTTTTTCTTTGCCTTCGTCGGCTGCGGCCCGCTCTCGGAGAACCTCACTTTCATCGAGAGCCCCACCGGCAGGACGATGGCCGCGGCCGGCGCAATCTTCACCATGGTGATCATCGCAGGCGGCATCGTGAACTATTTCGCGGGCCGCTTCATGGAGAAGACCGGGCTTTCCGGCACTGACCGCCTTATAGGGGCAGGCTTCGGCATACTGAGGGGCGTCATCATCGTGGCCGCGCTCTCCGCGTTCTTCACGATATTCATCAGGATGACCGGGCTTTCCGCCGTTGCCGAGGCGCCCCTGTACCGCGACTCAAGGCTGATGCCCTTCGTCAACCGCCTGGTGAGCTCGTTCGCGGGCTCGGTCCCCCAGATGCAGCAGGCGGCAGGAGCCAGGCCCTCGGGGCAGGGTAAGAACGTTTTGACAGTGCTGGATCAGGCAGAGCCCGCCGTTTCAGGAGAGGCGGCAGGAGCCGTCCCTCCGGCAGCAGAATCAGACAGCGGCGCCGCGGAACGGCCCAAGCCCGTTCCCGCGCCGCGCAGCAATTAGATTTTTCATTACGGATATTCAGGACAGAATATGTGTGGAGTAGCAGGAATAGTTGCAACATCGCCCGTGAACCAGCAGCTTTATGATGCGCTGACGGTTTTGCAGCACCGCGGTCAGGACGCAGCCGGAATTGTCACCATTTCAAACGAAAAGTTCAGGCAGAGAAAGGCAAACGGTCTTGTAAAGGATGTTTTCGAGGTCCGCCACATGCACCGCCTTAAGGGCAACATCGGCATTGCCCACGTCCGCTATCCGACCGCCGGCTCCTCGAGCGCCGCAGAGGCCCAGCCTTTCTATGTCAACTCGCCTTTCGGCATTGCGCTTGCCCACAACGGCAACCTCACTAATGTCCGCGAGCTCACCGAGTACGTCGAGAAGCACTGCCGCAGGCACCTCAACACCAGCAGCGACAGCGAGGTCCTCATCAACCTCTTTGCCCATGAGCTCGGCCGCACTCCGGATCTGACCCCTACTCCCGAGGATATCTTCGAGGCCGTAAGGGCAGTGAACTCCAAGGCGCACGGCGCCTATGCCGTAGTTGCCCTCGTCATCGGCGCGGGGCTTGTCGCCTTCCGCGACCCCAACGGCGTCCGGCCGCTGGTATTCGGAAGCAGAAAGGATGAGAACGGCAGGACCGAGTACATGGTCGCCTCGGAGAGCGTTGCGCTTGACACCCTGGGCTTTTCGCTGATCCGTGACGTCGCCCCGGGCGAGGCCATCTACATCACCGAGGACGGCGAGTTCCACAGCGCTGTCTGCGCCGAGACCACTGCCCTTAAGCCCTGCATCTTCGAGTACGTATACTTTGCCCGCCCTGACTCCGTAATGAACGGCGTCTCCGTCTATGCGGCGCGCGTCAGAATGGGCAGGTACCTCGGTGAGAAGATCAAGAGGGAGTGGAAGGATCTCGACATTGACGTGGTCATTCCTGTCCCGGAGACCTCCTGCGACATAGCGCTCGAGATCTCGAAGTACCTCGGCATTCAGTACCGCCAGGGCTTCGTGAAGAACCGCTACATCGGCAGGACCTTCATCATGCCGGGGCAGAAGCAGAGGAAGAAGTCGGTAAGGAGCAAGCTCAACGCCATCAGAAGCGAGTTCAAGGGCAAGAACGTCCTCCTCGTCGATGACTCCATCGTCCGCGGCACCACGAGCGGCCAGATCATCGATCTCGCCCGCGAGGCCGGCGCCAACAAGGTCTACTTCGCCTCCGCCGCGCCTGAGGTCAGGTACCCCAATGTCTGCGGCATTGACATGCCCACGAGCCGCGAGCTCATCGCCTACGGCAAGACCAACGAGGAAATCCGCAGGCTCATCGGCGCTGACGGCCTCATCTACCAGGATCTCGAGGACCTCAAGAAGTCCGTCCGCGAGGAGAACCCCAAGCTCGTTGAGTTCGAGGACTCGGTGTTCAGCGGCAAGTTCATCAACGATGACGTGAACGACGAGTACCTTGCCTACCTTGACAAGCTCAGAAACGACGACGCCAAGGCAGATCACGCCTGGGTTGACGAGGTGGCTGATCTCGAGCTTTTCAACGGAGACAACTGAGAAACTTAGGAGGGGCCTGCATGTTCATGTCAGGAGAGGATGAGGCCGAGACCGGCATCGGCAGCGCGGCAGCAGGCCGGATCCTGTCAGAGTTCCGGCAGATTTTCCTCCGGAGCGGGGGCAATCCGCCGCATGCAGAGCTGGAGAGTTTTTACCAGGAGCGCGAGTCTGACCTGAAGGGCGGCTTTGTCTACGCGGGCGTGATGCTCGCGTGGATGGACTACTCCGGGTACGGCACGGTCGTTTCGGAGAAGGCCGCGCGCGAGCACCTCAGGCAGAGCGCGAAGCTCCGCGGCTCCCTTTCCCCGGATCTCGTCATCCGGATGGTCACCGCGTTTGATCCAGGATTCATTGCTGACACCCCGGCAAACCTCTCCTATTCAAAAAGGTACCTCCGTCTCGGCCTCTTCCTCACGCTTCTTCCGCAGACACCCGCCGGAAACTACGAGATTGCGAAATTCCTCCTGTCGCTGGTCCTTGACTTCAATGACTCGGAGGTGGCGAGGAAGCGCGCTGTCGAGCTCATAGAGAGCGCTGCGGAAAAGGATCCCTCGCTCTCCGTCGAGGCGGCGCGTGCGCTCTTTGTCAACGATCTTCCCCCGGGGCTGGACGGCCTTGACGAGGTCGAGGGCAGGAGCAGTCGTGCGGTTGATCTGCTCCGGGGCGTCATACAGCAGGAGCATGACCGGAGCGGCACCGAGTCAATCTCCCTCGGGAGGCTGATGCTCGCCTTCTACTTCGCGCACTGGTGCATCACCTCGACGCCTCTCGCCCGCCTCCCTGACGACATCATGGCCCTTTTCGCCGGAAGCATGGTGAGGAACGGCCGTTCGGGCTTTGACGACTCATACGTCTTCCTCGCGCTTTTCGGCATACTCAACGACGGGATCCGCGACAGCGAGTTCCGCCTTGAGAACGCAGCGGAGTGCTCGGCAGACGGCATCGAGCGCAGCGACAGCATCGCGAACCCGAGCGGCTCGCCTGACGATCTTCCCGACATCCGGGGCGGCATGCTCTATGAGATCGCAGGGCAGACCGCCTCGGGGCTCTATCTCTACGCAGAGGCCAAGAAATACGATCTGGGCCTCCGCCTCGAGCACGGCAACGAGGATGATCTTGTCGCCGAGAGCCTTGATCTCGGGTTCGATCCGGCAGCCGCAGACGTCATCATCAGCGAGACAAGGCGCGGCGGCGCACAGAGATTCTTCGAGCTCCTCGGGTTCGAGGGCACGCCTGACTCCCTGGAGCCGAGGAGCGAGTACGCCAGCTCCGTCCCCTTCCCGTACAGCTTCATGGGGGATCCGAGAATGCTCAACAGCTTCGCCGCCACTGCGGCGGGCGGCCTGATGCTGCGGCCCGACATTCTCCCGGAGCTTACCGAGTATGTGGCCTTCTCCGAGGCGTACTACGACATGTTCAGGGCAAAGGACAGCGATGAGGAAGAGCTGGTGCCGTACGGCGTCTGGGCGACTCTCTGCCGCTACATGGCGGCCAACACCTCGAGCGCCGCGCTGCTCTTCGAGGTCGCCCGCATGCTCATCGAGCATCCGAAGCTTACCGACATGCTCATTGCGAACGACTCAGACGGCGACTTCCCGACCTGGGATCCCTTCGCGATACTCAACAACTCCTCGATACTCGCGCTTGCCACGGCATCCGGGTTCATCGGCTGCGTTCAGCACCTCGCGAGGGTCAATGACGCAGACCGGATGCTGCAGAGGGCAAGGCAGATCCTGCCCTATACCTCGCATCTCTTCGGCACGGCCTTCGAGCAGTCGGCCGCGGATCTCGGAAACTCATCCTTCTACAGCTTCGTGGTGGAGTACGGCCTTCCCGGGGAGTCAATGAAGGTGCCGGCCGAGGTGTGGGACATCTTCGCCGCCGCCGGAAACGCGCGGAGCCTCCGCGAGGCGAGGAAGACCGCAGGCAGGACGCGCTTTGCGAAGCTTGCCGAGACAGCCCGGAAGTTCCGTCTCATGATGCACCTCATCTCTGACAATGCCGCGGCGCTCTTTGCATCGGATCCCGGGGTTCCGGAGAGCGTCGTGAGGGAGTACTACTTCTACTTCTCGCTCAGGTCGGATCCGGACAGCCATCAGGCCTTCATCAGGGCGGCGGAGGAGCGCATTCCCGGGCTTTCCGGCGAGAGCTCCGGCGACAGCGCGCTCAGCACGCGCCTCACCATCATCGGCGCTGACCGCAAGGCCGCCTTCGCGAGGGTGCTTGAGAAGCTGCAGAGCGACAGCTTCTGGAACAGGCTCATCACCGGCCGCGAGATGTCGGACGGCGGCACCGACTGGGGGCTCACGAGGAAGCCTGCAAGGATAATGAGCCCGATGCTCGGCATTGACGATGACTTCGTTCCCCACCCCGAGAACTGACGCTCGGTCGTTCGTCCTCATAGGCGGCACTTCCGTTCTCGGGAGGGCGCTCCTTGAGCGGCTCATTTTCCTTTCGGGGGGCAAAGGAACGGCGGTCCTTGCCGGGAGGGAGAGCCCGGGGCTCGCAGCTGCGGCAGATGAGATCGCAGGGCGCTTCCCGGAAGTCTCCGTGAGCACGGTCTCGGGCAGCATCGTGGATGCCGCTGGCATAGAGTCGCTCTCCGGGCGGATCCTCTCGTCAGCCGTTCCTGATTTCCTTATCATTGCGCTCGGCTCGCCTGCTGACGAGAAGGCGGCCGAGGATAATCCGGAGCTCCTTGCGGACAAGCTCTGGATAAACGCCTCGGCGCCCGTTCTCTTCCTTGAGATTTTCTTCCGGCAAATGAGGGAGTCAGGCGGCCGCATGGCCGTTTTCGGCTCGGTAGCGGGAGACCGGATAAGGCGCGGCAACTACACCTACGGCGCGGCGAAGAGCCTTGTCTCCGCCTATGCGGAGGGCTTTTCCGAAAAGGCGAGGGGAAGCGGAGTCACGCTCACTCTCATAAAGCCGGGTCCGGCTGACACGCCGCTCGGACGCGCGGCGCACCCGGGAAGGCTCGGCAGGATGTTCCTTGCCGATCCGGAGGCTGTCGCGAGGCGCGCGGCATGCGCGGTCCTCAGGGGAAGGCGGACAGTCTATGCCCCTTTCTGGTGGCGGCCGCTTATGGCTCTCGTGAGGCTTGTGCCGGGCCGCCTGCTCTCGCTTTTTTCCGAGTAGCCGGCTCTGCCTGGGCGTATTTCCCGCGCCCGGCCGGTGATTATTTTTTTTGACCGTCCTTTCATTTCTGAGAACGGCTGCTGTATTGAGTCTGCTCTGATGGTAGACTGACATAATTGGAGGAAAGCGTTATGCTCGATAAGGATTTTGCCGGCCGCTTCAGGGAAGAGCTCAAAACCCGCCATATTGCCTTTGATGAGGACGATGGCGAGTTCACCATCTCCCCGGGCTCGCTCTCATCGGACGAGGACGGATTTGTCTGCATTTTCGAGGCAGTGGCTGCCGAGAAGGGCGATATCTTCCAGCTTGAGGGGTTCCAGGTGCACTCCCGCTACGTCGGCTCGGTCGGCGATCCGCTTTTCATCGGATCCCTGAAGGACAGCGAGCCGCCTCTTCTTGCCGCGCACCATACCGACGATCCGGTCTGCTCCTTCGGCTACGTCATGTACTACAACGATGATCTCTGGCATCTTGCCGGCTTCTCCTCCATAGGCAAGTACTCAGGCTTCTTCCAGATGTACGAGACCGGGCTCATGAGGATCATGCTTGACACGGAGAATGTCGGCATGCACCCCGATGAGTCCGACCGGGAGAACCTGGTGTTCCTGCAGGCGAAGAGCACCGCGGATCTGATGAGCGAGTTTGCCGAGATGATCGAGCGCCACCACGGCCGCATCCCGGACGGAAGCTTCACCGGCTGCCGCGCGCCCGAGCAGGTATTCATGTCCCAGGACGGCACCGGGGTGAGCTTCACCGCAGCAGCGGAGAAGATGAAGTCTTCCCTCAGCCATTTCCGGTTCATCGAGCTCGGAGAGCCGGAGGGCAGCGAGTCCGGAAGCTGGATCATGGAGCACGGCTACCTCAGCGAGATAGAGAGCAGGGCAAAGGAAATCACCGCCGCCGGCGCTGTCCCCGCATTCCGCTGCAGCCCTCTTGCGGTCAGCATGAAAAGCGCCGTGGCCATGCTCCACGGCGACTGGCTCGTGAGATCCCTTATTGATCCGGGCTCCCCGTTCGAGATTGACGACGTGACCCTTGCCGGAAGCAAGGTCCCTGCAGCCGGCATCCTCGACTTCTCGAACCCCGAGGTCCGTGAGGCCGTCGCCGGAGTGTTCAAAACCCTCCATGAGCGCCTGGGCATCGGCTATTTCAGGCTCGAGAGCCTCAGCCTCGCCTGCTCGAGGGGCGGCGCCTCGGTGCATGGCGGCTTCACCAGGATTGACAATTACCGCGCGGGTCTCGAGACCATCGAGAAGGCCGTTCCCGGTGCGGTGATTGAGCTCTGCGACGCGCCGCTCTGGCCCTCGCTCGGCTTCGGCTCGGTACTCTCACTTTCTGACAGCGGCTTCCTTCATGCGGACATAATGCGCCGGGCGAGACTCCTCGCGCAGAGGCGCTGGATGGACGGCAATCTCTGGCTCATTGACGCGGGGCCGCTCTCCTTCAGGGACGCGTCAGCTCCGGATGACGAAGGCGACCGCTCGTTTGCGGCGGCTCTTGCCCTGGTGTTCAGGAGCGTCCTCTTCTTCACAGACTCGCCCGCCGAGCTCAAGGACGAGGATCTCAGGATCCTGGAGAAGATCCGCGAGGCGGCTCTCGCGCGCTACAACACCTCGGCGATTGACGAGATGTCTAGGTGCATCAAGCTCGAGAATGAGGACCGGGTCATCAATATCTACTTCAACTGGTCGGAGAACAGGCCCCTCAGGATCAGGATCCTGCCTGACACCAGGAACTTCTGGACCGACGAGCCGCTTGAGGCAGACTCCTACATCACCATCAATGGCTTCGGCGCTTTTGTTACGGTAAAGGACATACACGCGTAGCCTCCGGGTGGCGGAGGCTGCCGCCTCCACTCCTCAGGCTTATTCCCGGGGCTTCCGGTACATCCCTCCGGAGGCCCCGGCTCCCTGCTCTCCTGTTCACATTCCTCTCTTTCCAGGGTTTCCATTTCCCCTTGTCCGTGCTCATCCGGCCTGTTCAGGCCTCAAAAGGCATGCAATGTCTCATTCCTGAAATGTCACGGTTAAAAAACGCGCATGCATTGGCTAAAATCAGAGTGCACGGCTGATTACTCACAGGATTATATGAATATAAACAGAATTGCATGGCCGGCAGCTGCGGTGCTTGTCCTCTGTGCCGCGGCCGGGACGGCCCAGGCGGACTGCGCTGCGGAATTCGACGCGGGAAACTACAAAAAGGCTCTCAGGACATGCACCGGGGCAGCAAAACAGGGCGATGCTGTAGCATTCAATGTCCTCGGGCAGATGTACGGTAACGGCCTCGGGGTAAAGACCGACTACCGGAAGGCCGCAGCCTTCTTCACCAAGTCAGCGGATCTCGGAAACTCCGGTGCCCAGTACTATCTCGGCAGGCTCTATGCGGCCGGACAGGGAGTCGATCAGAGCGATCTCATCGCGGTCGGGCTTTTCAGGAAGGCTGCGGCGGCCGGAAACGCTGACGCCGAGGCGATCCTCGGAGGCATGTACCTCTCGGGCGACGTGGTCGGGCACGACAGCGCGAAGGCCATGGAGCTCCTCAGGAGCGCCGCTGAAAAGGGCCAGCCTGACGCCGAGAACGCGCTCGGCGTGATGTATTACACCGGGGACGGCGTAGAGCGCGACTACGGGCGTGCCGTCGGGTATTTCCGGAGCGCCGCCTTCAAGGAGCAGAGCGACGCGGAGTGCTTCCTCGGCACCATGTACTACTTCGGCGAGGGAGTTGACAGGGATCCGGCTCTCGCCCTCGATCTCTTCCGCAAGTCCGCCCAGAAGGGCAATCCGAGCGCCCAGTACTACCTGGGGCTTATCTACGAGACCGGAAGCGGCATTCCCAGGAACCTCAAGCTCGCCGCCGAGGAGTTCGGCAAGTCCGCGAGCCAGAACCATGCCGGATCGCAGTACCACCTTGCAGTGCTCTACATGAAGGGCGAGGGCGTCGGGCGCGACATGAAGAAGGCGAGAACGCTCCTTGAGGCCTCATCCGGACAGGGCAACCTGCAGGCGAGGCAGGCACTCGAAAAGCTCAACGCCCTCGGCCGCTGAGAGCCCGCTCCGGGGACTCTGCCTGATCCGGAATATTATTGAAGAATCTCGCATTAATGAAAGCGTCCTGTTTAAGCAGCTCCCGGCGAGGAGTAGAATCTTTGGATCGGGCAGACGGGAGAATGCCGGACTGAAGGTCCGGCGGCGGAGGACTGTATGGACAAGATCTGGCTTAAATGCTATCCGGAAGGAGTTCACGAGGATATCGGGGAGCTTCCCTTCCGCAACCTTGCAGCGATGTTCCGCGAGTCAGTCAGGAAATGGCCGGAGAAGACCGCCTTCGAGAATTACGGGACAAAGCTCTCCTTCAGGAGGCTTGACGAGCTCTCGGACGATTTCTGCTCCTATCTCCAGCACGATCTTAAGATGGAGAAGGGCGAGCGCCTCGCCATAGTCATGCCCAACATCCTCCAGTTCCCCGTCGCCATGCTCGGCGCCATCAAGGCAGGGCTGGTCCTTGTCAACATCAATCCCCAGTACACGCCGAGGGAGCTCAACGGGGTGCTCCTCAACTCCGGCGCCCGCGCGGTCATCGTGCTCGAGAACTTCGCGAGGAACGTCGAGGAGGTCGAGCCCTTCACCTCGGTTGACTACGTCATAGTGACAAGGCTCGGCGACATGTTCCCGCCCGTGAAGGGCTTCCTCTTCAACCTGGCGCTCAGGCTCTCGAGGAAGACCGTCCAGTGGGACTTCAGCAGCTTCTGCTATTTTACTGACGCCCTTAAAAAGGGGCATGAGAGAAAGGCCGAGATTGCGGATCCCGAGCCCGACGACACCGCGTTCCTCCAGTACACCGGCGGGACCACCGGGTTCCCGAAGGGGGCGATGCTCACGAACCGCAACCTCCTCTCCAACATGGAGCAGTGCGTCGAGATGTACGGGCCGGTTGTCTCGATGGGCGAGGAGCGGGTGCTGACCGCGCTTCCCCTCTACCATGTGTTCGCCCTCACCATCAACTGCCTGCTGATGCTCCGCATCGGCGCGGAGAGCGACCTCGTGACCGATCCGAGGAACATGTCGAAGCTCTCGAAGGAGCTCAGGCGCTTCAGGCCGACGGTTTTCATGGGCGTCAACACGCTCTTCAACGGCCTCAACAACTGCCCGGACTTCCAGAAGAACCCAGTGAGGGGCTTCCACCTTGTCATCGGCGGCGGCATGGCCGTGCAGAAGCCGGTCGCCGAGCGCTGGAAGGAGCTTACCGGATCATTCGTCCTCGAGGGCTACGGCCTTACCGAGTGCTCGCCTCTCGTCGCGGTCAACCCGTGCAATCAGACCGAGTACTCCGGCACCATCGGCGTCCCGGTCCCCTCGACCATTGTGAAGATAGTCGGTGACGACGGCAGCGAGATAACTGAATTCGAGAAGCCCGGCGAGCTCGTCGTGAAGGGTCCCCAGGTCATGAAGGGCTACTGGAACAGGCAGGACGTCAACGGGCAGGTGCTCAGGGACGGCTGGTTCCATACCGGCGACATGGCGGTATGGCTTGAGAACGGCAACATCCGCCTTGTTGACCGCAAGAAGGACATGATCCTGGTATCGGGGTTCAATGTCTTCCCGAGCGAGATCGAGGAGGTCTGCGCCATGAACCCCAAGGTCCTCGAGGTGTGCGCCATCGGCGTGAAGAGCGGCTCGAGCGGCGAGAGGGTGAAGGTGTTCGTGGTGAAGAAGGATCCGAGCCTCACCGAGAAGGAGCTCATAGAGCACTGCCAGAAGTTCCTGACGCGCTACAAGGTGCCGAAGATTGTGGAGTTCGTCGAAAGGATGCCGAAGACCAATGTCGGAAAGATCCTGAGGCGGCGCCTCCGTGAGATCGAGGCGGAGAAGCAGAAGAAAGGCGGAGACAGAGTCTGATGAACGTCGAGCTGGTGGACAGGGCAGAGAGCCTCAGGAAGTTCATAGGGAAATTCAGCGGCGAGCCGTTTATCGGAATAGACACCGAGTTCGAGAAGATCAGGACCTTCTACCCTATTCTCGGCGCATTCCAGGTGATGGCCGGCGATACTGCCTATATACTTGACCCGAAGGGCTGCTCCCTGGAGCCATTCTGGAAGGCGCTCGCAGCCTACAGGGGAACGGCCGGATTCTTTGCCGCAGAGGAGGACGTGCAGGTTATCGAATGCTCCGGAGGCGCTCTGCCCGGGAGCTGTGTGGATCTGCAGGCCGCCTATGCCTGGCTCGGCTACGGCAACTCGAAGGGGCTTGCCGAGTGTGTGAAGACCTTCACCGGCGTGGAGCTTGTGAAGGATCAGACCATGTCCGACTGGCTCCGCCGTCCGCTCTCAGATGATCAGATCCGCTACGCGGCCGCTGACGTCGAGTACCTTGAGACCTGCTGGAACAGCATGAAAAAGGTCCTTGAGGAGAAGGGCATACTGGAATGGTTCCTTGAGGACTGCAGGCTGCAGTTCGCTCCCTCACCGCGCGATCCGGTGTCGGTCTATGAGTTCGAGCTTGAGTCAGCCCATTCCCTCACGGCGAGGCAGCAGGTCTTCCTGAGGAGGCTCCTCGAGTTCAGGCAGAATACCGCGGAGAAGCTTGACATCCCCTTTGCGTGGCTGATGAAGACCAAGGCCGCGCTCAAGATTGCGGAGGACGGCAGGATGAACATGCGCCGGATGGTCCGCGCCGGAATGAGGGAGCGCGCTGCCCGTGAGTACGGGAGCGACATCATGCGCATTGAAAGGGAGGTAAACCGGATCCCGGATCCGGAGCTTCCCGCAAGGCAGCCTGCGGCTGATGATGTGCCCTGGAAGGCGGGCCTCATTGCCGCGGCAGGCACGGCTGCAGACGAGATTGTGAGGAAATACGGCATCGGCAGGCAGCGCGTCATCACGAAGAGCATGGAGAACGAGCTGGTGCTTCACTCCGCGGGCTTTCTCCCTGAAGGCCGCACCCCGAGGCTTCTCACAGGATGGCGCCGCCAGTTCTTCGAGCCTGCCTGCCGGGGCATCATGGAGAAGGTCAGGGGGAGCGGTGCTTCCCTGAGCCAGCCGCAGGATGCGTCCTGACCGCGGTCCGGCGTGATCCGCCAGTGCGGGCGTCATCCCCGTTTTTCAGAAATTCCTCGGCGCCGTCAGCCGCTGCGGCGATTATCCTTTTATAGTAGTCGCTCCCCGTGAGCTTCCTCATGTCGGCGGGATTTGTGATCACCGCAGTCTCGATGAGGAACGCCGGCATGCCGGCGGTCTTGAGGACTATGAGGTTGTCATAGCCGTACACGCCGTTCTTCCGGTCAAGGAAGGGGCTTCTCTCCCCGGGGCCGGTGTGGGTCGGGTTGAACGAAAGGCCTGACTCCATGAGGCGCCGTCCTGCCATCGCTGCCGCCTCAAGCGACTTCCCGTACTGAGCGTTCTTTTTCGAGACAAAGACCGACCAGCCTGAGGCATGATCGGTCGTGCATCCGGGCAAGCCGCTCTTCCTCGCACAGGACATCTCAGGGACGCTGTCATGGTGCACTGAGATGAAGAGCGATGCACCGTCTCTCCTTGCCTTCTGCGTCCTTCCGGTAAGGGAGATCTCCTCCCATGGCTGCCTCGTCATGGCGCAGCGCAGCCCCCTGCTCCTGATTTCGCTGCAGAGATCCCGTGCGAGCGCGTCGTTGAGCTCAACCTCGCGGTCTCCCCAGGCCCCGACCGCGCCGTATCTTTTCGGAGTATGCCCCGGATCAACCTCGACAAGCGGGGCGGCAGTGATGCCAGTGGCGCCGTTCGTCAGATCGGCTGACAGTCCGGTGCGGGGAATCAGGGCGAGAAGCGCCGCGCACAGGATGGAAAGAGCTCGGAGGGGCGCCGTCTGGCCGGAACTGCCCCTCCCGGGCCTGAATGAGGGTTTGCGGGAAAGCTCATCACATCTCACTGGCGTGTTCCCTTCAGGGCCTTTACACCGGAGATGAAGGAGTAGGCCTGCCTCATGCAGGCATAGTCATCGCTGCAGGATGTGCTGATCCTGACCAGGGTAAGGTCATCAGTGCCTGGCAGCACGAAATACGAGGCCATGGTCCCGTGGGAGAGGAAGTCCTTTCTCAGCACGTCGCCCGCTCCGTCACCGGTGTCCGGCGGAGGCAGGGTAATGGCGCCGAGCGATCCGGCATCCCTGCAGACCGTGCGGAATACCGCGGGCTTACCCGGGGCGTCGTCGGTTATCCTCTCGAGCTGACCGCACTTTGAGTCCTCGTCGATCTGCGTCCTCATGATGTACTTCTCGTCCTTCGCCTCTGCGTCAACGAAAATCTCAGCGTCAGTGATGCTCCCGTCAGGGGAGCGGAGCACGTAGTCGGCATAGTGCCCGGCGATGCTCATGCGGCTCATGTCGACGTTCACGGGATTGGTCACGAAGGCTGCGGTGTAGCATTTGCCTCCCGCGGCGTACCTCCCGCGGAAAAGCTCATTGCGGCAGAGCTTGCCGCTGTTCTCGGAGATCATCACCTTGGCGAGCATCCCGCTTATACCGCCCACCCTGCGGTCGGCGCAGAACATGTCATATGAGCCTTCCGCCGCCTTCGAGGGCCTGGAGCAGCCGAGCTTCTCTGATGCCTCGGAGGCGATGTCAGCGGCGCTCCTCTCGAGCCCCCTGAACATGAGGTACTGGATGCGCATGATCATGTAGTTTGTCCGGTCGCGCCTCAGGCCGTTCCCCGGATCGAAGAAGTCGTCCGAGACAATGGAGTACTCGAGGCTCCAGCCTTTCGGAAGAAGCGGCGCGGCGGACGGAGCCGCCATTGCGCCTGCCGCGGCCAGAGAGGCCAGCGCTGAAAAGACTAAGGAGCGTATTGTCCGGGTGATGTTCATAATTCCTCCTTGCCGGAACGGCAGTGGGAATTCTATCATGAGTGGGAATATGTCAACGGCATTATCGGCTGATTGTGACGGGGGAGTCTCATCTTTGAGCCACCGGCAGCCCCGGCCGCGGCTCATAATAAAAAAGGCGCCCTGGCGCCTTTCCTGAATATCATGTCCTGCAGCCAGACAGTTTCTTATCTCAGTAAATGACCTTGATCTTTGATGCCGCGAGCTTTGCCTTCTTCACAGCGTCCTCAACGGTAGAGCCTCGCGTGAGGACCACGCCGAGGCGCCTGCCGCCGTGGATCTCCGGCTTTCCGAAGAGGCGGATCTGGCAGTCAGGGACGGAGCTGAAGGCATCCTTCACGCCGTCGAACCTGATGTTGTCCGAGTCACCGTCACCGAGGATGACCGCGCTCGCGGAGGGGCCTTCCTGGATGATCTGCCCGATGGGGAGGCCGAGCACAGCCCTGACATGGAGGGCAAACTCGGAGAGGTTCTGGGAGATGAGGGTGACGAGGCCGGTGTCATGCGGGCGGGGCGAGACCTCACTGAAAATCACGTCATTTCCCCTGACGAACATCTCAACGCCGAAGATGCCCCAGCCGCCGAGGGCTGCGACGATCTTGCGGGAGATGCTCCTTGCCTCGGTGAGGAGCTCGGGCTTCATGGCGCGCGGCTGCCAGGACTCGCGGTAGTCGCCGTTCTCCTGCCTGTGGCCGATGGGCTCGCAGAAGTGGATGCCGTCAACGGCGCTTACGGTAAGCTCGGTGATCTCGTAGTCGAACTTGAGGAACTCCTCGACAATGACCTTGGACTTCTTGCCGCGGCCTTCCTCGTGGGCGATATTCCACGCGTCGAGTGCCTTCTCCCTGTCGCGGACGACTGACTGCCCGCGTCCGGAGGAGCTCATTACCGGCTTTACCACGCAGGGCACGCCGATCTCGTCGACCGCCTTCAGGAACTCCTCCTCGGTCTCGGCGAAGCGGTAGTTCGAGGTCTTGAGCTTGAGAGTGTCATGCGCAAGGGTTCTGATCCTCTCGCGGTCCATGGTGATGAGGGTGGCGCTGCTCGTCGGGATGACGCGGGTTATGCCCTCCTTCTCGAGCTGCTCGAGGCGGTCAGTTGCAATCGCCTCGATCTCGGGGATGACGATGGCGGGCCTTTCCTCCCTTACAACCTTCTCGACAGCATCGCCGTCAAGCATGTTGATGACATGCGAGCGGTGGGCAATCTGCATGGCCGGCGCGTGCTCGTAGCGGTCGACCGCGATAACCTCAAGACCGAACCTCTGCAGCTCGATGGCGATTTCCTTGCCGAGCTCGCCTGAGCCCATGAGCATTACCCTGGTGCTGTCCTTTGAGTAAGGTGTTCCTATCATCTGATTCGCGCCTGACGGCGCCCTCCCAGTAAAAACCGTGACGATTATAACAGATTGAAGGTCACTCAATAGGCGGATAATGCCGGCAGATCATGGTTCTGACCTATCAGGCGCAGCAAGGCGATGCCTGCAGCGTGCGCTGTCAGCTGCGGTTCCTGCAGTTTTCCGGATCATCCCGGCAGACAAGGTCATGCTCCTGCTGCGGCGCATCCGGTGCTGCTCCGGGCAGCTCGCTGTCCTGTCCGGCGGAGAGAAGCGAGATGATGCCGAGAACGGCTCCCGCCGCCGCGATGACGGCAAGGTGGACGAGATACCAGACGGCAGCGGCCGCAGCAGTCGCCCTGCCGGCGTCGGTTGCGGCGCTTCCTCCGAACTGTTCGGGCCTGAATCCCGTATAGCGGTTTGCAGGTGGAGGGCAGGTCTCCGGGATTCCGGCAAGGATGGCGAGAAGCGGAAACACGCCGGGGATAAGGTAGAGAAGCATGAGCCAGGCACTGAGCCCTGCGTCATGAAGCCGCCTCACCGAGAGGTTCGCGAAGGAAACAGTGAGAATGCCTGTGCCGGCCGCCCAGCCTATGGCAAAGGAGACGGCGATTAGCCCGCCAGGAAAGACACTCTCCACGCTGAACGCCTGCCAGGCTGCGGCCGGCAGGATGACTCCGGCGGCGAGGGCCCAGGCGCAGAAATTCCAGTACTCGCGCCTTCCGGAGACGCCCTGTCCGGTGAGGGAGCGTGAGAGGTCCTTCCTGAATGATGCGTATGACGAGGCGAACATGCGCTGCAGGCTTTCCTTGTCCATCGTCTATCCTCCCCCTGCGTGAAGTACCGTTCCCTGACAGCCTGATTATATCAGCCGCGCCGGACGTCACCCGGGCTCCGGGAGAAAACGCGCGCGCCTTCCGGAATCCAGTTCGGTTCCGGATAAAAGCTGAGCGCCCCGCGGTGAAAAAACAGGGGAGCGGCGGCATTCTTGTTGTATAATGGCGAAACCCCGGCACGGCCTGATTGCGGTCCGGACGGGAAGGAGTTCGGAGCGCCGCGGCTGCGGCTTATCCGGCGGTTATTTATCTCTAAGCGGCGGCAGGCTATGACAGGCCGTTCCGTCCATAAGCAACTATGAACAGCACTACGGAAAATCAGAAGCAAAACAAGCCCCGGGACATCATTGCCTATCTGGTCAGGACTTTCCCCAAATGTTTCACCTCGGACGCGAGGGCATGCCGTCCTCTCAAGATCGGCATCCTCGAGGACATTATGGCGGCAAAGCCTGAGGACTGTCCTTATACCAAGACCGCACTGAGAGCGGGCCTCGGCAAGTATACGGCATGGTGGGCCTATCTCCGGGCGGAGAAGCCAGGCGCCATGCGCATCGACCTCGACGGCAATGAGGCTTCTGCTGTAGGCGACGAGGAGGCGAAGTACGCAGCCGAGCGCCTCCGCGCAAGCCGTGAGAAGTTCGAGAGCGAGCACCCTGAAATTGCCGCAGAGCGCCGCGCGCTTGCCGCAGCCAAAAAGGCAGCTAGGCTCGCCGCAGAGAGTGCTGGTGAGAATGAGAACGGCAGCGTGGATGAGTCCGGAGCCGATGGCGCCAGCGGAGCTCCCCAGCGCCAGAGAAGACGCTTCCAGGGACAGGGCAAGGGCAAGGGCATGAAGTCCGGCTTCGGGCAGCGCCGCCGTGAGAGACCTGAGGGCGCACAGCGCGTCAGATCCGAGAGTTCCGAGAAGGAGAAGGCCCGTGAGGAAAAGCAGAAGGCCATCTTCGAGCAGCAGAAGGCCTCATACAGACAGGCTGATCTCGCATCGCTCAAAAAGGGCGACAGGGTCAAGATCGGGACCGGCAGCTCGTTCGTTGACGGAACTGTCACCGAGGTGTTCCTGTCAAGCGGTGAGGTCAGCGTCGATCTCGCGAGCGGCATGTCAGTAAAGATCCCTGGCGGGAGAGTTTCGGTCGAGTAAAGATAATGCGCGAAAGCAGAAAGACAGTTCTTAACGTACTGGCGGCCGGTCTCCTGGCCGCTCTTGTTCCCTTCCCTTCTGCTGCCTCGGCGGCGGAAGACTCTGACGCAAAGGGGCTCAAGCTCCTGCAGGCCGAGCCCCAGCAGATCGTTGCCTGCAAGAGAGTCAGGAATTTCTACACGGGCAGCCACCTCAGGGTGATAAGGCTCGATCAGGAGTTTGCCGACAAGGTCCTGAACCGCTATATCGACACCCTTGATTCGTCAAGGATGATATTCCTCAGGAGCGACGTGGAAGGGTTCAGGAAGAGATCCTCTGACATGCTTTCGCTTCTTGACGACTGCAGCCTGGGCTTCGGCTTCGGCATCTACAACACCTACACCGCGCGCAGGCTCGAGCGCTACAGATACGCCATCTCGCTTCTTGACGGAAAGTTTGACCTGAGCTCGAAGGAGCGCTACGTCTTCGACCGCAGCAAGAGCGAGTGGCCTGCGGACCGGAACGAGTATGACCGGCTGTGGAGAAACCGCGTCCAGTATGAGCTCGAGCTTCTCATGCTTGACGGGAACGACGAGAAGAAGGCCGCGGATCTTCTCCGCCGCCGCTACAAGAACTATATCTCCTTCCTTTCCCAGGTAAATGACGATGACGCGTTCTCCGCAATCGAGAACGCCTTCTCGGCCGAGATGGACCCTCATACGAACTATATGGCGCCCAAGGCTGCCGAGGAGTTCAAGAATGAGATGAACCTCAAGCTTGAGGGCATCGGCGCGACGCTGACCATAAAGGACGAGTACGTCACCGTCATCAAGCTTGTCCCGGGCGGCCCCGCTGAGAAGAGCGGTCAGCTCGCGGTCAACGACCGCATAGTCGCCGCAAAGGATGATCACGGCAAGGTTACTGACCTGGTCGGCATGAGGATCGACATGGCCGTCACCTATATAAGGGGCGCCAAGGGATCCCATGCAAGGCTCCAGATCCAGCGCGGAACCGGCTCCGGGAGCAGGACTTTCTGGGCGGATATCGTCCGTGACGAGATCAGGCTCGAGGATCAGGCCGCGAAGGGCAGCGTGAAGACCTCCTATGACGGAAGGAAGATCGGGGTAATCAAGATCCCGAGCTTCTACACCAACCTTCACTCCGATGTCAAAAAGGAGATTGACAGCCTCAAGTCCCAGGGCATCGAGGGCCTCGTCATTGACCTCAGGAACAACGGAGGCGGGCTCCTCACCGAGGCGACCCTGACCTCGGGGCTCTTCTTCTCGACCGGTGACGTCGTGCAGATCGCAGATGTCAACCACCGCATCGAGAGCGAGGCTGACACTGATCCTGCAATCCAGTACGCAGGCCCCCTCACCGTGCTCATCAACCGCTTCAGCGCCTCCGCGTCTGAGATTTTCGCCGCGGCGATGGCTGACTACGGCAGGGGAATCATTGTCGGAGAGAATTCCTTCGGCAAGGGCACCGTGCAGCAGAGCAGGGCGCTTGACCGGATCTATGATCTCTATGACCGCGATCTCGGCAGCATCACCTTCACCATCGGGAAGTTCTACCGCGTCAACGGCGGCTCAACCCAGAACCGCGGCGTCAAGCCTGACATCGCCTTCCCTCCGAAGGTTGATCCGGCGCTCGTCGGCGAGAGCGAGCTCCCGAACGCGCTGGAGTGGGATCAGATCCGTGCCGGCAACTACCATGATCTCGGCATGATCACCCCTGAGATCATCTCGGCGCTCAGCAAGAAGCATGACGCGCGCTCCGAGAATGATCAGGAGTTCATCTTCGCAAGGAAGGATTTTGCGAACATGCAGAAGCTTGCGGAGGAGAAGTCAGCGCCGCTCGATTTCGCCGAGCTGAAGAAGATCCGCGCCGAGAGCGAGGTCTGGGAGCTTGAGAAGGCCAACGCAAGGCTCAAGGTCATCGGAAAGCCTGCCATAAAGAAGCTTTCTGATCTCCCTCTTGACACCGAGATGCCGGACGGCTACCTCGACGAGGCGGTGAACATCACATCGGATCTCGCCTCCCTCGAGAAGACCGACGCAGCCGGCAGGGCATACAGCGCATCTCCGGCAGGCGCAGCATCAAAGAAGGCAGAATAAAGTCTTCCGGCGGCTGGCCGGAGGCATGGCGGCATTCTCTGAGGATGCCGACCGAATGGTTATGATTGGTTCCGGACGGGATCTGATTCCCCTCCGGAATGACGGCCGCTGAGGCTCAGCCTGCGTCCTTCGGCCGTGTCAGTTCACGTGAGTTGGAATAAGAGGCAGATATGACCGTCAATAAGCTTAAAGAGGCAAAGTACCGTCTTGACTACAAGGCTCCCGAGTTCACCATACCGGAGTCCAGCCTCGATTTTCAGCTTGATCCGGAGAACACCAGGGTAAAGCAGGTCTCACATGTGAAGCGCAGCCCGGGCGGCGGAAAGGATCTGGTGCTTGACGGCGAGGACCTGAGGCTTGAGTCGGTCCTGGTGAACGGCAGCCCCGCTGACTACACCGCCGACGACGTAAGCCTCACCGTCAGGAACGTTCCTGATGACTTCACCCTTGAGATCGTCAACTACATCTCACCGAAGACCAACACCTCCTTCGAGGGCCTCTACATGTCAGAGGGGCATTTCTGCTCGCAGAACGAGGCGCAGGGATTCAGGCACATCACCTACTTCCTTGACCGTCCTGACATCAGCTGCAGGTTCACGAGCCGGGTCGAGGCGGACGAGGCCGAGTACCCCTACCTCCTCGTTAACGGCAACAGGAAGGAGAGCGGCAAGCTCCCCGGCGGGCGCCACTATGTCATCCGTGAGATGCCGATGGCCATGCCGTGCTACCTCTATGCCCTCATCGCCGGCAAGTTCGATATCGTGCGCGACACCTTCACCACGAAGTCCGGGAAGCATGTCGATCTCGAGCTCTATGTAAACGTCGGCGATCATGACCGCGGCCTCCATGCCATCGCAAGCCTCAAGAAGGCGATGAAGTGGGACGAGGACCGCTTCGGCTTCGAGTACGATCTCGAGCTCTACCAGATTGTCTGCGTCGACTTCTACAATATGGGCGCCATGGAGAACAAGGGGCTCAACGTCTTCAACTCCAGGGACACCCTCGCTGATCCGAAGACAGCGACCGATTTCGACTTCTTCAACATCGAGGGCGTCATCGGCCATGAGTACTTCCACAACTGGACCGGCGACAGGGTAACGCTCCGCGACTGGTTCCAGCTCTGTCTCAAGGAAGGGCTGACAGTGTTCCGTGATCAGGAGTTCTCGAGCGACGTGGAGTCCCGCCCGATGAAGAGGCTCGAGGCAGTGCGAGTCATCACCGGCCCCCAGTTCGATGAGGACGCCGGCCCCATGACCCACCCGATCCGCCCGGACTATGTGATGGAGATGAACAACTTCTACACCGTCACTGTCTATGACAAGGGCGCCGAGGTGTTCCGCATGCTCCACACCATCCTCGGCGAGGAGAAGTTCCAGAAGGGCATGAGGCTCTACATCAGCCGCTTCGACTGCGGCTGCGCGACCTGCGACGATATCCTGAAGGCGATGAGCGACGCGTCAGACATCGATCTCACTGCCTTCTCCCGCTGGTTCAGCCAGTCCGGCACGCCGCGCCTCAAGGTCAGGACCAGATATGAGGCGAAGGAGAAGAAGCTTTACGTCTCGCTTGATCAGATGACTCCTCCGGACAGGAAGCAGCCAGAGAAGCAGCCCCTGGTGCTCCCGCTCAGGATTTCCTTCCTCTCGCAAAAGGGAGAGAAGCTCCCGATCAGGGAGTCATCCGGCGCATATCATGACGGCGTGCTGCTCTTTGATCAGGCTCATGCGGATCTCGTCTTCGAGGATCTCCCCGAGAGGCCGGTCTGCTCCTGGCTTGATGACTTCAGCGCACCTGTGCGCCTTGACGCGGAGCACACCTCTGACGAGCTCCTCACCCTGGTCCGCTACTCTGATGATCCCTGCACCAGGAAGTTCGCCGCAGTCGATCTCTTCAAGTCCTATGTCAGGGAGAACGTGAAGAACGCGGCAGAGAACAGGCAGCTTGCTCAGGCCACTGACATCATCGCCGCGATGAGAAGCCTCCTCGCGGATGAGAAGACCGACAAGCAGCTCCTTGCCGAGATCCTCCGTCTCCCGACCGAGCAGGAAATGGGCTCCTATCTTGACACCATTGACACTGACGCGGTTCATGCTGTGAGGAAGCATCTCGCCGCAGAGCTCGCAAGGGAGCTCTTTGACGAATGGCTCGACTGCTACCGGAAGAATCACCTCACCACGCCATACAAGTGGAACCTCGAGGATGCCGGGCACCGCGCCATCGCAAACTGCGCGCTTTCCTACCTAGCTGTCGATGATCCGAAGTTCGGCAGCACCATGGCGCAGAAGCAGTACCGCGAGTCGGACAACATGACTGACACGCTTGCCGCAATGAGGACTGCGGCGAACCTTAAGCTTGCCTGCGCAGATGACCTGATCCGCGACTTCTCCGAAAAGTGGAAGGGCAACGGCCTTGTAATGGACAACTGCTTCAGGATTGTCGCAGGCGTCGCAGACGAGGATACCCTCCAGAAGGTCAGGAAGCTCATGGAGACCTCACCTGACTTCAGGTGGGACAACCCGAACCGCGTCAGATCCCTTGCCGGCACCTTCATCATGTCGAACCCCTATGCCTTCAACGAGATTTCCGGAAGCGGCTACGACTTCATGACCGAGGTCATGGAGAAGCTCAATGACATCAACCCGCAGACCGGAGCGAGGATCTTTACTCCGTGGATGTTCTTCCGCAGGCTTGACCCGAGGAGGCAGGAGATGATCCGCTCACGCCTTGAGAAGATGCAGAACATGAAGAACATCTCCCCTGATCTCTACGAGAAGATCAAGAACGCTCTGGCCGGCTGACGGGGAAACTGGTGAAGACTTACGATTTCACTGCTGACTTTGACGAGGAGCAGATCCGGCTGATTTACAGCGGGGCGGCAAGGAACATCATGGTCACCACAACGGAGGGGCTCAGGATTGAGCTCCCTGCCATGAGGTTCAGGAGCTTTGTCACGAGGGACGGGCTCCACGGATCGTTCCGTCTGGTGACGGATGACAGCAACCGTTTTATTGATCTTGAGAGGCTCGGAGGGGATAGCGGCTATGTTGTATGAGCATGTAATAAGGCCGGCGCTGTTCTGCCTTGATGCGGAAAGGGCGCACGGGCTTACCATGTCGATGATGTCCGCGGCGCAGGCGCTGGGCTTCGGCAGGCTTTTCATGAAGTCCATCCCGGAGGACCCGGTCGAGGTCATGGGGCTTAAGTTCCCGAACAGGCTCGGGCTCGCCGCCGGGCTCGACAAGAACGGCGAGGCGGTTGACGCATTCGGGGCCCTCGGGTTCGGCTTCATCGAGACCGGAACGGTGACGCCCTCCGCGCAGCCAGGAAACCCGAAGCCGAGGCTATTCCGCCTTGTCAGTGAGCAGAGCATCATCAACCGCATGGGCTTCAACAATCACGGGGCGGAGAACCTTGTGAAGAATGTGACCGGACGGCGCTATAAGGGGATCCTCGGCATCAACATCGGGCGGAACAATACGACCCCGCTCGAGAAGGCAGGCGATGACTATGCCGCGTGCCTCAGGACCGTCTACGACTCCGCGGATTACGTTACGGTGAACGTCTCCTGCCCGAATACCCCGGGGCTCGTGAAGCTGCAGGACGCAGGATCACTTAAGCCTCTTCTCACTAAGATCCTCACGGAGCGCGACACTCTTGCCGCGGAGAAGGGCAGAAAGGTTCCGGTCGCCGTGAAGATTTCACCTGACCTTCAGAAGGACGCGCTTCTTGCTGCCGCTGACGTGATCGCCGAGTGCGGCGCGGATGCGGTTATTGCCACCAACACCACGACGTCGAGGGACAGCGTTTCCGGCAACCCTCTCTCCTCCGAGAATGGCGGACTCAGCGGCGCGGCGCTCAGGGATAAGAGCACCGAGGCGATAAGGATCCTGAACGGGCATCTGCAGAAAAAAATTCCTATTATCGGAGTGGGCGGAGTCTTCTCCGGCGCCGACGCAAAGGAAAAAATTGAGGCAGGAGCCTCTCTGGTGGAAATTTTCAGCTCGCTGATCTATCGCGGACCGGGAATTGTGAAAAAAATTTTACGGGAATTGAAATAAAAAATTTTTTGCTACACAATGCAAAAAATTTTTTCTGGACAGTTGTTTGATCTGCTGGTTATGAGATAATCAGACAGCGCTGTTTAAATACAAGAATAACGAGAATGCGGCTATGAGTCTTAAGTGCGTCAAGGTTGATAAAAACTGGAAATGGTTCGTTGAAAAGGGCAAGATCGCGCTTAGGATCAACGACGGATACAAGTTCTATTCCGCATACCGCGAGAGCCAGATAGACCCCGCACTTGCCAAACCCTTTGAGTTCAGCGCAGATGACAGCATGTATTTCTATCATTTCCGCGAGTGCCTCAGCGATCATCCATATGATTTCCTTGAGCATCACCAGGTTGCCCTGAACGCTCTTACCGCAGAGCATTTCATCCACACCGCAGAGGATCTCAGCAGTGTGCTCGTGAAGAGAAATGACTCAGGTAACAGGTTCAAGTCGGGCAGCATAGTCCGCGGCAGCCTGACCGGGGCATACTCCGGCACCGTCGAGTTCATTGTCCTCCGTGCAGAGACCGACGGCAAGCTTGCCTGCATGGTGATTGGCGGCAATACCGCAGGGCTCTCGTTCTGTCCGAAGTTCGCCGTATACTTCGCTGATCAGGACAGGCTGTATTCCGCAGCTGTCGGCTCGGAGTTCATGGACATCCTGGCAAACGACAGGTAAGTCACACCCCTGCTTCATAATCTGAAGGCCTTGCCGGTGAAAAAGTCGGATTAGGGAAGGATGCAGGGATACAGAAAATAATATTTCCAAGGACCGAATATGGCCATGCCGGAAACTCAATACCTGGCATGGCTTTTTTAGTTTTAAAATTAATCAGTTATCGGTATCGCCAATGTATATTCTGGGTTTGTCCGGGTTAACCATCCTGTCAAAAGCTTCCATTACGTCTCCGTAATAGTAGACCGGATGGGACGCACAGATTGCCGCAAAACGCTCCATGACACCATAATGTGGATCATTCCGGTCGAGCCTTATACCACCAGTCTGTGCAAGCATCCTGTATTGCAGTTCATAGGCGAGAAGGACTGTCCTGAAAGTGAACTTACCAGGTTCAAGGCTCTTTAATGTAGCGATACGTTCTTTATGTTCATTCATGTTTGCGATGCAGCTGACCCCGGAGCATTGGTCATGATAGAGGCACGTCTCGCAGACCAGCTGGCTGATCTGCTGGTCTACCAGCTCTTCCTCTGTCGGAACCTCGTAAGACTCGATCTTACGGATATCAGAGATATCACGGAGCCCGTAGTCAATCAGCTTTCCGTCCTGCCCGCCGTGCTTCATGTAGCGATAGACCTCGGCGTTAAAGCTCAGGGATTCACCTGGCTGGAAGGCAGAGGTATCCTCCGTGCTGATCCAGACGTGATCCTCCTTGCCGTAAAACCCGTCACCGTCCCCATAAAGGCCTTCGATCATGATCCGTTTGAAAAGAACAGTTCCATCTAAGGCATTGACACGAGCTACCTGTCCCTTGAAATCACAGCTACAGCCATAGTAGTACGACATCTCAAAGTAGGTCCTGATTTTGCCGCAGGATCTTTCCTGGACTTCCAGATACTCGTCATAAGATTTGAAAGTTCCATTCTCCACGCTGTTAATGCTCTCCGGAGAAAAATTTATTATTCCTCCGTGGTATTTGAGCAAAGCGTCTTTCCTGTAGAACTCCCTCTTGAGTTTCTTCCATTCGCTCATTTTTTAACTCCGCTAATAAGTGCTGCAAAACTGCAGCCTGACATATTAAGGAGTCTCTCTGCATAGAGAAATTGGAGTTCAGGCAGTAAGCTTCTCCGCTATTTTATCAGCACAGGCTCTGGCTTTCCACGGCGGACTGCAATCGGACATTCCGCTGCAGCCTCACCGGCGCATACTCCGGCACAGCAGGGTTCATGGCCTTCTGTACCGGGTCAGACGCAAGCTTGCCTGCATGGTGACAGGATCAGTGTTCGTGTATATTCTGACAACGGCAGGTAAAAATCTTAATCCCTGTCCAGGCGGATTAAGATCCCTCTTGCTGGTATAATGTGCGCCTTGCGGCGCTCATTTTTTTGCATTTGGATCAGCCGGGGTCATAGCGGTTACCGCAAACAAGTCCAGCTGGCCGGCTGGTTTCTGACTGTCCGCAAATCAATTCATAAAAGCTATACTCCTGGTTACGGCAGATTTCTCAGCAAAGCTGCAACATAGCCGGCATGTTTCATTTAAGGTGGTATGACAGATGGCCAAGGCTGACTTTCTTCACGGATCGGTGATTCATGGTCTGCTGAACTTCATGGTCCCTGTCCTCGGGGCACTGCTTCTCCAGGCAGCCTACGGCGCAGCGGACGTATTTGTCATAGGCATGTTCTGCGACGCAGCGAGCCTCTCTGGCGTTGGGACCGGCAGCGTCGCCATGAACATCGTCATCTTTGGCCTGGTGAGCCTTGCCATGGGCTCTACTGTAGTCATAGGGCAGCATATCGGTGAGGGGGCTCAGGACAAGGCTGCGGATGCCGCAGGCGCGACGATCGTGCTTTTTGCCATAATCTCGGTTATCGGCACCATTCTTATAGAGATTTTCACGCCCGAGATCCTGCATCTTCTGCGTGTGCCGGCTGAGGCATTTGAGAAAACCGAGATTTATTTCAGGATCTGCGTAGGCGGAACGGTGGTGATTACCGCCTACAATGTCATCTCCTGCATAATGAGGGGACTTGGCAACTCAAAGCTCCCGTTCCTTTTCGTGCTGATTGCCTGCGTTGTAAACATAGCAGGTGATTTCATACTCATCGGCGGCTTCGGCATGGACGTCGCGGGAGCTGCCATTGCGACTGTGTTCTCCCAGCTGGTTTCCGTGGTCGTCAGCGTCATAGTACTGAGGAAGGTCAAGTTCGGGATAGACTTTGCGAGAATCCGGCTCGGCTTCTATCCGGAGGAGATGAAGAAGATCCTCAAAATCGGCATCCCGCTCATGGTTGAGGAGCTCACTGTTGAGGTGTCGTTCCTCGTGATGAACGCCATCATCAACGCGATGGGGCTCATAGAGTCAGCTGGCTACGGCGTGGCGCAGAAGCTAATCGCGTTTGTCATGCTCATCCCGAGCGCGCTTATGCAGTCGGTCTCGGCGTTTGTCGCGCAGAACTTCGGCGCGCAGAACTACGCGAGAATCAAAGAGGGCTACAGGAAGTCCATCTTCGCCGGCACGGTGTTCTGCACCGGAGTGTTCCTCATCTCCTATTTCGGAGGCGGTCTGATGTCGAGGGCATTCACCTCGGATCCTGCGGTAATCAGGGCCTCGCACCTTTATATCCAGGGATTCTCGTTTGACTGCATCCTGACCTGCTACCTCTTCGCGAGCATCGGTCTTCTCAACGGAACAGGGCACACATTCCCGGTACTCATGCAGGGAGTAACGTCCGCCATCATCGTAAGAATTCCCTCTGCTCTGCTCCTCAGCTCCATCGCGGGAGCTACGCTCTTCCATGTAGGGCTTGCCGCGCCTATCACTACCGTATACGGAATAGTGTTCTTCTGGGTAACAATTGTGATTATGAAGAGGCGGAAGACGGAGAAGGCTCTGCTCTGATTAGCACCTGCCTCAGGGAGGGGCAGTTTCGTCATGTCAGAGGGCAGGGTATTGCTCATTATTTGTGCATTTTCTGCCCTGATCATTTATTGTGCAGATTACCTGCACCATTAGTCTCTGCAGTGTGCTGCTCATTATTTGTACATTTTATCCTGCTCATTTATTGTGCATATGATCTGTACCATGAGGAGCCGCAACGCCTCTGCAGAGTTTTATGTTTAATTTACTTCACCGGCTCCGCCTTCATGTTCTGTTCTGAGAGCATCAGCAGTCAGGGCAGTCTCAGTCCTCAAAGAGCAGGTTGCCGAGCAGCTCATGAAATGACTTTCCGCTGATAAACGGCATCTCAAGCAGCTTCCTGAAGTTGTCGCTGCTGATCACCTCATTGAAATCCGGCTGTGAGACTATGACGTACCTTTCGCCGAACGATGTGACCATATATTCCCGGCCAAGATACCAGAACGGCGTCTCCACAGTGAGCAGCGGATCATCCGTGCGCTACTGCCGCTCATCCCAGCTCTGCCGCTCCTGATCTCCTCCATGGTCAGCCTGCTGAGGCGGTTTCCATTCGGGGCACGGCGCACCTGATTTCTTCTCATTCCGCTGCGCTCTGCTATCTGTAAAAGGCCCCGGCCAACTTGTGGAAGACTTTTGCGTCTGAAATTCACATGGCGGGCAGGGCATTTCCATAAATGAAAAAAGGCGGCCTTTCGGCCGCCTTCCCTGCTTAAGACTCGAACTTAATATTAGTTGAGCTCAGCGAAGTACTTGATGGTGCGAACCATCTGAGAAGTGTAGGAGTTCTCGTTATCGTACCAGGAAACAACCTGAACCTCGTTGCCAACAACGGAGGTCTGGGTAGCATCGAAGAGTGAGCCGTATCTCATTCCGATAACATCGGAAGAAACGATAGGATCCTCGTTGTAGCCATAGGAAGGATTGTCCTTGGTAACCTTCTTCATGTACTCGTTGATCTCAGCAGCGGTAACAGCCTTCTTAACGGTAGCGGTAAGGAAGGTTGAAGAGCCGGTGAATACAGGTACACGCTGAGCAGCGCCGATGAGCTTGCCATCGAGCTCAGGGAGAACCAGGCCGATAGCCTTGGCAGCACCGGAGGAGGTCGGGGTGATGTTGGCAGCGCCAGCACGGGATCTTCTGAGGTCACCCTTGCGCTGAGGGCCATCGAGGATCATCTGGTCGCCGGTGTAAGCGTGGATGGTTACCATGATGCCGGACTCAATGCCAGCGAGCTCGTTAAGAGCCTTGGCCATAGGAGCGAGGCAGTTGGTGGTGCAGGAAGCTGCGGAAATAACCTTATCATCCTTGGTGAGGGTGTCCTGGTTAACGCCGAAGACGATGGTCTTCATCTTCTTTCCAGCAGGAGCGGAAACAACAACCTTCTTGGCACCTGCATCGATGTGAGCGAATGCAAGAGGACGGCCGTTGGCATCATCCTTTACATAGAAGCCGGTGCACTCGAGAACTACGTCGATGTTGAGCTCGCCCCAAGGAAGGTTCTTGGCATCCTTCTCAGCGTAGATCTTGATCTCGTGTCCGTCAACGGTGATGGAATCCTCGCCGGAGGTAACGGTGTGCTTGTTCTCGCCGATGTGGCCGCAGTAGCCGCCCTGAGCAGTATCATACTTCAGGAGGTTAGCAAGCATAGCAGGCTTGGTCAGATCGTTGATAGCAACGACATCATAGCCCTCAGCACCGAACATCTGACGGAAAGCGAGACGACCGATACGGCCGAATCCATTAATCGCAACTCTTACAGTCATTTTTCACCTTATGTAACAATATCCAAGGTCCGTTGGGACCTCCCTGAAACTTCTTTTATTATAAGGACGTTTTTACGGGTTCTCAAGACGCTAATCATTCGGTTTTTAAAAATATTTGGTCATTTTTCTGTAAATTTAATCTGATTTGCGATATCCTATCAATCAGATATGATAGGTAGTAAATATTAATGCAGAATTTACATATCTGCCTCATTTTTGTTACATCTCTGCAGATATAATGTTCTTCTGCCTGAAAACAGTGCATGTATCATAACAGTGCCTGTCCGGGCATCGGGGCATCGCGGGGATTGAGGCATCTGCACGATAATTGCATATGCCGAGAGATGTTCTGAACATATATAAGAATAAAAAAACTGGTCTCACTGCTGTTTCGGAGAACTTGCAATGGTTGCCGTACGTCGTACTCATCTGAAGTCAGGATTTGATCTCAAATCCTGGATAGAGTCTCTCAGTCTTCCCGACTATGAGAAGTCCGCTATCCTGCAGACTTTCGACTACTGTTCACGGCACCTCGACGAGAACACCGACGACGGCATCCGCCTCCGGAAGAGAGCAGCGGAAATGGTGGGAATCCTCCTGACGCTGCATCTCGACCTCCCGACGCTCCAGACCGCGATTATCTATCCCCATGTCGAGGAGGGGCACTTCACCATTGATCAGGCCCGAGACGAGTTCGGCCCCGAGATCGCGCAGCTCCTCTCCGGCACCAGGGACATGGAGGCGATCAAGTGCCTGCAGAACATCTCGAACAATGAGGTCCCGGAGCAGCAGGTCGACAAGGTCAGGCGCATGCTCATCTCCATGATTGAGGATGTCCGCTCGGTCTGCGTCAAGCTCGCGGAGAGGATCGCGGTCCTGCGCGAGGTGAAGAGCGCCCCTGAGGAGACCAGGGTCCTCATCGCGAAGGAAATCAGCACCATCTACGCGCCGCTCGCGAACCGCCTCGGCATCGGACAGCTCAAGTGGGAGCTTGAGGACCTCGCCTTCCGCTATCTTCATCCTGACATCTACAAGAAGATCGCGCACCTGCTCGACGAGAAGAGGATTGACCGTGAGGCCTACATCAACAAGTTCGTCTCCGAGCTCAAGGCGGCGCTTGCCGAGAACGGCATAAAGGCCGATGTCTACGGCAGGCCCAAGCACATCTACAGCATCTGGCGCAAGATGCAGAAGAAGCATCTCGAGTTCACCCAGCTCTATGACGTAAGGGCGGTGCGCATCATCGTCGAGAAGATCAACGACTGCTACGCGGCCCTCGGCGTCGTGCACACCCACTGGCACCATATACCGAGCGAGTTCGACGACTACATCGCGAACCCCAAGCCGAACGGCTACAAGTCAATACACACCGTCGTCATCGGCGACGAGGGCAAGACCGTCGAGATCCAGATCCGCACCCAGCAGATGCACCGTGACGCGGAGCTCGGCGTGGCCGCGCACTGGAAGTACAAGGAAGGCCGCACCGGACAGTCGGACTCCGCCTATGAGGAGAGGATCGCCTGGCTCAGGAAGCTCCTTGCCTGGCAGGAGGATATGGTCGAGTCCGGCTCCCTCATCGACGAGTTCAGGAGCCAGGTGTTCGAGGACCGGGTCTATGTCTTCACCCCGAAGGGGGATGTCATCGATCTCCCGCAGGGCGCGACGCCGCTCGATCTGGCCTACTCAATCCATACCATGGTCGGCCACTGCTGCATCGGGGCGAAGGTCAACAACAAGATTGTTCCGTTCACCTACACGCTCCAGACCGGCGAGCAGGTCGAGATAATCACCCAGAAGGAGCCGAACCCCAGCCGCGACTGGCTCAACCCGGAGAACGGCTATATCAGGACCTCGCGCGCCAGGGCCAAGATCCAGTCCTGGTTCAAGAAGATCGACCGCGAGCACAACATCACGGCCGGCCGCGAGATCCTCGCGCGCGAGCTTGACCGCCACGGACTTGATCTTTCCAAGGAGAAGACCGAGGAGCTCCTGCAGGGGGCATGCCCGAAGTACAACGTCACCCAGATCGACGAGCTTCTCGCCAAGATCGGCGCGGGCGACGTGAAGATCAACCAGCTCATCAACTCATTCGAGACCACTCTCAAGAACTCGAGGAGCGGCGAGGAGGCTGACCGTGAGATTCTCGCGCGCTACGGCGCTGACGAGACCAAGCAGTCTGATGCCTCGGCAAAGCCGCTCCCGGGGAAGGCGGGCCCCGGATCCGAGATAAGCGTCCACGGGGTCGGCAATCTCCTCACGCATCTCGCGAAGTGCTGCCACCCGATCCCGGGCGATGACATCGTCGGGTTCATCACGGTAGGGCGGGGCATCTCGGTCCACCGGACCGACTGCCCGCAGTTCAAGGATCTCTCTAAGGGGCATCCTGAGCGCGTTGTGGAGGCGAGCTGGAACGGGGACTACTCGAAGGGATATTCGCTTACCGTGATTATCGAGGCCAACGACAGGCCTGGGCTCCTCCGCGACATCACGACCGTGCTCGCAAACCAGAACGTGAATGTGCTCGGCGTCCGCTCCAAGTCGAACCTCGCGAAGCACTCGGCGGTGATTGAGATCGACATGGAGGTTTACAACGTCGGCGATCTCTCGCGCGTCCTCACGAGGCTCAACCAGATAAACGACGTCGTCTCCGCAAAGAGGCTCTGATAGTCAGGGCAATGTCCGGTTTCCCGGAGCGCCCATAAAAAGAAACCCGGAAGTCCTTTCTGAGGGCTTCCGGGTTTTTCTTTGCCGCTGTATTCCTTAAGATCAGCCCTGCAGCAGGGAAAGGGCGATCTGGCTTGCGTTGTTCGCCTGCGACAGCACCGCGGCAGCAGCCTGCTGTATGACATTCTGCGAGGTCATGTTGGCGGTCTCGGAGGCAAAGTCGACATCCTGGATGCGGCTCTTCGCGTCAGAGACGTTCGTTATGGTGTTGCTCTGGTTGCTGATGGTCGAGGTCAGGCGGTTCTGCACCGCGCCCCACTGCGCCCTCTGGGAGTCAACCCTGCGGATCATGACATCAAGCACCTTGATTGCAGCCTCGGCGTTCTCATGGGTCGAGAGGCTGAGGGCCAGCTTCTGGCTGGAGTCCTTCGCGAGGGCGGAGTCAGCGCCTCCGAGGGTGATCTTGTCGGAGGTTACCTTGGTGCCGGTGAGCCCGTCCTTGTCAATGTCAGCAAGGCTCTTGAGGACCGCGGTCTGCGTGCCGTCCTTGAGCGCCGCGGACTTGCCGAAGGCGATCTGGTGCTTGCTCGCGACATCGGTCTGCCCGACCGCGTAGTTGATGAGGCCGCCGAAGGTGAGGTCGGCGAACTCGGCGGTCACGGTCTGGTCTGAGTGCGAGCCTACCTGGAAGCTCACATAGTTGTCGGTTACCTTCCCGTCCTTGTCCTTGGCGCCCATTGAGCCGTTGAGGAGATGCAGAGTGCCGCCGAAGGAGGTCTGCTCGCCGATGCGCTGGATCTCGAGGGTAAGCTGGTCAGCCTCCTCCTGGATTGCCTTTCTCTCCGACTCGGCATTGGTGCCGTTCGCGCTCTGGAGCGCGAGCGTTCTGATGCGCTGGAGCATATTGGTGATTTCCTCGGTGGCGCCCTCGGCGGTCTGGCACATGGAAATGCCGTCGTTCGCGTTGCGGTTGCCCTGGGAGAGTCCGTTGATCTGCGAGGTCATGCGGGATGCGATCTGAAGACCGGCCGCGTCATCCTTCGCAGAGTTTATCCTTTTTCCCGACGACAGCTTGCTGTAGCTGTCGCGGAGCTTGTCAGTCGCCTTCGAGAGGGCATTCTGCGCCCTGAGCGAGCTTGTATTGGTATTGACGAATATGGCCATGCCAGGTCTCCTGCTTGTTCCCGCCTGAAGCTGATTCAGTGAATCCGCACCCGTAAATCACCGGCTTATCGGCAGCTGCGCGGCTGTCTTTAGACAAAAGCCGGATATTGTGACAGAATTGTGATGAATATCACTCAAAT
>Ga0256404_1003146_pt1 | contig 34585 bp, 25 predicted proteins | sample RumenRJG_01DNA_FD_185990 | JGI IMG/M metagenome (GOLD analysis project Ga0256404, IMG submission 185990) | Bovine rumen microbial communities from Lethbridge, Alberta, Canada - RJG_01 | ecosystem: Host-associated > Mammals > Digestive system > Stomach > Rumen | place: Canada: Alberta | collected... | reverse complement strand
TCGCCATCTGCAGCTGCTGCATCAGCACATCGTTCGTGCTGTCTGTGTCGTATTCGCTCAGCCGGATGCGTTTCAAATTCCGTAAACCGTATATGAACATCGCGATGATCCTGGGCCTGTTCCCGGGATTCATGACAATGATCGCGCAGTACTTCATTTTGAAGGCCATGGGACTTACGGAAGGCTCTTCCATAAGGATTGGTCTGATCATCGTCTACAGCGCTTGCACCGGTCTGGGATTCCAGATATCGAAGGGCTTTTTTGACACGATACCCAAAGCGATCGATGAAGCGGCGGTCATCGACGGCGCAACACAGTGGCAGATCTTTACCAAGATCACAATGCCGCTGTCCAAGCCGATCGTCATCTATACCATCATGACCTCGTTTATCGCGCCGTGGGTGGACTTCATCTTCGCGAAGGTGCTGTGCAGGGCAAATGCCGACCAGTTCACGGTCGCTATCGGCCTGTGGAACATGCTGCAGAAGGAGTACATCTATCAGTGGTACACCTGCTTCGCAGCAGGCGCGGTACTGATCTCACTGCCGATCGCCATCCTGTTCCTCTACCTGCAGAGGTTCTATGTCGAAGGCATGTCAGGAGCAGTCAAGGGATGAGAAAATTACAGAGAGCAATATGCATGATCCTTTGCGCAATGCTGTGTATTACAGGATGCGGCAAAGATCCAAATACAGATCAGACAGCGGGCGGACAGCCCGCTGTTTCTGCTGTCCAGATGCTGGATTTCAACAAGGACCTGACGCGGGTGGACAGAGATGATAAATACCGCACGACGTATGAGATCTTTGTCTATTCGTTCTGCGATTCGAACGGAGACGGGATCGGCGACCTGAATGGCATCCGTTCCAAACTGGACTACATTCAGGACCTCGGATTTGACGCGATTTGGCTGACCCCTGTGCATCCATCGTCGACATATCACAAATATGATGTGGACGACTACTATGCGATCGATCCGGTGTACGGCACATTAGAGGACTATGAAGCCCTGCTCCAAGAGTGCCACGACCGGGGCATACGCGTGTACATGGATCTTGTGCTGAACCACACTTCGGATGACAATGCCTGGTTCAAGGCAGCATCGGATTATCTGCACGAACTCCCTTCCGGATGGGAACCCGATACGTCCTATTGCAAGTATTACGACTATTATAATTTCACCAGGCAGCCGTCGGACGGGTATGCACATTTAGAAGGCACCGAGTGGTACTATGAGGCAAGATTCTGGTCGGAGATGCCTGATCTGAACCTTTCGAGCGAGGCCGTAAGAGGAGAGATCCGGGATATCATGGCTTTCTGGCTTGGCAAAGGCGTTGACGGATTCCGGCTGGATGCGGTGACATACTACTATACAGGAAATCCGGATGCCAACACAGAGTTCCTGAGATTCCTTACGGAGACGGGGCGGAGTATTAAGGCCGATTGCTATTTGGTCGGGGAAGCGTGGACAGACCGGAACGAGATCGCGCTGCTCTACGGGAGCGGGATCGATTCGCTGTTCGATTTTCCGTTCTCGAACAACAACGGATTCATCGTCAACATCGTGAACGGCACGTATGCAGCTTCCGATTACGTCAAAGGAATGCTGTTGGCGCAGGAAGCATATAGCAGCGCGAATCCGGACTATGTAGATGCGCCGTTCTATACGAATCACGATACGGCCAGAAGCGCGGGGTTTTATAGCGCGGATGAAGGCCCTGTCACGAAAATGGCCTACGCGATGAGCCTGTTCATGACCGGCAACTCGTTTGTCTATTATGGCGAGGAGATTGGCATGAAAGGCGCCGGCAAAGACGAGAACAAGCGCCTTCCGATGTACTGGAGCGACGATGCGGATGACCCGGATATATGCGCCGGACCGCCGGACAAGGATGAAATTCCGATGAAGTTCCCTTCAGCCGCGGAACAGATGAAGGACGACCTGTCGATATGGACGTGGTTCAGAGAGGTAATCCGCGTGCGGAATGCGTTTCCCGCGATCGCCAGGGGGCTGACGGAGAGCGTTGATTCCCTCAGTGACAGCAATGTGGCGGCGTTCATAAGGAGAAGCAGAGAGAGCGGCACCGCGAACAGCGCATCGGACGGCGATCTGCTGATCGTGATGAACCTGCGCGCGGATACGGCGGTGAAAGAGATTTCGGGGGAAGCCTCAGCAGCCGGCGGGGCTGATGGCAGCGCTGACAATAACCTTACGTTGGCAGCGGTGCTGAACACCGGCGAAGAGAACATCACTTACGATGACGGTGTGCTGACATTACCCGGTTACAGCATCGCAGTGTTTACGATGGACTGAGAAATACATCCGAAAAAATCGGAGTAACTGAGATTGGCCAAGGACGATATCTTGCCTCTGACAGCCTTTTTTCGCTATAATGATGAATAAGAAATTCTCCACGTACGCGGTTCGCTTCTCTGTGAAGAATGGTGATTTTTTCCCAAAACGCTCTTTCAGGAACTGCAGTGCGGATCACGGTGTCTGGATGAGAAAAAATCTGCGGATAGGCGAAATTCACAGTGGGCTCGCCGTCGTTTTCAAGAAATATCAATGCCGGTTCCCCTATTTCAGCAGAGACTTCCGCTTGCAGCATCGGAACAAAGGATTCATCCAGTAACGCGATCGTCTTCTTTTCTGATGATATGCTTTAGACAGGCTGGTTCCACCTTTGAAAACAATCCTGTCTCTCCATTCGCAGCGGTGGAAAAGATAATCCAACATATAACATACCCAAAAATCCTTTTCTACAATTGCCGGAGGCATACCGATTTTCTGGGCAGTATTTAAAAACAACTCTTCCCGTTCCCCTTTTGAAAGGGATGCAATCCTAATCATACTTCGTGCTCCTTACAAATTTCTTTTATATAATCAAAAATCCACGCAGTGGTTCCTTGAGCCTCATTCAGCAATACTTTCTTTTCTTCGGGAGACAGCCGTTCACGTAATGATTTGATTACAGTCTCGCTGACATGTTCTCTTCCCAGCGCCCTGAGGCCTTGTATTACTAATCCGGTAATGTAAGAGTAACCAGTTGCTTCTTTATTCGATGTCCTGCGGAATAAAATATGAACATTATCATAGCTGTATTCTTTATATGGGCCATCACTTACGTACTGCCATACTGCTGGCACTTGTGTAGATAAACGCAGGATATTCAAAGCTGTGTCTCCCATGGGTATGATAGACCATCGGTTTTTTCTTGCAATGGCATATGCTACCTTAGAAGGATCAGGCGCAACAGGTTCATTCAATAATTTGCTGAAACGAGGTTTATCATAAATTCCGCGTAATATCCGCCGAATACTTCCGGAAGCTTCCAGACGCGAAAGAGACATATTGATTGCAGAAGAAGGTGCTATATCTGCAAAATCGAATGTCACAAAAACACTGCCGGGCGGCATTTCCATGATTCTTTTGTTTATAAATGTCTGATACTTTTCACGCTTCATTTTTTTACGCCTTTCGTTAGAAAAAGTATACATATTTTCTAACGAAAAAGCAACGGCGAAGTATATATTAAGATGGGAGCTCAATGCCTGTTCCTTCCTCTGGTATCCTGTCATCAAGTTTCATGCTAAAGGGAATACCTTTTTCTTTATTAAGCCTGATCATACAGATTCTGAGATATGCAGGCAGCGAAAGCCCCATCGTTTCAAGGATTTGTGAAGATCGCTGTTTCTCGTCCTTTTCAATCCTAAACTGTATTAATGTACTTGCCATGTTTACCTCCCTTAGTATTTTGACGCGACTTTCAAGGACATATTATCTTCAATCCGCAGCATAAGCTTCTTGCGCACAGCCATACATATCATAGTTTGCCTCCGCAGTATAATAATGGCCGATGGTGACCGGCGCATTATACAGGGTGGTCAGCAGGTAATGCTTGATATTGTTGATCTTCGTAGTAGTCCTGCTCATGCACCCCAGGACGTATTCGATATGCGAATAGTCCAAGCTGAGCAGCCTGCTCCTTACAACCGCTGCGGGCATAAATTCACCGCCAATGACGATCTTGCGCCGTGACGAGCATACTGTATCTGTCATCAGTGCGACGATTCCGTCGACATCTTCTGCCGAATGTGCCATGCACAAAGCACTGTAATCGATATTCTCCTTGATCAGATCCTGATAAGCATAGTAATTCACCGCTCCATCCGCATCAGATTCCTTGCTTCCATCCCGGATCGATCGATCAGATGAGATATTGCTATTTTCAGTCTCGTTAGAATCAGTATTATTCTTATCAGTATTATTACAGTCTGAAATCTGGACTTCCTGAGGGATGATTTCTGAACTTCCTGAAGTCGATGTTTTAGAATTCTTGAAGTCTAAAACCTGTACTTCCTGAAGTCTATTATTTGGATTTCCAGAAGTATGATTTTTAGACTTCTGCGTATTTACGGGGGTTTCCGGTGCTTCTGCCATTTCTTCCCGCAGCATAAAGTTCTTCACATAGATAACATTCGCTTTTCCGAGGCCCAGCCTTTTCTTCTCGATCAGCCCGATTCCCTTCTGTGAATCCAGTTCTGCAAAAAGCTTGATGGCGGTCTGCTTGCAGCATCCCATGTGTTCACAGACATCTTCGACCTTGAAAAGGATATACACTCGCCCCTGTTCGTCGAACCATTTATTCTTAACAGACAACGACATCCGATCCAGCAGAAGACCGTAAAGGACCTTCGCCTCGCAGGAAAGTTTTTTGAAGTACGGATCGGAAAACAACACTTTCGGAATCCGGTAAAAAGTGTAGGCATCCGCCTGCATTCCATAAAAATAATCAAAAACTAAGGTTCGATTCACAGTAACACCCCCTCGTCAATCTGATTCGGTTATTATGCATTTTGATGTTTCGTATCTTCGACAGGAATTGGCTGGCAATAATAAACCCCGACCCGAGTGTTTCTCAGGTCAGGGTTTTATAGACAAAAAATAGTCCGGAATGGCAGCATCCGCACATTCTTTTGTTTCTATGCTACAATAATCCTATGTTAGTTATCGGGAGATTCCGGGGTGACTTACCTTAATCCGGAAAAGTGCCGTAAACAAAGGATTTTCCCTTTCTTCCAATGGCTTCAAGTCCCACCGTCTCCACGATAGCTGAAAACGATGAGTTTATCACGTTTTCAGCTATTTTTTATACACTTTATCAGACTAAAATTCAGTACTTTTTTAGTCGAAAAGCTAACAGCTTTAAAATCGATTCACAAGAGTGCCTTGACCGCTTCTGCCGTCAGCCCTATAATATTTTATTAATTGCAGGCATTTCGCGGCGATATCTTCGCTGCATCCTCTTTCACAGCTTATGTTCTGTTCAAGACGGTATTCACCGAAAGAATCCCTGCATTTGCAAACTTAATAACCTGCAGGGAGAATTGGCTGATCCGCTCACAAGAAGCATTTGCTTGAAACTGATTTTGTCTATACTCTCTCTGCGCACCCATTGTTACAAGGAGGTACAGATTGGGAGAAAAAGACATTGCTGAAAAGACACTGGCATCTTATAATGACGTTTTCTCCGATATTGTGAACGGGCTTCTTTTTGAGGGAAAGCCTGTGATTGATCCGGATAAGCTGTCAGACGCCGTGCCTTATTCGATGTACAAGGCAGATGGGAAAGTGCATGAGCAGGAACGCGATGTCTGCAAGATCCTGAAGGCAGACGGGAGTACTGAAAACGAGATTCGGATTGCTTTTATTGGCTTTGAGCATCAGACGCAGTATGATAGGGATATGCCTCTGCGCGTGATCGGCTATGACGGCGCTGCCTATCGTGCAGAATTGTCGTCGAAGGCGCGATATCCTGTTATAACGATTGTGCTGTATTTTGGCAGTACACATTGGAACAGTAACAAGACGCTGCATGAGGCGGTCGGAGTTCCGGATAGCCTGAGACCTTATGTCAATGATTACAAGATGAATCTGTTTGAGATTGCTTTTATGAGCGATGAAGAAATACAACGATTCCACAGTGATTTCAGAATCATTGCTGATTTGATGGCGCATAAGCGGGCTGATCCGGGGTATATATCCAAAGACAGAACAGAGTTTGTGCACACGGATGAAATTGTGAAACTGATGTCTTTACTGACCGGCGATGACAGATATGTAGATGCGCTTAATTCAGAAGGAGGAAAACCGAAGAATATGTGCGAAATGTTAGACAGAGTAGAAGCAAAAGGTTTGGCAAAAGGCGAGGATAAATTCGCCAGCTTAGTGGACAGGCTTTTTTCAGTAGGACGGATTGATGATATAAAAAAGGCAACCAATGATCCTATCTATCGTAAACAGCTGTATAAAGAATTCGGAATTGGAGATCCGATGATCAGTAAGCCTTAATGTATTGGAAGTGGTGGATAGAAATCCTGATCCGCAATTCATGAAATTGTATTAGTGGTTACAATTTGTGCTTAATTACGCTTTTTTTACGGGTGACTCGGGCCATCCCCGAAAAGTGCCTAAAATAAAGGATTTTTCTCGAGAACATTGGCTTCAAGTCCCACCGTCTCCATTTCGGGAATCCCGGAAAGCCCATAAACAACCTATGGCATTAAGAACAATGAATACAGATGGGCATTCGATAATGTCGTTACAAGTAAAAAAGCACCATCCATGCTGTCATGGGTCCAATATTTATGGAATATGGACTGCGCAGCTTGCATCCAAGCAGGAGCGGATGCCCCTGACCGAAAATATATTTGATGAATTTGAAAAACATCTCGATTCTTTCAGATAAGGTGCGTAAAAAAGAATGGACAGAAGATACGGATGCGCCCTCCTGGCCGGCGGCGCCGGCAGCAGGATGGGGTATGTCAATAAAGCAAATCTGATATACAGGGAGTCGACTTTCGCCGACGGCATACAGAAGGAACTGGAAAAGACGGGAATGCCCTGTTATCTATCTGCCGCCAATTACGAACAGGCAGTTCCTGCGAGATGGAAGGCTGTGAAGGATTGCGTCACAGCCGGAGACGGCAGGTATACAGGTCCTGCAGGGGGGATTTACTCCTGCCTGTTGAAAGCCGGGAAAGACGGGTTGGACGGATTGTTCTTTGTGCCATGTGACGCGCCGCTGTTCACAGCTGACGTGATCGAAAAGATGATCCCTTACATAAAGGAAGACTACGATGCCCTCTGCTGGAGGACACGGGACGGCAGAATCCAGACGACCTTCGGCTGGTACTCGGTCAATTGTCTGGATGCTTTTGAGGAAGATATCAAAGCGGGGAAATATAAACTGCTGAAGATGCTGGAGAAAGTCAGGCTCAGAGTCTGCGATGCCTCCGCTGCCGGAATTGACGAGAGGCAGTTTGTGAACATAAACAGTGAAGAGGACTATAGGAGAGTCTGTCAGTCCCAGGAGAAAAAGCACATTTTGATCTGCGGGAAAAAGCAGTCCGGCAAAACGACCCTGATTAACCGAATCATAAGCGAAAGCTGTCTTCCGGTCTACGGATACAGGACACAGATGGAGCGCAGCCGTGAAGACGGGTGCAGCCATGTGTATATGTATCCTGCCGGCAGGATGGACGGACCCCGGTCCCGGGAGAACGAGGTCGGGATCACAGGCGGCAATGTCAAAAGGGTCAATTCCGATGTTTTTAACGGTCTCGGATGTGCGCTGCTGGAAGCCGCAAGGGATGATGGCATGATCGTTATGGATGAGATCGGCTATATGGAGGATCGGGCGGAGAGATTCTGCAGGGCGGTAGCAGCAGCTTTTGACGGGGACATTCCGGTTCTGGCCTCCATAAAGGACACGGATCACAGGAGCGCGCATATTCAAAGGATCTTGGAGCACCCCAAGGCACAGGTCTTCCGGTTAAATCCTGAAAACCGGGAGGAAATATATGAAGAAATCAGATCGATCGTAAAGACTTGGGAGGGAATAATTGATCTATCGTCTCCTAAGTAATACTCATCAGGATAAAATGTAAAACGTCCCTATAGGCGGTGAGTTTGCAACAAACACAAAGGGAGAATCAACAAATCAGGACGGTCACTATAGTATAAGCATGACATTCTTACGTTTCTTTTGCAACTGTATGCCGTGTATCATGGTAAAATATATCTGAGTCAAGGGGACTGTCCCTTTGTCTCATTATCATGAAGGAGGAATACGAAATGAGAGAATGGACGCGGGAAGAGAAGTATCGTTATCTGAAGGATCCGCAGGAGCTCAAGGACCTGTACGACCGGATCAGCAAATCCGCTTACAGGCAGACTTTCCATAATCAGGCGGTCACCGGACTTATGAACGACCCCAACGGATTTGTCTGGCATGATAACCGCTGGCACCTTTTCTATCAGTGGTGTCCCTGGGGCGCGGTACACGGTCTCAAACACTGGTATCACATTATTTCCAAGGACCTTGTGACCTGGAAGAATCTCGGTGTCTGCCTCCTTCCTGACCAGGAGGACGGATATGACAATAAGGGCGTCTATTCGGGATCGGCGATGCCCATCGATGACAAAATATACCTCTATTACACAGGCAATCACAGGGACGCAGACTGGACGCGCCACGCCTACACATGCCTGGCAAGGCTTGGAAACGACGGATGGCCGGAGAAGTATCCGCTGCCGCTGTTCGGGGCCAATCCCGACTACACGGAGCACCAAAGAGATCCCAAGATCATCCGCATTCCGGGAAGCGACGTGTATTACATGATCATCGGTGCACAGACCAGGGATAAGAGGGGATGTGCGCTGGTGTATTCGTCCGAGGATCTGCAGCACGGATGGACCTTCCTTGGGGAGATGAAGGTGCCGGGATTTGAATCTTTTGGCGATATGTGGGAGTGCCCTTCCGTAGAGCATATCGGAGGAAGGGACGTGCTGTTGTTGTGCCCGCAGCACCTGACCATACCAGGAAGGGGGCAGAGTCAGAATCACAACGGCTATATTATCGGAAACATGGACTGGGAGACCCTGACCTTTACGCCGGATGGACAGTTCCACGTGCTGGATTTTGGCTTCGATTCTTATGCGGCGGCCTGCGCCAACAACCTGCAGGATGCAGACAAGGCAATCCTGATCGCATGGATGGGCGTTCCGGACGTAAGCTATCCCACAGACGAGGAAGACTGGGCCGGATGCCTGACGCTTCCCAGAGAGCTGACGGTCAGGGGCAGGCGCCTGATCCAGCAGCCGCTGCCGGAGCTCAAAAAGCTCAGGGATGAGAAGCTTCCCTTTGAAGCCAACGAAGCGGGCTGCTATGCGCTGCCGCGCTCCGCGGAGGTGGAACTGGACTGCCGCAAAGGAGACGTCAGCCTCCATCTGTTCACGGATGCGGCGGGGCAAGGCGGCCTGTCAATCCTCTATAAGGAAGAGGCCAAAGAGATCACGGTGGACAGAAGCGGTATGAAGATACGATTTAACGAGTCGGAGGGTGAGAGCCGCACGCGACCGCTGGAGAACGGCCTGGCACACCTGCGGATCTTCGTGGACAGCAGCTCCATCGAGATCTTCGTAAATGACGGAGACGCGGTCTTCACATCCAGGATCTTCCCCACGCAGGAAGAACACTTCTTCCGGATCGAGGGAGACACCTTTAACAGAATGTGGACGCTAAAGAGAGCGGTGAAGGAGCACTTCCTGATCTAAACGGAGCAGATCCTCCTGCAGCTCTCTCAGAAACGATTCCATGAAGGCATGCCGCTCTTTCGCAAGCTGCCTGCCCGTCTCCGTATTCATGGTATCCTTTAGGAGCAGCAGCTTATCATGGAAATGCTGCACGGACTCCTGCAGCGGCCGTCCATGCTCTCCTCCGTACGCGAACGTTCTTGCGATGCCGATGGCACCGAGGGCATCCAGCCGGTCAGCATCCTGGACGATCTTGCCTTCAAGGGTACTCGGTGTCTTTCCACGGTTCTGGCTGAAGGATACCGCATTAATAGCCGTACAGATTTGATTGATCATCTCCTCAGGCACCCGGTTTTCCGCAAGGAATGACCGGGTGTTTGCATTGTTCTCGGTATGGAAGAGCTTATGGTCGTCCGCATCGTGAAGGAGCGCCGCAAGGGCGACGATCTCCGGATCTGCCTCCGGCTCGTTCTCTGCGATCTTCATTGCGTTCCTGTAGACACGAAGAGAGTGCGCGGCGTCATGTCCGCCGGCGTTGCCGCGGAAGAGATCTTCGATATAGGTGATGGTGCTGCGGATAATGGGGGGCATCGCCTCTGTGCCTCCTTTACATGAACTGGACAGATACACCGGCCGGATCCTTCACAAAGAGGGATGCAGTCATCGCAGCTGCGTGAGCAGCGTACAGAAGTTGCGGATCTTTTCCTCATTTGCCGCGTCCGGTTTTGCCTTCGGATCGATCAAAATAAGTTCCGCCTCAAAATGGTCGATCTTCAGAGCGGCTTTCAGCTTTTCGAACGCTTTCTCCGCACCGGCGCCGCTCTCGCATGCAAACACGGCGATCTTCTTCCCCCTCAGATCATTATCCCGGACAAACGTACGGATTGGCGGAGTGACATTGCCCGCCCAGACAGGGAAGCCGATAATGATACGGCCATACTTTTCGGCTTGGAATTCATAGGGCTCCAATTCCGGTGTCTCTGCCATAACAGCGCTTTTCCCGCCCCAGAAGAACTTTCGGAAGCCTTTGTCGGGATACTTCTTTACAGGGACAAGGCGCAGCATGTCAAAGCCGCCAATCTCCGAGATCATGCATGCAGCGTATTCAGTGTTTCCTTCGAGAGAGTAGTAGACAATCAAAGTTTTCTGCTCATTGGATGGGTTCTCTTGTATGGACATTTTCTGCCTCCTTATAGGATCTGTTTACTTTCAAGAAGAGAAAGACTACTGAATGATCCTCATATTCTTCGTGTCAACAATGGTCCTATGCGTGTGCGGATTGTTTAATCAATTTAATTTTACCATGGAGCATTCACATCGAAACGCTGAAATATCATTTTACCTGGCTAAGTTTTGTGCCAGGCAAGATCAGCATGTGAGAAACCGAGGGTTCCACTGGTCAAAATATGGTAGAATAAGAATTGCTTGATACACCGAGAGGTATAGAAGGTGAGCTCGTCATTCCGGACGGGATTCTGTATGTCGATGACTATATCGATGATTGTAAAGGGATCACTGACGTATATCTGCCGGATTTCACTTCTAATAGGAAAGGAGCATCATGAACAATACATCTAACTCGAATATTGATAAAGGCCCGAATGTCCCTATGATTATTTCTTCAATTTTAATGGTTCCGGGCATAATTCTTACAAGTATGCTTCTCATCTTGGAGAGCAACTTTCTAATGAGGAATTATCAATTTCAGAATGGACCAGATATGGCAGTCGCCTTTATTACAGTGTGCCTTTTACTTCTGGAGATTTATTATATTCTTATGGTTCTGTTGACTAAGTTGAAACATTTGCCTTACGAGCCGCATAAAATGAAGGGCATTGCAAAGCTGATGCTAATAATTAATGTCGCACTGTTTGTTGGCTGCTTCATCTGTATGGCGACCTTGGAGGGCTGGACGTCGCAAGGGTATTTTACACTTGCAGATATGATTCTGTTCACTTCCTTTCCCGGGATTCTCGTGAAGTGCCTTGCGTTTTTTGGACAAGGGTGAAAGGGGGGAAGAACGACCTCTGGGGTAGTTTGTCCCCAGGTGAGGACAAACTACCCCAGAGGTCGCTTTATTCCCCTTGCATGCATTTCAGCACGTAGGTCGCTTGATGAATCATAGTATCTGCTTGCTTTGCTTTTCGGGTGCTAATGTTGTCATCCCATTATTCAGTCTTCAGAAACCCCATATTTTCTATAAAGCTCCTCAAGCTTTTCATGGCTTGCGTTAAGCACTTCTTCATATTCCTTACTGCCGGGAGTTAGTTTCTTTATTAATTCAGAAAGCTTTTTTTCACCGCGTCTCTCGGCGTCTTCGGCAACGATTTTTAAAACTTCCTCCTGATTATATTCAGTCTCCAGCATTTCACTTACCTCCGCTTTGTGTGCCTTAAGAAGGTCACATATAAGGAAGTCTTCCGGTATCTCATCAATCGTCTTGCTGATCGCATCCACAAGGGACATTTCAGAATTATATTCACGGATTTTGCCAATGACCCAGCTGTATTCTCTGAGCGGCCGGCATGCCTCAAGGAGTGCTGCGCTGTGGTCCGGATTGATGTTGATCATTCTGACGCGAACATCAATATCCGGATCTGCATCAGCAGGAAATGAATCCCTCAGATTCAGGGTCATCTCATCGGGCTTGTCCGTGCTCCCGTTATAGAAAACCACAAGCTTGGGAACGGGAAGCTCAAGCAGACGGGAACCATAATAGTTCATATGATTTTGCTTCACAAGTTTTGAGTACAGTTTGGCTGTGTACTGGAGCATGCGAAGTGGCATATTCGGATTAAAGGATGACTGCTGTTCAAACAGGTTCAATTCTCCTACGATCAGAAACGATATATCATTATGCATGCCCAGATAAAGGACATCGTCAATCGTATTGATGCGGATTTCTTCGGCATTAATGTAGTCCGAGCCTCTGACAGCATTATAGAGGCTGAGCGTCCAGTCTTTATGCTCCTCTCGTCCGAATAGAAAATGGAAGAGTCTATCCTTATATTCCTTGTTTGCATTACCCATAGATGTTATACCTCCCTTCCGGAGCAGATAGCTGCCCCAAAGCATGGCAGGGAGGCCGGAAGCCAGAATCACAATCCAGTCAGCCGGCAGTAGGAATATCCAATGCCGGTTCTACACGTCTTCCCTGCAGTATCAAGTTTAGATAGCAAGGATAATCGTGGAGAACACCACATAAGACAGCCGTAACGACTGAGAGAATGATTAGACTTGCTTATAAACAAGAGTAGCACATCGGGATGCAAACAACAAGAGAGGGAGTGCTGGCAGAATGGTCGAGCCAAGGGTACAAACTACCCCAGAGGTCGTTCGCCCCCAGCTGTGGACAAACGGACCACACCCCAGTGAACAAACTACCCCAGAGGTCTCAATCGCCCAATAGCACTGGCCCCTTTTTGGCCCAACACCCCGCATAACCCATTTTGTCTCAGTCAATATAGTGAATTACCACACCCCAACTTGTATAATGTAATAGATGTGCCAATTCAAATGATAGAAGGCTTATTGCGAATAACGCAGTGGGCCTTTTTCGTAAGGCGAAGAATACAGCAAGCCTCATTTCAAAGCTGCAGAACCGGTATCACGTTTCGTCGGCTGAGATTGATGAGCAGGATGTCCACCAGATTATTGTGATTGGTGTGGCGGCTATAGTACCACACAATGCTATGGCAGACAGTCTGATGGACGACATTTCTCTCTTTGTGGAAGAGAACACGGGAGCGGAGATCCTATACGAAGAAAGGGAGATTCGCTGAATACGATATATGTTGAATATCGAGAGAACAGGAGAACGCAAAGATGTTACTGATTATAGAAGGCGTGGTTTCCTTTATTTGATTTTTGGAAATTAAAATAGTTGAGAAGAGCTTCAGCCTCTTCAAAAGTAAAGTCGCGAGGTTTTGATTTTGCCTTTTTCTCTTTACCGCTTCCTTTAATTCTTCCAGCTCTTTGGTGTCTTACAGATTTCTTCCGGTTTCTCTTCCGGTTCATCCGCAAATGCGGAGGTGGCGTCAGGGGGGGTCTCTGCGCAGTCTTGCCAGGCATATCGTTTCACACGCCGGCTCCGTGCCGGACATGCCGGACACAGCGGGACACCTCATCGATGTACGAAAAAAGATGGAAGTGCGTTGCGAAATTACGATATAATAAAAGTGTAGCAAAACGCGTTTTGGAGGACTCTTTTATGAAAAAACGTAGTTGTCTGTTCACTTATTTCTGCGCATGCGTGAGTGCCCTGGTGCTTCTTATGTGCGTGTTTCCGCGCACGGCCCTTGCGGAGGAAGAGTATACGTCCACGACGATGCGCCTGCTTCATTACGAAGGGACGGTGGGGATTGAGGACGCTTCGGGAAAACAGCTGCCCGTCATGGAGAACGCGCGCCTCAGAAGCGGCGAGGCCATGAAGACCGGCGAAGCCAGTACTGCTTCCGTGGGCCTGGACAAGGGCCGTGTCTGCACGCTGGACGCCCTGAGCCGCGTGGAATTTACCAAGGGGAACGGCGCGCTCACAATGAACCTTACGGAAGGCAGAATCTTCCTCGATGTGAGTGATAAATTGGATGCGGGCGAGACGATGGACGTCAGGACATCCACAATCGCCGTCGGCATACGCGGAACGATTCTGTTCATCTCCAACGAGCCCGTCGCGGACGAGAGCGCCGGGAACCTGGAGTCCGTGGACCTCACAGGGCTCGCCCCCGAGAAAGGCAGCATCATCCGACTCTCGCAGGTTGGCGTCCTGGAAGGATCCACCGAGATCACATACCTCGACGATGCCGGTCAGGAGCAGTCTCTCGCAGTCGACGCCGGCCAAAAAGCGATCGTTCCGGAGTACAGCGAGGATGCGGAAGGGACCCATGAACCTGTCGTCTCGGAGATCACGCAGGAAGAGCTCAAGGGATTTGTGCTGGACCGGGTGACGGAGGACACTTCGATCTTAAACCGCGTTAAGGAGGCCTGCGATGTTGTGGACGATATCATTCCTTCCGGTCGGCCCGGACAGTATACAGCAGATGGTGACTGGACATGGGACGGCACTGTCACTATTGTGGCGCAGAGCGCGAGCAAATATTATGACGGGCAGCCTCTGACCCGCACATCGGACATCCTGGTTGACGGCCTTCCCTCCGGTTTCTCGGTAAAGGCCAGTGCCGGAGGCAGCCGCACGGAAGCCGGAGAGAGCGATAACCCCGTCTCGAACTATGCCATCTACAATGAGGCAGGCGAAGACGTTACCAAACATTTTACCGATATGGAGACTGTGAGCGGGAAACTTCTGGTAGTGCCCGCGCCTCTGACGATCCATACAGGTACGGCCGAGAAGGTCTATGACGGGACGAGCCTGACGGACCCGGAAGGGTATGTCACGTTCTATAAGGGCACCGACAATCGGGAGATTCCCTGGCGCAACACTTCCTACGTTGTTACCGAGAGAGCCGCTGCGGAGGGAGCCGCCGCGGAGAGCGTCGGCGGCGTTTCTGACAACAGACAGACCCTGTACGGCATCTGCGGCGTCATCTGGGTGAATGCCGCCAACCCGCTCACCGGCGAGAGGCGCGAGATCCAGCTGAGGGCAGGTCAGAAGCTGACGGTCTACCTTTCCGACCAGGAGGGCGAACAGAGTATTGAATTGAAGATCGAGAATGTCTCGGAAAATGACCTTCCCGATAAACTCCTCCGGCTTTACGCGGACAACGAGGCGATGCTGCAGCAGGCCTGCAGGGACACGGGATGGGATATTGAGATCATCCGTGGGCGCATTGAAGCACTCCCGGAATCTGCTTCCGGTGACGGAAGGATCGAACAGGGTGGTCTTTTGATCCCGGAATCCGATTCCGACTGTCTGATGCAGGATCTTACAAACGTCAGCATCACGATCGACACGGAGATCACCGATTACAACGACAGAGCGCTGGGAACCGAGGAAGCCCATTACGCGAGTCTCGCTGTGGACGAATCGATTAAGGTGACGCCTATCGGCCGGCAGACGGATGCCGGAACGAGCCTCAACGAATATACGATCGACTGGGGTTCAGCTGACCGCAGCAACTACGAGGTCTCGGAAGACCTTGGCACGCTGACGGTGCTCCCTGCCTCCGCCACGGTCACGACCGGTTCCGCGAAGAAGGAATACGACGGCACCCCTCTGACCAATTCCGAAGCATCGATCTCAGGGCTCGTGAACGGGGAGACTGCCACTGTGACGGCCACCGGTTCCATTACGCAGGTCGGTTCCGCCGTGAACACCTACTCCATTCGCTGGGGCTCTGCCGACAGCGGCAACTACAGCATCTCAGAGGACCTCGGAACCCTCCGGGTGACAGAACGGAGCAAAGTGGACGAAGTGACCCTGACGGCCGCGTCCGCTGAGAAAACCTATGACGGCACGCCCCTTACAGACAGCGCGTTTACTGTTGAAGGCCTGCCTTCCGGTTACACGGTCACTGCCGATGTTTCCGGCAGCCGGACAGACGCGGGAGTGAGTGACAATACAATTACATCGTTCAAAATATGGAACGCGGACGGCAATGACGCGACCGCGCAGTTCCCGGAAATCACCACGATGAAAGGCACCCTTAAGGTCAATCCCGCTTCCGCTACAGTTACCACCGGCTCCGCAGAGAAAATGTATGACGGAACACCGTTAACCGGCGCCGAAGCTTCCGTCTCCGGAATCGTGAGCGCGGATGAAGGGCATGTGACTGTCACTGCCACAGGGACGATCACCGACGTAGGAACTGCGGACAACACCTATTCCATCGACTGGGGCGGCGCGAAGAGCAGCAACTATACGCTCTCCGAGAACCTCGGTACCTTGGAAGTCACCCCGAACGACACGGAGATCACTTTTACCTCCGCTTCGGCTGAAAAAGTCTATGACGGCACCGCGCTGAGCGCACCTGCCGTAACTGTCGAAGGTCTGCCGGAAGGCCTCTCCTATAAGTGCACCGCCGGAGGTGCGGTTTCCATTGCTGACGCCGGGACCTGGTCGAATCAGTTTGATGATATAGAGTACACGTCCTTGGACGATGACGGAAATCCCATCGTCGGCTGGAGGTACGCTGTGATCTATGACGCCGACGGAAACGATGTGACCGATCGGTTCACGAACCTCCAATTCGTGACAGGAACCCTGACGATCACTCCCGCAGAGCTTGTCGTTACGACCGGCTCCGCTGAGAAAATGTATGACGGAACGCCGCTGACCAGCTCTGAAGCATCCGTCTCCGGTCTCGCGGAGGTGGATGAAAGCCAGGTCAGTGTCACTGCCACAGGGACGATCACCGACGCCGGCACAGAGAACAACACTTACTCCATCGACTGGGGCAGCGCGAATAGCGGCAATTATACTGTCTCGGAGGAGGTCGGTATTTTGACCGTGGAGAAGCTTCCGATCGAGTTCAACCTGTACTTTCCCAAGGAGATGATCGACGGCGTAGAGACCGATCCGACCTTCGTATATGACGGATACGCCCGTTCCCCCGAGTGGATCACGGCGTTCTATGAAGGCATGGATGGAGGACTGGATCCCGATGACTGGGATCTGGACCCCGAAGGAAAATCCTACTCCTTTATATTCTCACTCCCCGGCGGCGGGAAGGTCCGGCTGACCGGCGCGGGCTATTCGGACGCCGGAACGCATGCTTTTGAACCGGCGGAAACGTTCCTCGAAGGGAGCAGTGACAACTATGAGTTTACCTTCACCGACAATTTGATCGTCATCGAACCGGTGGAGATCGTCCTGATCTCTGACGACACATATGCGGTCACAAGCGATGTGTACATTTCCGAGTACGGTCTGAAGGTCCAGGTGAACAATGTCTGGGCAGAAGCATATGAGGTGGCTTCGACGGGAGAGAATGAGTGGCGGATCAGCTTCGACTGGGGCGACAAGATCGATGTGGGCAAAATAGTGATCAAAGACGGGAACAGCTTTGCAATCACGCCGATCCATCAGTTTATATCCGGCGATCCCGATAACTACAGCATAGATACGGTGGATCAGGAAGGAACGATGGTCGATCCTGCCTACGAAGTACCGGATGGTTTATTCGGTTCGATGATGATGAAAGAAGTGGAAGCCACAGGTCACATCGGCACTGCTGCTGATGATGAAGGCACTCCCGCAGATCCGGCAGTTTCCGAGCCGACGCAGAAGGAAGAGGCGCTGACAGAGGAGGAAGTGCCGACAGAGGAAGAGGCGCTGACAGAGGAGGAAGTGCCGACAGAGGAAGAGGCGCCGGCAGAGGAAGAGGCGCCGGCAGAGGAAGAAGCGCCGGCAGAGGAAGAAGTGCCGACAGAGGAAGAAGCGTCGACAGAGGAAGAAGTACAGAAGGAAGAACCTAAGGAAGAGGAACCGCAGCAGGCTTCTCTCGAAGAAACAGATACTATAGGATGAGGCCATGTTCAAAGGCAAACAACTTATTTATTCTTTGATTGCGGCGGCGGTGGTCACTGTTTTGGCAGGGGCGGGCGTATTGCAGCGTCTGGACCGCTGGATGCAGGACGCCCTGTTCCAGAGGCCGGGCGTTACATCTCCCGATATCCTGATCATCGGCATTGACGAGGAGGCGCTGACAGACCTCGGGCCTTATCAGACCTGGGACCGAAATGTCATGGCGTCCGCGCTGGAAGCGCTGGCAGCGGACCCGGACAAAAAGCCTGCCGTCACGGCCATCGACGTTCTGTATGCGGGGGAGACGAGCGGGCAGGCCGATCTGCGGCTGGCGGAAGCCGCCGGAGAACTGGGAAACGTGGTCACGGCCTGTATGGCGGAGTTCGGCGAGCGCATCACATGGGAGAACGGCCTCGTGTCGTCGTACGACACCGACGCGGTGATCGGGTTCGAGCAGCCTTATGAGGCGCTTCGGCGCTGTACGGTGCAGGGACATATCAATGCCATGAGCGATGTGGACGGCGTCGTTCGGCACGGGCTTCTGTATGTGGAGCCGGAGATGAATGGCGCGGACGGACACGTCCCGTCTATGAGCTGGATGGCGGCACGGCTCTTCCTCGAACAGCAGAAAGGGGAGCCGCAGGCAGCGGATGATGCCGGAGCCTCAGCAGACGGCCGCTTTTTCTACATCCCATATACAGGGAGGCCGGGCGACTTCTACGACGGCGTGTCGCTCTCGCGCCTGATCCGCGGTGAGATTCCCCCGGATTACTGGGCGGGGAAGATCGTCCTGATCGGCCCTTACGCGACGGCGCTGCAGGACGCGTACTTTACTCCGATCGACAAGGGCGCGCAGATGTTCGGTGTGGAGATCCAGGCCAATATGATCCAGAGCTTTCTGGAGAACAATACCCGAAGAGAGCTGCCACAGCTTCCCCAGCTGGCCGTGCTGTTCGTCCTTTGCGCGGCGGCAATGATGCTGTTTATGAATATGAGCGTGCTGGAAGCCAGTCTGCTCGCCGGATTTCTTGCCGCAATGGGGCCTGTGTGCTCCATTAACCTGTACAACGCGGGGCTTGTCACGCACCCGCTTTGGGCGCCAGTCGGTGTGGCGGTAGTCTATATTTTGGCAATGGCGGTGCATTACATGAGGACTGCCAGGGAGCGACGGGCGCTCGCGCTCGAGAAGGAGCGTATTGCGGCCGAGCTGTCTCTCGCGACGAGGATCCAGCTCAGTGCGCTGCCCAAGGAGTTCCCCAAAAAAGAGAAATTTCACGTCTACGCGTCGATGACGCCTGCGAAAGAAGTGGGCGGCGACTTCTATGATTTCTTTATGATGGATGAGGATCACCTGGGGCTCGTCATCGCGGACGCGTCCGGCAAGGGAGTGCCGGCGGCGCTGTTCATGATGGTCTCGTCCGCCCTGATCAGGAACGCGGCGGTGGGCGAATACAGCCCGGCGAAGGTCCTCACGACCGTCAATCACCAGCTCTGCACGCGCAATCCGGAGGAGATGTTCGTGACAGTGTGGATGGGAGTTTTGGAAGTTTCGACCGGCAGACTGACGGCGGCGAACGCGGGACATGAGTATCCGATCCTGAAGCGGCCGGGGAAGAGTTTTGAACTGTTCAAAGACCACCACGGACTGGTGCTCGGTGCCATGGACGGCGTCCGGTACAGGGAGTATGAGATTCAGATGGAGCCGGGGACGAAGCTGTTCGTCTATACGGACGGACTCTCGGAGGCAACAAATGGTTCGACGGTGCAGTTCGGGACGGATCGGACGATCGACGCGCTGCGCGGGCGGGAGGACGGATCACCTGAGGAACTGGTCAGAGCGGTCCTTGACGCTGTCGAGACTTTTGTGGCTGACGCGCCGCAGTTTGATGACCTGACGATGCTGTGTGTGGAATACCGTTAGTTAGTGACCTACGAAGGGGGGGCTGTCGTATACGTGCGACAGCCCCCCTTGTTTCCCTGCGTCTTACCAGATCGTGATCCGATCTTCCGGCGCCAGATACATTCCGTCGCCTTCCTTTACATCATAGGTCTCCATAAATTCATCGAACTGCTGCACGACTACGTTGGTTCTCAGATAGTCCAGGGGATGGCTGTCGTCACCAAGGGCGGACAGATCTCCCTTGTAGCTGGAATAGTAAGCATGCGCCTCGGCGTAAGCGCGGAAGAATTTGTCGTAGTCAAATCCCTCCTTGGTCTTTGCCAGCTCCATGATCGCCTGCACGCCGGTGATATCCGCCGTCGCCTCCGCTGAGATGATTTTTCCCTGTACGTTTACGCCTTCGAAAACCGTGATGTTGTCATAGTAGTCGATCAGCTTCTGAAGTCTTGCCTCAAACTTTTCCTTATCTTCCGGTGTCCACCAGTCGTTCATTTTTCCGTCTTTATCAATCCTGGAGCCGTTTTCGTCAAAACAGTGACTCATCTCGTGCGCAAGCACATAGCCGATGATTCCGTACATTTCCTCCATGCTCATGTCCGAGCTGTATCCGCTGCTCTTCGTGATTCCGATGGAGAACATAAAGGCGTTGATCATAGGTAAGCTCTTGGCATTGTTCGCAAGCGTCGGCATCTGTTCAAAGGCATAGATATCCGGCACTATTTCTTCCGTGCTCTGCTTTATTTCCATCTGTTCATTGAACCTGTCCAGCGTCATCCGGATTTCCACCATGCTCTTTCCCTTGAAATCGAGGCCGCTGAAATCCTTAAAGTGGTCCGGATAGAGTGCGTACAGCTTCATTCCGTTCAGTTTTTCGATTGCCTTTTCCCTGGTCGCATCGGAGAGCCAGTCCTCCTTTTCCAGCATCCCGCGGTAGACCGCTCGGATCTCCTCAAAGAATTCCAGCATCTCCTGCCTTTCTTTCGACATGTCATGCCTTCCGATATAGGCCATTGTCAGGGCATCGCTCATTTCAAGCACCATTTGGCCGAAGACTGCGGCATAATCCTCCTCCCTCTCATATCTGTCGGGATTGGCCGCATACGGAGCCTGATCCGAAAGCAGGAAGGTTTCCTCGTCACAGTATCGGTCGTAGCGCATCAGGAAACTGACAATGTGGTAATTCTTAAGGCGCTCCAGATTCTCCTCCTTGTAGTAGTCACCGACCGCCTTCATATAGGCTTCATTTTGATGGAAATACGCTGCCGCCGTACTGCCCCGGGAGGAGAGAATATCCGAGATCGGATACGCCTGCATCCACTCCTGGATCTCAGAGATGTCCGAGGTTGCCGACGGAATTTCCTTTCCCATCATCACATCCATCAAAGAATCGAGCGTAGGCGCAAGAGCAGCTTCCGTTGCATAAAAGTCATCATAAGCCTTTCCGGCTTCTTCCTCGCTCCATCCCAGTGCCGTGAGGTCGTGAATGATCACCTTCCTTTGGGCCTCCACTTGCAGCCTGGTGTCCTCATCCGGATTTTCGTACAGGTGGGGATCCATAAGAGAGAGCTCTCCGAAGCCGCGGAAATACAGCGACGGCACATACCTGGTCGGATCCTCCTCATCATAATATTTCATGAACCGCAGCAGCAGCGGGACGCTCCCGCTGCGGGCAGGGTCTTTTAAGAACGCGGAGAGTTCCTCCAGGGAAGAAATCCCGCGGATGTCCTCCACCACCGGGCGAAGCGGTTCAAGTCCCGCCGCGTTTCTGGCGTCCCAGTCGATGTAGGCCTTGTAATAGTCCTGCACGATTTCCTCTTCGTGATTGTTCGCGACGCTGTCCTCCAGAATCTCTTTGACCTCCTGAAGAAGGACGTCCTGGGAAGCGTCATATTTCTCGCCGTTTTTCCTGCGCATCATATAGTCGTAATTGACATAGAGGTGGAAATCATCCTTGGGTGAAAGCGGCATGCCTTCGTAGATGTTCTCCCTGGCCTGCGAGTCGATCCAGGGATGCCCCCCGGCCGCCTTTTTCGCGATCTCCGCCTCCTCAGCCGCAGTCATCGCCGTATCGCCTTCTCCGGCGTTCGCCTCCTGCGCTTCTGCCTCCTGTGATGCAGGGGCCGTGTCTTCCGCCGATGTTTCCTCCTGCCCCTCGGCAGCGGCTGCCGGTTCCTGTGTCTGTGTCTGCGCAGGCGGCTTTGACGCTGCCCCCTGCCCGCATCCTGTAAGCAGTACGGTTATAAGGATCATTGCGACAATCGATTGTGTTTTTCTCTTCTTCATTTCGCTCTCCTTTTTCAACAACAACGAACGCTGCTATCGAGAGATCCTTTCCTCCCAGATTAAGTATAGCACTAAATTCTTTAGTGGTTATCGAAATTACGTGCAACCCCCGGCCGACCACAGTCGTCCGGGGGTACATCACATCAGATTACGAGATCGGCCGCTGAGACTCGGAAGGCGTGGGGATCAGGCAGCACAGGACCATGACGGCAAAGGCGACCAGCCACAGAACGCGTCCGGGGATACCGCTGCTCCAGCGGATGCCGTATTGGAAACCGATCATTATGACTGACAGGAGAATGGTTTCCAGTGCATAGAGTTTCAGAGCGAAGGACTGCAGGCCTTCGAGGAACCTCAGGCCGCAGCGGGGATGATAAGCCGCCGCCAGTTTTCCTAAATGCGACCCGTCCGATGTAAGAACGATAAAGGAGGGGAGCCCGAACATCAAAGAGAAGAGAAAGTTGTTGTAGAAAATGCCGAGTCCGAGCGTCTCATACCAGGATCCGAAGAATATTTCCAGGCCGTAGCTGAGGAAGGCGCCTGTGGCCAGACTGCTGAGCAGGGCGGCCCAGATGTAGATCAGAAGACGTTTTGCACTGTGTGCATTGAGCGTATTTCCTGCGGCAGCTCTCCACAGTTTATAGGGCAGATAAGCGGCAAGGAAATTGGCAAAAAATCCCAGGATGACGGTGTTTCCGAAATCAAACGGAAGGTCCTGGAGGACATTGCCGATTCCGCAGGCGAATGCTGCCACAGGACCGAAGAGAGTTCCCGCAGTGACGGGGATGAAATTTTCGGGGCGAATTTCCGTATAACCGTCCGCATATTCCATTACATTAATTGACATACCCAGCATCGCAAAGCCGATCATCAGCGCAAAAAACACGCGCAGCAGTAAGCGGCGGTCTACGAGCCGGCCGGATGCGGCGGCAGCGGGTTCTTTAATATCGGTTTCTTCAATAGCGGTTCTTTCAATAGCGGGCGCTGAGATTGCGGCTTCTGCATGTTGGGACTCATCGGATGCCGTCCCTTTCGTGATGCCCGCCCGGTCTTTGCGGGCAGAGAGGAAGTTTGTACCCGCGACAACTGCGCCGATGGCAATGAGGATCGCACCCAAAAGAGACCTTGTGGAGAACAGCTCAGTGTTTCCCAAAGTGCTGGGAATCAGGATCGCGAGGATCAGAGTGACCACCGGATCGGTGGCGGCAATGACCGTGACAGTGATCGCGTCGCAGTATTTCTCGGAATACATGAGCATGACGTAGGCGTAGGCCTTGGAGAAAAACGCGATGATCACGATATAGGAAAATGTCTCCAGGGACCAGTTGATCGTCATGATGGAACCGGGGTCTGTGACTACCCACAGGATCAGTCCGATTACGGCAGTCACGCAGAGCTGGAGCGTTGTAAGCAGGAGAGGATCCGCTTCTTTGGTATAGTCGGCGGCGAATACGGTGTAGAGCGACATCATCAGGCAGCTCAAAAGTACATAAATGATACCTATGAGCTCGCCGCCCTGCATATGCAGATGTCCCGAGACGGCCAGCCCAAGCAGGATGATGGCGATTCCGGCAATATTGTTCCTGCTCGGGAAACGCCGTCTGCAGATCATGATGAGGGGCACGATCACGATGTTCATGGACGCGATCGCGCTCACGGCTGAGGCGGGCAGATTGTCCAGGGCCAGCTTTTCAAAGATAATGTTGCCCGCGATCAGCAGTGCGAGCACCGACCCGTAGAGGAAGGTTTTTTTATCGAGTTTCCGGAAAAGGTTTCGGAAGGCGAGGGCCAGTCCGATCCCGGCGAATCCGGAGGTCAGCGTCAGGTAGGCGTAAGCAGAAAAAGCGGAGGAGAGGTCCTTTATAAAAATATAGGAGGATGACCAGCACAGAGTTATAGAGAAGAGTACAATTATAGTTTCTTTTTTCGTCATATTGATATCCCGTTATAAAGAATGAGCGGATTGTCGAGTGAATATTATTGTTTTTTATTCATTTTCTCGCGGATGCGGGCGGCGACATCTGTTACATTTTTTGTGTTGATATTGACGCCATCCTCAATATAGGTAATCAGTTGATCTCCCACAGAGGATTCTATGTTTCGTTGAGAATCATACAGGCTTTTCAATTCCTCGATGCTCTTTGCACAGATGTCACGAAACTGTTCCTGTATTTTGAGGTCCGGTGCATCATGATACAGTTTACGGTAGGCGACTTCGATATCAGCATAGGAAAAGCGATTTCCCGCTTCAGCCTCTTCGATCAGGATTCCGATCGCATCGGAGATATCATTGCGATAACCTCTGTGGGCTATCATTTTCATTGCGATCAAATAGATTCCTGAGACAGTCCGAATCTCTAAAGTCTGATTATTAAGCCAGCAATAATGACGGGATACCTCCATAAGTGCATCAGAATATGAGGCCGTTTTTACAAAGTCTGTGTTCATCCAATCTCTGGGGAGATTGTTCTCGTCGGCAAATCTTGTTATCACGTCTTTGATTCCTGAAGAGGCTCGAAGAATTACATCAAAATACTGCGTGGCATCTCTGAATTTATAATTCAGCATGATACTGCCGCCGCCCACGATGATGATCTCAGCAGGTGCCTTCCCGAGGGTTTTTCTGTATTCTTTGGCAAAACGCCGGATAATGTCCATGGCGTTTGCTTTTGTAATCTTTTCCCTATACTGCATCATACAAATCCCCTTCATAAATATTGAATCTAAGGAACTCATCGATACATTCCTGTTTTTCCGGGCCAAACAACGAGGAGTCACCTACATAATATGGCTGCTCCAGCCGAAAACTCCGGACGCTGTCGTACTTATTACACAGTGGAATATCATTTTTTCTGCTGATGTAATCTACGGTAGCAACCAGATAAAACGCTTTCAGATAATCTTCGTGCCGCATATAGGCGGAAACATCATCGCTTTCGATGATTTCCAGGATGCACTCCAGTTCATTGGTTTTGATACGATGATGAAGATTATTGCGGAAAGTCTGAAAATCTTCTTTTTCATATACGATTTCATCCGGACGGTAGCCAAGGAAACGTGCCAGTTTTGCTACTGTGAAATAGGAACAGGTTCCGATCTCAATCTGGCCTTTAATAATCGGATAAAGCGTTGCATAGGGAATACCGCTTTGGATCGAGCAGGTCCGGATATTGGTTTTTCTTTTTTTTAATTCCTTTTCAAAATTCATTTTAACGGAATCCTCCCCTTTCTCTTTTCTATATATTATCGGTTGAGCGATAATAAATCAAGAACCGGCACGTGTATTTACAAAATGTCGGTGCAGATTACTGCGTAAAAGGCCCAAAGAGAAGCGCCGGAGAATACTCTTAGCATCAACAAGGAACAGGAAGACACCCGGCTTTCCGCGAGGAAAGACCGGGTGTCTTTGCTGGTGTACCTCTTTTTTGAACTTGATCGAAAAGTCCTTGCCGAAAGAATCCTTTGTCTTTCGTTTCAGTGAATCGAACAAAGCTCAGGAATCTCGTGCGTTCGGAATTCCGGCACCTGCAGTTATGCTGCAGGCTGCAGCTCTTCTTCGGTATCTTCAGACCCGTTTTCTGTATCAACGGGTGCATTTTCTGTATCGGCAGGTGCGTTCTCTGTATCAGCAGGTGCATTCTCTGTGCTGTCTGCGGCAGGCAGGACAGGCTCCCTGTACTGCTCCGCAGCGGGTACAATGCCTTCTTCATAGATCTGGGCAAAGTCGTTTTTCATGGAGATAGGGATGTAGCCTTTTGACTCATAGTCCGCGGACTTTTCTTCCCAGTTCTGTTTGCCCCACTCTCTGACGTTGTCGTCGGCGACGACCATGTACGCCTGCGCGGGATACGGGTTCCGGCTGTCGATGGTGTAGTTCATCATACTGGTGTCGCTTCCGCTGTTGCCGAAGGCAAGAACGGGTCGCTGGCCGATTTCCCGCTCGATGTAGATGGACTTGTTGGCGTTAAGGTTCTTCTGGATGAAGCCGCCGGTGAGGACAAGTTCGTCACCGTTTGCATATTTGAAATTCATGTTCGAGGATTCAGTCTCATGGCCCTTCTGCTTGACTTCGAAGTCCGTTCCGATGACATGGTTCGGAGTGACATAATCCTTGATCGGTGAGTTCGCTACGATAGCGCGGGTGGTTGTGCGCTCCGTGCCGCTGATCACGTAAATCGTGAAGTCGTTTTCATAGAGGTACTGCACGAGTTCCGCCATCGGGAGATAGCAGTTGTCGATGTAGCGCATATTTTCGAAGCTTGCTGTCGGCTTTTTGCCGAATTCGACCGCGTAATTGTAGAATTCTTCCATTGTCATGCCGGCGTAGGCTTTGGCAAAATTCCGCGCAAGGCTCTCATCGGCCAGGTATCCGGGTTTGATGGCGGCAGCGACTTCCTTTAACTCATCGGAGACCCGCTCCGGATGGTCGTTCAGGCAGAATTCGATGAACATCATGGTGTCGTAATAGGTATAGTAAGTCTCGCAGGTGAGCGTGCCGTCCATGTCGAACACGGCGATGCGGTCCTTTACGGGGATGAAGTTGGCGGTGTCTGCGGGATCCGTCACCTTGGATACGTAGTCGCGCAGGCTCTGGGCCACGGGCGAATCGGGTGTCCAATAGGTGGTGAGCGCAGTAGCGTTGCCGGCAGCAGTTTCCGTGACAGTTTCCGCAGCGTTATCGGCGGCGGGTTCCGCGGCGGGTTTCTTACCTCTGGAGAAAACAAAGGCGGCGGCGATGATCGCAATCACAAGTATTATGGATAGGATTATTATGTTGGTGTTTTTCTTGCTGGTATCCATTGTGCAGAGTCCTTTCTGTGAAGAGTGAAAAAAGATGCTCGCAAAACGAGGCTCGCATCTTTGGAAGCCGCGAAAGGCGCGGCTCCATCATTTGTTCTTGTTAAGTGACAATATAGCAGTTTTCCCTGTATTTTGTCCAGTGGTGCGGGGCCGGCGCCTCCCTGCCTGAGCGGTATGGAATAAACGGCATTTAAACATAAAACAGTCTATATTTTGCACCTTGAAGAGCTTATTATAGAGGTAGATACCGTCCACCTGATCCACAGGGATGCAGACATGAGAGACATTTTCAGAGAGTTCCCTCCCTATGAGGGAAATGACCCATATATATTTTTTGCCTTTGCAGAAGCGGATTCGAGAAAAGTGTTGAAATATATGCGGCTTCTTTACGAGCGCGGATGCAGGGTCTGGTACAGCTGCGGAATGGCGGATGGACCGGAGGAGGTCCTGAGGCGCCAGGCGAGGTACAGAGGCGCCGCGCTGACTCTTGTTTATCTGTCGGATGAAGCGTGCAGGGATCAGAACACTAAGAGCAACGTCCTTGTAAACCAGAAATTCGGCAGTCCGATCCTCTGCCTTGACCCGGACGGCAAAGACAGGGTTCTGGCGATGGGTCTTAGGGAGTCAGTCCCTCACATTCCCCTTTACAGGATCAGGGGAAGAGAGGAGCTCGAGGACGCCATTTTCCACGCGGAGGGCTTTTCCCAGGAGCTTCTGGGAGAGCCGGTAAAGATCAGGAAGACCGGTATCCTTCCGAGACTGTCAATTATGTTCTGCGCGCTGGCCGTGGTCCTGTCGGTGCTGTTTTTTGCGGGCGTAAGAGAGCGCCTTTCTGAAGTCATTCAAGTCGCGGATGAAGTGGAGCTGCGCGACCCGGTCCTTCAATCAGCCGTGAGAGAGGCGGCAGGGGGAGGAGCCATCACACAGGAATTTGCACAAAACCTGAAGTCGGTCGACCTTTCCGGGATGCCGGAGAGCTGGGAGGACCTAGCCCTTTTGCCGTCCCTTGAGGAGATCCGGATTCCTCAGCAGGCATTGCTGGACGGGGCACCTCTGCCCGAGGGCGAATATAGGATTGTTCTTACGGGAGGCGGCACATGAGCAGATTTTTTAAACCTTACGAAGGAACCCGCCCCTATCTGTTTATCAGTTATGCGCACAAGCAGTCGGAGGAGGTCGTGAGTACGATCCGGATCCTCCACGAGAAGGGGTGGCGCCTCTGGTATGATGAGGGAATCCCGGCCGGAAGCGACTGGCCCGCCAATATTGCGAGGCATATGCAAGACTGCGCCGGAGTTCTCTTCTTTGAGTCGGAGCGGGCGCTGGAATCTCCCAACTGCTACAGCGAGATGAGTACAGCGCATCGGATGAAAAAGCCCTGTATGGTGGTGCGTCTGGAAGACGCGCGGCGGGATGAAAAATGGGAGGATATCCTTGCGGGAAATAAAGAGATCCCTGCCGCAGAGAGCCCGGAGGCGAGAGCGGAAGCCATCCTGAAGTCCGGTTTTGTCACCCGCCGTTATCACCGCTCACGGACGGAGAACATACCTTGGAGCACACTGGGGCTCATAGCGTCGCTGCTGTTTTTCCTTCTGTCAGCGGGAGCGCTCGGGGCGCTCAGAAGCGGGCTGTGGAATCCGGCCGCGCCTTCTTTAAGTACAGCGGAGGCTGAGACGGAAGCGGCGGAGCCGGAAGAGGAGACTGCAGTCCCGGAAGTTGTGGACCTGGGGGAAGCAGAGAAGTATTTTGCAGTGACATTTCCGGACACGGACCAGGAGCGCGCGGTCAGGTCCGCACTCGGCATAAGCGAAGGGGATATCACGCGGGGGCAGATGGCAGACCTGGATCAGCTGTACATCTGCGGCAATATGGTGTTAAAGAATGCGGACGGGGTATCTTTTGACGAAGACGGCGTCTGCAGGGTGAACGGCGCACCGGTGATCAGGGGGACCGTCTCCGACCTCACACCGCTCACTTACGCGGTGCGACTGGAGAAACTGTGGCTCTTATGCCAGCCTCTGAAGGATATTTCTGATCTGAATTCACATGTGCTCTTAAAAGAGCTGAGCCTTTCGGGGAGCACCGTGGAGGACATAGCGCCGCTGGAAGATCTTCCGAGCCTGGAAACGCTGCATTTAGAGCACACCGGCGTGAGAGACCTGACGTCTCTGGACGACTTCGCGCGTCTGAAGGAGGTGACTGTCAGCAGGGATATGCTGCCGGTGTCATGGGGAACAGAGGCAGGATTTTCTGTAGTATTGGTGGAATGACAGGAGGGTAGTTATGAATGGACAATCTGTGAATCTTCTGCTCGCACAGGCGGACAAGGCTGTGATGGCCCCCTTACTCGAGGCGCTCAGCGCCAAGGGAATCAAAGTCTCTGAGGGAAACCCGGAAGGAGAGGAGACTCTTCTGGCAGCTCTTTCTGAAAACTTCTTTGCGGACAAGGCGCTGACGGACGCTCTTCTCGGCGCGGTTGGCAAGGGCGGGGATAAGGTGCTTCTTTTGCAGCTGGATAAAGCGGAGATCCCGGATGATATCAGAAACGCGATCTATGCGCGGAATATCATATCGGTGGACGGACGGGACGCTGATCTCGTGGCAGACCGCATTATCGACGCGCTTCCGGCAAAAAAGAGCACGCTTCCTGTTGCGCTCATAGCAGGGGGAGTGGTCCTGCTGGCGCTGGTTGTCTTCATGGTCGTGCGCGGCATGCAAGGCAGTAAGCCGCAGGAGACAGAGCAGGCAGCTGAAGAGACACAGGAGATCGCTTATCCGATCCCGGCGGGTCTGACGGCGGAAGAACTGGCCCAGATCAAGTGTGTCGCGGTCATCGGCGAGCATTTCAAATACTACAATAATGACGAGTTCAACAGTTTCAAGCGGATGGGAGACGGAGCGGCTGACCTTGCCTATTCGCTCGCGAATGATTCCGGGGAGGGAGACGGGCGCTGGTTCTGGAATGAAGACGGATCGGAAGTTGCAATGACTTCCTATGATCTTCGTTTCCTCTCTATGATGCCCCGCCTGGAAGAGATTCATATGGTAAACGTCAGGGTGACAGACGCGCCTGATCTGAGCGGCAGTGAAATGCTGAGCAAGATCTATGCCAGGGACTGTGAGCCGGGGGATCTCTCATGGATCGCGCAGTCAGGGGTAAAGGAAGTGTATCTGCGCTGCGACGCCGACTATTCCGTGCTTGGAGACTGTCCGAAACTGCAGCTGGCGAATCTGACGCTGCTGCCCGGCAGAACTGCGGATTTCGCTTCCTTTGCACCGCCGAGGCTCACGGACTTTGTCCTTGATGCCGGGGGTGATAATAACGGTGCCGACCTGTCCGGCCTTGCCGGCTGCGAACGGCTTACCCACGTCGTTATATCCGGGACAGCGGCCGCGGACCTGTCTTTTCTTCAGGGGAAAAGCGGGATCTCCGAGCTGCGGCTGAGCAGTATGAGACAGCTCAGAGACATTTCCGCAGTGGGGTCTTTAGAAGGGCTCACCACGCTGGATATCTCAGAATGTTTTATGGTAGGGGATTACAGCCCCATAGGAGAGTGCAGGAACTTAAAACGTCTTTCGATCGGCGCAGATTACGAGAACAGGCTGCAGGATGCGTCTTTTATCGGAAATCTCACAAATCTGGAGAACATAAGCCTGAGCGGCATTACTCTGCCCGGTCTCGATTTTTTGCCGCAGATTGCGCAGGGGCGCATGAATCTTTCGTCACTGGACCTCGGCGGGAGCGTCGGCGACTACAGCGGCCTGGGCGCATTCGGGATGATCGGCAGGCTTACGCTGTATCCGGATAATCCCGCAGATGCGGGAGCGATCTATGCCGCTCTTGCGGACAGCAGGATCAACTACCTGACTCTGGGGAATCTGGATCAGGTGGACCTCTCCGCACTGCCGCAGCCCACGCAGGAACTCACACTGGACCGCTGCGGGATCACGGACCTGACATCGGTTCCGGAGGGGTGGGCGGTACCGAGCCTTACCTTATCCAACTGCCAGACGCTTCGATCCCTGGAGGGGCTGGACAGCCCGGACGGCTTTGGAAAAGACGGCGGGATCCTGAAAATCTTCAATTGTCCGCGACTGACCGACTGGAGCGCGATAGAAGGGATGAAACTGAACTCTCTGGATATAACCGGCGGATACACGCTGCCTGACGAGGGAAACTTCCGGACAAGTACATTCCTGCTGGACAGTGTCGCCGGTATAGAAAATCTGGATTTCCTGGATGAGATGGATAATTCCGAGCCTGTCAGCTTCAAGTTTGTCGGACTGGAGGATCTTCAGAGCATCAAGCCGCTGGAGAGGTTTCACGGTGCCTACATTATCGTTTCTCCGGAACTTGAGGAGCAGGCGAAAGACCTGGTCAGCGCGGGGAATTTCAAGGAGTACCGTATAGAGTATCCGCAAGGCGGCTGGGAAATTGACAACTCCGGACTCACCCTTCTGAGTCTGGACGAGCTGGAGACTCTGCCTGATGCGCTGCTGCGGAGAGTTGAACGCTTCTCCCTTGCCGGAGACGTCCTGTTTGATCCGGATGAGGATGAAGGAATATGGAAAAACTGGGGAGACAGCGATCGTCCGGAACTGTCGGTCCACAATTTTAACACCGGAGAAGAAAGAAAGGTCGCGCGGGGCAGCGGAGTTGTGGAGAGCATGGACTATTTCGAAAAGCTCACCGGCCTGCGTTTCCTGAACCTTTGGGATCAGCCCCTGGAGAGCGTTGACGGAATCCAGAACTTGCGCGAGCTGCACGATCTGGGACTTGCATTCTGTGACAATCTGTCCGATATATCTCCGGTTTTCGCATTGCAGAACCTGCACAGTCTCTGGCTTAACGGCCCTAATATTGAGAGTATTCAGGGAGTACAGAACCTGACGCAGCTGTGCAGATTGGATATTTCGGACACTGGGGTGAGCGACCTGTCGCCGCTTGCTGAGGTTGATTATTCGACGGCAGTCAAGGAAAACGGAGGATTTGAGTTTGCCGTAAGCGGGCATCACATTGAGGATTTCTCGCCGCTCTCTGCCGTACCGGCCTTCAGCAGGCTTATGATGGGAAACGCCGATCCGGTGCGCTATGTTTCCGTTCTGGAGGGGAAAGAGATCCGGTGTTTCGAGGCTGTCGGCGGCTTCAGTGAAGAATCTGCGGCGGAGGACGCCGACGCGCTGTTCGCGGAGTTTGTCCGAAATCATCCGGAACTTTCTGAACTTGATATACCTTGGAACGAGAGGATTACGGATCTGACGCCTCTTTTGGAACTGCAAAATCTTGAGAAAGTGCGCATTTCCGCAAATATGGAGGCGGCTCGGGAAAGCCTTGAGGGAGCGGACTACCGTTTCCTGCTGGAGATTGAGGGGGACTGACGGGGACAAGACAGGAATGTAATATCATGAGTATGCGATGATTACTTCTACACCCTTTTTATCGCACAATTCCAATCATTCGGGAGGCAGAAGATAATGATGCACACCTTAAAACCATAAAAATTATTTTCTGTCTCCCGCAAAGGAAAAGAAATGTTATAATATACAGCATGAATACTCGCACAGGAAACGACCGAACTATTAAATGGAACCTGTTGATACTGCTGATCATCAGTGTCACAGGGGCAATGCTGTCCTGCACCCGGCCTGAGATGAATTCAGGCGCGGGTTCTTTTGATGCGCAGACCGCAGCGGCCCGGGAGCCTGTGCTGGGAACGGTGTACGCCGACGATTTTAATGAGACAGACCCGGATTCCGGGCTTACCGCCGTGCACACCATGCAGGGCAGACTTCTTACGCTCAGCAAGGTAAACAAGGAGAAGGAGGAGGGCACGCTGTACTTGGTCGTGCTGCTCTTCTGCAGTGCCGTGTGCGGAATGTGCGTGCAGCATTTTCTGCACCCCAATCTGTCCCGCCTGGTTCTGAGAAGGCGGGCCGTGATCGTCTATATCTATTCTCAGGATGGCTTTAAAGCCTGATCATCCGAAAACCCCAATATAAAAAAGCAATAAGAACAGCGTACATGTGTGCCTGATTTCGCCCCGGAGAAGAGCCGGGTTTATTTTCGTTGCCGTTTTTGAAACAGGCAGGGCAGCAAAAGAGCGAAAGAGGGCCGAAAAGGAAGGGGACAGCTATGCACAAAATATTGATAGCGGATGATGAGGTAATTGAAAGAGCATTATTGGAGCGCAAATTGAAAAAAAACTTTGCAGGAGAATGCGAAGTCGTGTCAGTCGGAAACGGAAAAGAAGTCCTGGAAACAGACGCTTCTTTTGAGCCGGATATTATGATCCTGGATGTGGAAATGCCTGTGATCAGTGGGCTGGAGGCGGCGCGCGAGCTTCGCCACAGGGGAAGGAACTGCTCGATCATTTTTTTGACGGCATACGATGAGTTCAATTATGCCAAACAGGCGATCTCTGTCCATGCGCTGGATTACCTGTTAAAGCCCTGCGATGAAAAGGAACTGTATCTCGCCGTGGAGGAAGCGATGCGCTGGTGCGACGTGCAGAAGGAGATGGCGGCGGGAAAAGAATCGGAGTCCGAAAGCGCCGGGGAAGAGGCCGATGACACGCCGGAGTCCGCCGGACAGCCGGAGGAAACGATCGGCAGTACGGCACATCTGAGCAGTGCGGAGGAGGATCCCGCAGGCAACCAGGTCCGGCTCCTGTCGTATATCCATGATCATTACACCGAGGACATATCCATGCAGGATCTTTCTGATTTTATGGGATACTCGGAGGTTCACACGAGCAGGCTCTTCAAACAGTACTTCGGGCAGACTTTCGTCAGCTATCTCGCCCATTACCGGATGAGGAAGGCGGCCCACCTGCTTCTGTACACCGACCAGAATGTCAGGGAGATCGGAAGAGCCGTGGGGTACTCCAACTCCAATTATTTCGGGAAGGTCTTTCACAGGATCTATGAGATGACGCCGTCGGAATACAGGGACGCCCGGAAAACTTCGTGAGAGGGACCCCGAACGGTTGTCAGAAAGCGTCAAAACAGTGAGGGGACAGAAATTTATCCCGGTTTGATCTTTTTTTATTCTTTAGAGGCAAAACACGTATTTTTATAATTGTAAACAGGTGAATTTTCATCTGAAAAATCAATACATCATTTTTTCCGGCACAGACCGGCAGAAAGGGGAAAGGGATTATGAAAAAGAAACTGATTAGTTTGATCCTTTGCGGAACTATGGCGTTTGCGGCCCTGACAGGCTGCGGACTTTCCGGCGGCACTGCCGCTTCCAGCAGCGAGCCTGCAGCAGATGCGGCAGCCCCCGCAGCAGAAGGCGAGGCAGCACCCGCAGCAGAAGGCGAGGCGGCTCCCGCCGCAGATGCGGCAGCTCCCGCCGAGGGCGCCATCACACTTACCATGGCAGAGGTAAACCCTCTGGACAACACTGTCTGTGGCGCTATGGACCTCAAGTTCAAGGAAGAAGTTGAGAAGCTCTCCGGCGGCCAGATCAAGATTGACCTGTATGGTGGCGGCACCCTCGGTGTTGAGGCGGACATCCTTGACGGTATGCTGGGCGGCACAGGTACCGTTGATATCTGCCGTATCTCCGCATTCGCACTTA
>Ga0256404_1003143_pt1 | contig 34612 bp, 31 predicted proteins | sample RumenRJG_01DNA_FD_185990 | JGI IMG/M metagenome (GOLD analysis project Ga0256404, IMG submission 185990) | Bovine rumen microbial communities from Lethbridge, Alberta, Canada - RJG_01 | ecosystem: Host-associated > Mammals > Digestive system > Stomach > Rumen | place: Canada: Alberta | collected... | reverse complement strand
ACGGCTCTATCAATATCATTGCAATCTATTTGATATTTATCGTGCTCGTAATATGCTTTTCTTTTGATGTAGTTAGCACCATTACGTATACGCCTGCCCTTTGTACAAAATTCATGAAGGGTAGGTGCATCTAGATGTTGACTGCTAATCGAGATTACTTCTGCACGCATAACTGTTATATTATAATCTTACGACAGAGTTGTCAAATCATTTTACCGCGCACTTATATCACCGCCGTAAACGACGGTGTTTTACGTGCGCTTATTGATAAAAATTCATCAAGCACAAATCCAATCCTTAATTGAATATGCTAAAAGCATCGGCATTACTGAATTTAAAGTTTTTGGATCTATTGTTCGAGGCGAGGATACCGAACAAAGCGATGTCGATTTGTTAGTATCAGCAAACCCCGGCTATAGTCTTTTTAAACTATTAGGTCTTGTAGAAAGATTTCAAGATCTTTTAGGTGTGAAAGTGGATATTGTCGTTGAATCTGAAGTTCCTAACTATATGCAACACATCAAAGATGAAGCTCACGACTTAATTAACTTCATCGTCTCTCAAAAGTAAAAAAAGCAAGACCACATGATCTTGCCTTTTCAACATCAAATAAACTTTGACTTATCTACAAAATATCAATTCTAGAAAGTGTATCTAGCACCTAAGGTATAGCAGTTTCTATCTGCTGTATAGATGGTGTTAAAGGTATCAGATGCTTTCTTGTGTTCTTTAGTGTCAGTTAAATCAAATCTTGCCTCGGTCCAAAACTGCACGTTAGGAGCTGCTTTATACTCAACGTATACAGGCAGTGCTTTAACTTTAACTGAGATATCACGTGTTTTGTACTGCATCTGCTCAATACCAGTACGCACGCTAATACCATTGTCTGTGGTATAAGCTACTACATACTCAAAACCTAAAGTTTTAAGTTTTTCTGGATCACTTTCCTTACGGAATAAACGCTCAAAGCCATTGTTGTAGTCAAATAATCTTTCATTAAGACCAAAGGCTGTGTAAAAACCATTAAAGAAGTTACCTAAAGATACGGTACCTAATACTGTCTTTACATCATCTAATGTATTTTTGTAATCATTTTGACCTTTTAAATACTCATAGCCAAGCTTTACGACGATGTCTTTATCAAAAATGGCATTTGAAAAAGTGTAACCTGTGCCTAAGTTAAAACCACCTTCAACATCGTACTTAGCCTCACCTTTGTATGAGTGCTTGATAGCGTAATTGTCACTTGCTGTTAGGATACCTGCTAAGATATCAAGATTGCCTAGTTTTACTTGGTAATCAATGTGGCCAGAGTTGCGCTCAAACTTTGTAGATAAGGTATTAGCACTGTAATCTTCCATAATGTCGGTAGCTAAGGTTACATAAGCTTGCACAGCTGGGCGATAGCGACCTGCAATAAACTTACCGTAAGTACCAAAATCAATGCCTACAAAGATATCGCGAGATAAGATGTGGTCGCCATACTTAGAGCCATCTGCCATATCCCACTGTGCAAAGCCTAAAACTTTAGCAAAACCAATATCAGTTAAGCCATTTAAACCAAAGCGTGCTGAGTTTTGTAGTGATGAGTCATGATCACCTGCTACTTGATGCAAGGCAGGATCATTGTTGCAAGAATACATCACAGTTTGAATACGACCATTTACACCAAGATTAGTGCCATCTTTGTCATAAATAGTTACTGCCTGGGCTGCAGTAGATGCGATTGCAAAAGTAGTTGCTAAAGCTAATGTTGAGAACTTTTTCATTATATTTTCCATGTAGACTCTTATAGAGCCTTATTTTTATGATTTTTATCACACTTTTAAGTGACTTGCCTATCTTAGCAAAGAAAAGAGTAAATTTAAATCATTGTTTTAAAATACTTTTGTGTTGAGATAGATATCTTAATGTATAGTCTATTAAACTAACATTCAAGACCATTGCTAAGCTCTAAATCAAAACCATTTAAAGATAAAGACTCACCACACTTTTAAAGCTACAAACATTGTCCACAGCTTCAAAAGCATCAAAAATCATCAACTTGCAATTATTTTTGTGCACCTAGCTCTATTTTTCAAAATTTTTACCCTTTCATGGTAGATAGGATCATGTTTTTTTGCTTATACTCAAAGGATATAAGACAAAGTTTTTAAACCACAATTCATGAGGACAAAACATGCAAATTCTTGGTGTTGATATCGGTGGCTCTGGCATTAAAGGCGCAGTTGTAGATACAGAAACTGGTGAATTAGTTACCGAGAGAATTCGTATTCCTACCCCACAGCCTGCTACCCCTGAAGCTGTAGCACAAACTTTAAAGCAATTAGTTGATCAAATCGGCTTTAAAGGCCCTATCGGTTGTGGTTTCCCTGCTCGTGTTATCAACGGTGAAGTTTTAACTGCAGCTAATATTGATAAAAGCTGGATCTCAGTTAAGGTTGAAGAGTTATTTAGTAAAGTTGTTGGCCAAAAGGTAGTTGTAGCCAATGATGCTGATGTAGCAGGTTTAGCAGAACTTGGCTTTGGCGCTGTAAAAGGCTATAAAGGCCCAGTTTTATTCTTAACTATCGGTACTGGTATTGGTTCTGCCCTATTTATCAACGGTCAAATGTACCCTAACACCGAGTTTGGTCACTTAAAGTTCAAAGGCGATGTAGCTGAGCACTATTGCGCTGACTCAGTACGCGAAAAAGAGGATTTAGGCTTTAAAGAGTGGGGCGAGAGACTTAATAAGTTCTTAGAGTATATTGCTTTCTTAACACAGCCTGATTTTATCGTTTTAGGCGGTGGTGTTTCTAAGAAGTTTGATAAGTACAAAGATAAGCTAACCTTATCAACTAAAGTTGTTCCTGCTACTACTTTAAATCTAGCAGGTATCATTGGCGCTGCTTTATACGCTCAATCACGTCAGTAAGCAAAATTAAAAAATTCTTTTAAGAATTAAGTAATAGAAAAGCCTGTGTGTTAGATTAGACATACGGGTTTTCTTTTTTTATAAAGTGGGGGTGTATTGATGTCATACTACAAAACAGCACTTGTTACCGGCGCATCAGCTGGTTTTGGTTTATCTATTACTAAGCTTTTAGCCAATAATGGCTTTAAGGTAATAGCCGCAGCAAGACGCTTAGATAAGCTTGAGGCAATAGCTAAAGAGTGTAAAAATGTATTCCCACTACAACTTGATGTAACCAAAGAGTCTGACATCGATTCTCTCTTTGATAAGCTACCAGATGATTACAAGAACATTGATGTACTAATCAACAACGCAGGTCTTGCTCTTGGTACAGCTAAAGTACAAGATTCAAAGCTTGAAGATTTAAACACCATGATTGCAACTAATGTTACAGGCTTAGTTGCGATGACTCAAAAGCTATTACCTTCATTTGTTAAAAACAATTGTGGCTATGTAATTAACTTAGGCTCAACAGCTGGCTCTTGGCCATACACTGGTGGTAATGTCTACGGTGGTACTAAAGCTTTTGTTGAGCAGTTTAGCCGCAACTTACGTACCGATCTTCAAGGAACTGCTGTGAAGGTTACTGTAATTAAACCTGGTCTTTGCTCAGATACTGAGTTTTCTAATGTTAGATATTATGGTGATGATAAGAAGGCAGCTGCTGTCTACACAGGTACTGAGGCAATTAAGCCTGAGGATATTGCAGATGTCGTGCTTTATCTTTTAAATCTTCCAAGACATGTAAACATCAACGAGCTTGAGATGATGCCAGTTTGCCAGACCTACGGTGGACTATCAGTCACACGCTCACTTGATTTAAACAAGAAAGACTAAAAACACAATCAAGCTGTGAACTACATCCAACTCATAGTAGTTCACACCTCTTTTAACTATTGAAAGGACTACTCTAAAGTTTCAATCGCGTTGATCTTAATCTCAAGGCGATTTGATCCCATGTAGTGGTTAATACCTACGCTGTAGACAACTGACACACGTGAGTTTTTAACAATTGAGCGCTCATTTGGTGTTGCTCTAAGTTTGATTGCAAGCATGGTTGAACCATCGTCATTTCTAAGTTTAAACTTTAAGTGACGGTTAGCAATTAAGAACACATCTTCAACCGTGAACTCACCATCAAAACAAGGCTCTTCAAAGCCATTACCCCAAGGACCGAAGGCTTCTAAGTCTTGAGCAAAATTTACATCAATGTAGTTAGATGGGAGGTTACCATCGGAGATGATCTCATCGTCAGTTGGCTCACCTAAACACTCTTTAGCTACTTGATTAAAGAGTACCTTAAACTTTTCAAAGTTCTCTTTTTTAATCGAGGCACCAGCGGCCATTGCGTGACCTCCAAAGCGGATTAACAGATCACTATCTCGCTCTGATAAAGACTGTAAAATCTTAACAATACTAAAACCAGGCACAGAACGAGCAGAGCCAGAGAGCTCATCACCATCTCCTGAGAACACAAAGCAAGGCACCGAGAACTTCTCTTTAATTCTACTTGCAATAAGTCCGCCTAAGCCTACTAGCCAGTTAGGGCGGTACAAGACAATAGCTGAGTTTCCCTCTTGCTTTTCAGCATCCTCACAAGCTTCTTTTAAGAAGACTCTTTCATAATCGCCACGGCGCTTATTGCACATCTCTAAGTCACGGGCAATGATAGAAGCATCAGTCTTATCATCAGTGAGCATTAAAGATACAGCTGGGTTATTTTCAAGCTTGATGCGTCCTGGTGCATTTAAACGTGGGCATAAATCAAAGGCAATGGTAGTAGAGTTAATCGAGGCTAAATCTACACGGCAAGAGGCAGCTAGTGCTTTAATACCTTCAACACATTGACGCTGCTTAATTAAATCAAAGCCATATTTTACAAGCTTACGATTATTTGCATCTAACTGCATCACGTCTCCTATAGTGCCTAGGGCTACTAAATCTAGGAAACGGCCAATTCTTGGGACTTGGCAGCCCTCATAAAAACCTTGTTCACGAAGATAAGCACGTGTTGCAGCTAGCACATAGAATAAAACACCGGCGCCACAGAGATTTTTAGATGGGAATTTATCTTGAGGTAATTTTGGATCGACAATCGCATCAGCCTCAGGTAAATCTTCAGGGGTTTCGTGGTGATCGGTGATAACAACAGTTAGACCTTGATCTTTAGCGTACTCAATTGACTCTTTGCAGCTAACACCATTATCTACAGTTAAAATCAAGCTCACGCCGTGTTCTACAGCTTTATCTACAGCATCAGGACTGACACCATAACCACCTTCATAGCGGCTTGGAATATAGTAGCTGACAAAACGCGCACCTAGCTCTTTTAAGCCACGCACGCCTAGAGCAGTACCGGTGATACCATCAACATCATAGTCGCCTGCAACTAGAATTTTATCGCCACGCATGATGGCTTGACCGATGAGCTTACGGGCCTTGTCGATACCATGGAGGTCTTTAAAGTGCAAAATATCATTTAATTTACACTCTAAATCACTTTGGTTAGCAATGCCACGCCTTGCTAAAATCTGTCTTAGAATTGGATCAGCTATTAAATTTTGTAGATGAGTGTCATCAACATTATCACGTCTTACGATCTTCACGGGAAACCTACAGTTCAGTGTCTTTTATAATGCAAAATTTCAATCTTATTCATTATATTGATAAGTTGTGATTTTTCATATAGAAAGTTAGTAAATAATGCGCATTTGTGAGTTTCCTCGAAAGAAGATTTTGGTATTTACGCAAAAGATATGATTCGCCTTAGGATTTTCGTGAGGATAATCAAATATAGTGAGCAATTTTTGCTAAAATAGCCACAAGTTTTAAGGCTCAAAGCTTTAATTAGAAGAAACAATGTAACTTGTCTAAATCATGCTCAAACAGAAAAAATATCAACAACGCAGTATGCTTTTGTTAATGCCTCTAGGCCTCTTAGCTATTGCTTCTTATGCTTTAGACAAACGTATCCCTATCGGCATTGATTTTAATCTACAAAATATCTTACTTGAGCTAAGTCGTACTTTAATTCCTGGCTTTTTTGCAATTGCCATTGCCTGCATGGTGCCTACTTTTAATCGGTTTTACCAGCTCTTCTCAGTGGGCTTTAACTACTCTTTTTTATGTACGATGTCGCTTTTGTACTACCCTAAGATCTTCACGCAGCCAACAGCCTGGGTAATTGCAGCACTAGTTGCGACTATGTTCATGCTCCCAAATCAGGATTTTGAACAAGAATCCCACAAATCAAGCTATAAAGCCCTGCTCTTGCGTTTATTTGGCGTACTTTTTGTGCCGGGACTTGTCCTAATCTCCTTTGTGGTGATTGTTAAAAACATTGAGCACTCAATTTTAATTACCTTTACATCTTTGTTTATTGACTCCTTGATGTCATGCCTATTCGTACCGATTTACGAAATTATGCTCACCTTAGGCTTTTCATCAATTTTAAATTCATTAGTGAGCTTGCAATCAGAGTCAACTACCATCAATGCAATGTTAAACACCATCACCATTACTAATTTATTGGTGTTACCGGTACTGATGATCACCCGTGCTTGTATGACTAATAAGTACAATCGCTTGTTTTTGGTGTTTTTAGCTTTAATTACCTGTTTAACTTCTAAAATTGGCTCATGTATATCAGTAGAGCTGGCTATCTTAATGTTCTTATACCCAGGTAGCATTGTAGTCTTGTGTACAAGTACCATTGTCACTTTCTTTATTGCTTTAAACTTAAATCTGCCATCTTTTACAAACTTTTATTTGTTATACCAACCAGATTTAATCCTAAAGAACTCAACTTTCTTACAGCTAACCACCGAGCATTACTACTTTATGTTCTTCTCAGTAGTGCTAGCTGTGATGATGCAAATTATTTCAATTAAGTTTAGAACTCTAAACTCTATTACCTCAAAGATTTATCAAAAAGAGCTTACCGCAGGTCGTCGTATATACGAAATCAATGAGCCAGATTTACTTTTAATTGCTCTTCTAAAGGCTTTAGGTGGTAAAAGCAATGTACAATCAGTTGGCTTAGTTGGCAATAGTCTTATTTTGCAAGTTTACAATTACCGCATTGTCACTAAGCATGCGCTTTACTCTCTTGGCAAAAAGCGTTTTGATTTAGACTCCCGTCAAGATGAATTTACCTTATCTTTAGGACATTTAAGTAAGGTTTTATATCAAAGACTTAAAAACATTGTTGAAGAGTCAAACTTCTACAGTCAAAGCGAAGTTCCTTTAACTAAGCAATTTGACATCTATAAGTATGAAGAGCAAATTGAGACTCAAAAACAAATTGAAGCAAGAAAACAACAAAAATTACCAAAAGATAGCAATCTTGCAGCTCAAAAAGGATTATTTACCAATTTTCAAATAGAGGACACTCCAAGTGAATAGCACCGATTGGCTTCAAATTAAACTTCGTACTACTAATCAGTCAGCTGATGTGATTGCTGAGCTTTTAGAGCAATTAGGCGCTATGGCTGTAAGCTACACCGATGCTGAGGACTCTCCAATTTTAGAGCCAAAACCAGGTGAAAGACGTTTATGGCCTAATACTGAGGTTACAGGCTTACTAGCTCAAGGCACCGATCCTAAGCCTATTTTAGATAAGTTAAAGGCAATTCTAGGCGATCACATTCCAATGGCTGCAACTGCACTTGAGGATAAGAACTGGATCAGAGCTTGGATGGATCAGTTTAAGCCTTTAAAATTTGGTGAGCACTTATGGATTTGCCCATCATGGCTTGAGGTCAAAGAAGAAAACGCGGTGGTGGTATCCCTTGACCCAGGTCTTGCCTTTGGTACTGGTACCCACCCAACAACTGCGCTTTGCTTAGGTTATTTAGATAGCTTAGATTTACAAGGTAAGCAAGTTTTAGATTATGGCTGTGGCTCAGGTATTTTGGCAATTGCGGCCTTAAAACTTGGTGCTAAAAACGCCTTAGGTGTAGATATTGATGAGCAGGCACTACAGGCAAGCCGTGAGAACGCTGAGCGTAACAACGTTTCAGATAAGTTAGAGCTTTTCATGGGTACCGATCAAAAACTTGATCTTCCAAAATCCCCTGTAACTGTAGCTAATATCCTAGCAGGTCCTTTAGCTGAGCTTGAGCCAATTATTGCAAGTTTAACTGAGTCTGGCGGAAAGCTTGCCTTATCTGGTATTTTAACTGAGCAAGCTGACTCTGTAATTGAAGCTTACTCTAAAGACTTTGTAATGAACAAGGTTAAAGATAAGGAAGGTTGGGCACTTTTAACAGGTACTCGTAAATAGTGCCTAAAAAGACCTAAGATACAAAAACTAAAGCTCACAGCTGTTTAATTGAAGAGAAAATTTTTGATTAAACACGCCTTAATGGTTAACTAAAAAAATCCTCAAGTTTTTTTGTCTTGAGGATTTACTTTTTAGCCTTAGTAATTTTCAAAAGGACTTTAGACTTCTTCTACAACTGCTTCATAGATACCAGGTAATTCACGGTACTTCTCAGCTAAATCTAGACCATAGCCTACAATAAAGCCTTTATCTACTGTAAAAGCTGAGTAATCAATGTGGATATCGACCTCACGACGCTCTTTTTTATCTACACAGGCACAGAGTTTTACTGACTTAGCACCACGCTCTTTAAACATGCCCATAACTTTACTCATGGTAAGACCTGAGTCAATCACATCTTCAATAAAGAGGACATTCTTGCCTTTAATATCTGTATCAACATCTTTGGAGATATTAACAACACAAGATGAGCTAGTACCACTACCATAACTTGAGGCACGAAGAAAATCGATAGTAATACCATCTAAGTGACGACCAATGGCGCGCACAATATCGGTAAAGAAGAACACGGCTCCTTTAAGCACACACACGCAGATCACTTCCTCTCCTTGATAGTCTCGAGCAATTTGCTCACCTAGCTCACTAATACGTTTTTGGATGGTCTCTTCTGGAAATACAGGAAGCAATTCTTTAACTTTTAGCATGTGATCCTCTCTTAATTTTAGCTCCAATTAGACGGCATGAAATTTAAAAAATTATAGCTAAAAAAGTTAGCTTTTTCTGTAGGCTCAATCTACTTTAAAAGATTTGTTTTCACAAAAAAGAGCATTTTGAGATTGCCCAAAACTTACATTTTCACTTTGCCCTAGTGAAAAGAAAAAAAGCAGCTTACCTTGTTGAAATAATCTTCAATCAAAGTTAGCTGCAAACATGTGTGGATTGTGAACTGAAGGTTAATTATGAGAATGTTCCTATTACATAATGATCTACATAATGTTAGCTACCGCATTATCTAATTCGTTTTTAGGATCACGTCCTTTTTCCATAATGTTTGATAAAGCCATACTCATTGGAGTCCAAACATCATTCATCTTTGAGATCATAGGAATTTGCTTAGCTGTCTGTAATTGCTTAAACAAGGCATTAGCGTAATCATCATTCATGACCACTGGATTGTTAGTGACCTCATGAAGTGGTGGTAACTGCGCGGTCACCATATAGCGGTCATAGGCAAAGTTTGGCTCATTAACAAGCTCTAAGAACTCTTTACATAAGTCTTTATTTGGAGAGTTCTTTGCAATTACATAGCTTCTGACGTCATAGAAAGGTGTCATATTATACCCTTCATTGATCTTAGGAAGCGGAGCTACACCATAGTTAATGCCGGCTTTAGCATAGCGTGATAGGGCCGATGAGGTGTTAATCACAGCTGCAGTTTTCCCCTCAATAAACAGCTTATCAAGGAGTTTAGTGCCAACTGAGGTTAATGGCTTACGTGGTACATAGTCTTTAACATACTCTGATAAAAGTCTTGCATTGCTTACTACATTATCTTTATTTAAGCCAATGTTTTTAGGATCGACCGCGCCAAAGTTACTTTTGAAGATATAGCCATTGTGAGCACCTAATACAGAATAAGCCACCTCAAAATCATCAAACTTACCTAAAAGACCATACAAACCTTTAGATTTTACCTCACGGTTATATTGCTCATACTGACTTAAGGTTTCAAAAGGATATGGCATTAAATCTTTATTGTAGAAAACGAGTAATGTTTCAATTGAACGCGGAACAGCGTAAAACTTACCATCAACCTTGACCTCACGCGTTGCGAGTGTTGAATAGCGCTCTTGATCCTGCTCCATGAAGTTTATTTTAGAGATAAGCTTATTTCTTGCAGCATAGGCAATACGCTCTCCACGTAGTAAGAAGATATCAGGGGTAGTGCGCATTCTGTCAAAGGCAAACTTAAACTTACCTAACTGCAACTCTTGAGGGACTTCCTTTACAATAATTTCAACGTCATTATGTAATTTCTTAAACTCAGCAATGGCGCTATTTAAAGATGCTCCATTACCAAGATCTTCCCAAACTGTAATGCTAGTTTTAGCGTGAGCGACCGTTGAGGCTGCCATAAAAGTTAAGGCGCTTAAGAATTTAAAAGCTTTCATTTTGATACCCACAAATAACTCCAAAAGTTTTTTAGATGATTGTTTAAATTTGTTGAGTGCATGATACACACTTCATTTTTGTGATACGTATCAAGATTTGTAAAGAATTGTAAAGGCAGTGTGAAGGAAAAATTTAGTCCTTGTAAATTGATCAATTAAGAATAGTTATCAATAAAGAAAATTCAAAAAAAATACAGCAAAGATTTTGTCCCCTTGCTGTATTAAATGAAAGAAACTATGAAATTTAAATCTTAATAGAACTCAAGCTTGAGCTCTTCTTTTAAGCTCTGATACATCGCGTACTCTTTTTCATTAAAGCAGCACATATACACATTCATTAAAATATCGCTATGTGCTTTTAAAAAGTCATTAACTGTTGTCAAAGCAATGGTTGATGCCTCTTTTAGAGGATAACCATAGACACCTGCTGAGATACAAGGAAAAGCAATTGAGTACAGCTCTAAATCAAGGGCTTCTTCAAGTGAGCGTCTATAGCATGAGGCTAAAAGCTTTGGATCGTCAGGAGTTCCGTGATAAATAGGACCTACGGTGTGGATAATGTAGTTTACATACTCAAGATCATAAGCACCGGTGACCTTCGCATCGCCTGTCTCACAGCCACCTAGAGTCTTACACTCTTCTAAAAGTTTAGGACCTGCTGCCATATGAATAGCCCCATCCACACCGCCACCGCCTAAAAGTGTAGAATTAGCAGCGTTGACAATCGCATCTACCTGCATCGACACTACGCCTTGATGAATAGCGCTAATTGTGGATTTGCTCTCCCCTTTTTGGATGAACTCAAGCTCATCTTTATCTAAGGTGAAGTTTAAAAGAGGTTTTTGGGGGTTGATATCTAAAGTATCATTGCCTTTGACATCTTCACAATTTAAGTACTCTTTTAAGGTAATTAAATTGTGGGGCTGATGAAACTTAATCATGGTGTTTAGGTCATAAAGACCTGGCATCACCCCTTCAACTAAAAACAAAGGAAGATCTTTAACATAGGCACGAGAGAGCAGATTAGCAATTGCTTGCCTACTATTTTTATCTTTGTCATTTTGCAAATTGATTAGAGCCATGTTGAGCTCTTCTAAAATATGAATGTTCTGCATAATTTCCTTCGTTTGTTTTTTTTGTTTATTGTTATTATCAAGATTTACCAAGGTTTAAAAGCCATTTAAAGCCCTCAAAGTCAGCTTAAAAATATAGCTTTAAAGCACAAGTTAAATCTTATTTCACAAAGAATGAAGATAGTGTCTATTTCAAAGATAGGTCATAAATGCCAACTTTTCAAAGGTAAAGCACAAAATTGTTCAAAAAACTTGCCACATCAGTGCGCAAAATGGCTCAACAGGCTCAAAAACATGGTATATAATATTCAGTTTGCAAAAATTTAGGAGCTATTGATGGCTAGCATAAGACCTCGTGAGAGAGCTGCAATTATTCAATCCCTACGTGCCGGTGTCACCCCACGTGTAGGTCTTGAATATATTCAAGTAGGCAGAGTTAATGAAGTAAAAGCTCTAATTGAAGATTTAGAGAACATTAAAGAAGGCGGTAGCGCTTTTAGAATTATCATCGGTGACTTTGGTGCCGGTAAATCATTCTTCCTACAGTTAATTCGTTATATCGCTCTAGAAAAAGGCTTAGTCGTATTAAACGCTGATATGTCTCCTGACCGTCGTTTATTTGCATCAAATGGCCAGGCTAGAAATTTATATAAAGAGCTAGCACGAAACCTAGCAACCCGTGCTCACCCTGAGGGTAATGCCATGATCCCTCTTGTAGAAAAGTTCATAACTGAGCAACGTCGTGTGGCCGAAGAGCAAGGACTAGATGTAGAGCGTGTCATTAAAGATAAATTAAACTCTTTATCAGAGCTTGTAGATGGTTATGACTTTGCACAGGTGATTGCAAAATACTGGCGAGCTTATAACGAGGGTAATGAGGATTTAAAGAACAATGCCATTCGCTATTTACGTGGTGAGTACACTACTAAAGCTGATGCTAAAAAAGATTTAGGCGTCCGCGCCATTGTTGAAGATCATAATGTCTATGATCACATCAAGTTACTAGCACGCTTTGTAACTCAGGCAGGCTACAAAGGCTTACTTGTAAATTTAGATGAGGTCGTAAATCTTTATAAGCTACCTTCACAGCGAGCAAGAAGTGCTAACTATGAGCAGGTACTTAGAATTTTAAATGACTGTCTACAAGGCAGTGCTGAAAGCCTAGGCTTTTTAATAGGTGGTACTCCAGAGTTTTTAATGGATCAAAGAAAAGGTCTTTACTCATATGAGGCTCTTCACTCAAGACTTGCTGAAAACACCTTTGCCCAAATTGCTAATGTTGTAGACTACCACAGCCCAATTTTAATGTTGCAAAACTTATCCCCAGAGGAGCTTTACGTACTACTTTGCAACATCCGCAATGTATTTGCTAGCGGTAAACAAGAGAAGTATCTATTACCAGATGAGGCACTAACTGCTTTCTTAGAGCACTGCTCGAAGAACATTGGCGATGCTTACTTTAGAACTCCTCGTAACACCATTAAAGCTTTCGTGGATTTACTCTCAATTGTCGAGCAAAACCCAGATCTAAACTGGCAGACTTTAATTGGCAATATCAAAATTGACGATGAAACTGCCCCAAGTTTAGTTACCTTAGGTGAAGATGAGTATGATGAAGAGGATAAGCCATCTACTGTTATCAAACGTGAAGATGCTGCAAAAGAAAACACAGCATCTGTAGCAGATGACGATGATGACGATTTAACCTCTTTTACCCTTTAAGTTAAAGCTTAAAGTAAAAAATACAAATTAGGCAAAACAAAGTTTGAAGGCCACTTAGCAAAAGTGGCCTTTTTCTTCTAAAATGAGCACTGTACCTATCAAGTTTTAGCAAAAGAAAAACATCATGACCGATAAAATCGACTATCTATCTAAAGACTTACGCCGCTTTATGTTCAAAAAGGGTTGGCAGGCCTTACTTCCAATTCAAGAAAACTCTATTGAGCCTATTTTAGAGCGTAAAACTGATGTAATTATTTCAGCATCTACTGCCAGTGGTAAAACAGAAGCTGCCTTTTTACCAGCACTTACCAAGGTAGATGAAACACGCGATTTACCGGGTGTGAGAATTTTATATGTCTCTCCATTAAAGGCCTTAATTAACGATCAGTTCAGACGTTTAGAGGAGATGACTGAGTTTTTAAATATCAAGGTCACCCCCTGGCATGGTGATGTAAATGCCTCGAAAAAAGAAAAGCTTTTACAAAACCCAGAAGGTGTAATTCTAACTACCCCAGAATCTTTAGAATCGCTTTTAATTAACCATGTAAATTGGGTCAAAGAGTCGATGGCCAATTGCTATTACATTGTCATCGATGAGTTCCACGCATTTATGGGTACGCAACGTGGTTATCAATTACAATCTCAGCTCCACCGTATTGAAAATTTAATTGCTAAAAGAATACCTCGTATTGCCCTGTCAGCAACCTTTTCTGATGCTAACGGCGTACTAGGTTATTTAAGACCTAATTCAAAAGTACCTTGCAAGGTCATTACCTCACAAGATAGATCTAAAGATACCTTATCGGTACAAATTAAAGGCTATGATGAGGAGATTAGAACTCCTCAAGAGTTAGAACAAGCAGAGATCACAGGTGAGCTTTTACCTAATGCCTACAACAATGTAGCCTCTGATATTTATCGCCTTTTACGTGGCAGTACTAATTTAGTGTTCTGTAACTCAAGATCAACTACTGAGTTACTAGCTGCCAAACTTGAGACTATCTCTAAAGAGAAATTTGTCCCAAATGAGTTCTTCCCACACCATGGCTCACTATCTAAAGACTTACGTGAATCTTTAGAGTACCGTTTACAAGAGGCAAGATGGCCAACTACTGCGATTTGTACTGCAACTTTAGAGCTAGGTATTGATATCTCTGATGTCAACTCAATTGCCCAAGTGGATACCCCAATTAACGTCGCCTCATTACGTCAAAGACTAGGCCGTGCCGGTCGTCGTGATCACAATGCTGTGTTGCGTGTATTTTTACCTGAAGGGATCAACCCAAAAGCTTGTGAGCTTTATGAAGATACGGCGCAGACTGTTGCCATGATCTCGCTACTTTTAGAGCGTTGGTATGAGCCTCCTATGGAGCATGAGTACGCTTTCTCAACCTTACTGCAACAAGTACTGTCAATCATTGCCTCCTTTGGATCAGTCTCGGCTAAAGCTTTATATGATCTTTTATGTAAGACAGGTCCATTTAACCTTTGCACCACTAAGATCTTTATGCAGTTTTTAAAGTGCTTAGGTGAGCATGATTTAATTGTGCAGTTAAATGATGGTACGCTGGCTTTAGGCTTAAATGGTGAAGAGTTAGTATCTAATTGGTCTTTCTACGCAGCCTTTGCTACCCCTCAAGAGTACACCATCGAATCAGATGGTCATACCATAGGCTCTGCTGCCTTAGGCCGTGACTTAAACGTGGGGGATACCTTCTTATTTGCAGGTCGTGGTTGGAAGGTCAACTTCTTATCCCATGAGCGCCACATCATCGGTGTAAAACCTTATCAATTTGATACCCAGCCTCTTAACATGGCAGGTACTGGTGGTCACATTCATGATGTAGTACGTGAACGTATGTTCAAACTCTACAAAGAAGGTATTGTGCCACCATATCTAAGTAAGGTTGCTCGTGAGCATTTACAAAAAGGTATTACCCTCTTTAAACAAAAGCATTTAGATAAGTGCCACTTATATGATGGTCCATCAGGTCTTGCCCTCTTCCCATGGAAGGGCGATAAGATCGTAAGAACCATTGCACTAATGCTTAAAAAAGAAGCTATTGATGCTATTCCATTTAAGTCTCACATTGAGCTTGATTTCACACCAAGGGATAGCTTAAAGGTAGCGGTATTTAATATCTTAGATGCTAAAACTATCGATCCAATAGAGCTTATCAAAAAGATTAGATTCTTAGATAGAGATAAGCATGATGAGTTTATTTCAATTGACTTAAAGCGCCAGGCTTATGCTTATAGTGAGCTTGATATTGAAGGTGCGTTAGAGTTCTTTAGACAGTTACGTAAAGAGTTGTAGTAAGGCTTTTGCTTTAGATTTTTCTTTTTAGCAATCTAAGCTCAAAACCATGTGGTGGCACTTATCTTTGGCATGAGAATTTGGTACTGCTTATACTTTAATTTTGATTCTAAATAGGGCTTGTAGCATCTTTTTTGCATTTCCTATATGCTAAGATCTACTCAAGAAAATAGTTAGGATTAAGAAATGTCAAAAGTAATTCCAGATGCGATAAGCAATTACAAAGAACTTATTAATTGTGATGCATATTATGTAGATAAGACGCCTCACATTAAGACTATTCTTGAATCTACTTCTAAAAAAACAAGAAAAGTACAATTATTTACAAGACCACGTCGTTTTGGAAAGACTTTGTTCTTGTCAACTCTCAAGCACTTTTTGCAACCTAACTACGAAAATCCAAATGATTTAAGCGAACATATCAGACTTTTTAAAGATACCGCCATTTATCAAGATTCAGAATTTTGCGCAAAGTATATGGGCAAATTTCCTGTAATTTCCTTATCTTTTAAAGACATTGCACCTACTGAAGATACCTGTGAAGGTACTTGCTACGAAATTGCCAAAAAGTTTTGGTTAGCTGTTAAGGAAATGCCTTTCATTTACAAATTCGACTTAACTGACGATGAACGTGGTACGCTTGACTCAATTCAAAATCTTAACAAGGGCAATTTCGTCTCAAGTGAGCTTAATTTTTGGCTTTTAAAGCTTTGTTTAATTATAGAAAACCATACTAAGGTAGCACCAATTGTTTTAATTGATGAGTATGACGTGCCATTAGCTAAATGCTATGAAAAGCCTTATTATGAAGATTTCAGAAAAGTTTACTCAGCTCTTCTAGGAGCTGCGCTAAAAGACACAACTCATGTAACTAAAGCGTTTATTACAGGATGTTTAAGAGTAACTAAAGAGAGCATTTTTACTGGATTTAATAACTTTAAAGTCAGTTCTTTAGGAACAAAAGACCTGTCGGATCTTTGTGGTTTTACTGAAAGAGATGTAGACAATCTTTTAGATTACTTTAAATTCTCTGACAAAAAAGACATCTTTAAAGCTTGGTATGATGGATATCGTATCGGCAAAAAGGAAATATATTGTCCTTGGGATGTTGTAAGTTACCTAAGTGATTTAGTAGAAGATCCTAGCAACACTCCTTTACCTTATTGGAAAAATTCAGGAAGCATAGACTTACTACAATCAATCTACGCAAAATCTCCTGAGCTTTACTCTGATGATGTAGCAAAACTTTTAAATCATGAAGCTATTGAAAAAGTTCTTGATGAAGGCATTAGCTTTGTCGATTTAGCAACTAATGATAACCCAAATTACTTTTGGACCTTATTATTTTCAACAGGCTACTTAACTGTGGCTGATGACTATATATATGGAGAGACGTCAAAGCTTACAATTCCAAATCGTTGTGTTTACGACTGCTTTAAAGAAATTAAGGACTGGAGCTTTAGCAAGAGTAATAGCACCTTTGTAAACACTCGCAACAAGCTTTTACATGCATTATTTGAAGGAGATGATGAGGTTGCAAAGAAACTTATTGATAAAGCTTTAATTGTCGCTACAAGCTTTAATGAGTTTGGTCGTAATGTTGAAAAAGAAGCTTACTATCCGTCTTTTTTAAATGGCATCTTTGTGGATGTATCTGATAACTTTGAATATACCTATACTCCAAGTTATGAGACTGGCCACGGCTTAGCTGATATTGTAATTACTACACAATCAAAATATGCGGTCATCTTAGAGTTAAAACATGCTCAATCTAAAGATGATTTAGTAAAAGCCGCCGATAATGGTTTAAAGCAAATTTTTGATAAGAAATATGCTGATGGACTATTTGAAAAAAGGTTTAAGCTTGAATCAATTGTCTGTGCAGGCTTAAGTTTCTTTGGCAAAGAGTGCTATTTATCAATGAAACTTGTGAAGAGATCTGACATTTAATCATCTAGAGAAAATACCACCGCGTGCAGAGTCGATGGTATTTTCATCATATTAAGGCAAGGAGACCACGACCTCTGTAGGTCGTGGAGGAATTGCCGTCCTTTTTTCTGTTAAATAATGTTTAGCACGCTCTAAGAGTTTTAGTTTCTTAAAGCTAATGCTCCCTTTGTTAACTTTGTTACCAGATAAATCTCTGATATCAAAGTAACCTGATTGTCTTCTACCAAAGACAAAGTAAACTTTGCCTTGATATAAGACCTTATCAAATAATCTAAACCCTTTAACCTCATAAGGGGCTTGGTTTAGTTTTCTAATACCACCTTTAATGATATTAAACTTATGAATTTGTCTGTTATGACAACGTACCTTCTTTTGGTAGTAGTAAGTACCATCAGATTTTGCTAATGGGTTACCACTAATACATCTAGCATCAATGTGATGGTCTTTAGGTAAGTTGTTAGTTATTCTTGTATGCTTAGTAATGTAGCCATAGGTTAAAGAGACATTTTTGTAAGTCTTCTTTAACTCATTGTAGAAGTGCCATCTCATAATACCCATGAAGGTAGCATCTTTTAGGATGGTACCGCGCTTAATTGTGCTAGGTAGTTTAATTAAGCCTTGATGTAATAATCTATGGCAAGTCTCACATAGACAGATGAGGTTATTTGGAGCGTTACCACCTGTCTTTCTTGATTCAAGGTGATGCACATTTAAAATGTCATCTTTACGCTTACCTTTGCAACATTGACAGGTATGGTTATCTCTAAAGAGTACATACTCTCTAACATTCCAAAAGTCTAATTGCTCACCTTGCTGATATTCAGTACCTTTAATATTAGGATTTTTAATCTTCTGCATATCAAAGGATGCAACTTCAGCTATGATTTTACTAATAGGTAATATCTTGTGGATATTAGCTACTACTTGGAGATGACAATCTACCTTTTGCTTAACTGATGGGGCTAAATAATCCTCAGCTCTTCTTCTGTTATCAAAGCGTGGTGCTCTATATCTGGTCTTACGGTTACGTCTTGAACGTCTAGTCTCTCTTTTAGTTGAGATTAAATCAACAATGTCATTTCTTAACTCTACTTGAGCTTCATATAGTACTTTGTCTTTGGTAGTTGCACTAAGACCTATTATCTTAGAGCCTGCATCTACTCCTAAATTGATATCTTGGGTTATCTTTGTACTCTCATAGGTAAGTTGAATGGTAAATGGACTAGTGCTTACAACCTTAGCCATGCCATCACGTAACAAACGTCTGACGTGTCCATACCTAGTTGTAGGCATCAGTGGATTTCCATTTATGTCTAGTACATATACCATGTTGAGTACTTAGAGTGTTCCAAAATAAAAGTTAATGAATAAAAGTTCTTTGATATGTTCTATATGGTAAATCAGTACATATCTAACTGTTAGGTCGCCTTCGACAATGTTATTTGAGGTTTATGTGCAAGCATCACTGTTTCTTACCCTTTCAAAACTGTTTAAACACTTACCGTAGTGCTACAGACTAGACGATACATCTGTAGGTACCTATATCAATTTCTCAAATAACGTAGTGCTCTAAGCACTTAGTCTAGTCAACTAGGCTTTTTCAAGCCTCCACGTCAAAATGCCTTGGCATTTACGTGGTGGGTGGTTGACAAAGATAGATTTTAACAAAAACTTTTCTAAATCATCTTTAAGATATTCTTATAGTTTAAGTACTTATCAACCATCTCTGGCTCTGTTACCTTAACCTTCTTTAAAAGTTTTTGCACGAACTCATAAAGCTCTTTTTCCTCATCTTCAAGATTAGGTGTGATTTGATCATCTTCTTGAGCATGCTTTGATAAAGAGAACATCATATCCATTAGAACATTTACAGTAATAGCAAGTCCAATAGACTTTTCTAAATGGAAGTCGACATGAGTCTTTTTAAACTTTTTACAAATGCCTTTGAGCTTAATGTAATCTAAGCTTTGAGTATCATCAGACCATAGATTTGCAAACACAGAATCAAACATACCATCTGTTAGTGCATCAGCATAGACATAAGCATCAGCTTCAACTATTTCAATCTTATCTTTAAGATCTACACTATTGCCCTTCTCATCAGTGTACTTAAACTGTGGCAAGATCTCCTGTTTGAAAAGCTCAATTAAATCATGATCGTTTTCAACAACAGTTACCTTTTGCACATTGTCTTTTAAGGCACTCATGTAAGCAAAATAGCCCATACCAAGACCAAGGCATAGTACCTTACCACGCACATGCTCAATAACATGTGCCATCGAGTTCATCTCAAATGGCCCAATAGACATATAGGTCTCATCATCGCCTACAGTAATGGCAAGACTTTTAGCTTCATCTTTGAAAAGGGCAATGCAAGGGATAGAGTAGGAAGGTGACATGGTCACAGCTTCTTTATAAATTACAGGCTCATAAGCACCAATTTCAGCGTGAGTAAATTTATAAGGACCTACAGTTTTATCTGTAAACTTTACGTTTTGTAAAAATGGATTTGCTTCAAACTCTACTTTATCTAAAACTTTACCGTGACGACCAATTTCATCAATCACATCCTGTGGTAAATCGTCATCGCCTTCGTAAGAGTCTAAAAAGGTATCAATTAAAGCTAAAGTTAAAGCCATCTCATCAGAGCACTCTTTGTTCTTTGATAAGTACTCTTTTTGAAGCTTTTGGGCATAGCTTGTAAGAGACTCAATATCTAAACTTGAGCACTCGTCAATTGCAGCTAAGATACTATCGCCGATAGTGCAATTTACATCCTCACAAGAGGTATATCTGTCAATTTTAGAAATAATGCTTTTAATGTTTTTTACGTACATATAAGAGAACCCGAGATTTTAGTTCTTATGCTATTTATGATATGTGAGATTTTAAAACGAAGTAGGCGCATATTGCTGTAGGAACGACAAGACCTACGTTAAAACAACAAAACCACTTCACCCAACGTAAGCTACATGTCTTTTCTTTAAAAATTATCTTTGATAAAAAATAGAACAATGACAAAATCAAATTGCCATTGAAGATTGCAAGAGCGAAAAGGAACAAAAATAGAGTAGGGCTATCTACTTTGTCAATATTTGAAAGCATTGAAGCTGATATACCAATATCAGCAGCTAATGTGGTTACAATTGCTGAAAAAACACCTAGAATCGTTACAGAATGCACTTGCTGATTCTGCATTGTTTCCTTGATACCTGAACTTTCATTCTTTAGAGCAGATATCGCTGTTCTAAGATTTTTTACCTCTGTTTCTCTATCTTTAATTTGAGAAATAAGATCTTGCTTAGAGTATTCGTAATATTGAATTCGAACCTTTTCAAGGGAGATGTGATCTTGTAGTTTCTCTAAAGCACGTCTTGCCCTAATGAATTCTCTTTTAGTTTCTCCATTTTTGTCTTTATTGTTTTCACATTCAAGTTTAACTTGAGTAAGAATAGAGGTTATATTTGAGGAGAAATTTTCAAAAAGCTCACTTAATTGGCTATATTCATGATTTGTTAAAAAGTACTCTGTAAGTTGGCTGTAACTGTGTCTCCAACCATCACTATACAGGTCGTAGACAAGTTTTAGACACTCTTCAAATTTTTCTTGAGACAGAGTACCATCTAAAATATTTGTTAGCTCTTGAAACTTAGATGATTTGTCATAAAATCCAGAGGATACAATCTTTTGATCTTGATTATTCATATTTGTTTGTTATTAACTCACTATGAATAAAATTAGAGTCATAGATCATATCTTCCTTAGATATTTTGGATCTAGGAGTTTTCCTATATGCTTTATCCCAAGCCCCTCCTGCAGTATGGCTTAATTCGACTAAATACCAAGGACTACGTTGAAGTGCATCTTTTACAAGATTAAATACCCAAGGTTTAACTTCTTCAGAAAATGAAGCATCCTTAGGCATAAAGAAAATAGGCATGCCACCACTTAAGGCGTATGCTCGATAAACACTTGGAACTACTGGACCAAATTTCCAAGCTTCAAATAAATCATCATCAAAAACTAATGAATCATGATTCTTAAGACTATTTAATTCAATAAAATAAAGTATCTTTTGGAGCTGTAAGTTACTAATCAATAACTTCTCAGCTTTGCAATACTTAACAATACTGTCAGCAAGCTCACGGGCTTTCATAGTAACCTCAAAATTACGAAAATATCGATATACAGGAATGAATCGACTCTACTTTTTAAGTTCTTCTTTAAAATTATACTTAATAAAACAATTTTATAGAATAGCTTACATGTAGATAAAATTTTTCGTTTTGCAAAGGAGTTTTGTGAATTGCACCTTCATTTTTAGAAAATTATAAAATACTTTTGCCTAAATAAGATCTCTAATCTTGAGGATGATCTTTTAGGTAATAATCTTGCTTGTAGTGCTGTGAATATGGACCAAACAGAAAAGGCTGTTTGTAGCTTTTCACTTTGCCTTGATCAACATAGTTTTTCTTTAGTGGCTCATATTTCTCAAGTCTTGGAGCAAACAAGAAAGTTTCACCTTCAGCAAGAAACTCTAAATCGTCTCTTAAAAGATGAGAATCTACTAAGATTGCGACATTTAAAACAATATTTGCTATCAATTCAGCTGATAAAAGAACAAGAGTAGAAACCGCATCACCTCCGGTTTGACCATCAAGGTAGAAGCCATAGCCTAAGCCCCCCTCGTCACTTGCCTCACCTGACCACAAATTAGCGCCAGTTGCAGTTTCAATAAGATTTGCATAAACGGAAACACTATATTTACCACCACTAGTTTCCTTATCAAGACCAAATGGGGTAATGGTTAAAACAGCATCAATACCAAACTCTTCTTTTAAAACCTTCATGGGAATTGAGTGAACTTTAATCTCATGATTAGGGCCGTAATAGGCTTGCACAATCTCTTCAAAAACTGCGGATGGGACAACATAATAACCTGCAATTGACAAAGGCATCAAAGCAAAGGCATCAGCTATAGCATCACTTTCATTTACCTTTTGCCCCTCAAAAGGCACGGTAATTAAAATGGTCTTAATGTTGGCCTTATCAAACTTTTCAACGTCTTCTTTAAAGACCTTGACATCAACTTTAGCTGCATATGTTGGTGTAGACATCAACAAAGCAACAGTGGCGCATAAGCATGGAATTAGGCTTGCAATTGTGCTTTTATAAAACTTTTTTAACTTTAGCATTATGACCTCTACCTTGGTTGCCACTTTAATAGATCTGGCTTTTCTTTAACCATTTGCTCTTTGTTTAGGTAAAAATCAATGAGCTTTGTTGACTCTGGATAGAGGCGCTTTTCTTTTTCTAAATAGAGCTTGGCTTTATCACTTTGTCCTAATTTGCTATAGAGAATGCCTAAATGAGCGTAAGCACCAGGTGCGACCTTTTTATCACTTTTCTCCGCACTTTCAATGTAATCAGTCATGGTCTTAATTTGCTCTTGATAGTCTTTTTGCCCATTGTAATAAGCAAGAGTTGCTACCGTGTAGTTAGGAGCATCATACACAGGAGATACGATACCCCGACTTGAGCTACAAGCGCACAGATAACTTGCACCAATTACAGCAAGTAACATTACTTTAAAAGATCTTCTTATCATTGAAAGTCCTATCCAAACAAATCAAATTTATTACGTTTTTCATCATACGAGAAAAAATCCCTTAAAACGCAAGAACAAGCCATATTTTTCAAGACTGCTTAAAATTAGGAAGCGTGATTTTAAATATAAACGTAACGTTACGATTATTTAAATATTTACACATTTATGTGATTTATATAAAGATATTTAATTACATTTTTCTTTAAAATGTTATCGTTAAGATTTATAAAAACTATTACCTACACTTTTTTGAATTCAACTAACAATATTAGGTGCTTATGAGAAAGCTTATTGACTTACTTTTAATAAGTATAAGTGTAGTGCTCCTACTCATGTCTATTGCTAAAGCAGAAGATGGGGAAGTTGCACCTGTTGATAATAGTGAGATTCAAAAGCTCTTAGTTGTAGGAGAAGATTTTGATCAAGTCTTAGGGCTTAAAACCAGTGCTGCTGATTTCATGCCAGATCTCATCAAAAGTAGCATCTTTGAAAGCTCTACACAAAATTACTTTATCTTTCAAAAAGACTTCTTTGCAAACAACAATCAAGACAATTTTGACAACTACCTACATGCAACCATCTACGGTGATGAGCTTTACGATGATAATGGCAACATCATCAATGACAAGACCTTTTTAGGCGATATTCTAAACTTTAAATACCGCGATGAGATTAAGTATTACTACCCTCTTTTAATGAATCAAGAGCTCTTTGTGATCCATGAGATTAACTTACGTGAGTTCTTATCAGGGATTGCCTCAGCTTTGTTTCATGACAAGCCTTTATTTGCCCTGTTAGTTGCAAGGTACTTAAATCAATATAGCCTCAATGATGAGCTAACAAGTCTTACTATCCCTGAGTTTAACCTTGAAGACACCTTAAGATCACTTGTTGAATATGGCACTTATGTGGGTAAACTAAACTTAGATGGTCTTGAAAAAGAGCTCATTGAAGATGGGTACTCAAAGCCTCTTCGCAATTGCCCAAAAGAGCAACTACAAGTGCTAGTTAATAACTTTAATGAGCTTTGTGATAGGTACGCTCGATTTGTATTAAGTTACGGCAAATTAAATCATCATGAAGTGATACGAAAGCTTAGCCCAATTCTAGGCGAGGATGGTTTTGATAAGGTATTATCTTTAAGCTACAACTCAAATTTCATCCCCCTTTTAAAAGACAGCACCGATGTTTTAGCCTATGAGTATTTCTTAGGCAATGCTACCTTAAATAACATTGTTTTAGGCTACAACAATGACTTAGGTGTGATGGCTGGTACCTATTACCGTGGCATTGAGTTTAACAAATCCTATCAAAGACGTGAGCGCAAGACTACTAACAACTTTATCAATTGGCTTAATGAGCCATATGAGCTAACCTTTTTAGGCTTTGACTTTAGCCTAAATGACATTGAACTTGTTGATAAACTTTTTAACTATCAAACTGAAAACTTAAGTAAAGTCACCATCTATTACAGCAAAGATGAAAGTCCTGATAAGCTTAAGCAAAAACTTATGCAAAATATTGGCATTGAGAACTATGAAAAGCTCTTTATCAAAGGTAAGAAGAGCTTAGAGTTTGTGAAGTACCAAGTACAGGATTAGCTTTAAACTTCGATTCTCTTAACCTTTACCCCTTCAAAAGACTCCTGCTTAAAGAACATCGACATGTACCAAGGCAGATACCAAACCTTCCCCTCAACTTCTAAATTACCTTTGCAAAAGACAATACCTTTAGCTAATTTCCATTCATCTACAGCTAGTGCATGATCAAGTGCGTTATGCTTTTTGTAGTCATTACCTGACTTAATCTCTAAAGCTATAGCACTACTTCCCTGCTGCACCACAAAATCAAGCTCACCTACTTTTTGCTTATTTAGATACCTTAGATTAAAACCATGAGAGATGAGTTCTTGGGCAAAAACATTTTCCAAAATTGATCCTAGGTTAACTGACAGATCATCTTTTAAAATTGCAAATTGTAAATTCTCAAGGCCCATGGCGCATAAAAGGCCACTGTCAGATAAGAAAAAAAGCAAACCTCAGGAGTTTATATGAAAAGAGAAATCATCAAAGTCATCAATACCGTCAAGCCTCGTAACTTCGTACAACAACATGTAATGATGTTTAATAAATCAGTTGTCTTTGCTGACAAAAAGAGTATGTTCAAAAGAGGCTATACAAAGCACAAGGTAAACTTGAAGCAATGCCTTGATGAGGAGTGGTGTTAAAAAGGAGAGATGTTTCCACCTTTGGCTAGATCTTAAGGAGGGAAAACTAAAGGCTTACAAAAGAAAAATCTAAACTACTTTCCTACTAAAAACTGCGCTAGCATTGAGTTAAACTTTGACTCTTCATTAGTTTTAACCGATAGAACCTTATTAAAAGTGATCTGCGGAAATTCTTTATAAAAATCACTTAAGAACTTATCAGTATCCACATTTGTGGAAGTTACAAAAAGGTTAATCTCCTTGTTTTCAAGCTCTGCCTTATGTCTTTTTAAAAAGTTATCAATTTCAATGGGAGCACGGTTACGCCACACTGGAAATCCGATGAAAACACGCTTGTAATACTGTAAGGTGAAATCTTCATTTTTAAAGTGCAGATCGGCTTTTTGCGCTCTGAGCTTTTCAAAAGCATCGCCTAAGATCTGACCATCGGCTGGGTATTTATGAGAAGTTTCAAGTCTAATTAAGGTAGCAGCTCCAAGTTTATCTTTAATTGCTTGAGCTACGGTATTGGTATTGAAATTTAAATCAGTTGCTGCAGTTAGTGCATCAAAACCTTTTGGGATCTGATCATCCATTGAAAAGAAAAGCACTGCATCTTGTTGTTTTGATTTAATCATCGCATTAAGCGACATTGAAAACACAACAACTACTAATGCAAGTACCACAAGCATGATGGCAGGTACTTTCTTATCATGTGGCATATTAAGCCTAGCCCTATTTGACACCAAAATCCCTAAATCTACTAATTGCTATTTTATCAAAAGTATGTTTAATAAACATGGTAACAATTATCAATAAATTGTGTCTTGTTTACAAGAAATCAGCCAAAAATATAAGGAAAAGACAAAGAGTTATCTTGAAGGCTTTAAAAGATGAAGGAGTTTTAAGGTAAGAAAGGTGTGATTTTAATATATAACAATATTCACCTGTGCTTATTTTAGCAAAAAGCACAGGTTTTGCGATTATAGGCCGTTTAAAAAGTTTACTAAACGATACTTAGTTTGATCATGCTCCTCTGGATGCATGGCCAAAACTTTTTGCAAAGAAAGTGATGGGAACTTTTGGTATAGAGTGTATTTAATGCCTTCAGCAGGAGTATGTTGAGAGCTTGTAAAGAGGTAAACTTCTTTGTCTTCAAAGTCTTTTAAGTGCTTAGAAATAAAGTTGTGCATCTCTGGTGGCTCATTTTGTTTCCACACTGGAAAGCCGATAAAGACACGCTTATACTTTGATAAATCGAGATCTTCATTTAGGTAATGACGAGCTTCATCTAATCTATCAGTGTAGACTAGCTGATCTTTAAGATCGCTTTTTACAGGAACATAATGAATGGTAGGCTTAAGACGAATTACATCAGCGCCAATTTTGTCGTGGATCTTATCAGCTAGAGTGCGGACGTTTTAATCAAGTGAAGTTGCAGCAGTATTAGCATCAACTTCAGGTGTTACATTTTCGTCCATTGAAAAGAATAAAACGATGTCGTTCTCTCTTGCTTTATCAAGAGTTTTAAGAGTAATAGTTAAGACTGCTAGAAGTGCCATGACTAGTGCACATGTCCTAAAAGCAATCTTGCGCTTAGTGTAGGATGACATATGTATAGCTTCCAAATTTTAAGGTGTTAAGTTTTAATAAACTCTGTTCTGTGTTGCCTTGGTATTTTTGTTTTTTAGCGTTTCATATCAAAACGTGGCAACCACATCTACATTATAATTAATTTCTTGATACATGATCACAAAATCTTAAAAAAATTAGTAATAATTTCACAATTACTTAACTTTTGATAGTTTAGGTGCAAAAAGATAAAAGTTAACACTTACACAATTACTTGAGCAAAGCTTTAAGTTCATTTGATCCTTTTAGGTTTTCTTACGCTTCTTTCTTTCATTTCTTTCGTTTTTTTATAAAAATAAATTTTTGCGAAAGAAACACAAGAGCTTAAAGCCTCTTCAAAATGATACTAATATTAAAATAATTACCTGAATTTAAAGTCTTTATTAAATAAAATTAGCTTAATTTTCTTGAAGAATGAATTCTGTTTTCTTTCTTTTTTTCTTTCGTTTCTTTCACACTTTTCTTTCACCTCAATTAAAACGCGAAAGAAACGAACATAAAAATTGAGTCTATGGACAATTTCTGGAGGTAGTCTCTAGATCTGAAAAAATTCATTCTTCCCTTTCTTTTAAATTTTCTCTATGATTGAGGAAGAGTACTTAAAAAAATTTAAGTCTTAGCAACAGCTAAAACATCACTATTAAGGAGCTATACATGCCAAAGGAAGAACTAAATTTAGAGGATATCAATCTATTTGATCCAAATAATGTTGATCACGCCATGGCTCTTTTTAAGGACATAATTAGACAATACAAAGATGATATTAACAAATACAAAAATGCAGATTTGACCCAAGTTGATATCGACACCGTATTTTCTCTAGCTAAGGCTTGTCATGAGATTGCATCAACTGCGTATTCTGTTGTTTTTACAACTAAAGATTTTGGCGAAGCTAATCTCCTAGACATTCTTTATGAGGACTATTATCCAGAAGAGTTTAAACAATGCTATGAGACCTCTAAAAATGTCGATAATCTAAAAGCAATTACTGATGTCATATCTGCTGTTGATTTTGATGAGAATGGATATGTTCTAGATCAATGTCGCAAAGCTTTTGACTCAATTCAAGAGCGTCTTGAAAAAGACATGGAGCATGATGAGCTTTTCAATAATAAGATGATGAGAATTTTTGACTCAGCATTAGAACTTATTGAAAACATCCAAGAATTCTATAAGTTTGAGCAAGACAATATGATGTCAGAGCTTTCAGAAAAGTATCCAGAGTGTAGAGGAGCGCAACTCTTTGATGAAGCTGGCTCTGATTTTGATGATGTATTAGGTGACGATGAAGATGATGTATTAGGTGACGATGAAGATGATGATTTTGATGAAGACTGGGATGGTGATGAGGACTTCAATATTGCAGATGACATCATCACTTTAGATTCAGAAAAAGACTTTGCAAAACATGGCATTAAAGAAGAAGAGCTAGTAGCTGCAAACTACATTAAAAATCATCTCAATAAATTCAAGAAATAATCACAGAGCAATAGTCCACTTCAATGTGGGCTATTCTATTTAAATCTGCCTATATTCCACAAAAATTTGCCATCTTATACAACTTTAAGATAAGTGCTAAAACTTGCCTTTTCTTAACTAATTTTTCTTCCTTTTCTTACAATTTTTCTCTATGATCTTAAACAGAACCAACTTGTTTTTAAAAAGCTAAAAAGCCTAAAACTCAAGACTTACCAATTAAAGGAAAACAACATGAAAAAAACAGAAGTCACCCCAGAGAATTTCGATCCTAACAACATAGATCACGTCATGACCGTGCTTAAAGAATGCGCCACTCACTATAAAGACACCATCAATAAATATAAGGATGCTGATCTGATTCAAGCTGATATGGAAGGCATTTTAGCTTTAACTCAAATTTGCCATGAGATAGCTTCATTAGGTCTTTCTGTACTTATTGCCGATCCTAATCTGAATGAAGAAGAAATCGATGAAGCTTTATTCTTTGAGTATGAAATTGATGATTTTAAATTAGGAATCGACACCCAAAAAGATGTTAAGAAATTAAAAATCATCACCGACGCAGTGTCATGCTCTACCTTTGACGAAGATGGTTTACTTCGTGATGAGCTACGCCAGGCTTTATTTGCCATATACGATCGTTTAGAGAAAATGATTGCTCATGAAGATCTCTTCAATCAAAAGATGAGAAGATTTTTCCAAGCAACGCTCGATCTTGTAGAAAATTTAGAAGATAGATACCAAGCCGAGCAACATGAGATGATGGAAGAGCTTTGCCAAAAATATCCAAATTGTCGTGGTGCTAGGATCTACATTGAAGCAAATGAAGATGAAGACTACGACGAAGATCTAGATGATGAGGATTATGAAGACTTCGACGAGGAAGATGAAGAATACGATGATGAGGATTGGGATGAAGACGATGGTGATGTCATCATTCCAGATGAAGACTTTGCAGAAGTCGACGAGGATGACGAGGACGATGAGGAAGAAGAGCCTCAAGATAACGACCACGTTTTAAAGTATAAAGAATAATCAAAACAATTACCTGTAGTCCACTTAAGTGTGGACTATTTTTTTAACAAAACTTAGAGAAAAAATCAATATGTTCATGCGCGGTTTAATAGCTCTTGCCTTTGGCACGCTTGGTCTTGGCATTGCAGAGTTTGTAGCTGTAGGTTTGCTTCCCTACATTGCTAAAGACTTTGGAATTTCCATAGGACAGGCAGGTATGATGGTATCTACCTATGCTGTAGGTGTGGCTATCGGTGCTTTTAGCCTTTTGTGGCTTCGTAAATTAAAGCTTAAGACCATCTTACTTTTATTAGTTGTAGTTATGATCTTAGGTAATGCTTATACCGCTATCTCCCCTACTTTTAACAATATGCTTGTAGGTAGATTTGTCGCTGGTCTCCCTCATGGCTGTTTCTTTGGTGTAGGCTCAATTATCGCGCAGCGTATTGCCACTCAAGGTAAAGGAAATAATGCTGTAGCAATTATGGTTGCAGGTATGACGGTTGCCAACGTCTTTGGTGTACCACTAGGTACTGCTATTGCTCACAGTTTCTCTTGGCGTGCTATCTTTTGCATCATCGCCTTATGGGATGTATTAGTGTTAATTAGTGCTGCTTTATGGGTAAAAGATACCGGTGGAATTGAAGATCATGGTTTCTTTGCTCAGTTTAGATTTTTAAAGCACCCAGCTCCTTGGCTAGTAGTAATAGCCACCTTATGTGGAAACGCTGGTATCTTCTCAGTATTCTCTTACGCAAGTCCTGTCTTAACAGGTCTATCTAACCTATCACTTGAGTTAATTCCTGTAGTACTAATTGCCTCAGGTATTTCGATGGTGATCTTCAACCTAGTCTCAGGGCACTTATGCGATAAATTTACCCCAGGTAAGATTGCTACTATCTTCCAATGCATGACCATCGTAGCTTTGTTAACTCTAGCAGTCTTTGGTAGCAACATCGTAGTTGGTATTACTGTAATTGTGTTAATTGCAGGTTTTATGTTCGCGATTTCAACACCAGAGCAAGTTGCAATTTTGCGCTGTGCACCAGGTGGCTTATTACTAGGTGCTGCCATGATCCAAGCTGCCTTTAACCTAGGTAATGCTTTAGGTGCGGTAACTGGTGGTATTCCATTTAGATTTGATTTACCAATAAACTTCTCTGGTGTATTAGGTGCAGTATTAGCAGCCTGTGGTGCAGCTTTATTATTTATGTACTACAAGTTCCACGAGCACAAGTTCTCAGAGAATATCGAAAGCGACAGAACCTTACCAGGGAATGAGGATTATGTTGCTCAAGATACTCAAGAGACAAAATAATTAAAGAGGCCTATATGGGTGTGACAACTGGCTTTATTGCTCTACTTTGTTTGATTTTGCTTTTGTTAAACTTCTTATCAAGAAAGCTTAATTTAACTAAGGTAAAAGCATTTTTAATGAAGCATCACAAGAGCATGGCTTTAGTTCTACTTGCCATTGTCATCATCCATTTAGGCTTTGCTTTAACTGTATTTAAAACTCGTGATCTTGAAGTAAACCTAACTGGGTTTATCGCTCTTTTTATAATTATTGCAACCATTCTTTTGTGCTTTAGCAAAAAGGCTAATCGCTTTAAACTTCACAAGTACCTAGCACTTGCTTTAACTGTAGTTGTTATAGCTCATATCGTAGCTTGGAACATTGATTTTAAACACTATCAAGAAGGGGTTAAGAACATTCAGATAAGTAATGTCGATCTTAATTCTATAGATGACGGTACCTACGAAGGATATTCTGATGTTGGCTATATCAAAGCTAAGGTTGAAGTTACGGTAAAGGATGGCAAGCTTACTTCTATTAAGCTTATCGAGCATTTAAATGAAAGAGGTAGTAGAGCTGAGGCTATCATAGGTCATATGCTCAAAGAGCAGCGCATAGACGTTGATAGTATTACAGGAGCTACTAACTCTTCATTAGTGATTAAAGATGCCGTACAGAAGGCATTGAGTGCAAAATAGGAAATTTGATGAGATTCTTACTTGCTTTAACCCTTGAAGGAATTCCTCCATATGGCTCAAGACCAAATCTACCAGTTGGTATTGCTGAAGGGAAAGTTGAAGAATATCTTCTACCAGTTAAATATCGAGATCTTATGGATGAGCATTTCGTTTATGAATGTGAGGTTACAAGAAATTCAACCTTAGATTTTGGAGATACAGAATATTATGATTTCCATCAATGCGAGCAAATGTCCTTTTGGCTTGAAAAAAGACTTTCTCGTAAAAATTTAAATAAAGATTTAAGAAAAATATTCTCTCTTTTAAAGACTCTAACAGATAAGGCAGTAGAACTAAAAACAGGAATTGAAATAGAAATTTAGCAACGATATTAGTAGCTTTTTGTTAAACAATAAAAATAGAAAACAACGTTATAGCTACTTTAGGCAAATTCTTATGTATCAGAATTGAATTACAGTGACGTCTATGCATTCTTACCTACACTAAAAGATCTATACTTCTTATATGATATTATATTTCTAGTTTAGGCCCATACAGAGGTGTTTATGGAATTACGAGTTCCTCTAGGATTAAGCAGCTTTAGAAAATTAAAGATGCGCAATGCTTATTACATCGATAAAACACCTTTTTATAAGGAAATATTAGATTCAATTTCAAACGGCGCCACTGATACACTACTTTTTACAAGACCACGTCGTTTTGGTAAAAGTCTTTTCCTATCATCTCTTGAGGCTTTTTTGAGTCCTAACTATGAAGATCCTTCAGATTTAAGTAACCACTATGAGTTATTTAAAGGTACAAAAATTCTAGAAGATCAAAAGTTCTGTGAAGAATACATGGGAAAATTTCCAACTATTCTTATTTCACTAAAAGATACAGAATCCAAAATAGACACTTATGAGGATGCTTGCTTTCAAGTTGCTGTAAAAGTTCAACAGGCCGCAGAAAAACTGACAAGGCTATTCAACAGTTTTGAGCTTAATCCAACAGAACTAAGACACCTAAAAGAGGTAACCGAACTTAGTGAAGACAACTTTTCATGTAGCACTTTTCCTTATGCTCTAGGAAACCTTTGCTACATCATCAACAAATACACTAAGATAATGCCTATCGTACTTATCGATGAATATGATGTTCCTTTAGCAAAATGCTATAAGAAAGAATATTACGAAAAGTTTAGAGAGTTCTATTCAGCTCTTTTAAGTAATGCATTAAAAGACTGTGATTATGTAACAATGGGTATTATTACAGGTTGCTTAAGGATTACTAAAGAAAGCATCTTTACTGGTTTTAATAACTTTGCAGTAAGTTCTTTATCAACATCAGATCTACCTGAACTTTGCGGATTTACTGAAAGTGAAGTTGATCAATTGTTAGATTACTACCACTTATCAGAGAAGAAAAACATATTCAAAGAATGGTACGACGGGTATAGGATCGGAGATAAAGAGATATATTGTCCTTGGGATGTGGTTAACTATATAGCAGCATGCCAAAAGAATTATAATTCAGAACCACTACCTTATTGGAAGAATACAGCAAGCTACAGCATGTTCCAAGATTTGTATTATAAGAATGCAAGCACCTACTCTCCAAAGATAGCAGCATTATTGCAACACAAATCAATCAAGCAAAAGATTGATGAAGGCATGAGCTTTGCTGATCTAGATAATATCAATGACACCAGTAGCTTTTGGACATTGCTATTTTCATCAGGATATCTAACATTAAAGTCTCCTTATAAGACGGACGTAGATTCAGAGCTGATTATTCCAAATAAATGTGTGTACGACATTTTTGAACAGTTTGAAAACTGGTCTTTTAGCGACCAAAACAATAGCTACGCTAAGACTAGAACGACTCTAATAGAATCCTTAATTGAAGGTAAAATAAGGACTGCTAAGAACATTCTTGAAAAAACTCTCATGATAGCCACAAGCTACCGTGATTTTGGTCGTAATGTAAATAAAGAAGCATACTATCAAGCATTCTTAAATGGAATGTTCGTTGATTACGCTAATAATGAAATATACAGTTATACACCATCATTAGAGACAGGAAACGGTGTAGCTGATATTGTTATTACCAAAAATGACGAGCAAGCTGTTATTATTGAACTAAAGTGCGCTAAGTGTCATGAAGAGCTTGATAAGATGGCAGATACAGGACTTAAGCAAATTATTGAAAAGAAGTACGCAGAAGGTCTACTTAACAAACAGTTTTCAATAAGTTCTGTTACATGCATTGGTTTAAGTTTCTGTGGAAAGGAATGTAGACTTGCTTGTAGCCAAAGAAAAAGATAGCTATTAAGTTTATTGCTACCAGAAAGTAACTGAAAGGTAACTATGGTGACAGCGACTTAAGAGCTTTCTCATCATCGATAGTCTAAAACCGCATTAGAATGCGGACTTTTAGGTAGGCAGAAATAAAAAAAGCACCTTTCGGTGCCTTAAAGAATGGTGCTGATGGTCAGTCTTTTATCAACTTATTTTGCGAATTTAGAAATTTAAGAATAGATAAAAAAAGTGGTGAACAATCAATCGATTTTAGAATCTACACAAAAACAAAAAATAGCATAGATGAAATTTATAAAAAAGCAATTCAGATAAATCTAACTAGATTTACAAACTTAATCAATAGCAAAAGAAGTGATTATAGACAAGAAAAGTGGGAAGAAATGAAAGCCAAAATGGCTGAAATTCAGTAGTGATAAATCAAATCAGAATTTGCTTACTAAGATTAAGTAATTATCCATATTTTTAAATTATAATGATGGTAGTAGATAAATATTAAAGGAGTTACAAATATGTGTACTTTGATGGAAAAGGATGTACTGATTGAAGATGTTTCTGCAACTGCAGCTTTTATTTCAAATAGATTTTTAGAAGATTCAGATCTTCCAAAAGAATTTAATAGGTGCGCTGATATTAGAGATTATCTATTGAGAACTGCCCCTCAAAACATAGATATAAATAAAGTAAAAACAGAGTTAGATTCTATGAAAGAAAAATTTAAATCTCTTCCTGAAGTCCTAGATTAGGAAATTTCAAAATGAATGATCTAAATGAGTCTGAATTAATAAACATACCTAAGATCTTAGTAACTTATTGATTACTAAGATAAAAATATTTTGGTATACCCAAAATAAAAAAGTTCTTTAAAAATTTGATATATGAAACAACAAGTTAGCCTTTTTGCAGTTTGT
>Ga0256404_1003142_pt1 | contig 34626 bp, 27 predicted proteins | sample RumenRJG_01DNA_FD_185990 | JGI IMG/M metagenome (GOLD analysis project Ga0256404, IMG submission 185990) | Bovine rumen microbial communities from Lethbridge, Alberta, Canada - RJG_01 | ecosystem: Host-associated > Mammals > Digestive system > Stomach > Rumen | place: Canada: Alberta | collected... | reverse complement strand
GGGTTCGGTACTTATTGTATTATGGGGCATAAAGTAGGGGTTAAATCGTGGGGTTACGAGGCTTAATTACAAAAGATGTAAAAGCTGAAAATGAGAATAGCAGAACAATCATTGCTCTCAGAATTCTCTATATCGTTGTCTTCATTGCCTTTATTCTAGATATCTGTTTTGCTGGATTAGAGGTCGTAAGAATGTATCCTTACAGAATATTTGCGCTCTTTGTGGCGAATATTCTTCTTTTTATTTTTACTTACTATTCAAAAACAAAACCCTCACTATATCTCTTCATGGTATTCCTCTTTACGTATACATTTCTCATGATCCCGTGCTTCGGCTGGAGCGCAGGTATGCAGAATTACTTTATAATCGTACTGATGCTGACGTTCTTTGCAACACACGTGAGATCATCGATCAAGTTCCTCTTTGCACTAGGCGTACTGGTACTGAGAATTGTGCTGATCAGCGTATACGGAGGTATAAAGCCGCAGACGGATATCAGCGGTTTACTGGATAAATGTCTGCAGAGCACAAATATATCAGCGGTGTTTATCGCTATTATCTTCATTTCCTACATGTTCAGTAAGCAGGAAAATGAAGAAGAGAATAAGCTCATGAAGTATAACAATCAGCTGAAGAAAGAGGCAGGCACCGATCAGCTGACGGGTCTGTTCAACAGAAGACGTACCATCGAATATCTTAAGTTGCTTGGGGAAGATAAAGAGATGGGGGCAGTCAGCGTGGCGATGGGAGATATCGACTTCTTTAAGAAGGTAAATGATACATATGGCCACGATGCTGGAGACGAAGTACTGAAGTTCGTCGCAGCCACTATGAAGGATTGTGTTCGGGAAAACTCATTTATTTCCAGATGGGGCGGAGAAGAGTTCCTGATAATACTTCCGAACTGTAATGGTGATAATGCCTTTGTCGCTCTGGAGAGAGTCAGACGAACGATTCAGAAGAGCGTGGTAAAGGTTGGGGATAAAGAGATAAAGGTAACTATGACATTTGGCCTGACAGAGTTTGGCTTCCACCAGGATATCGATAAAGTTATCAAGGAAGCTGATGAGAAGCTCTACTACGGGAAGAGCAACGGACGAAATCAGGTTGTATATTAAAGAATGGGGCAAATATAATGTAGAACTTATTAATGGGTAAGTGCTAACCAGGGAAATGCTTAGCATTTACGGTTTATATAAATACAATATGGAGGTGGCTACAATGAAGGTATTTACAACTGACAAGATCAGGAATGTCGTACTTCTTGGACATGGTGGTTCAGGTAAGACATCACTGGTAGAGGCTATTGCTTATCTTGCGGGGATGACAACCAGAATGGGTTCCGTGGATGCGGGTAATACGCTGAGCGACTACGACAAGGAGGAGATTAAGAGAAAGATCTCCATCAAGACAACAGTATTTCCTATCGAGTGGGACGGTTACAAGATTAATCTTCTTGATACTCCTGGATTCCACGACTTTATAGGTGAGGCTGAAGAGGCTGTCGCTGTAGCAGATGCAGCTATAATCGTTGTATCAGCAAAGAACGGCATTGAAGTTGGTACTAAGAGAGCTTGGGACATGTGTGAGAAGAGAAATATCCCAAGAATGTTCTTCGTTACAGAGATGGATGATGACAAGGCTTCATATCGTGAAGTAGTTCAGGGCCTTCAGGATCTTTATGGAAAGAAGATCGCGCCATTCCATTTACCAATTCGTGAGAACGAGCAGTTTGTTGGATACGTAAATGTTATTCAGCAGAAGGCTAAGAGATGGAACGATAAAGGTACAGTAGATAAGTTCGAAGTTCCTGATTACTCACAGGATAATCTCAAGATATGTAGAGATGCTCTTGTAGAAGCGGTTGCTGAGACAAGTGAAGAGTTTATGGAGCGTTACTTCGATGGCGACGAGTTCTCAGAGGACGAGATTCGTTCAGCTCTTCATGTGGGCGTTGTAGATGGTTCCGTAGTACCTGTACTTATGGGATCAAATACACTTGGACGTGGTATGTACACATTGATGGCTGATATCATTAAGTACTTCCCAAGCCCAGAACAGTGTACAGTTGCAGGTATAAATACAACTAATAATGAAGTATTTAACGCAGATTATGACTTCGCTAAGGCTAAGTCTGCGTATATCTTCAAGACAATTGCCGATCCATATATTGGAAAATATTCACTTATTAAGGTTAACTCTGGTGTTATTAAGCCAGATGATGAGCTCTTCAATTATCATAGAGATTCAGTAGAGAAGGTTGGTAAACTTTATACTATTTGTGGTAATAAGGTAGAAGAGGTTAAGGAGCTTCATGCAGGCGATATCGGTGCTCTTGCTAAGCTGTCAGTCAGCCAGACAACCGATACACTGTCAACAAAGAAGAATCCTATAACATATATCAGAACAGGCATCTCAAAGCCTTATGTATATAGACAGTTCAAGGCTAAGGTTAAGGGCGAAGAGGATAAGATATCTCAGGCGCTTAACAAGATCATGGCTGAGGACCAGACACTTAAGGTAGTAAATGATGCTGACAATGCTCAGACACTTATATACGGCATCTCAGCTACTCATCTTGATGTAGTTCAGAGCGTGCTGGCAGAGAAGTATAAGGTTGAGATAGAACTTCTGCAGCCTCGTATAGCATTTAAAGAGACTATTAACAAGAAGGCTGATACAGAATATAAGTATAAGAAACAGTCAGGTGGACATGGTCAGTATGGTCACGTTAAGATCATTATGGAGCCATCAGGCGATATGGAGACTGCTTATCAGTTTGAGCAGACTGTAGTTGGTGGAGCGGTTCCTAAGAATTACTTCCCAGCTGTTGAGAAGGGAATCGCAGAGGCTGTAAAGGCAGGACCTCTTGCTGGTTATCCAGTTACAGGTGTTAAGGTTAATCTCTATGATGGTAGTTACCACGCAGTAGATTCATCAGAGCTTGCATTTAAGGTTGCAACTGAGCAGGCCTTTAAGAAGGGATTCATGGAGGCATCTCCTGTACTTCTTGAGCCTATAGCAACTCTTCATGTAATAGTTCCGGATGACTTCACAGGTGCTGTTATGGGTGACCTCAACAAGAGAAGAGCACGTATCATGGGCATGGACCCAGTTGATGGTGGCTTCCAGGATATCTGTGCGGATATTCCATATCTTGAACTCTATGAGTATGATACCAGTCTCTATTCCATGACAAGAGGTAGTGGTACATTTAGTTATGACTTTGCAAGATATGAGCAGGCACCTCATGAGGTAGCTCAGAAGGAGATTGAGAAAGCTGCTAAAGAGTCATAAGTTACCCCTTCTTTAGTAGTACTATATATAGACGTCTTTACTATATATAGTGGTAAATGAATTACGCCAGCCGTTTAAAATAGGTGCTTTTCCAATTAAACGGCTGGTTTTTATATGCCCTCAAAACACTATATCTAGTATTTTAAAAATATTTTCTCACTACATATTGACACGCGGGCTGTTTAGTGGTATCTTCTTATATACGAGCCATATCTAGTGGTTCGTTCTATGCATGTTTTAACACAAAATCAGTGGTGCCAAGGGGTGCATCACACCAATATATACAAAGAATGGGGAGGTTATCAAGACATGTACCGAGTGGTGAAAAGAGATGGAGAAACAGTAGAGTTTAATGTGGGCAAGATCAGCTCAGCTATTGAGAAAGCATTTGTGGGCTGCAGCAAGCAGTATCATCCAAGTGTTATCGATATGCTGGCTCTCAGAGTTACTAGTGACTTCGAAGATAAGATCAAGAATGATGTCATTTCCGTAGAAGATATCCAGGACTCTGTTGAGAAGATTCTCTCAGAGGCTGGTTACACAGAGGTTGCTAAGGCTTACATCCTCTACAGAAAGCAGCGTGAGAAGGTTCGTAACGTAAAGAACGCTGTACTTAACTATAAAGATATCGTAGATAATTATCTGCAGATCAGTGACTGGAGAGTTAAGGAGAACTCTACAGTTACATACAGTGTAGGTGGTCTGATTCTTTCTAACTCAGGCGCTATCACAGCTAACTACTGGCTGAGTGAGATTTATGATGAGGAGATTGCTAACGCACACAGAAGCGCAGCTATCCACATTCATGACCTTTCAATGCTTACAGGATATTGTGCAGGATGGTCACTTAAGCAGCTGATCCAGGAAGGACTTGGCGGCGTTATGGGTAAGATTACATCTGCACCAGCAGGACATCTCTCAACACTTTGCAACCAGATGGTTAACTTCCTTGGAATTATGCAGAATGAGTGGGCAGGAGCTCAGGCATTCTCATCATTTGATACATATCTTGCACCTTTCGTAAAGATAGATAACCTCACACAGAAGGAGGTTAAGCAGTGCATTCAGTCCTTTATCTTTGGTGTAAATACACCTTCAAGATGGGGCACACAGTCACCATTTACTAACATCACTCTTGACTGGACAGTTCCTAGAGACATGATTGAAGAGAAGTGCTGGGTTGGTGGCAAGCAGGTTGACTTCACTTATGGTGAGTGCCAGAAGGAAATGGATATGGTCAACAAGGCATTTATCGAGATTATGATCGAAGGTGATGCTAACGGACGTGGATTCCAGTATCCTATTCCAACATACTCAATCACAAGAGACTTCAACTGGGATGATACAGAGAACAACAAGCTTCTTTTTGAGATGACAGCTAAGTATGGTACTCCATACTTCTCAAACTACATCAACTCTGACATGGAGCCATCAGATGTACGTTCAATGTGCTGCCGTCTTAGACTTGACCTTCGTGAGCTTCGTAAGAAGTCAGGTGGTTTCTTCGGTAGTGGTGAGTCAACAGGATCAGTTGGTGTTGTTACTATCAACCTTCCACGTATCGCTTACCTTGCTGAGAATGAAGAGGATTTCTATAAGAGACTTGATCGTCTTATGGATATATCAGCTAGATCTCTTAAGACTAAGAGAACAGTTATTACAAAGCTTCTTGATTCAGGACTTTATCCATACACAAAAAGATATCTTGGAACATTTAACAACCACTTCTCAACTATCGGTCTTATCGGTATGAACGAAGTAGGTCTTAATGCTAAGTGGCTACACAAGGATCTTACTCATGAAGAGACACAGAAGTTCGCTGCTGAAGTTCTCAATCACATGAGAGAGAAGCTTAGTGATTATCAGGAAATGTACGGTGACCTTTACAACCTTGAGGCAACTCCAGCTGAGTCAACTACATTTAGATTCGCAAAGCATGATAAGGAGCAGTATCCAGAAATCATCACTGCAAATGAGAATGGAACACCTTACTACACCAACTCATCACACCTTCCAGTTGGTTACACAGAGGATATCTTCTCAGCACTTGATGTTCAGGATAACCTTCAGACACTTTACACATCAGGTACAGTATTCCACGCATTTCTTGGTGAGAAGCTTCCTGATTGGAAGGCAGCTGCTACACTTGTTCGTAAGATTGCAGAGAATTATCGTCTTCCATACTACACATTGTCACCTACATACTCAGTATGTAAGAATCACGGATACATTACTGGCGAAGTATATGTATGTCCAGACTGTGGTGAGAAGACAGAGGTATATAGCCGTATAACAGGTTACTACAGACCAATCCAGAACTGGAATGATGGAAAGACTCAGGAGTACATGGATCGTCGTGAGTACGATATCATGGTTAGCCGTCTTACACATAATGGTCCTCAGCCAATCAAGTATGCTTCACCAGCGGCTGCTCATACAGATGAAAATGCAACTCTTGCATCTTCTAAGAACGAGGCAGAGGCTCCAGTAGCATCAGCTCCAGTATCTGATAAGCCAGTTATGTACGTAAAGGATCATTGTCCAAAGTGCAAGGGCGCTGAGCAGAGATTTAAGCTTGCTAAGGTTGACTACGAAGAGATTAACTGTTCAGATAATATGGACATAGCTCGTGAGCTTGGTATCCAGCAGACACCTACAATCATCGATCCAGATGGAACACGTTATGTAGGAGACAATGCTGCAAGCGAGTGGCTTAAGGCTCATAATGCATAAGCTGATTGATTCATTTGATGTTTTATGAACATCGTATGATTTAACTCAAAATGTATATAGAACAGATTGCGAACATCCTAATGATTTGATACAATATATAGTGGTGGGATGCGCAATGATTAAGTAGTAATTTATGTTGGCATCCTTTTATGAAATGAATAAAGGATGCCAACATTTTTTTAAGAAAAAAAGGCGCTAGGAAGGCATTTCTTTATATAATCAGGAGAAGATGTAATGTACGATATTATAGTAGTTGGCGGCGGTCCTGCAGGACTCACAGCCGCAATATATGGACTTAGAAATGGAAAGTCCGTCTTTGTTATAGAAAAGTCTGTCTTTGGAGGTCAGATAGTTAACTCTCCAAAGGTTGAGAATATACCAGGTTTTGACTCCATAAGTGGAGATGACTTTGGTGATAAGCTTCTGGAACAGGCCATGGGCCAGGGCGCAGAGGTAACCCTTGAGAATGTTACTGCAGTAGATAAGAAGCATTCAGATAAGGAATATGACTACTTCGTAGTTAAGACTGAAGAAGGTGGCGAGCATCAGGGACGTACAGTGATACTTGCTACTGGTACTACACATAGAACCCTCGGACTTCCTGGTGAGGAAGATCTTATCGGAAATGGAATAAGCTTCTGTGCTGTATGCGATGGCGATTTCTATAGAGATAAGGATGTAGTAATGATTGGCGGAGGTAATTCAGCATTTGTTGAATCCAGCCTTCTGGTAGATATAGTTGGTCATCTTACTATCCTTCAGGATATGCCATACTTCACAGCAGATCAGAAACTGCAGGATCAGGTCCTTTCGACTGGAAAGGCAGAGACACATGTAGGTACCAAGATCTTAGCTTATGAGACAGAACCAGCTGATTTTGGTACAAAGATCACAGGTGTTCGTTACGAAGAGTCAGGACAGGAAAAGGTTGCAAAGTGCGACGGCGTATTTCTTGCAGTTGGACTTGTTCCTGAAAATGGTAACTTCGCTAGTCTTGCTGATTTGGACGAGCGAGGATACTTTGTTCCTGAATCAATCGTAGGTACTAAGACTCCTGGGGTTTTTGTAGCAGGTGACTGCTGTGCTAAGACTCTTCGTCAGGTAACTACAGCATGCTCAGATGGAGCATATGCAGCTATCGAAGCTTGCAATTACTTATCAAAGTAATTACTTGGTCAAAATAATTAGTTGGTCAAAAAAATAATAATATACTAATCAACTTATCAAATACGAATTAAATAAGAGGAAATGTTATGCAGATACATGGCTTGCAAAAGATGACACTGCTGGACTTTCCTGGAAAGGTTGCATGCACCGTATTCTTAGGGGGCTGCGACTTCAGGTGTCCTTTCTGTCATAACTGGGATATACTAGATCCTTCCACTCCAGTGATCATGGAGGAGGATGAGTTCTATAAGTTCCTCGATAAGAGAGAGGGACTACTTGATGGAGTAGCTATAACAGGCGGAGAACCACTTCTTAGAACTGGGATGGTAGACTTCATTAAGGGTATAAGATCAAGAGGATTTCTTGTAAAGCTCGATACAAATGGCAATCATCCAGATCGACTTAAGGAGTTTGTCAGTGAAGGACTACTTGATTACGTAGCAGTAGATGTAAAGAATAATAAAGAAAGATATGGGGAGACCGTGGGAATCCCAATGCTAGATATCTCCAAGATAGAAGAGACTATTAGTTTCCTGCTAGAAGGAAATGTCCCATATGAATTCAGGACTACGGTCCTAAGACAGTTCCACGATGCAGATTCATTTAAAGGAATAGCTGAGTGGATCGAAGGCGCTGAACACTATTTTATACAAAGTTTTGTTGATAGAGAGACTGTTCCATTTTCTGGACTTGAAGCCTACAGTCCAGAAGAGTTGGAAGAATTTAAGAAACTTGTTGAACCTCATGTTAAACATATTGATATACGCGGTGTATAGGAGGTACTAGAAGTATGGATATAATGAAGTCTGGAATCGATATCGAAATGCGCGAGAAGCTGTCGAAGATGGCGGAAGAAATGGAGTTCGAGTTTGAACGACACGTAATCCCTTTCTGGAAATTAATGCGAGATAAGGATTTTGGCGGTTACTACGGAAAGATTGGCCATGATCTTAAGCTCGACAGAGGGGCAGAAAAAGGATGCATACTTAACAGCAGAATCCTGTGGGCATTTTCAAACCTATATCTCTTCTCAAAGAAGCAGGAATATCGCATCTATGCAAAGGCTGCGTATGACTTCCTTATGGAACATTTCATAGATAAGGTATGGGGCGGCCTCTTCTGGTCAGTATCCCATGACGGTGATCCTGAAGAAACATCTAAGCATACCTATAATATGGCATTTGCAATCTATGGCCTTGCTTCATATTATGATGCGACTGGTGATAGAGAAGCGCTTGTTACGGCATATACAATCTTCGAAACTATAGAGAAGAACTGTCATGACGAAGGTGGTTATTTGGAAGCTTTCTCAAGACATTTTGATTCACCGGCAGAAGAGAAGATATCAGAGAAGGATAAGAAGGTTACATATACCATGAACACACTTCTTCATCTGATGGAAGCATATACTGAACTATACCGCGTCGATGATATAGATATTTATAATAAGAGAAGATATGTTAGAGAAAAGCTCTTACCTATCTTAGAAATATTTAAGACTAAGATGTATAATCCTGAGAAGAAGCGTATAGAGTCATTTTTCGATGCGGATTATAATTCACTATATGATATCACAAATTATGGACATGACCTTCAGGCTGCATGGCTCTTTGATAGAGCTGTTAAGATACTGGAAGTTAAGAGGACAGACTATGATCTCTCCAGTATAAGTCGTGAACTTACAGAAAATACATATAATAATGCATTTAACGAGCATGGTATTCCATACTTATGTGAAGATGGAAATGTTGATGAAACCAGAGCATGGTGGACGCAGTGTGAGGCAGTTACAGGATTCCTGAATGGTTTCAGTAAGAGCGGCGACCTTAAGTATCTTGATGCTGCGGTCAGTGTATGGGACTATATCAAGAATACATTGGTTGATAAGAGACCTGGATCAGAGTGGTATCAAGAGGCTGACGCGGATGAGATTCCAGTACTTAACAAGCCGATAGTAAGTGAATGGAAATGTCCTTATCATAATACCAGAATGTATATAGAGACCATTAAGAGACTTGGTTCCTATGATGACAAGGAAATCACAGAAGTCCTCACTGTGGATGGACAGTAAACATATGAAAATTGCAGCAATATTTAAAGACAATATGATATTGCAGAGAGATAAGAAAGTCAGGGTGTTCGGTTGGAGCGAGATAGCAGACACCCTGACTATCTCTATTGATGGAGTAGAAGTGACAGCGGATGTCGCTCCATCAGATAATGATTTATCGGATACTTCATTTTCAGATGATAATTTTCTGCTAGATAATGGTGGCAGGATCTACGATTGGCTTATAGAACTTCCTCCTCATCCGGCAGGGGGTCCGTATGATATGACCATCACCTCTGAGAAGACAGGAGAGACCAAAGTTATCTCTGGAGTTCTCTTCGGTGAAGTGTGGTTAAATACTGGTCAGTCAAATATCGAGTTCTGTCTAAGAGATGCTCGTGGCGGATTAGAAGAAATAAGTAAAGCTTCTTTCCCAGAAATCAGATATTATACCGCACCAAATTATCCTATGGTGGATGACACACTCTCTCGCTTAGAGGAGGGGACTGAGTGGAAGTCGCTAGATAGAGGATTATATTCAACAGACAAAGAGGCGGTTGATTCATTTGGAGATATATCTGCCATTGGATATTACTATAGCGTGATGCTCTATAAGAAGCTTGGCGTTCCCGTGGGAGTCATCGATTGCTACAAGGGCGGCACCTCCATTAGCTGCTGGCTGGAGCGGAACACTTTGGAGCGTATCCCGGAAGGACGAGTCTATCTTGACGAGTACGATGCGGTCGTTGCTGGTCAGACGGACGAAGAATATTCTCAAATTATAGATGACTTCAACAAGAAAAATGCGGAGCATGACAGAATAGTTGCAGAACTACTAAAGGTAAATCCAAATGCCACGCCTGCCGATATCTACGAAGCAGCGGGCAGATATTCTTGGCCACCACCACTAGGCCGAACCTCAGAGTTCAGACCTTGCGGCCTGGTAGAATCCATGATGAAGAGAGTCGCACCTTATACCGTAATGGGAGCGGTATATTATCAGGGCGAAGAGGATGCCCTCCGCAACTACAATATACTCAAGTCGCAGAGGGGGACAAATGATTTCTACAAGAATCTTCTTGTAGCTTTCATTCAGGATTTAAGGCGACTCTTTATAAATGAGGATATGCCATTTATCGATATTCAGCTGACTCAGTTCCTGGAATGGGGCACTGAAGATCTAAGAGACTGGGCATATCTAAGAGAAGCCCAGAATGCAGCAATAAATGAATCTGGTTTACATAACACTTATCTAATCCCGCTAATAGATTTAGGCGAGTATGATAATGTTCATCCATTAGATAAGAAGACTCCGGGCGAAAGAGTAGGCAGAGTTTTGCTATCCCTCTATGGAGAAAAGGCACCCCACTATCCAAAAGTAGTCTCGGTAACTAAGAGCACTCAGGGCATAAAACTAGAGGTAGAAAATGCAACCAGCGGTCTCATTACCATAGAAAATGAACTCCTCGACCTCCGCCAGGAATTAATCGGAACAGCAACCGGAACAACCACTGGAACAACCACTGGAACAACCACTGGAACAACCACTGGAACAACCGGTTTACATAATTCTGCTCACGTCTTCGGCTTCGAAGTCCTGGTAGAAAATGAGTCAACATTTACGTCCGACGTGCAAGGTGACTCATTTTGCGAGAAGCTAGTTTGGAAGGTTCCGGACGAGGTCATACTTGACGGTAACCTTATAGTCGTGAAAGATAGTAAGGAAATCTTCGGCGTAAGCTATGGATTCTTCAACTACGGAAAAGTGAACTTATATAACAGAGAGGGACTTCCACTGAGTCAATTTAGAGTCAGCCTTAGTGACGAGTTGTAATATACTTTTTGCAATATAAGTCTTGAAATAAAGGTCTTGCAATATGAGTCCGTGTGATATAAGTCTTGAAATAAAGGTCTTGTAATATGAGTCCATGTGATATAAGTCTTATAATATAAGTCTTGTGGAGATAGTGTCGGCTGAGAACGGCATTTATACTTTTGGAGTCACCCGTTTTAGTATTTTGAAACCCAAATATGAGGCTGGATTTCTGAGATTTCGGCTATTTCACTTCGATTCTTGCTCGAGTCACCCGTCATTTTGAAAATCGGGGGTGACTACATGCTAAACTTATCTCATATAGCCGAAAATTGGTTTCTAAATCTTGAAATTTGATTGTATTTTATGCTTATAATATCGAAAAGGGGTGACCGCTTCCGTAAATTATCTCATATAGCCGAACCTGCATTGTCGCAAGCTGAGTAAGGCAGGAAGCAAGCAGAATAAGGCGAAAAGCAAGCAAAGTAGGGCAGGAAACAAGCAGTATAAGGCAGGAAGCAAGCAAAGTAGGGCAGGAAACAAGCAGTATAAGGCAGGAAGCAAGCGGAGTAGGGCAGCAGGCAAGCAGTGCAGGGCAGGAAGCAAGTAACATCTGGCAAGAAACAACCTGGAAAAGGGGTTAGATGGAAGAATAAAGTAATTAGAAGAAAAACAAGATAAACAAGAAGATAAAACAAGATAAATTAGAAGATAAAACAAGATAAATTAGAAGATAAAACAAGATAGGATATTGATAAAATGAGTAGATTAGATAATGCAAAAATATATGAGGACATCAGAAAGTTTATTTATAAGTATACGCATGAAGCGGCGCTTACGTATCCATTTCCAAGTGATTATGTAGAGATGGCGAACGACATGCACTATTCTAAGATAATACTTAGAATAAAGTTTCCGGAGCAGCATCATTTGAGACCAGGGCAGACTATGGAACGTCTGATATATGATTCGGGTAAGCCTTGCGGTGAGGAAATGAGTTACAAGTATATTGTGTCCATGGGCGGGGAGGTCGAAGTTGTCTACTTCGTGGAAGAAGGTTTCGAGCTTGATGAGGATGATAGAAAGCTCTATCAATGGATATGCGATCAGATATTCCTGGTATATGGTAAACAGCAAGTTGTCGATGTGCTGAATCTCGTATCAAAGGTTCATCCGTAGTGCATTTATAAGCAGGTGAGTCACTAACCAAAAGAAGAGTGATTCATCTGCTTTTTTAGATTTACTCATTTGCTTATTTTTTATTTTGTAAATGTATATGATTTGTGCTAAAATGTCCCTTATCTATGACCTAAGGAGGATTATTCTATGGGAATGACTATGACGCAGAAAATACTTGCAGCTCATGCAGGGCTTGATTCAGTGAAGGCCGGCGATCTTATCGAGGCAAATCTTGATCTCGTTCTTGGAAATGATGTAACAACCCCAGTTGCAATCAACGAGCTGGACAAGTTTAAGAAGAAGACTGTTTTTGATAATACAAAGATAGCCCTTGTTATGGACCATTTCACACCTAACAAGGATATAAAGAGTGCCGAGCATGTAAAGCAGGTTAGGGATTTTGCTAAGGCAAATGGAATCGTTAACTACTTTGATGTTGGCCAGATGGGAATCGAGCACGCACTTCTTCCAGAGAAGGGACTTATCGTTGCAGGTAATACATGCATCGGTGCAGATTCACATACATGTACATACGGTGCACTAGGTGCATTTTCAACAGGTGTTGGATCAACTGATATGGCTGCCGGTATGGTAACTGGTAAGGCTTGGTTCAAGGTGCCATCAGCTGTTAAGTTCGTACTCAAGGGAGAGAAAGCTCCTTGGACAAGTGGTAAGGATCTTATACTTCACATCATCGGAATGATCGGTGTAGACGGTGCAAGATATAAGTCAATGGAGTTTGTAGGAGAGGGCGTTAAGTCACTTACTATGGACGACAGATTCACTATAGCTAACATGGCTATCGAAGCTGGTGCAAAAAATGGTATCTTCCCAGTTGATGATCTTACACTTGAATATATGAAGGAACATGCTCCAGAGAAGTTTGCTAATAAGGAGTATCAGGTATTTGAGGCAGATGATGATGCAGAGTATGACGAAGTAATCGAGATAGATCTTGCAAGCCTTCGCCCTACGATAGCATTTCCACATCTTCCAGAAAATACAAAGACAATAGATGAGATTCATGCAGAAGGTGATATCGAGATAGATCAAGTAGTTATCGGTTCATGTACAAACGGACGTATCGATGATATGCGTATCGCTGCTGATATAATGAATGGCCGCAAGGTTGCTGATTACCTTAGAGTAATCGTAATCCCAGGAACACAGGAGATATATCTCCAGATGCTTCGTGAAGGACTTGTTGAAATCTTCATCGAGGCTGGTGCAATTGTAAGTACACCAACATGTGGACCATGTCTTGGTGGACATATGGGAATCCTTGCTCACGGCGAGAAGGCAGTATCTACAACAAACCGTAACTTTATTGGACGTATGGGTGCAATTGACTCAGAGATATATCTTGCCAGCCCGGCAGTTGCAGCAGCTTCTGCAATCACAGGTAAGATAAGCAGTCCAGAAGATCTGTAATATAGACGAAAGGAAAATGTATCATGAAAGCACATGGAACAGTACATAGATATGGCGATAACGTTGATACAGACGTTATCATCCCAGCAAGATATCTGAATACAGCAGATCCAGCTGAGCTTGCAAAGAACTGCATGGAAGATATCGATAAGGATTTTGTAAAGAGAGTAAAGGCCGGCGACATTATGGTAGCAGGCAAGAACTTTGGATGCGGCTCATCTAGAGAGCATGCACCTATAGCTATAAAGGCTTCTGGCATATCCTGCGTTATAGCAGAATCATTTGCAAGAATCTTCTATAGAAATAGTATCAACATCGGACTTCCTATCCTTGAGTGTAAGGAAGCAAGCGAAGAGATAAAGGCAGAAGACGAGGTTGAGGTTAACTTCGACACAGGAGAGATTACTGATGTTACAACTGGTAAGACATACCAGGGACAGGCATTCCCTCCATTTATGCAGAACATTATTACAAGCGGAGGCCTCATCAATTCTATAAATGCAAAGGAAGACTAAGGTCTGTCTAGGTGAATTGATATGCATTTATTAGTAAAGATAATTCATTATATAGTGCAATATAAAGAGGTGGTTATTACACTTCTTACTATTATACTTGGCATCATCTTATCTATGAGATCAGATAGTAGTATTGTGAAGAAAATATTTGGTGTGATAGTGCCAATAGTCGCGTTAGCCATATATATGTTTGTACCAAATAAGCTTCCATTATCAATCGGAAGGATAGGATATATAGTGGCGATGATGGTCATATATTTAATCTTCGTTTCGGCTATATTCGTGTCATTTAATCTGTTTGCTGAGTATACTCCATCCAGATGGGTTATCACGCTTACAGCGGTAATGACACTGCTATGTCTCGTAAAAACCATATATCATAGTAAGCTGTTTTTTGAAATGGGTTCATTAATGGATGGAATGAGTGCAGGAACAACAATCATGTTTGCATTCCTGAATAGTCCAAAGGCTTTGGATACAATATCATTTCTATGCGGTTGCATACCTGCGTTAGCAGTATATTCGGATTCGTTTTCAACTATACGTAAGAGATAATTATATGAAGAAATCAACAAAAGGTTTAGCTATATTCCTAGGTTGTGTAGTAGGAACCCTTTTGATAATCGCTATAGGTATAACATCAGTATATGTCTGGTTGGTTGAAGAGCCTAAGATTACTTCTGAAGAGTTCGCGTCTCATGACTGGCTGGAGAGAAGCTCAGATTCCTATCTTGTACCGGAGTCAAATGGTGACTTTAAGTACTATAAATCTAAGGACGACTTAGATGATTATTACTACACAGGAACGTATGAGTTCTACTGCGGTGAAGATGCTGTCAACTATGTGGTAGATGAACTGTCAGACTATAAATATGGTTTGACTAGATATGATATCGATGATTATATCGATGTTCATTCCTCTGAAGGATATAGAAAGAATAGATTCGTATGCCTTGTTCTAAAGAATAAACAGTGCATTATAGAGGGAGAGAATACATTTACTGATACAGTTATAACTCCGTATTATGGCTTCTATCTTGAGGATCCGTATAAAGAGGGACTTGAACTTACTAATATGAGAGAGGGAAGTTCATATTACTTCCTCATTCAGGAAAAAGAAGATTAGAAAATTATTCGTGAAGTAGTAAATGAGTCTTTAGGGGGACATATATTATGAACGATAATCAATATCCGCAGGGAAATCCAAACCAGTGGCAACAACCACAGCAGATGTCACCACAAGGACAGTGGCAACAGTCACAGCAGACGCCACCACAAGGACAGTGGCAACAGCCACGGCAGATGCCACCACAAGGACAGTGGCAACAGTCACAGCAGATACCACCACAAGGACAGTGGCAACAGCCACAGCAGATGCCACCACAAGGACAGTGGCAACAGCCACAGCCGCCGAAAAAATCGAATACTGGGTTAATAGTTGGAATCATTATTGGCGTCCTCGTAGTAGTATTCGTACTGCCAGCTCTTATCATACTTCCTGCACTGTCGAAGTATATGAAGAAAGCGGAAGAAAGTAAGAATCAGATGAATCAGCACACGGAAGTGGTTACTCAGTACGATGATGATTCAGACTCCGATAGCCATAATGACTCTGGAAAAGACTCAACAGACTCCAAGCAGAGTGTAATAGATTATGATTACTTCGTATCGAAGGACTGGATAGGATTAAATGATACCGCTCTTATAGAGGTTGACGAAAATGGTACATTTACCTGGTTCCGTGACCGTGATAATCAGGACGGAGATTACTACTCCGGAACCTTTAAGTTCTACACTGGCGATGAGGCAGTCAACTACATCACCACAGAGTCTGAGGTGAAAGATAACGTTACCGAAGAAGATATTAAGGAAAATGAGGCTCCAGAATATGGAGCAACTCGTGAAAACTTCGTATGCTTCGTTATCACGAATGAGAAGGAAGTTTTCCACGGTGAAGAAAATACTTACGAGCCAGCCGACCAGGTTACAACAACTCTGTATGGTTACTTCGTAAATGATAAAGACGGCGAGAAGCTGACTCTGATAAAGTATGGTAATCCATACGAGTTCAACCTCGTACCTGAAGAAAAGTAAATCAAGAATATATTATAGAAAAGAGGAAAATGATATGATATGTAATATTGGTGTTATTAAGGGAGATGGAATTGGCCCAGAGATAGTTACCGAGGCTATGAAGGTTCTTGATGCTGTTGGAGAGAAGTATGGTCATACATTTAACTATGAGCAGCTTCTTATGGGCGGATGTTCTATAGATGTAAATGGAGTACCACTTACACAGGAGACTATCGATATAGCTAAGTCAAAGGATGCAGTCCTTATGGGTTCAATCGGTGGTAACACACAGACATCTCCATGGTACAAGCTTCCACCAGAGAAGAGACCAGAAGCAGGACTTCTTGGAATCAGAAAGGCACTTGCACTTTTTGCAAACCTTCGTCCAGCATATCTATATCCAGAACTCTCAGATGCATGTCCACTTAAGAAGGAAGTTGCTGAGAAAGGCTTCGACATGATGATGATGCGTGAGCTTACAGGTGGTCTTTACTTCGGTGAGAGATATACAAAAGAGATAGATGGTGTGATGACAGCAGTCGACACACTTTCATATAACGAGAACGAGATAAGACGTATAGCTATCAAAGCATTTGATATAGCTATGAAGCGTCGTAAGAAGGTTACTCTTATTGATAAGGCAAATGTTCTCGATAGCTCCAGACTTTGGAGAAAAGTAACAGAAGAGGTCGCAAAGGATTACCCAGAAGTTGAGTATGGTGTAATGCTTGTAGATAATGCTGCTATGCAGCTTGTCAAGGATCCAGCTCAGTTTGATGTAGTACTCACTGAGAATATGTTCGGTGATATCTTATCAGACGAAGCATCACAGATCACAGGTTCTATCGGAATGCTTCCATCGGCATCTCTGAATGAGACAAAGTTTGGTCTGTATGAGCCATCAGGTGGTTCTGCTCCTGATATTGCTGGAAAGAATATAGCAAACCCTATAGCTACTATTCTTAGTGCAGCTATGATGCTGAGATATACATTTGACCTTGACAAAGAAGCAGATGCGATAGAAAATGCAGTGAAGAAAGTATTAGAGGAGGGATATCGCACAATAGATCTCGCAAAACCTGGGGAGGAACAGGTTAAATGCGATGAGATGGGATCATTGATTGCGGAAAGAGTATGAGATCAGAAATTGATAAGAGGCAACTAATTGGAATTATTATAGCATTTTTAGGTCTTATGTGGCTTATCATAGTACCTATAAGCGTGAAGGCTACCCAGGCTAAGTGTACCGAGACTACACAAGGATATGTAGATTCATATCATGACGGAGGGGGACTTATTAGCCATAATAAAGTAACTGTAAAGTATTTTGCAGATGGTTCACCACATTATTACCACACATCAACTTCTTCTTCTCACTATACTGGTGAGGATGTAACAGTACATTATAATCCTAATAAGTATAGCAAGTGTTATGTTGATGGAGTGACTGATAGCCCATTACAGGAAGCGCTTTGGGGACTTTTAGCTATTGTAATAGGAGTAGTAGAAGTTATTGTGACAATAGCTATAAGAAAGAAGACATCTTACGTTAGTCTAAACTAGAGGGGATATATGAAGAAAAAAGGTGATTATAATTCAGGCGATGTTGGCGGACTTTACGGCGCATCTATAGCCATCGGAATAATCAATTTATTTTTAGTAGGACTCTTTTTCTTACTGAAGCTAGCTGTAGTAGGCGCTGGCCTTATATTATTCTTCATGCTGGCCTTTTATGCTGTTTTTTTGGAAGTAAAAGATGGCATTGTTGAGAAGAATATGAAAGGACTAGGTAAAGGTCTGTTAGGTCTCGCTATCAATGTAGGAGCATTAGTGCTATACTTCTATAATCTTAAGAGTATCTATTTTGGCTAATAGATTCATTTGGAATCATTTGTAGCCATTATTTAATCATAACAATTCATTATATTAATATAAAAAGGAGTATTAATTATGCAGAGTGATAACATGAAATGTGGTCTGCAGCAGGCTCCAGCTCGTTCGCTTCTGAACGCACTTGGATACACTGCAGAAGAAATCAGAAAGCCTATGGTTGGTATCGTATGTTCTTACAATGAAATCGTGCCAGGACATATGAATCTTGATAAGATTGCAGAAGCCGTCAAGCTTGGCGTCGCTGAAGCAGGTGGAACACCAGTTATGTTCCCAGCTATAGCCGTCTGCGATGGTATTGCCATGGGACATATTGGTATGAAGTACAGCCTTGTAACCAGAGATCTGATTGCTGATTCCACAGAAGCTATGGCTATAGCTCATCAGTTTGATGCTCTTGTAATGATACCAAACTGCGATAAAAATGTACCTGGTCTTCTTATGGCCGCAGCAAGAGTAAATGTACCAACAGTATTTGTATCTGGTGGTCCTATGCTCGCAGGTCACATCCACGGAAGAAAGAGAAGTCTTTCATCAATGTTCGAGGCAGTTGGAGAGAGAACTGCCGGAAAGATCGATGATGCAGACGTTCTTGAGTTCGAAGAGAAGGTATGTCCAACTTGCGGTTCATGCTCAGGTATGTACACAGCTAACTCTATGAACTGCCTTACAGAAGTTCTTGGTATGGGACTTCCTGGAAATGGAACTATCCCAGCAGTTTATTCTGAGAGACTTCGCCTTGCTAAGAAGGCAGGATATGCCGTTATGGATATGTTAGAGAAGAACATCCGCCCACGTGACATTATCACTAAGGATGCTATCCTTAATGCACTTACAGTAGATATGGCACTTGGATGCTCAACAAACTCTATGCTCCATTTACCTGCAATCGCACATGAGATTGGATTCGACTTTGACATCTCATTTGCAAATCCAATCAGTGAGAAGACTCCTAACCTATGTCATCTCGCCCCTGCAGGTCCTACATATATGGAAGATCTTAATGAGGCAGGTGGCGTGTATGCCGTCGTTAACGAGCTTTGTAAGCTCGGCCTCATCAATGAAGACTGCATGACAGTAACTGGTAAGACTATCGGTGAAGCAGTAAAGAATGCAGTAAATAAAAATCCAGAGGTTATCAGACCTACTGATAATCCATACTCAAAGACTGGTGGACTCGCTGTCCTTAAGGGTAACCTTGCCCCAGATGGTTCTGTAGTAAAGCGTTCAGCAGTTGTTCCTGAGATGCTTAAGCATGAAGGTCCAGCACGAGTCTTTGATTCAGAGGAAGATGCTATCGCAGCAATCCTTGGTGGAAAGATAGTAGATGGTGACGTTGTTGTTATTCGTTACGAAGGACCTAAGGGTGGTCCTGGTATGAGAGAAATGCTTAACCCAACATCAGCAATCGCTGGAATGGGACTTGGAAGCACAGTTGCTCTTATAACAGATGGACGTTTCTCAGGCGCAAGCCGTGGAGCATCTATCGGACACGTATCACCAGAAGCTGCAGTAGGCGGACCTATAGCGCTTGTAGAAGAGGGAGATATTATCGAGATTGATATCAACAACTATTCAATCAATCTCAAGGTAAGTGACGAGGAGCTTGCAAAGCGTAAGGCTGCTTGGACTCCACGTGAGCCAAAGGTAACAACAGGTTATCTTGCACGTTATGCATCTATGGTTACATCAGGAAACCGTGGTGCGATCCTCGAAATCCCTAGATCATAAAGAAGATAAAAATCATTTGACTTTATGACACTCAGAGGAAACTTAGAAGGAGAAAAATTATGCAATTAACTGGTTCTCAGATCGTAATAGAATGTTTAAAGGAACAGGGCGTAGATACAGTATTTGGATATCCAGGTGGAACAATCCTTAATATCTACGACGAATTATATAAACACGAAGGAGAGATACATCACGTACTCACATCCCACGAGCAGGGCGCAAGCCATGCTGCAGATGGATATGCAAGAGCAACAGGAAAAGTTGGTGTATGTATGGCAACATCAGGTCCTGGTGCAACAAACCTTGTAACAGGTATCGCAACAGCATATATGGATTCTATTCCACTTGTTGCAATCACTTGTAACGTAGGTGTAGCAATGCTTGGTAAGGACAGCTTCCAGGAAGTAGATATCGCTGGAGTTGTTATGCCAGTAACAAAGCACAGCTTCATCGTTAAGAACATTCATGAACTTGCAAATACTATAAGACGTGCATTTAAGATCGCACAGACTGGTCGTCCAGGTCCAGTACTTGTAGATATTACAAAGGACGTAACAGCAGCAAAGGCTGACTATACTCCTAAGAAGCCAGAAGCTATCAAGAGAGTTACAGAGACTATCAAAGATGAGGATATCGAGACAGCTATCGATATGATCAATCATGCTGAGAGACCATACTTCCTTGTAGGTGGTGGTGTAACAATCTCAGGCGCAAGCGCAGAGCTTGCAAAGCTTGTAAAGAAGGTAGATGCTCCTGTATGTGATACTCTTATGGGTAAGGGTGCATATGACGGAACAAAGAAGAACTACACTGGTATGATCGGAATGCACGGAACCAAGACATCTAATCTTGGAGTAAATATGGCAGATCTTCTTATCGTAGTAGGTGCTAGATTCTCAGACCGAGTAATCGGCGATGCATCAACATTTGCAAGAAAAGCTAAGATACTTCACATCGATATCGATCCAGCAGAGATCAACAAGAACATCGAAGTAGATGCTAAGATTATCGGTGATGCAAAGGAAATCCTTAAGAGACTTAACGAAGGCGTTAAGACATCTAAGAAGCCAGAGTGGAATGCACAGATTCAGAAGTTAATGGATGAGAATCCAGATAACTATGATATGAAGCATCTCACAGGTCCAGCCATAATTAATAAAGTGTACGAGCTTACAAAGGGCGACGCTATCATTTCAACAGACGTAGGTCAGCATCAGATGTGGGCTGCCCAGAATTATAAGTTTAAGAAGTCAAGACAGTTCCTGTCATCAGGTGGACTTGGAACTATGGGATACGGACTTGGCGCTGCAATCGGTGCAAAGGTTGGCTGCCCAGATAAGACAGTAATCAACATCGCTGGTGATGGATGCTTCCGTATGAATATGAATGAGATGGCAACAGCTGCTCGTGAAGATATTCATGTAATCGAGATCGTCATCAACAACCATGTACTTGGTATGGTTCGTCAGTGGCAGACACTGTTCTACGGTAAGAGATATTCCAACACAGTTCTCGAAGATAAGACAGACTTCGCGAAGCTTGCAGACGCTATGGGCGCTAAGGGATACACAGTTAAGACTGTAGCAGAGTTCGAGAAAGCCATTAAGGAAGCTATCAAGGGCGAAGGCGCATATCTCATAGATTGTCAGATAGCAGAAGACGATAAGGTATGGCCAATGGTTGCTCCTGGAGCATCTATCGAGACATGCTTCGATTCAGAAGACGGACTTAAAAAATAATCATTTTATGCAATTTGTGACAAAAAATTGCTACATGTTGCAAGAATTTCAACTTGATAAAATCACAAAAAGTATTATTATATTGAAATATGATACTTAAAATGAAATAAATTTATGGAGGAAACTTAAAAATGGCAAGAGTTTACAACTTTTCAGCAGGACCTTCTATATTACCAGAAGTAGTTCTGAAGCAGGCAGCAGAGGAAATGCTTGATTACAAGGGAAGCGGTCAGTCAGTTATGGAGATGTCACACAGATCAAAGGTTTATGATGACATCATCAAGGAAGCTGAGAAAGACCTTAGAGATCTTATGGATATTCCTGATAACTATAAGGTACTTTTCCTTCAGGGTGGAGCATCACAGCAGTTTGCTGCAATCCCTATGAACCTTATGAAGAATGGAGTTGCAGACTTCATCGTAACAGGTCAGTGGGCTAAGAAGGCATGGCAGGAAGCACAGAAGTATGGTACAGCTAACAAGATTGCATCATCAGAGGATAAGACATTCTCATACATTCCTGATTGTTCAGACCTTCCTATTTCAGAAGATGCTGATTATGTATACATTTGTCATAACAATACAATCTATGGTACTACATTTAAGGAACTTCCTAACACTAAGGGTAAGATCCTCGTAGCAGATATGTCATCAGACATTCTGTCACAGCCAGTAAATGTAGAAGACTATGGTCTTATCTTCTTCGGAGTACAGAAGAACGTTGGACCTGCAGGTGTTGTAATAGTAATCGTACGTGAAGACCTCATCCGTGATGACCTTCCAGAGTATGTTCCTACAATGCTCAAGTATAAGACTCAGGCTGATGCTGATTCACTTTACAATACACCTCCTTGCTATGGTATCTATATCTGCGGACTTGTATTTAAGTGGGTTAAGTCAATGGGCGGACTTAAGGCTATGAAGGCTCATAACGAGAAGAAGGCTAAGATCCTCTATGATTATCTTGATCAGTCAAAGATGTTCATGGGTACAGTAGTAGAGAAGGATAGATCACTTATGAACGTTCCTTTCGTAACAAGAAATCATGATGCAGATCTTGAAGCTAAGTTCGTTAAGGAAGCAACAGAAGCTGGATTCGTAAACCTTAAGGGACATAGATCAGTAGGTGGTATGCGTGCATCTATCTACAATGCTATGCCAATCGAAGGTGTAGAGAAGCTCGTTGAGTTCATGAAGAAGTTTGAGGAGGAGAACGCATAATGGCTAAGATTAATTGCTTAAATCCTATAGCTAAGTGTGGAACAGACCTGTTCGACGCTAACTATCAGATGACAGATAATATAGCAGAAGCAGATGCAGTACTTGTACGTAGTGCATCTATGCATGACCTTGAGGTTCCAGATTCACTTCTTGCAGTAGCAAGAGCTGGTGCCGGAGTAAACAACATCCCACTCGATGCATATGCAGAGAAGGGTATCGTAGTATTCAACACACCAGGTGCTAACGCAAATGGTGTTAAGGAGCTTGTAATCGCAGGACTTCTTCTTGGATCTCGTGATATCGTAGCAGGTGCAAATTGGGTAGTTGAAGATAAGGACGACGCAGACATCGCTAAGACAGCAGAGAAGCAGAAGAAGCTTTACGCTGGTAACGAAATCCAAGGCAAGAAGCTTGGTGTTATCGGACTTGGTGCTATCGGATGCAGAGTTGCAAATGCAGCTATTCATCTTGGAATGGAAGTTTGGGGATATGATCCATTTGTATCAGTAGATGCAGCTTGGAATCTCTCGAAGTCAGTAAAGCACATCAAGAACGTAAATGACATCTATGCAAACTGCGATTATATAACAATTCATGTTCCACTTATGGATGCAACAAAGGGAATGGTTAACGAGGAAGCAATCTCTATGATGAAGGACGGAGTAGTAGTTCTTAACTACTCACGTGATACACTTGTTGACGAGCCAGCACTCCTTAAGGCAATCGACGCAGGTAAGGTACATCGTTATGTAACAGACTTCGCTAACCCAACAGTAGTTGGACACGAAGGCGTTATCTGTACACCACACCTTGGAGCTTCAACAGCAGAGTCAGAAGACAACTGTGCAATCATGGCAGTTAACGAGATCAGAGACTTCATCGAGAACGGTAACATCATCAACTCAGTTAACTATCCAAAGTGCGATGCAGGTGTACCTTCATCAGCAGGACGTATCACAGTATGTCACAAGAACATTCCTAACATGCTTACACAGTTTACAGGACTTTTCGCTAAGTCAAATGTAAATGTTCCAGATATGGTAAGCAAGTCACGTGGAGATTATGCATACACAATCCTCGACGTAGATACTCCAGATGCTGCAGAGATGGCTAAGGAGCTCGAGGCAATCGACGGCGTAATCCGCGTACGTGTGGTTAAATAATTGATTAGATCAATTCACTAAGATTAAAAAGTAAACTAGCCAAGATGGCTGATATATGATTTTCGAGACCATAAGCGGTCTGTTCACTTAGCGATTCACAAGTCCGTAGGACGAAGTGAGAGCTTAGTGAGCCTAGGGCACCGCGCCTGTGCGGAAGCAGAGTCGAGAAAATTATATAGCAGGCAACGAGGCGTTTGTAGATTAATATATGAGGAAAAAGATATGGAAAAACTAAGAGTAGGAATCCTCGGCGCAACAGGTATGGTTGGTCAGAGATTCATAGATCTCCTGAATAATCATCCATGGTTTGAGGTAGTGACTGTAGCTGCATCCCCACGTAGCGCAGGCAAGAAGTATAGCGAGGCAGTAGAAGGCAGATGGAAGATGGATAATCCTATTCCAGAGGCAGTAGCAAACCTCGTTCTGAAGAATGTTAATGAAGTAGAAGAGATAGCTTCAGGCGTTGACTTCGTATTCAGTGCTGTTGATATGTCTAAGGACGAGATCAAAGCTATCGAAGAAGCATATGCAAAGACAGAGACTCCAGTAGTCTCAAACAATAGTGCACATAGATGGACACCAGATGTACCTATGGTAGTTCCAGAACTTAACCCAGAGCATTTCGAAGTAATCGAGGCTCAGAGAAAGCGTCTTGGAACAACAAGAGGTTTCATCGCTGTAAAGCCTAACTGCTCTATCCAGAGTTATGCACCAGCACTCTTTGCATTAAAAGAGTTCGAACCAAAAGAGGTTGTAGTATCAACATACCAGGCAATTTCAGGAGCAGGTAAGAACTTCAAAGATTGGCCAGAAATGGTAGAGAACATCATCCCATATATCGGCGGTGAGGAAGAAAAGTCAGAGAGAGAACCACTCAGAATCTGGGGTAAGGTTGAAGATGGCGAAATCAAGTTAAATGAAGACGCACCTAAGATCACAGCTCAGTGTATCAGAGTTCCAGTTCTTTATGGACATACAGCAACTGTATTTGTAAACTTCGGAAAGAAGCCTACAAAAGAGCAGATTATTGAGAAGTGGGAGAGCTTCAGCGGCGAGCCACAGAAGCTTAATCTTCCATCAGCTCCAAAGCAGTTTATCAGATATATGGAAGAAGAAAATCGTCCTCAGGTTAACCTTGATGTTGACTTCGAGCACGGTATGGGAGTATCCATGGGTAGACTTCGCGAAGATACACTCTTCGATTATAAGTTTGTAGGTCTATCACATAACACAATTCGTGGTGCAGCAGGTGGTGCAGTACTTTGTGCTGAGCTTCTGACAGCAAAGGGATATATTTCCAAGAAGTAATTTAAAGGTTGAAAAGTATTATCGGGGGATAACACCAACATTTAGGGATAATCCTTAGGCATTCAGGAGGGTATTATGGCTAAGAAAAAGCTGATTCTTGTTACATCGCCACCAGCATGTGGTAAGACATTTGTTACTAAAAATCTTGCAAGAGCACTTAACAACTGTGTATATCTTGATAAGGATGATCTGATCGTTCTTTCGAAGCAGATATATAAGGTTGCAGGCGAACCATTTGATAGATCATCAGATTTCTTTCATGACAATATAAGAGATGCTGAGTACGATGCTATACTTGAGGTTGCATTTGATGCGCTCAACTATAATGATACAGTACTTATCAATGCTCCATTTAAGAAGGAAATCAGAAGTCAGGAGTGGCTTGCTATGATGCGTAGAAAGCTTGCACTTAGAAATGCTGAGCTTTGCATCATTTGGGTACATACTGATATCGAGATAGTTCATCAGAGAATGGTTACACGTAATTCAGAACGTGATACATGGAAGATTGAACATTGGGATGAGTATGTAGCTACTCAGAACTATGATCCTCCAGAAAATGTACCTGAGCTTTTCATCTTTAAGAATTCTAGCGATGATGAGTTCGATGAGTCAATCGGACAGGCAGTAGATTACATTCGCGGATAATATTTATGTATTTAGAAGATACATCTAGGTTTAACCTAGGTGTATCTTTTTTTATATGCATGTGATAAAATATTTAGGGTTTTGAAAAGCATAGATTATATGCATTTAAGACTTGTGTGTATTACATTTATAGAATTAAATATAGAGATAAAAAAGAAAAATATATTATTTAAATCAAGGAGATAGATATGTCTAAAGTATTACCATTTGCGGCCTATAGACCAAACCCAGATGTTGTTAGTGAAGTTGCAGCTCTTCCATACGATGTGTATAAGAGAGCAGAAGCAGCAGAGTATGTAAAGGATCATCCAAAGAGCTTTCTTCGTATAGATCGTCCTGAGACACAGTTCCCTGAAACACAGGATATGTATGCTCAGGAAGTATATGACAAGGCAGCCGAGATGCTGAAGGACGATATGTCCAACGGAACTTATATCCATGATGAGAAGCCTCTTTATTACATTTACGAGCTGATCATGGATGGTCGTCATCAGACAGGTATCGTGGCTATGGTATCCATCGATGATTATATGGATGGAACTATCAAGAAGCACGAGAATACACTAGCTGCTAAGGAGCAGGACCGAATCAATCATATCTATAACTGCAGTGCTCAGACAGGTCCTATCTTCCTTGCTTATAGGGATAGAGCAGTTATAAATGAAATCGTTAACAGAGTAAAGCAGGGCGAGAAGACATACGGCTTTACAGCAGACGATGGAATCACTCATAACGTATGGCTTATCGATAAGCCAGAAGATATAAGTACTCTTAAGGCTGAGTTCGGCGTAGAGAACAGAATCTATATAGCTGATGGACATCACCGTGCAGCTTCAGCTGTAAAGGTTGGTCTTAAGAAGAGAGAAGAGAATCCTGGATACACAGGAGATGAGGAGTTCAACTACTTCATGTCAGTTCTCTTCCCAGAAAGTGAACTAAAGATTCTTCCATATAATAGAGTCGTTAAGGATATAAATGGCTTATCAATGGATGAATATTTCGAGAAGATTGGTGCTATCTGCGATATCGAAGAAGTAAATGCAGCATATCAGCCAGCAGCAAAGGGCGAGATAGGAATGTTCATCGACAATAAGTGGTATAAGCTCACGGTGAAAGATTCATTTAAGTCAGATGACCCTGTAGCTGGACTTGATGTATCAATCCTTCAGGATAATATACTTGAGCCAATTCTTGGTATTGAAGATCCAAGAACAGATAAGAGAATTGATTTTGTTGGAGGAATCAGAGGACTGGGAGAACTTGAGCGTAGATCAAAGTCAGATATGAAGCTTGCATTTTCTATGTATCCTACATCAATCAATGAACTTTTTGATGTGGCAGATGCGGGACGCCTTATGCCACCTAAGTCAACCTGGTTCGAACCAAAGCTTAGAAGTGGTATCTTCATTCACGAGATTTAGTGGTTGCATTTACGCTTGCAGGTTATGGTGTATTTGGTTATACTGTAATTTAGGTTTTTATCGGAAATTAGAGGAATGAGGACATAATATGACTAGGAGAAAAGCAGTATTTGCAATAAACTGGATGGAAGTCGAAGCACTGACTCAGGCTAGACACGATAATCCTCACCATATACTTGGAATACATGAGTGTATTGATGATGTTTTTGTAAATGTTTACCTTCCAGATGCGAAGGTAGTTAAGATAACAGATATCACAGAAGGGAAGACATATTCCCTCACGTCTGAAAGATATGATGGTTTCTTTTCTATAAGACTTAAGAATAGGACTGAGTTCGAATATAGAGTAAAGGCGAAGTTCCTTGATGGTCATGAAGAAACATTTATCGATCCATATACATTTGATCCAGTAATCGATCCAGTGGATATATGCGACTTCAATGAAGGTCTTCATTACAACATCTATGAGAAGCTTGGTTCACATCCTATGGAGGTGGATGGCGTCATGGGTACGCTGTTCGCTGTGTGGGCACCAAATGCTGAACGAGTATCTGTAGTTGGTAACTTCAACAACTGGGATGGTCGCCGCTATCAGATGAGAAAGCTTGATTATTCAGGCATCTTTGAGCTCTTCATTCCTGGAGACTTCGAAGATGAGATATATAAGTATGAGATTCGTGCAAAGTCTGGCGATGTCTTCATGAAGAGTGATCCATACGCAGTCTGTTCTGAAATCAGACCTGCGAATGCTTCAAGAGTTACGAAGCTTGATTACAAATGGAAAGACTCCGAATGGATGTCTAAGCGCGAGAAGAAGAATCTTGCGTCAAAGCCTATGAATATCTACGAGGTTCACCTCGGTTCATGGAAGAGACCGGATGATGGAAGAGAGTTTCTTAACTACCGCGAGATAGCTAAGAAGCTGGCTAAATATATGAAGGATATGGGATATACCCATGTTGAACTGATGCCTATCATGGAGCATCCATTTGATCCATCATGGGGCTATCAGGTTACAGGCTACTATGCACCGACCTCTCGTTACGGCAAGCCAACTGACTTCATGTACTTCGTTGATTACATGCATGAGCAGGGAATTGGCGTAATTATAGATTGGGTACCGGCTCATTTCCCTAAGGACGAGCACGGCCTAGGTCGCTTCGATGGTACGCCACTTTATGAAAATGCAGATCCACTGAGGGGCGAGCATCCTCATTGGGGAACATATATATTTGATTATGGTAGAAATGAGGTTCGTAACTTCCTCATCGCAAATGCTCTGTATTGGGCAGATAAGTATCATGTCGATGGTATCAGAATGGATGCGGTTGCGTCTATGCTATATCTTGACTATGGTCGTCAGGGCGGCGAGTGGAGACCTAATAAGTTTGGCGGAAATGAGAATCTCGAAGCTGTAGAGTTCATTAAGGAACTTAACTCTAAGATGAACGAACTTTATCCTGAGGTTATGATGATAGCAGAAGAGTCCACAGCTTGGCCTATGATGACTCATAAGGTTGAAGAAGGCGGACTTGGCTTTGACTTCAAGTGGAACATGGGATGGATGAATGACTTCCTGAATTATATCAGCCTTGATCCACTTTATAGAAAATATCATCACAATGAGCTTACATTTAGTATGGTATACGCCTTCAGCGAGAACTTCATCCTGGTTCTTTCACATGATGAGGTTGTTCATGAGAAGCGCTCTATGATAGAGAAGATGCCAGGCGGCTACGAAGATAAGTTCTCAAATCTTCGTACAGCATACGGTTTCATGGCTACACATCCAGGCAAGAAGCTGCTCTTTATGGGACAGGAGTTCGCACAGATGAAGGAGTTCAATGAGTCGGAAGAACTTGACTGGTCACTCTTCGAGTTTGATGCACATAATTGCATCCGCGACTTCGTGAAGGAGCTTAATAGTCTCTATCTCACAGAGCCAGCGCTTTACGAGAAGGATAATGATCCTGATGGATTCTCTTGGATTAGTGCAAATGATGCGAACAGGTCTATCATTTCATTTGAAAGAAGAGGCTCAAAGCCAGAGGATACACTTCTTATCATATGTAACTTTACTCCAATAGATGCTAAGAGTTACAAGCTTGCGGTTCCAACTGCTGGCAAGTGGAAGGAAATCTTCTCAAGTGATCTGGCGAAGTTTGGCGGCGAGGGCCACAACAACAAGACTGTTAAGCAGTCAAAGGCTGGAAAGGTTGATGGCAGAGAGAATTATATTTCTATCACAGTGCCTGCACTTTCAATATCTGTATTTAAAAAAAAGTAAGTGATAATTAAAAAAGAAGTAAATAATTGTTTGGTTAGAAGTAAGTAATAATAGAATAAGATTTAAATGAAAAAAGAGATGCATGCTTTGAGGGGGCGGTACAGTCACCTCAAAGCTTGTATCTCTTTTTTCTTGTTATACCCCCTTGACAGGTTTGATAAAATATATATTAGGGTTAATTTAAAAATGGTTTTCAAATTTGTAATTTTACAAAATAATTAGGAGGAAAATGGCATGACAAAGATAGACATTATATCTGGATTTCTTGGTGCCGGAAAGACGACACTTATTAAGAAGCTCATCGGCGAAGCATTTAAGGGTGAGCAGGTAGTTCTTATTGAAAATGAGTTTGGTGAGATCGGTATCGACGGTGGCTTCCTGAAGGATGCAGGCGTAAATATCACTGAGATGAACCAGGGCTGCATCTGCTGTTCACTTGTAGGTGACTTCGGAGAAGCACTGAAGCAGGTTGTAAATGATTATCACCCAGACAGAGTTATAATCGAGCCATCAGGTGTTGGCAAACTTAGTGACGTTATCAAGGCTATTCAGAAAGCTTCTGAAAATGTTGAGATAGCACTTAACAGTGCAACAACTGTTGTTGATGTAACTAAGGCTAAGATGTATATCAAGAACTTTGGTGAGTTCTTCCTTAATCAGATTGAGGCTTGTGGAACTGTAGTTCTCAGCCGTACACAGAATGTTGATGAGACAAAGCTTCTTACAGCTGTTGATATGATCAAGGAGCATAACTCAGAAGCGCGTATCATCACAACCCCATGGGATGATATAACAGGCGAGATAATCTTAGACGCTATGGAGCATTCATCATCTATTGAGGACATTATGAAGAACTTCAAGTATGATCCTGAGGTTGATGACGACGATGACGATGAGCATCATCACCATCACCACCATGATCACGACGATGACGACCATGACGAGCATGAGCATCATTGCTGCCACCATCATGACGATGACGACGACGATGATGAGCATCATTGCTGCCACCATCATGACGATGATGATGACGATCATGACGATGATGAGCATGAGCACCATCACCACGAACATCACTATGATGAGCACGGTGTATGCAGCTGCGGACATCATCACCACCATCACCATGGTCACGATGCTGACGAAGTATTTACAAGCTGGGGCAAAGAGACAGCACACAAGTACAGTGCAGAGGAGCTTAAGGCTATCCTTGATAAGCTTTCAGTAGAAGAGGATAATCCATTTGGAATCATTTTACGTGCAAAGGGAATCGTTCCTGATAAGGACGGAAAATGGCAGGAGTTCGACCTTGTTCCAGGCGAGTATGAGATAAGAGAGGGTTCACCAGACTATACAGGTAAGCTCTGTGTTATCGGAAGCAAGCTTGATGAGGCTAAGATTGCAGAACTCTTTGGCCTGTAAGATTCATTTCGAAGATAAAGTCAATCAAAAAGATAAGCTAATCAAAGAGATAAGCGTATCTTATCAAACTATATAAGAGGTTATAGATATGTTTAATAATGAACCGAAGGAAATCCCAGTATATGTCTTTATGGGATTTCTTGGAAGCGGTAAGACAACATTTGCAATAGATACACTCCTTCGTCAGGGCTTCACAGAGAGTGCGCCAACACTTCTTCTTGCCTTCGAGGATGGAGAAGTTGAGTACGACACTGCAGAACTTGAGAAGGAAAATATCCATCTCGAGATTATCTCTGAAGAGGAGTTCACATCAGAGAAGCTTCTGGAGCTTGGACGTGAGTATAATCCTGAAAATGTTATCGTCGAGTATAACGGTATGTGGGAGCTAGACAGACTCTTCCAGATCAAGGTTCCACAGGGCTGGACAGTAGTTCAGGTTATATCCTTCGTGGATGCGACGACATTTGATGTATATGTTAACAATATGAAGAAAATCATGATGGACCAGCTCAGAAATGCTGACATGATTATCTTCAATCGTTGCGATGAGAATACAAAGACTGCTGAATATCGTAGAAGTATCAGAGCAGTCAACAGACGTGCGCAGGTAATCTTCGAAGATAAGTCAGGCAATCCACTTAATACAAATGATGAGGTTATACTTCCATACGATATAGATTCAGACACTATCGAGCTTGCCGAGGAAGATTTCGGTCTCTTCTATATAGATGCAGCTGATAATCCTGACAGATATGTAGGAAAGAAAATCAAGTTCAAGGCTCAGGCTCATAGACCATCTAACTACAAGGACGACGAGTTCGTACCAGGAAGATTCGCTATGACATGCTGCGCCGATGATATAGCATTTATCGGCTTCAAGGCATACTACAAGGGCGCAAAGACTCTGAAGGATAGAGACTGGATCATCGTTGAGGCAACCATCGGCAAGGAGTTCTACCCAGAGTTCCAGGGTGAAGGTCCAATCTTCAATGTGAGCAGCGTATCCGTGACAGGACCAGCCGCCGACGACCTTGTGTACTTCACTTACTAAATCAACTAGAATCAATTTGAATTAATTTGGATTAAGAATTAGTTTGCATAATATATGATTAATAAGCTCTGTTTTGTTTTATTCATGAAGAATAGCAAGACAGAGCTTTTGTTATGTGGGATATGGCTAACATTTTCTTATAAAATCAATGTTTTGTCTGCCTTTACGACATGATTTCCGGTTCAAGAAGAGAGCTGTGGCATACGTTTACTTCGGATATCAAGCATTTGTCTGCTTTTACCGTATAATTTCCGGTTAAAGAAGAGAGCTGAGGCATACGTTTACTTCGGATATCAGGCATTTGTCTGCTTTTACCGTATAATTTCCAGTTCAAGAAGAGAGATATGGCATACGTTTTCTTCAGATATTAAGCATTTGTCTGCCTTCATACATATGGAAAGCAAGTTTGGGAAGTTTGAGAAAGGTTGTCAGCTAATTTTGAAGCAGAAAGTGCCATAAAATTAGCTGGGAAAGCAAGTTTGGGAATGTAGAGAAGTTGGGAAGGCAGAGAAGACCCACCACAAACTAAAATAATTTGTGGTTGAAATAATGGGTCGGAGTTATTACAATAGTAAATACTCTGACTATAACAATTTAATGTACAGTAAAGTATATAGCGGATTGACCTTGGGTATAGACGGTATGATGATCTCCGTTGAGACGGATACCAGTCAGGGACTCCCGGGGCTTAATCTTGTTGGTTATCTTGCATCTTCTGTGAAGGAAGCTGGCGAACGTGTTCGTGCGGCCCTCAAGAATACAGGAGTATCGCTGCCAAGCCGCAGGATAACAGTCAATCTATCGCCAGCGGATACAAGGAAGGATGGCGCGCTCTTTGACGTAGCTATCGCCGTTGGTATCATTTTATCCCTAGAATATTTTGATATTAGTGACACATTGTACGAGGAGATTCAGCGTACACTTTTTTTGGGTGAGCTTGGGCTGGATGGGACCGTGCTTCCAATAAGGGGGACGCTTCCTATAGTTGACTGCGCCGTGAAGAGCGGGATAAAGCGCGTGATACTTCCAGCGGAGTGTGCCGCAGAAGCTTCATATATAAAGGATGTGGAGATATGCCCGGTGAGTCATATGGCTCAGATACTTAGTATATTTATAGAAGGAAAATGGCCCGAATCTTACGTTAAGTCTGATATCGAAGAAGAGTCGGATGAGGTGCTGGTTGATATGGTGGACATTCGTGGGCAGGAAATGATGAAGACAGGCGTTATTATAGCAGTTGCCGGGTTTCATAACATTTTGCTTACGGGAGCAGCAGGGGCAGGGAAGACTATGATAGCAAAGTGTATCCCGGGAATCATGCCGCCCCTTAGCTATGAAGAATCGATGGAGCTTACCAAGATATATAGCGTGGCGGGACTGCTCGGGCACGAGTCGGGATATATCCGGACCAGGCCATTTAGAAGCCTCAGCCAGAATATATCGCAGGTTACACTTCTGGGCGGAGGTATGAACTCGAGACCTGGGGAAGTGACGCTGGCGACGGGAGGTGTGCTCTTCCTGGACGAGTTTCCGGAGTTTCCCAGAAATGTTATCGAAAGCTTGAGACAGCCTATGGAAGATAAGACGGTGACTGTTTCAAGGCTTAAGGCATCCTATACTTATCCGGCAAGATTCATGCTCGTGTCTGCAAGGAACAATTGTCCCTGTGGCTTCTTTCCAGATAGGAAGAAATGTCATTGCAACGCAAGGGAAATCAAGAAGTATCAGGAGAAGATAAGTCATCCTATTATGGACAGGATAGATATAAGGCTGGAGATAAATCCAGTGTCATATAATGATCTCTTCTCGGCAGAGGAAGGGATGTCTTCGAGTGCGGCCAGAGACAAGATCATGGAAGCAAGAGAAAGACAAGAGGTGCGCTTTAGACATGAAGAATTCTCATTTAACTCCGAGATTCCACAAGGGAAGATTGAAGAATATATAAAGCTGGGGAGTGGACTTGAGGAACTGCTTCAGGAAACCTACGAGGCCAGCAATATGTCGGCGCGGGGCTACTTCAGAGTGCTGAGGCTCGCGAGGACGATAGCTGACATCGGGGGCAGAGATGATATAACGCTAGAGGACGTGGAGCAGGCTCTCTACTATAGAAATGAGAATGAACCAACTAACTGGTTATAGGAGGAGATTATGATACTGGATAAGATTACAAATGATGAGAAGAAGCAGACGGAGATTGCCTATATGTGGCTGGGGCATCTTAGAACTATCCCTGTGAGAGACTTGAATCGTATTATGAATATATTTGGATCGGCCATAAGTACATTTGACGCCATGTATAAGGACGATAAGGTTCTTACTGGAATGGTGGATGCAAATGCTATAAAGCCAGAAACTAAGGATGAGATAATGAGGGATGACGTTGAGACATGGTTTGACTGGAACCAGAGAAAGAGAGAAGAGAAGTCCATACTCTGCGTGACACCGGAATCAGAAAGCTATCCCTCAAGACTGCAGGAGCTGCATGATA
>Ga0256404_1003141_pt1 | contig 34627 bp, 26 predicted proteins | sample RumenRJG_01DNA_FD_185990 | JGI IMG/M metagenome (GOLD analysis project Ga0256404, IMG submission 185990) | Bovine rumen microbial communities from Lethbridge, Alberta, Canada - RJG_01 | ecosystem: Host-associated > Mammals > Digestive system > Stomach > Rumen | place: Canada: Alberta | collected... | reverse complement strand
TATACTCGGTCAGGCTCAGGGGCCAGAGCGGCGGAGAAAAGACCCCGTCCAGGATTTCTCTGGCTCCGCTCAGCGTGAGGGACGGACAGTACAGAATCGTCTCGCTCCCCTTCTCGAGCAGGCGTGGATACATCGCAAGGCCGATCACATGGTCCAGATGGAAATGGCTCAGCAGGATGGAAGGCGGCCTGTCAAAGTGGGTCGGGGCGCTGATCAGACCGCTGCCTCCGTCCAGGAAAATGGTTTCCTCTCCGGCGCGGATCATGTAACAGGAAGTCTGACCGCCGAACAGCATGCTGTCGGGACGGCTGATCGGGATGGAGCCCCGGGTTCCGAGGACGGTCAGCTCCATGGCGCTCAGTCAGCCTTCTCTCCGTTCACAAAGCCGCGGTAGACATCTGCAAAGAACTGCAGCTTTTTCTTGAGGCCGCCGCTTCTCTCTTCGCCCTTCTGTCCGGCCGTGACGGTTTCGGAGACCGTGCGGCAGGCTTCCTCATAGTTCCGGGTCGTCTCGCGCAGGCGGTGGCTCAGCTGTTTGACCAGGAGGAAGACCTGAACGGGTTTTTCCTCAAAGTAATCGGAGAACTCGGCGGCGTTGATCTCCTCCACCTCGGTATGATCCTCCAGTGCCACGGCCGTCGCACTGCGAGGGAGATTTTCGATCATCCCCATCTCGCCGAAGGTCTCGCCCTTCCCGAAAGCGGCGAGCTGCTTCTCTTTCTCCGTCCGGTAGTTGGCATAAATGCCGATCCGGCCGCTCTGGATCTCAAACATGGTGCGGGACTCGTCCCCCTGCCGGAAGACGACCTCATCTTTATGAAAAATACGCATATTCATGAATCGAATCCGTCCTTTCTCCCGTTCTGACTCAATAAAACCGCAGACCGGACATGTTGAACATCATATACTCATTCTGAATGGCGAGCAGCCGGGCCTGCAGTGCCGGATCCATCGGGGCATCCTCCGGCTGATCCGTGACATCGCAGATCGCATGGCAGACTTCCAGGTAATCCTTCGTCGTCTTGCGCAGGCGCTGGCTGAGCTGCTGAAGAATCATGAAGACCTTGACCGGGTCCTGTTCAAAATAGTCCAGGAAGGTGCTTTCCGTAATCTCGTCCAGCAGCGTGCCGTCGGTCATCGCCACCACCGTCGCGGAGCGTGGTTCATTCTCAATCAGCTCCATCTCGCCGAAGAAGTCCCCCTCCTTCAGTTCCGCCAGTTTTCTCGCCTGCTCTGTGCCGTAATGAGAAAACACCTCCACGCTGCCCTTTCGGATGCAGTACATGCAGCTGCCGATCTCTCCCTCGCGGCAGATAACGTCGTCTTTGTTAAACATGATCTGTTTCATCTGATTCTTCCCCTCCACTTATACTCCTCAACGAATAGATTGTCTGTATATCTCCCTGACTACGGCAGGGAGATATACTATAATCCTTTAACGAAATTGACTGTCCGTATCTCTCCCTGCAACAGGCGGGGAGAGATACAGTATTATTCAAAGCTGTTTTACCCCGTATTCCAATCAATATACTGTGTTTATTATAAAAGGCTCGGCACGTAAAAGCAAACATTTTCTTCCGGCTCTTACATCAGCGGTGAGAGGAACTTCACCGTCTGGCCGATGAGCTTTGTCGTCAGCTTTTCCTTCCGGATCGTCTCGTCCGTCACCATGCGGCACTTCTCCAGTGTTTCCCGGAAATCTTTCTCAATCTCCGTGATGCAGCCGGCCTGATACAGATACGTGGCACATTCGAAATGATGGTAGAGGCTTCGATAGTCCAGATTGATGGAGCCGACCACCGCCTTGCGGTCGTCGCTGACAAAGACCTTGGCATGGACAAAGCCCGGCACATACTCATAGATCTTCACTCCCGCCTGCGTCAGCGTGCGGTAATGCGTTTTGGCCAGGGCATTGGCCACCTTCTTGTCGGGGATCCCCGGAAGGATGAGCTTCACATCCACACCGCGCTCGGCGGCAAAGCACATTGCCGCCTCCAGTTCCCCGTCCAGGATGAGATAGGGCGACATGATGTGGACATAGTCCGTCGCCCGGTTCAGGAGATCCATGTAGACCGTCTCGCCCACCTTGTCGTTGTCCAGCGGGGAATCACAATAGGGCATGACATAGCCCTCCGCACCGGAGGCTTCCGGCACCTCGTCCAGCCAGCGTTCGTAATCGGGTTCCTTCTCCCCGACATACCACATCTGAAGGAACATGAGAGTGAAGCTTCGGACCGCCGGTCCTTTCAGCATCACCGCCGTGTCCTTCCAGTGGCCGAAGCGCTCAATGCGGTTGATATACTCGTCGGCGAGATTGACGCCGCCGTTGAAGGCCACCTTGCCGTCAACCACCAGGATCTTGCGGTGGTCGCGGTAATTGTAGTGGGAAGAGACAACGGGCCGGATGGCGGAAAAGGGCCTCGCCTTAATGCCCACCTTTTCCAGCAGCTTCCAGTAGTTCACCGGCAGGGTGAACATCTCGCACATGCCGTCGTACAGGACCCGGATCTCGACCCCTTGCTTCGCCTTGCGGGTCAGGATGTCCAGGATCCGGCCCCACATATAGCCCTCCTGGATAATGAAATATTCCAGGAAGATGAACTTCTCCGCCTTTTCCAGCTCCTCGAGCATGGCCTCGAACATGTCTTCCCCCAGGGGGAAATAGCGCACGGCCGTGTGTTCGTACAGGGGGAAGATCCCGCTTCGGTTGAGATAGCGGCAGAGGTCGTCGACACCGGAACCGTCATGCTCCAGCTTTTCGAGGACATGCGCCGGCTGCTCCAGGAAGTCGCCGCTGCGCCGAATCTGTTCATTGACCAACTTCGTCTCCACCCGGTAGCCGATATTCGACTGGGTAAAGAGCAGGAAGGCCGCCCCGGCCAGCGGAAGAATCGCGATGATGAACATCCAGGTCAGCTTGGCCGAAGAATCCATCCGGCAGTTAAACAGGTAGACCACCATGCCGAGGGAGAACAGGCGCATGAGGTTAATCAGGATCGGCAGCTTGTCCGTGAAATAAGCATAGGCGCCGATCAGGATCAGGATCTGCAGGACCGCCAGCACGGCGATCACGAAAAAGCGGCTGAACACCAGACGCAGCAGGCCCCTTCTGATCGGTTTGGCCAGTCTGACAATGCCTTCTTCGTTGTTCATGTGATGCTTCCCCCTCCCCGGTGACGCACATTGTCTCTATATCTCCCCGCCTCCGGTGGGGAGATATGATATACAATACAGTATAATACCACACAAACGCGCTTTCATCAATGCCATCGCGCAAAAGGACCGCTTTCCGTACCTGTAGCTTGACACAGAGAGGCATGAGCCAGTCATCAACACAATTCTTTTTGTATTCGTCAAACAGCTCTCGATTAATTAGCCACCTGTTCCCTATTCGGAAAGAGAAGTGCGCATTCTCATCTTTCAACATTTCCCGAATTGAGTTCTCCCCGATCCCGGAATATGCAGCGGCCTCTTTTATGGTTAGGTTCGCCTTGTGCCAGATTGGGACAATAATTCCTTCTTCTTTTTCCCTGTTACGTTTCATAATTCCACCTTTACGGTTTTATCTGAATCGTCATCACACCCATCTCGCTTTTTCACAGTTGATCAATGATCTCCATGAAATCATCATACGATATGTACGTCACATCCAACTCTTCACATAGATTCGGTAGTTGCGCGGAGTTCGGTTTAAACTTTTCTGCCGTAACAACTGTTGCCATAAGCGCCTTAGCCTTTGCTACAATGTACACATCCGCCGATGGGCGATTCTCCAAAATATTCTTTTGGTGAATTGTTTCCCTCATTTTGGGGTTTCTAAGTAGCTGGCTGATAATGACAGATTCTTTATCATCCGGATTCTTGAACATATCCTTATGGCCATGGAACCACTGATACTGATCAGTTTTTTCTGAAAACTGCCTTGCCAACTCATTGTAGCATTCATCAGCCGAAATAAACTCTCCAGCTCTTATTTTCTCGTCGATCTTTTCCCATACTTCTTCAAACCGTTTTCCTTTTTTGGGGAAGTAATTCAGAAGTGTGCGGATGATATTAGTATCCAGAATATATATCATCTGCTCACCCCCCTGAAATAGACGGTTTCAAGGTTCGGCAGGTGATCCACCTTGCTTTGTAGCATTTCACTTGCACGGATGCTATCTATCTTCCCCGAGAAATACTGTTTGAACACATCCCCAGCATATCTTTGTCCAAGATAGGTAAGCTGCGTGTAGTAATGGTTTCCGCCGCCGCTCTGGCCTTTTCTCTTTTCACCGTTACGGGTCGCATCACCGTAGAAGAATTCTTTAAGGTCGTTGTATTCCGCTGGGGTTATCTTTTCCATCTTGTAAAGCTTGTACATGATGGCTTCTTTGCTGACAGAATACAGCGTTGCCAGTTCTTCAATGCGATCCTCATTTATAGGCTTCTTCTTAAGTTCCTGCCTAAAATCATCCATCGGCACCAAAAAAGCATTTGCAAAGGTATCACATGCTCTTTCAATCTCTGTCTGCTGATTATTCAACGCAACATAGTAATCATCCCGAATTATTTCTGCACCGCTTGTATCTGAAATCAAGTGGTACAGCTCATGGAACAGGGTGAAAATCTGCCGCGCAAATGACATGGAATTGTTGATGACGATCACAGGGAAATGGTCATCATTCATGCAGATACCTGAAATCCGATTATCCTTAAAAGCATCTTTGAATACATAAATACCAAGATCATAGAATTTTTCACGGAATATCTCAAAGACAACCTTTGTGCTTTTTCTGGCCTTTTGCGCAGAAATGGGAAATTCCAACTGCATTCTGAAAAAGCTGCAAAGCTGGTCAATGTCCTTTGGGAAACTGCTTCTTTGCGTAATGATACTTTCTTTGTTTCCATACAGCTCTTCCAGACTGAGTTGATAGACTTTTGCTTTCTCAAACTGGATGATGACGTTTTTACTGAACGAATTAACTATCTCGTCAGGAAGCGTCCGCAAATCACCCTTGATAGAAGGAAGCTGCGGCGGCTCAGGGAAAAAGAAAACAGCACTCGGCTTACGGAATACATCACTGATTATTTTCAGCTTTGCATATGTCGGATGCTCCGTTCCGTTTTCCCAATTCATATAACGGGATATATCGACGCCAACAGCCTGTGCAGCCTCATCAGGCGACATATTATAGAATTCACGGGCCCAGCGAATGATTTCACCATTTACACCGCTCAGTGTTTCAGCCAACAGGCTCACCTCCTTCTAAGTGAATCATTTTTCTTCATGGCATAAAAGCTTATAATGCGAAACTAAGGTGGAAAAGCTCATTAATTGACTTTTGGATTTCGACGTCCTGAACCCCATAATGCTTAAGCTGCATTGCATAAACAACATGCTCTAAATAGATCAAGTCAAGCAAAGACAAACCAATGAAATCCTTATCTAAATCACCATGAGCAAAATGATTGCGTTGGTCTGCAAGCCGCTGCCCCATCTCAGCATACTTTAGCTCTTGCTCGTTTAGCTGATAAAGGCGATCTCCAAATGCGCCAATTATTCCAGAGAAATCCTTGCCCATTTGAATGATCTCAGATTGTAGTGAATCAGATTTTACAAGTTTTTTCAAAAACCTGTATATTTTCTTCTGCTTTCCGCTAGTCTCATCAATGTGTTCTTGAATGCGATCAGATACTGCCTGTTCCGCCTCGATAGTCGCTGCCGTTTTTTTCACTCCATCGGGATACAGTCTATGAAACTCCCATTCAAATGCTGCTGTAATCATGACAAATCGCGCTGCGTTGATGTGCCGTCCCGATTGATAAGTTTCTGGTAGATGGCGGAGATAGAGATTATCTTCCGCAATATCTGTTAGGATTTCTCCTTCATGACCAGAAATATGTACCTGTTTTATATAACGGCCTTTTTTTAAGGCATCAGATTCTGTCCCGCCGTCTTGTCCCAGTAAATACATGGTTGCAAATGTCTCATGCTTTCCGCCTTCAAACGGGGCAGCAAGCTCAACCTTGGGAATGAACACATTTTTTCGATAACATAGGAATCTAACAAACTCTCGCGCGATCCACCACAATCTATAGATGAATTGATAATCCTCTATAGCATCAAACTCAAACATCAATGATGAATCTAATCGCAACGGCGGCTCATGTATCTTTGTACTGACAGCTCTGGATATTCCAAAATAAGCTCTTATCTCCTTACCATCAACTATAAAAACCTGTTTTTCTGTCGTTGTTACATCAAAATCCTGCGTACTAACAGTAACAACACCCTTATTCTGGAATTCATCTACAGGTAGTTGCAGCGTAATTGCTTGATTAACTGGATGAATATAGTTTATTTCAGGGCATGAAAAAGATATTCTGTCAATCAAATCTCTATCATACTTACAGATGACATATGCTGCTAAAGGGATGCGAACCACCGAATTGTAAAGCCCTAAAGTTGCACCTTGCTTAGGAAGAAAGATGATTCTATGTCGTGTCTCATTGCATTCGCCAATCAGGAAGTCCACTCCAACAGGTATAGGTTCACCCCATGTATATGCCCCGTTTCCCAGCGGCTTTCTCCCCCATTCCCATTCTATTTCATGTTCTTTATCCTTTGGGGGGATCAGACGCAGTTCGCTTCTATCAAAAGCAAATGTAAAGTCAATATCTTTATACAAAAGTGTTCCAGTATAAAGATCAAGCTCTTCTGTCATATAATGCTCCTTACAGTACCCATTTTAGCAGTTCCTCCACGCTTTCGTCGGTGGGATCGTTGGTGCCCAGCTCGCCGAGGAAGGCGCGGGTGAGATTAGCCATGTCCGTATCGCAAAAGATATAAAGCTATCTTAATAAAATGGGCGTTGAGTCATATCCGAGTGAACAACAGGAATATGAAGCTCATATTTTTCTACTACACTATGTATAGCTTCCTCAAACCACTTCGGCGCATATGGGGAGATGAACAAGCAATCAATCAAGGAGTTAATGTTGATTGGAATAGATAGCCCTCTTGTTGACGTAGAATGATCTATTATAACAGCGCGCACTTCTCGCTCGTGTTCAAAAGACTTTCGTTTATACCAATATGCTCCATTTATTGATGCAAATCTTTTATTGAAATCTACGTATTTTACCTTCCCAATTTTGACGCTAGGATTCCGATCTAACGCTTCATACAAATGTGCTGCTGTAGTTTGAATAGCAACTGCGTTCTTTGTATTTACAGAATACAGCTTCCACATAGCCTCTGATTCAAAAGGATTACAATGCCAGCAGCTAATAAAAGTATGTCTCCTTTGCCCATCGCCACTTTGATTCAATTCCGTAAGAAGCTTCTGCGCCTCTTTTTCAATATGATCTGGTGCAAGCATTTCTTGTGTTGCACCTGGAACAGTTCTGATCGCTTCCCGCAAAACATCCAAATAGAAGCTATCCCATTCCTCTTTTCTCTCAACTATCCCTTTCGCACCCTCAAATGGATCTTCGAAAGAATCAGCTGATGCAAAGTACAGTTTTCCAGTCGAAATCAGATGGATGAATTTCCCCAAGTCCATATATCGCCATAGCTTATCAGTTGGAGCTGGCTTTTCGTATTCATCTTTCATCCAGTGGTAACGCACAACAGTTTCCGATAATAAGGGGGCACAGTCATCGCATAACACTGCTGGTATTTGGTCGGGAAGATAACCCAAGTGCGCACACATTCCATTTACGAACTTTCTACCGCAGTTTGTGCAGCAATTCTTGTGCTCGTTATAGAAAATGTCCAACTCTCTCGAATGACGATGCGACATTTCTTGCATGTGTTATTCTCCTTATAGTACCCGTTTCAGCAGTTCCTCCGCGCTTTCGTCGGCGGGATCGTTGGTGCCCAGCTCGCCGCGGAAGGCGCGGGCGAGGATGGCTTTTTTCATGGCGTCGATCTGGTCGATGACTTGTTCGGCGGCTTCTTTAGCTTGCTTTTCTCTATCCAGTAATGAGTCTAATAGTACTGCTATTTCGAGTTGTTCGTGTTTTGTCGGAACTGGGATTGTAAGACTGCAAAGATCTTTTATTGACAAGTTTGGTTGATTTGTAGTCTTACTTTTTTCTTTAACATAGTTCAGTACGCTTTCAGATGTTAGATAGTAAAAAGCATATTTTATATTACAATTACGAATAAGAGCTACACGCTGGTTAAGAAGTGCCATTCCATCATCTGGATAGATACATACTTTTAACCCTGAAGCAATATAGGAACGAGTTAATGAGATAAGAATATCATTCCTCTTTACATTAAACCGTTCATACTTAGAAAGATACTCGGCAGGAAGATATTCATAGTCATTTCCATTGAATTCACCGACTCCAACATTTGTTATCTTAATACATGGTACACAGTTTGTCTCTTTAAAATCAGAACTACTAAAAGCAAAACCCGATACTATCTCTGCAAACTCATCGAGACGTTTTTTTCTCCACTCATTATGTAATAAACCGTGTCTATCCCTCCATTCCGCTGTCAGTTCCCCCGTGAACGCCTTATGAAGAATCGCAGCTTTGCGATCCTCATAGCCATCCACGACGGTCTGTGCCTTTTCCTTGGCCTCATCTAATTTGGCAAAAAGGCTTTCAATGCGGTCAACTATTCGCTGCTGCTCGGCAAGTGGTGCAATCGGAAAAGGCATTTTCTTCAGAACGGGACTTGAAACCTGCGCAAATGTAGTCCCTGCTGCATTATCGTAAAGATATTGCTCAAAACATTTCAATCCCAAGCGAATGAATTCTTTGACGTTGGTATCGGATCGAATAGCGGCCACACCACGACCTAAGCAATACTCTTTGTCAGAATAAATCGGGCGTCCCAAGGTTGCTCGAATGCATAGAATAATATCGCCTGTTTTACTTATCTTTGTAGGGACTTTTGTGTATCGTGTTGCTTTGGGATAGAGGTCGCCCATATCTGCAGCTCCCCCAATAAGTGGCATGAACGAGGGGTCATCAGTGGTTGCCGCTCCGTCTGGTGATTGTCCCATAATGATATCACTAATGCATCCGAGGTATGTCCAGCACCAATTCTCAGGCACCAGATAAATCTGTTCAACCTCTGGTACTAATGCCTGCGCCAGCTTTTCTTCTGGCGTAAGTATTGTTTCTTTCTTCGCTGTCCGTGCCATTATTCTTCACCCTCAGTTTTGCTATCAACCGATTCGAGCTGACGCTTCTGTTTCTTAAGCATATGAAGAAGCCTGATTTTATCTATTCTCTTTGGCGTATGATTAAAAATGTCCTTATAATCCACCTTTGTGCTCACCCAGCGTCCGTGTTTTGTAATACTATGCCCATCTAAAAGATGGAGAAAGAAAGAAGCATCAAGCACAACTGTCAGGGCGTTTGAAACGCCTGAACCGATATGATTATGCTGATAAAGATTTCTGACACCTTGGAAGAAGCCCATCAGCATATACCGAATTCCGTCTTGCTCATTCTTTTCAGATTCCGTTTTCAGCTCGTTAATTGCGATCAGCGGCTGCTTTGTAACTTCGCCTGTCTGTTTATCAACTTCATATTTCAAAGCTTTGGTAGCTAAATCAACCCCATGTAAATCTAAACCAGATTTCTTTCTTAACACAGATTCAACAACAACGAAGGCTTCTCGCGCCGCAGAGTCAAATTCCGATTTCAGAATCAAACGCTCCGCGTTTTCAAGCTTGGGATGTATATGATATATTTCAAAAAAGTCTTTGATCTTCTCTTTGGTATACGGCATCAGGTTTCCGCAAACAGGGCAATATGGAAAATCCTCATAATCATAGCCATAAGTGTGATCTGCAACTTCTTTCAGGATCCTCTGCCTTGGTGGGAGCTTGCATCCATTGGGACACGAATACTTTTTTGCTCGCATGTCACACCTCCGCGCTCTGGAGGGATTTCAACTCGTTCACAACGCTCTGGAGCAGGTCAACCGCCTCTTCGAGCTGGGCGATGGCTTCCTCGCCGCTTTCGATGGGGTCAGGCAGGTCCTCATAGTCCACGATGGAATCGTCGCGGATGAGGCCCAGATCCAGGCTGTTGCCTTTGGCGGCGATCTCTTCTCTGGTGAAGACGCCCCAACGCTCATCCTGTACGGCGCGGCGGTCAGGCGCTTCATAGGCGGCCTCAAAGCCCGCAAAGTCCTCCTTCTTCAGCGGATTTGTCTTGCCGAAGGAGGGCATGTTGGTGCGCAGGTCATAGAACCAGACCTCCTTGGTGTTGCCCTTGTCAGACTTGCCGCGGGTGAAAAATAGCACGTTGGTCTTGACGCCCTGTGCATAGAAAATGCCCGTGGGCAGTCTGAGAACAGTATGCAGGTTGCACTTGTCCATCAGGTCAACGCGGATGCGCTCGCCGTCGCCGTCCGCAAAAAGGACGTTATCAGGCAGCACCACAGCGGCACGGGCTTTTCCGTCCGCTTTCAGGCTGCGGTAAATATGCTGCAGGAAGTTGAGCTGCTTGTTGCTGGTGGGAAAGGTGAAGTCGTCACGGGTCGCACGTTCGCCGCCCTTCTTGGTGCCGAAAGGCGGATTCGTCAGCACAAGGTCATAGCCCCTCATGCTCTTGCCCGAATTGGAGAGGGTATCTGCCAGCTTGATCTCGCCCTCAATATCATGCAGCATGGCGTTCATCAGCGCCAGACGGTGGGTGTCATGGACAAGCTCACAGCCTGTGAAGGCTTCCTCGCGCTCAAATTTGGCAGTATCAGCATCAAGATCAAAGAAATCGTCGGTCTGATCTCTCACATACTGATGGGCAGCAATCATGAAGCCAAAAGTTCCGCACGCGGGATCGTTGCAGCGCTCCCCTGCCTGCGGCTTCATCAGACGTGTCATCACGTCGATGAGCACACGGGGGGTGAAATACTGTCCCGCGCCAGATTTCTTCTCATTGGCGTTCTTCTCCAGCAGCCCCTCATACAGGTTGCCCAGCCCCTCTTCACGGGCAGAATACCAGTCGAGGCCGTCAATGGTCGTGATAATCTTCTCCAGATTCTTCGGCTCATCAATGTTGGTGGCAGAACCCTGATAAATCTCGCGGATACGACCTGTGCAGTTATCGCCCAGATAGCTGAGCAGGTCTTTGTAATACTTTTTCAGCTCAATGCCGCTTTTGGAGGTCAGCACGTCCCAGCGGTAATCAGCGGGGATTTGTGCCTCTGCTCCCGTCTCCTTCGCCATTTTCAGAAACAGGATATAGGTCAGCTCCGTGACATATTGGTGATAGGTAATGCCGTCATCCCTGAGCACATTACAGAGATTCCAGAGTTTTGATACGATTTCCTGTGTGGTCATGCTGCGTGTCCTCCATCATCGTACAAATACTCATTGAGCTCCAGCACGATGCTTTCCAATTTGTTCTGAAATACCTTGTTGATTTTTGCAAAGCCGCCCTGGGCTTTGAACCGCCCGTCTTCATCAAAGACGGACACATTCAGCACAGATTCTTCCATCAGGTACTTCTCCATTCTGGAGATCCAGTTCAACTCCTGCTTAGAAAAAGAATGTGCCTTTCTCAGCCTGTCCACCGCCCTGCGGATTCTGGCCTCATGACTGATTAATGTGGAGCCGATGGCATAGCGGCGAATCAGACTGATAATATCGGCAGTAATCTCTTCATTGGTCATCTGAGAAATCGCCGTATTGAGCTGCTGCGTAGTAAAGCCCTCTCTGTCCAGCGTCAGACGCAGGCTTTTCAGGCTCTCACGGGTCAGCTCCTTGGGTCTGGTGCAGACGATATTCAGGGCAGCAATCTCATTCATGTTGATCTTAATGTAGGCCGCGAATGCATCCAGATAATCTTCAGGACGGCTGCCGCTGCCATAACCGCGTACATGATATAGCAGTTCATCTTCGGCAAGAGATACGACAACTGGTTTGCTTCCGTTGTATCTGATTTCCTGCATCCTGCGGATCGCGTCAGCATAGGCCAGCAGACGTTTCTTCGCCTCTTCTGGCTTGCACTGCTGAACCTCAAAAATAACCTGTGTCGGGTCTTTGCCGCCTGTCATGCTGATAAAGTGCTCCATGTCCTCGCCGCTCATGCTGCGCTTTTTCCGCTGCATTTTGGCAAGTATCTGGTTTATCTGGTACTGAACCTGCTTTTCATCCTCCATAACCTCCAGCCCGTCAAAGAGCTGATTGAAAGTCGTTGCGGGGTTTGCGACAACAGGCTTCATGGTGTTTACTTCCTCCAGCGAATCATAAACACCAACAGGATCGTAGATTTCAAAGTGGGTTTTATAAATCTCTGGGCAGAGACGAGTTGCACGTCCCATCATCTGCTCAAAGAGAATACGGCTTTTGATGCGGCGCATGAATACCAGCGTCGTAATCTCTGGCACGTCAATACCCGTGGTCAACAGGTCAACCGTGACAGCAATGCTGGGGTAACGCTCGTTCTTAAAGCGTTTGATTGCCTCCTGAACCTTTTTCCTGTTACCGCCGCCGACGCTGCCAGTGATTTTCATAATGGCATCATTGTCCACGCCGTACTCGGAATAAATCTCTTTCAAGATTTTCACAATCATATCGGCGTGCTGATCGTCCACGGCATAAATCAGCGTCTTTCCCTGCAGCTCTGGGCATTCAGGATCAATGTCACGGGCGATCTCCGCAAGAACGGTGCGGTTGAAGTTTTCCGTGATTACCTGCCGATTGAAATTCTCAATGTCGAAATCAAGCTCATCATCCAACAGCTCACTGTTCGTGATTTCACCCGTAACTGCGTCATAAACAATGACGGTATCCCCTGACTTATAGTGGATGCCCTCTTTGCTGAGCTTGGTTTTCAGCTCATGCGGTGCGTCATGGTCAACCAGATATCCCTCAATAACCGCTTCACGATAGGTGTATTTGAAGACAGGCTGGCCAAAAATCTGCGTGGTCTGCAGTGCTGGCGTCGCTGTCAGAGCAATGCGGACAGCATCGAAGTATTCCACGACGCTGCGGTATTTACTCTGATAATCGAGCTGATCACGGTACAGAATCTCATCGTCACCCATCTCTTTATCAAGGATATAGCCACGGTGCGCCTCATCGATAATCACAAGGTCATAATCGGTGACGGCAGGCATAGTATCATCATCGTTATACAGGATGCGCTTGACCATGCTCTGAACCGTGGCAACCTGAATACGGGTTTTCTTATCGATAGTCTTATCATCAAGCCCCTTGATATTGTAAATATCATCAAGGGTCATCAGGTCTTCCAGTTTTACTTCCTTGAATACGTCTTCTGCCTGTTCACCGAGCGCATTGCGGTCAACAAGGAAGAGGATTCTACGGAAACGGCCTGTTTTCAGGAAGCGGTATATCATCCCAAGGACAGTACGCGTCTTACCAGTGCCCGTTGCCATTGCCAGAAGAATGTTCTGCTGGCCGTCAATAATGGCCTGCTCTGCCGCGCGAATGGCATTAAGCTGGTACTCACGGAGATTCAAACCGTCTTTATCACGCAGAAGGTCATAGGGCATATCCTGTAAGCCCTGATTTCCAGCAGCTATATCCTTTTCCAGCATTTCCATGATGCCCGTCGGGCTGATCCAGCCATGAAGAGCCTTAGGGGCATTGTAGGACAAGCGCAGATCAAGGAACCAGATTCCGCTTTTTGTGTCATACTGCTCCAGATAGGGACGGCCATTCGTAGCAAATGTAAACGGAACCTTGAACTCTCCCCAAACACCGATCTGATAAAGCGCATCCTCGCTGCGGATATTGCGGGAATAGTCTTTGCACTGGTAGTCGATAACTGACGGAATATCCTTATGAATGGCCTTTGCCTCAATCGTTGCTACCATCTGCAGATCTACAAAGAGAGCATAATCGGCATAGCCCTTATTCCCCACGGTAGAATCTGTCGGCCATTCAGCAATAGCAATGCAGCGGCCTTTCGCAGGGCGTGTTCCCTTGGAATACCGCAGATTGTCCGTGTCTGCCTCCCAGCCGACCTTCCGAAGCTGCTCGTCTATCATGTAGCGTGTTTCCGCTTCGGACTTGACACGCTGGCTCGCGGCTTTCTGTGCCTGCTGTTTACGTGCGTTAGGATCAATCTGCTCTGATGCCGCAGCCGCTTCCTCTGCCTCTTTTATGAGTTCTTCTTCCTTGCTTTCATCAGCAGACATGTCTGCAGGCTCAGATTGCGTTGTAGGCTCAGGCATAACAAACGGCTGATTCTGATAATTCCAATCCCCGTAAGTCTGCATAAACCACTCACAGAGGCTATATGCCATCTGCAGCAGGGTCTTCCCTTCTTCCACAGAAGCATAATTCTCATGAACAGCTTTGTTCCTGACTTTTCTGAGTGCATGGAGAATATCGGAAAGGTCACGCGTAATCATCCCCTCTCGAAGCAGCGTGTCGATGCGTACAACCGCTGTGTTATCATACGGCAGAGGGATTCTATCATAGGAGAAGATTAGATTTACAATCGTCTCCCCGATCATGCCCAGCTTCATCAGGCAGGAATTGGAATCAGAATAGCAGTATTGCTCTGCCAATCCTCCAAAGTTAGCCAAAACAGGGAACGTACTCTGCAGAAATTCGAAATTCGACTTCATTACGTCCGCCCCCTTTCAAGCAATCTCGTCTGGAATGAACTCCATTACATCACCGATATCACACTGCAAGACAGAACAAATCTTTTCCATGGTTTCCATGGTAACGGCCTGATTCTTACTGAGCCTCGCCATCACGTTTTGGCTAACCTCAGCCTTTTCTTTCAGGTCTTTCCGTTTCATGTTCTTGTCGATCAGCAGTTTCCACATTTTGTTGTAGCTGATACTCATAGTCATAGCCCTCCATGTGTACAGTCCACCTAATGATAATACTATAGCACAAATGAGCACTTGTATCAATGCAAAAATCACGGAGAAATGATTAATTGGCACGCATAACTTCACATCTATTGCTTTCGCATTACTCTGCAGGGTATAATATAGGTGTAAGTGCAAGCGATTTCTGCAAATCACAGAATCAAAGTACAGTGTTTCGTAAGTAAAAAGGAACGTGCATCAAGGTCAATCGGAAAGATTGGCCTTTTTTTGTGCAAATAAAGACCAATCTGCCATGTGCAGAGGAAAGGAAAAGAGCATGAAAGTCAGCAGTAATAAGAAAGAGAGTATGCAGGAGATGCAACAGCATCCAGAGCGCCGAGACTACTAAAAGCAAATCGTCCACGACGGCTTCCAGCGCCGAGGACGTACCTGCAAAGAGAATTTGGATAATCCATTTTGTGTCCGTGGACTAAATCGGCAGCATCAGCTTTCGGAGGGAAAGGAAATCACTTTCGACAGATGTGCAGTCTTGGCCGTCAGCATCATGGTTCTGAATCATTGCCGCAGCGACGTGACGGTGGAGCACTATATTCAGAAGCAATGACACTCTCCATCTATTGCTTTTGAAAATCGGAGTATGGTATAATTATATTGAGGGCGGAGAGAAACGCCCGATGTCTTAAATGTAAAATTTGTCTACCTTTCGTTAAGACGATTAAAGTTCAGGGCTTCTGCCGTTTCAGGTAGAGCAAAGTAAAGATTATGACTTGATGCACTTAACAAAAGAACACCATCGACAGGTTCAGTCCTGTTGGTGGTGTTCTTTTTGTATCGTTTTTCTTACGCAGGATGGTTTTCATTCTTTCTTCTGAAAGGAACTACAGTTCATGGAATTTCCAATCAATCCAGCAGAAGATTTGTTTCAATTTCAATCTTTTTCTATAGTTCCAGGGTTTTTTTCAGTTTCAATAGGTCAAAACAAGAGTTTTTCATTCCTACAGAAACCATCCCGAGCTGAGGTAGGAAAGAGCAGAATTATCCCGTTGGTCATAATGTCAATTATCATTGCAATCAACGAGATAATTCCAATCACTCCTAACGAAACTTCCGTCACGTCGGTGAGGGTTCGATTGTTTCTATAATTTCGAGCTTTTTCATTACTCGATGCAAGTGCTATCCATCTGGACTATGCTCAAGCTGTCATTGCTTTTTACACTTACAATCCTATTCAGCTATCCACCCCAAAACTCTTTTTTTATTGTGTGTTTACGTTGTGAAATCACACTGAGGCGCAGGAATAGCTATAGAAAGTGCTATACCAACACCGTGGACTTACCGCATCGGCTCCACACACCCATGAGCTTTACTTTGACTGGGGTTCGCAACCCAGCGTATGCAGGCTCTATAGCTTAAAACTGCACCTTGTTTGACGAAAAAGCGGATACACGACAAATGTATCCGCTTGAAAAACTCATGTGAAATTGGGCTGTTCAGGGCTCCTACACCTGCCTTGTTTACGATCTACACTTAACTACACGCTTAACTCTACAATAATTGTATAACACCAAAACTTTAAAAGCAATAGATGCAGAAGATGTGAACAAAAGTTCAGAATCTAAAACGCCAGACAAATTGTCTGACGTTTCAGTTTTATTCATTTTAGATCGTTGTTTGAGCGCGTTCCCTTCGCTTGGTCGTAAATTGGTCGTAAGTTTTGGCTTTTGAAGTGAACAAACCTTGATTTTACTGGCCTTTTTAGTCCAGCGGCTTCATTGTCGGGAAGAGCAGCACGTCGCGGATGGCCGCACTGTCGGTCAGGAGCATGCACAGGCGGTCGATGCCGTAGCCGATTCCACCCGTGGGCGGCATGCCGATTTCCAGGGCGTTGAGGAAGTCCTCGTCCGTGGTGTTGGCCTCTTCGTCGCCTTTCGCCAGCTGTTCTTCCTGATGACGGAAGCGCTCGCGCTGGTCGATCGGGTCGTTCAGCTCGGAATATGCGTTGGCCATCTCCCAGCCGTTGATGAAGAGCTCAAAGCGCTCCACATGCTCCGGGTCGTCCGGCTTGCGCTTGGTCAGGGGAGAAATCTCCACCGGATGCTCGGTCAGGAAGGTAGGCTGGATCAGATGCTCCTCCACAAAGGCGTCGAAGAACAGGTTCAGGATATCACCCTTCTGATGGCGCTCCTCATATTCCACGCCCTTCGCCTTCGCGGCGGCCCTGGCCTCTTCCAGGGTATGGATCTCATGGAAGTCCACGCCGCTGTACTGTTTCACGGCGTCGGTCATGGTGATCCGGGCAAAGGGTCTGCCGAGATCGATCTCGGTCCCGTTGTAGGTGACGACGGTGGTGCCCAGAACCTCCTGCGCCACATGGCGGTACAGGTTCTCGGTCAGGTCCATCATGCCGTGGAAGTCGGTATAGGCCTGATACAGCTCCATCAGCGTGAACTCGGGGTTGTGCTTCGTATCCATGCCCTCGTTGCGGAAGACGCGTCCAATCTCATAGACCTTCTCGAGGCCGCCAACGATCAGGCGCTTCAGATACAGCTCCAGCGAGATGCGCAGCTTCAGATCCTGGTCCAGGGCATTAAAGTGCGTCAGGAAGGGCCTGGCCGCGGCGCCGCCTGCGTTCTGAACCAGCATGGGAGTCTCGACCTCCAGGAAGCCCTGAGCGTCGAGATAACGACGGATGCTGGAGATGATGCGGGAGCGGCGGATAAAGGTCTCGCGCACCTCGGCGTTCATGATCAGATCCGTATAGCGCTGGCGGTAGCGCAGGTCCGTGTTGGTCATACCGTGGTACTTCTCCGGCAGAGGCCGCAGAGACTTGGTCAGCAGCGTGACATGCTCGACATGGATGGTAATCTCGCCGGTCTGGGTTCTGAAGACATAGCCGCTGACGCCGATGATGTCGCCGACGTCATACTTGCGGAAGTCGGCAAACTCGGTCTCGCTGACGGCATCCTTTCGGACATAGAGCTGGATCTGGCCTTCACGGTCCTGGATGTGGCAGAAGATTGCCTTGCCCATGCCGCGCTTGGACATGATGCGCCCGGCGACGGCAACCTGCTTATTCTCGTAAGCATCAAAGTCATTCTTGATGCCGGCGGAAGTAGCGTCGCGGTCGAAGCGTGTCTCGCGGAATGGGTCACGGCCGGCCGCCTGCAGTTCGGTCAGCTTGTCGCGGCGAATCTGCAGCAGCTCGGATACCTGCTGTTCGGCGCTCTGCTGAAGCGTGCTTTCCTTTACTTCTTCCATGGGCGCTCCTCAGGGATTCTCAACCGTGAGAATCTCAATCCGAATCTCGCCGGCGGGAACCGGGATCGTAACGGTATCGCCCGCGCGATGGCCGATCAGGCCCTTGCCGACCGGAGAGTCGTCGGAGATCCGGCCCTCGCGGGGATTGGCCTCCTGGGAGCCGACGATCTCATACTTATCCTCAAAATCCTCGTCAAGGTCCTTCACCGTGACGATGCTGCCCAGGGTCACGGCATCCTTCGGGAGATTGTGATCCACGTTGTCCACGATTTCGGCGTGCTCAATCAGGTCCTTGTACTCGGCAATGCGGGAGTAGAGCTTGCCCTGCTCGGTCTTCGCCTCATCGTACTCGCTGTTCTCGGACAGGTCGCCGAAGCTCCTGGCTTCCTTGATCTGCTCGGAGACCTCTTTCTCGCGGACGGTCTCCATGTAGTTGAGCTCTTTCTTGAGCTCGTCCAGGCGCTCCTGGCTCATTTTGTAACGATTGGAATTAGAACTGGCCATGTTTCTTCTCTCCTCAAAAGATTGATCAGCTCAGGAATCTGAGTGCTTCCATCAGCTGTGTATCATCCGATACGCTCGCCGTTCCCTCTTCGCCGCCGACGGTGCCCTCGGTCGTACCGGTTGCCGCGGCGTTGCGGTTGAAGACGATCATATCGGGAACAACGCCGCCGGCCGCGGCGATGTCGATTCCGCTGGCGGACAGCAGGCTGTGCGTGCTAAGGCGCAGGGCGCTTCCGTCATGCAGGACGATGACCTCCTGGGTACGGGTGTTTCCGGTGGTGGGCTCGCCGATCAGAGTCGCCCAGCGGTAGTCCTTCAGGACCTGGGCAAAGAGCTCCGACTCGCGGAAGCTCCCGGCGTTGATGAGCACCACCATGGGCAGCTCCAGGCTCATACTGTCCGATTCGGTGACGCGCTCGGTGCCGTCCTTGCTGATATCCGAAAACAGCCGTCCCGCCGGAAGCAGGTAGTCCAGGAAGGTCGCGGCCTCGGTCGTGAGACCGCCGGAATTGTCGCGCACGTCGATGACGAGCGACACGGCCCCCTGGCTCAGCAGATATTCGACCGCGTCGACCGCCGCCTGGCCGCTGCCGGCCTCAAAGTTGTGGATCTGGACGTAGCCGGCGCCCGTCTTCTCCAGACGGTAAGTGATTGCCTCGGAGTTGACGTTGGTCGCATCAATCTCCAGCGGATCGGACATGCCGACGATGCTGAGATTGAACTTTCCGTTCATCTTCGAGCGGATCAGGGTGCGGACGTCATCCGTGGAATAATCCGAGACCTTCTGGCCGTCCACCGCGGTGATCAGCATGCCGATCACGACGCCCGAACGGGCCGCCGGGGAATCGGGGTAGACCGTCACCACCTGAAAGCCGCCGCTGGAATCCTTGACCAGGCTCATGCCGATGTCGGCGTATTCATTGGATGACGAGAGCTGATAGGTTTTGTATTCATCGTCGGTCAGAAAACTGCTCCAGGAGTCCCCCAGACCGGAGACCATCGCGATGGCCGCGGAATAACCCATGCTCTTGCGGTCGACGGGCTCGATGAACTTCTCATCAATGATGTCCTTGATCTCAATGTAGCGCATGGCCTCGTTGAAGTCCTCCGCGCCGCCCACCTCACGGACCACCTGATTGCGGGTGATGACGCGCGTGGCAAAGAGGGAGCCCAGCACCATCACAAGGACAAACCACAGGGGGATGCCGAGGCTGAACAGACGCCGCAGGAAGATTCCCACGCCGCCGAACATGTGGTGGAAAATCCGTCTCAAGCAATCGCTCCTTTCCCAAACTGAAATACGCCAGCGCTTCCGGACGGCTCAGGCCGTCGAAGCGCCGGCGATCCTGCCGGCAGAAGCTCAGCAGTTATAATAGGACAGGCCGGAGAAAAACTGTGCCGGGTCGGTACGCTCGCCGTTGATGAAGACCTCAAAGTGGCAATGGGTACCGGTGGCGCGGCCCGTCGCGCCGAGATAGCCGACGGTCTGGCCCTGGGAGACCGACTGGCCCGCGCCAACGGCAAGGCCGGACATATGGGCGTACAGGGTCTGGTAGCCGTTGCCGTGGTCGATAATCACGTAGTTGCCGTAGCCGTCGTTGTAGCTCGCGGTCACCACCGTGCCGCCGTCGGAGGCGACCACCGGCGCGCCGTCGTTTCCGTAGCCGTCGATGTCGATGCCGCTGTGGTAACGGGTCTCACCGGTAAACGGGTCGCTGCGGTTGCCGAAGCGGCTGGTGATGCGGGTGCTGCAGGGCACGGGCCAGCCGAGGTTTCCGGTTCCGACCGCACCGCCCGGATTCAGGCCGCCTCCGCCGCCTTCGCCGCCTCCGCCGCCGTTCTGGGCGGCCTGCTGGGCGATGGCCGCGGCCCGCGCGGCTGCTTCCTCTTCCTTCTGGCGCTGGTAGGCCGCCATCATGGCGGCGATCTCCTGCGCGGCCGCTTCTTCGGCGGCCAGGAAGCCCTCATACTCCGTCACGGCTTCGTCGATCTGATCCTCCAGCTCGGCGAGCTCTTCTTCCGTCTCGGCGATCTGGCCGTCGAGCATTTCCTTCTCGGCATTCAGCACTTCCTGCTTGGCCTCGCAGTCGGCCTTTACATCTTCATACTCCGCTTTGACCCGCTCGCTCTCCTCGCGGGCTTCAATGTAGGCATCCTCCAGGTCGCGGTCGGCAGTCATGATCTTCTCCATATCGTCGAGCGCAGTGAGGAATTCATTAAAATTACCGGAACTCATCATGACCGTAAGGATATTGTATCCGCCGGTCTCCTCCATGGCACGGACGCGGGTGCGGTACTTGTCCAACTGGGTCTGCTCCCGGTTGAGCGCCTGGTTCAGTTCTTCCGTCTTCTCTTCGATGATGCCGTCATACATGACGATCTCTTCCCCGACCAGACGAAGTGCTTCCTTCGCGGCATCGTTCTTTTCCTCCAGTGCCGCCTTCTGATCCAGGACGTTCGCCTGCGCTTCCTTCAGCGTGTCAACGCGTTCTTCCGCCTCCTTGACGCGGGCAGATATTTCGTCCTTCTTCGCCTGCAGGGCATCAATATCGCTCTGGGAAACGGCGAAGGCCGAGGGGATCACGCTTGCCACCAGGGAGAGCAGCATCAGAACCGCCATAATAACGGCGATGACGGAGATCATTCTTTTTCTCTGCTTCATGATTTACACCTTCAGGTAATTGCGGATGGCGTTGACGCCGCCGAACACACCGATCAGAACCCCGACGCCCACATAGGCGCCGAGCATCGGAAACATCACACGCTCAAACGGGATCAGGGTGATAAAGCTTCCGGTCAGGGTATCCAGCAGGCTGCTGTTGAGGACCGAATAGATGCCCCAGACCGCGAGGAAGCCCAGCACGCCGCCAAGGAGGCCCAGAATCAGGCCTTCGATCACGAACGGTGTGCGGATGAAGGAATTCGTCGCACCAACCATTTTCATGATCGCGATCTCTTCCCTCCGTCCGAAAGTCGTGAGCTTGATGGTGTTGGACATGATGAAGAAGGACACAAAGGTCAGGATCACCGTCAGGATCAGGGACACCACGCTCACGATGTTCCGGATCCGGACAAAGCGGTCTGCATACTCGATCTGGGCATTCACCTTGGCGATCCCCGGGATCGCTTCCAGCTCCGCCTTGGTGTCGGCCATCTGGGAGATATCCGTCAGGTGGATGACGAAGCGGTGCCGGAACACGGTGGAATCGATGCCCTCCATCAGGCGGTCGTCATACTTCGACATGAAATTCGACATCGCCGTGTCACGGGAGACAAAGTCCGCCCCCCAGACGTTCGGCACATTCATGATGTCAGTCTGCAGCGCGGCGGCGGAGGCTTCGTCGACGATGCTGTCGTCCACAAAAGCCACGACTTCGTTCTGCTGTTCCAGGTCCGCGATCAGCGCGTCGATGTTCAGCGACAGCAGGGTGATGCTGCCCATGATGATCAGGCAGGCCGTCATGATCGTCACCGAGGCAAAGGACATGAATCCGTGGGTCCGGATGCTTCGGAAGCCCTCACGAATGAGGTATGTACTCTTACTCAAGCTCATAGTTGTAATACCCGTCCCCGTCATCGCTGACCACGTGGCCGTCGTCAATCGTAATGACCCGCTTGGAAAAGGCGTTCACCAGTTCCTTTTCGTGTGTGACAACGAGGATCGTCGTGCCCATCTCGTTGATCTTCTCAAACAGCAGCATCAGTTCCAGGCTGCGCACCGGGTCGAGGTTTCCCGTCGGCTCGTCCGCCACGATCATGCGCGGGTTGTTCACCAGCGCACGCGCGATGGCGACACGCTGCTGCTCACCGCCGGAGAGCTCGTTCGGAAAACGCTTTTCCCGGCCTTCCAGGCCTACCAGCTCCAGCACGTAGGGCACGCGCTTGGCAATGCTCTTGCCCTTCGCGCCCACAACGCGCATGGCAAAGGCCACGTTGTCATAGACGGTCATGTTCTCAATCAGGCGGTAGTCCTGGAAAATCACCCCGAGCGTGCGGCGCACCTTGGGGAGCTTCCTGCGCCTGATCTTGACCATGTCAAAATCATTGACAACAATCTCACCGGCGGTGGCACGCACTTCGCCGGTGATCAGTTTCATCAGGGTCGTCTTGCCCGAGCCCGAAGGGCCGACGAGAAAGACGAATTCCCCTTCGTTGATCGTCAGATTGATCCCGTCGAGCGCAACCGTGCTGCTGCTGTCATAGATCTTCGTGACGTCTGTCATCTGTACCATAAATTGCCTCCGAGAAACTCCGTTCCGCCTGGAGAAAGGCCGGACGGAGAGGTCAGTATTTCGATGTATTCAGGGAATCGAGATACTGCTTTACCATCATCGCAACCTTGAACACGATCGCGTGGTCAAACTCACGAAGATCCAGGCCCGTGATCTTTTTGATTTTCTCAAGCCTGTATACTAATGTATTTCTGTGAACATACAGTTTCCGGGATGTTTCGGAAACGTTAAGATTGTTCTCAAAGAAACGGTTGATCGTCTCCAGAGTGTCCTCGTCCAGGGTCTCGATCGGGTTCTTCTTGAAGACCTCGTTGAGGAACATCTCACACAGGGTGGTGGGAAGCTGATAGATGATTCTTCCGAGGCCGAGGCTTTCATAGTGGATGATCGTCTTGTCGCTCTCAAAGACACGGCCGACGTCGATGGCGACCTGGGCCTCCTTGTATCGGTCGGCCAGTTCCCGAAGATGGCGGGCCTCGGTGCTGATGCCGATGACACAGCGGATGCCCAGCTGTTCATACAGCGCCTTCTCGATCCCTGCGGCGATGGCGTGGATTTCCTCCTTCGAGGTATCCGCCTGAAGAGACTTGACCACGACGATGTCGCTCTCATTGATATTCAGGACGAAGTCATGCTGCCGGTCCGGGAACAGCCGGCTCACGAGCTCGCCCGCCGCCACATCGGCGTTTTCGGTCTGACGCATCAGGAAGACCGTACGGGGTTCGTCCGTGACGAAATGGAGTTCCTTTGCCCGGACATAGACATCCCCCGGCAGAATGTTGTCGGAGATGATGTTCTTGATGAAGGCCGCACGGTTGTGCTTTTCTTCATAATTGGCCAGCGCCTCATCAAAGGCAACGGCCGAAATGGCACAGACCGTCTTCGCGACGCTGTCGGTGCCGTCCACGAAGGCCGCATAACCGAGCTGCCCGCTCTCAGAGCTGAGAAGGACATAGGTCCGTCCTGCCGTCACCAGCTCATGACTGACACTGTCGACAAGGCTGAGGCGGAAGTCTTCCACCCGCGACCCGATGGCCGCAAGCTCACTGCAGGCGATGACATAGCCCTGATCATCCACGACGCCGACCGTTCTGTCGACGGAGTCTTTCATCTGAATAATAACGTTCTGAAAAATTCTGCTCGGCATAACGCATTCTCCATTCTGCCTCTTTCCGGCTGAAAAATCCGGTCGGTCACGACCGTGCAGAGAAATCAAACCCCTATTTGGGCAAAATGTGGATAAAAAAACCGTGTAGAAAATGAGATATCATTATAATAACTCTATTATCAGTAATTTTCAATAGAAAATGCGTCGAATTTTTGTGAATTTTTTCGAGTGAATTGCCAAACAAGTCAAAAACCGCGGAATTTCATCAGCGTTTTTTGACTATTTTTCCATACCCAGCAGCTTGAACATGATGCACAATTCTTCTTCCGTGAGCTGCCGGTACCGCCCGGTTCCGGGACCGGGTTCGACCTGAAGGGGTCCCACCGAGAGACGCCGCAGCGTCACGACCGGTTTCCCGACCGCGGCCAGCATTCTGCGGACCTGGTGGTATTTTCCCTCCCGCACCGTCACGAGGCAGTCGCAGGCACCGAGGAGTTCGAGGTCCGCCGGCAGGCACTCTGTCCCGTCGGCCAGGACCAGACCGCTCCGGAAGCGCCCGGGGTCCTCCGGGTCGAGAGGCCGCTCCACCGTCGCGCGGTAGACTTTCGGCACTTCATATTTCGGTGAGATCACCCGGTGGGCAAACTCACCGTCATTCGTCAGGAGCAGCAGGCCGCTTGTATCCTTGTCCAGTCTTCCGACCGGGGCGATGTCCAGCCTGAGGATCTCCGGCGGAAACAGGTCCAGAACCGTCTCCTGTCGGCGGTCTTTGGAGGCGGTGATCAGGCCGGTCGGCTTATCCAGCAGATAATAGCGGAACCTGCGGTAGGAAAGCAGGGCTCCGCCGCAGGTCACAGCGGCCGCGGCTTCGTCGATCTTCTGTTCCGGTTTTCGGATCACACCTCCGTTCACCGCAACCGTACCGGAGCGGATTGCTTTTCCCGCCTCGCTGCGGGTCATGCCGGCGGCGTCCGCGATATATTTATCCAGGCGGATCATGGCTTTCGCGCTCCCTATACCAGACGGAGCAACCAGCCGAGCAGGCGCTCCCGCCCGTCCCCCTTCTCAGCCGAGAACGGAATCAGTTCCGTCTCCTCGTCCAGGGAGAGGCTCTCACGGATCAGCGCCATGGCCGGGTCGATCTCGCTCTTTTTCAGCTTGTCCAGCTTGTTGGCCAGCACCACAAACTCCCGCCCGGCGTTCTTGAAATACTCCGCCATCCGCACATCGTCCGCCGTCGGTCTGTGCCGCGCGTCGACAATCAGCACCCCGGCGTCAAAGGTCCCGTTTTCGGCAAAAAAGCTCTCCATCAGTCCGGCCCAGCGGTCCCGTTCGTTCTGGGACACCTTTGCGAAGCCGTAGCCGGGCAGATCGATGAAGTACATCTTCCCGTCAATCTCAAAGTAATTGACATGGACGGTCTTTCCGGGCGTGGTGCCGACCTTGGCAAACTGTCTGCGGTTTACGATGCGGTTGATGACGGAGGACTTGCCGACGTTCGAGCGTCCGGCAAAGGCCACCTTCGGAAGGGAGCTTCGGATAAACTGCTTCGGTGCCGCAGCAGAGCGGATAAACTCCGCCCGGTTGAGGTTCAGATCGGCCATCTCAGACGCTCACCGTTTCGACCGCAGCAGTCTGCCGGCCGTCCTGTGCCTTGCCGTTTCCCTTCGCATCTTCCTGCTGCGGGAACACCAGGTCCAACACTTCGTCCGCGTGTTCCACCGCAACGAAATTCAGGCGGGCACGGACCAGCGGATCAATCTCTTCAAGATCTGACTCATTCTCCTTGGGGATGATCACGGTGCTCACGCCGGCGCGGAGGGCGGCCATGGTCTTCTCGCGCAGGCCCCCGATGGGCAGGACGCGGCCACGCAGACTGATCTCGCCGGTCATGGCGATGTCGCCGCGGACCGGCTTTCCGCTCAGGGCGGAGATCACCGCGATGCACATGGTGATGCCGGCGGACGGGCCGTCTTTCGGCACCGCCGCTTCCGGGAAGTGGATGTGGATGTCCTTGTTCTTATAAAACTCCGGGTCGATCCCCAGCTTTTCCGCCCGGCTGCGGATGTAGGTGATCGCGGCTCTCGCCGATTCTTTCATCACGTCGCCCAGGTTTCCGGTGAGTTCGACCTTGCCGGTCCCGCTCACCACGGCAGTCTCGACGTCCAGCACTTCCCCGCCGACGGAAGTGTAGGCCAGCCCTCTCACCAGGCCGACCGTTGCGGTGCTTCGGCGCTCATCAGGCTTGAAGCGGACGGGGCCAAGCAGTTTTTCCAGCTTCTCCGGCCGCACCGTCAGCGACTTGAAGCGCCCTTCCGCTATGCCGCTGGCCGTCTTGCGGCAGAGCGCGGCAATTTCCCTCTCCAGCTGGCGTACGCCCGACTCGCGGGTATAGCCGCGGATCAGGGCGCGCACGGCGTCGTCGCTGATCTTCAGCTGGGTCGCCTTCAGGCCGTGGCGCTTCCTCTGCTTGGGAAGAAGGTGCTGCCTCGCAATCTGGAGCTTTTCCTCATCGGTGTAGCTGGTGAGCTCGATCACTTCCATGCGGTCGAGCAGGGCACGGGGAATGGTCTCGGTGGTGTTGGCCGTGGTGATGAAGAAGACCTCCGACAGGTCGAAGGGAATCTCCAGGAAATGATCCCGGAAGGTCTTGTTCTGCTCCGGGTCCAGGGCCTCCAGCAGCGCCGCCGAGGGATCGCCCCGGTAGTCGGAGCCGAGCTTGTCGATCTCATCCAGGACCATGAGCGGGTTGCAGCTCTTGGCCTGGATGATGCCGTTAATCAGGCGGCCGGGCATGGAGCCGATATAAGTCTTGCGATGGCCGCGGATCTCCGCTTCGTCATGAATGCCGCCCAGAGAAACGCGCACCAGCTCCCTGCCGGTGGCCCGGGCGATGCTCATGGCGATGCTTGTCTTTCCGGTCCCCGGAGGTCCGACCAGGCAGAGCATGCCGCCCCGGACTTCGGGCGCCAGGGTACGGACGGCAAGGTATTCCAGGATTCTTTCCTTGACTTTCTCCAGCCCGTAATGATCCTCGTCCAGCATCTTACGCGCCAGCGGAAGGTCCGAGATTTCCTCATTCTTCTTTCCCCAGGGCAGTTCCAGACAGATGTCCAGATAGCTCCGCAGCACCGCTGCTTCCGAGGATCCGAAGGCCTGCTTGCGCAGACGGCCGAGTTCTTTGTCCAGCTTCTCCCTCACCTCGTCGGGGCAGGCCAGGTTCTTGATCCGCTCGGCATAATCGCCGAAATCGTCGATCTGGTCGCCCTCTCCGAGTTCGGCCTGGATCGCGCGAAGTTCTTCCCGCAGGAAGTACTCACGCTGATTTTCGGCCATCTGTTCCTGTGCCTGAGAGGAGAGCTCCTGCTCTATCTGAAGCACCTGGATCTCGCTGCGGATGATGCGGTTGAGCAACAGGAAGCGCCTGGTCGGATAGTCGCACTCGAGAACCTCCTGCTTGTCTTCCGGATTGATCTGAAGGTTCTGGGTAATAAAGTAGGCGATGTAGGCGGTATCCGGATTGGCCAGGATCGGGAGAATCTGGGCCGAGGTGATGTCCCTGGTCAGTTCGAGGTACTCATGAAAGGCATCCAGACAGGTACGGACCGCCGCTTCCTTTCGCACTTCGGGAATCCGTTCCTTCCGGTCGGGCCGTTCCTGAACGGAGGCGAAGCAGATCCCGCCCTGTTCCTCGATCTTCACCGCTTCCGCGCGGTAGAGGCCTTCGACAATCAGACGGCTGTAGCCCTGATTCAGCTGGCGCAACATCTGGCGGACGCGGCAGACCGTTCCGACGGTATGGATTCCATCCGCTTTCGGGTCGTCGTCCTCCAGATTTTTCTGCATGGCCATGAAGACCAGATGATCCCCGCCCGCGGCCAGTTCCGCGGCCTGAACCGAGGAAGGCCGCTCGATGTCGATCGAGAGCGTCATCTTCGGGAAGACCAGCAGGCCGCGCATCGCCAGGGTCGGCAGCGTCAGAATGTTTCGTTGTTCGTTTTCTTTGTTCATCGTAAATCCAAGTCTTTTTCCAAGTCTTTTCTGAAGCAGGGCTCTGCACGCCGTCTCTGAGGCAGATCCTGTTTCATCCCGCGAGGTCCTTTGTCCGGAGAACGACAGGCTCTCCGCCTTCCCGGACGCTGTCCGCCGTAATCACGACCCGTACGATCCCGGTATCGGAGGGGACGGTGTACATGATGTCCGTCATGACGGATTCCATGATGCTGCGCAGGCCGCGGGCGCCGATCTTCCGTTCAATGGCACGGTCCGCAATCGCTTCCAGCGCGTCAGGCTCAAACACGAGCTCCACCCCGTCCATCTTCATCAGGGTCTCATACTGCTTGGTCATGGCGTTTTTCGGTTCCGTCAGGATCCGCACCAGATCCTCGCGTTTGAGGGTATCCAGCGTCGCCACCACGGGAAGACGGCCGATCAGCTCCGGAATGATGCCGAATTTCAGCAGATCCTGCTGCTGAACCTGTTCAAACAGAGCGCCGATGTCCTTGTCCTTCCCGCTCTCGATCTCGGCGCCGAAGCCCATGCTCTTCCTTGAGGTGCGGCGCTCGATGATCTTATCCAGGCCGTCGAAGGCGCCGCCGCAGATGAAGAGGATGTTGGTGGTGTCGACCTGGATGAACTCCTGATGCGGGTGCTTCCGTCCGCCCTGGGGCGGGACATTCGCCACCGTCCCTTCCAGGAGCTTCAGGAGGGCCTGCTGGACGCCCTCGCCGGAGACATCGCGCGTGATGGAGGTATTCTCGCTCTTTCTCGCGATCTTGTCGATTTCATCGATGTAGATGATGCCGCGCTGGGCACGTTCGACATCGAAGTCGGCCGCCTGCAGGAGCTTGACGATGACGTTTTCCACATCCTCGCCGACATAGCCCGCTTCCGTCAGCGTCGTCGCATCGGCAATGGCGAAGGGGACGTCCAGCATCTTTGCCATGGTCTGGGCAAAGAGCGTCTTTCCGCTGCCGGTCGGGCCGATCAGAAGGATGTTGCTCTTCTGGAGCTCGACGTCGTTCTTCGCGCTGTGCAGAATGCGCTTATAGTGGTTATAGACCGCAACCGAGAGGGCCTTTTTCGCGCGCTCCTGGCCGATGACATACTGGTCCAGATTCGCTTTGATCTGAACCGGCTTCGGCAGACGGTCAAACACCATCGGAAGCCCGTCATAGCCGGTCATCGGATCGGTTTCGAGTCCGTCGCCGATGATGCTCATGCACATCCGGACGCAGTCGTCACAGATATAGCTGCCGTTGCCCGCGATCAGGCGGTTTACCTGCCCCTGGGGCTTTCCGCAGAACGAGCAGCGCAGGCTGCGCCTGTCTTCATTTTTTGCCATTCATATTCTCCTTCAGTATCTTGCTTCCCGCTTCGAACCGGCCGGGGAAACAGCCCGCATATCTTCCCGCCTGCGGCGGGAGATACTCCATCTTGCGGCAAAGTATGCCGCTCGGCAGTATAGCTCAATATGGGGGAGCACCTAAGTGTTCCCCCATATTCTGATTCAGCGCTTTGTAATAACCTGATCGATGATGCCGTATTCCAGCGCTTCCTGAGCGGTCATGAAATGGTCGCGTTCACAGTCGCGTTCCACCTCTTCCACCGTCTTGCCGGTGTTCTCCGCCAGAATCGCGTTCAGCCGCTGCTTGATCTTCAGGATCTGCTCGGCCTGAATCTGGATGTCCGTGCACTGGCCCCGGCTGCCGCCGGAAGGCTGATGAATCATGATCTCGCTGTTCGGGAGTGCGATGCGCTTACCCTTTGCTCCGGAGGACAGCAGGAACGCTCCCATGGAGGCCGCCATTCCGATGCAGATCGTGGAGACATCCGGCTTTACATACTGCATCGTGTCGTAGATGGCCAGACCTGCGCTCACACTGCCGCCCGGGCTGTTGATGTAAAACTGAATATCCTTGTCCGGATCCTGGGCCTCGAGGAAGAGAAGCTGAGCCACAATCAGACTGGCCGTGGTGTCGTTCACTTCTTCCGAGAGCATGACGATCCTGTCGTTCAGCAGTCGGGAGAAAATGTCATAGGAACGCTCTCCCCGGCTGGTCTGCTCCACGACATAGGGGATGAAGCTCATTCTGCCTTCTCCTCAGCCTGCTCCACCGCTTCAGCGACGGCTTCACCGGCGACCTCGTCGGCAAACTCTTCCTTGAGTTCCTTCGCGGCTTCTTCCGGCTCCATCTCGTCCGCGGACTTTGCAACCGCGTTCTCAATGATCAGGTTCATGGCCTGCTCTTTCTTCAGCTCGTTCTTCAGGAATTCCTCACCGAAGTAGCGCTTGACATCGTCCGCCGTGGCGCCGACGTCTTTCGCGGTCTTCTCATAATAGGCCTCGATCTCTTCCTCCGTCGGCTCAACGCCCTCGGCCTTCGCCACCGCCTCAAGCAGCAGCTCGGTCTTCACCTGGGCCTCGGCGGCGGGACGGATGGAGAACTTCAGGGCATCCTCGTTCATGCCGAAGAGCTTGAGCAGCTCCTCGCGGCTCATGTCACGGTCATTCATGCCGAACTGGGCGGCATAATTGCGCAGGAATTCGTCGACCTTCTCCTCGAACATCACTTCGGGGATCTCGCCGCTCATGTTCTCGCAGGCCTTCCGGATCACTTCATCCTTGAACGCGGTCTCGGCACTGTCGTCCATGCGCTTCTGGAGATTTGCGCGCACATCGGCCTTATATTCTTCAAAGGTATCAAACTCGGAGACATCCTTGGCAAACTCGTCGTCCAGCTCCGGATACTCAGGGGCGCTGACCTCATTGCAGACGATGTGGAAAACCACCGCCTTGCCGGCCAGATTCTCCGCATAGTTCTCGGGGAAGGTGATGTCGATGTCCTTCTCTTCGCCGGCGCTCATACCGACCAGCTGCTCTTCAAAGCCGGGAACGAAGGAGTTGGAGCCCAGCTCGAGCGCGTGGCCTTCGGCCTTGCCGCCGTCGAAGGGTTCGCCGTTCAGAAAGCCTTCAAAGTCGATGTTCACGGTGTCGCCCATTTCGGCCGGGCGCTCCACCGTCAGCATGCGCGCGTTGCGCTTCTGGACGCTCTTAATCTCATTGTCAACCGCCTCGTCCGAGACCGTCTCGGAAGTGCGGAGCGCCTCGATACCCTTGTAGTCGCCGAGAACGACTTCGGGATAGGTGGTAACGTCAAAGGTAAATTCACAGGCCTTTTCATCCGTCACATTGACATCGGAGATGCGGGGCTGGCCGACCACACGCAGCTCGCCTTCCTTCACGCCGAGCGTAAAGGCTTCCGGGGCCAGATCGTCCATCGCGTCCTGATAAAAGACTTCCTTCCCGTACATGCCCTCGATCACCTGACGCGGGGCCTTGCCCTTGCGGAAGCCGGGAATGTAAACGTCCTTCTTGTTTTTCAGATAAGCGCCGTTGACGGCCTTTTCAAATTCGGCCGAATCCGCGGCTACGGTAAACACTGCGGAATTGTGCTCTTTTTTCTCGATATTCTTCAAAATCATGAAATAATTTCCTCCTCATCTGCACATGCTTTGGTATCATAACAGATTTCATTCCTAAAATCAATCATTATTTCTTCTTTTCTTGCGTATTATTGCGCTTATGCGTATTCTTTGTCGAGTAATATGTGATCTCCCCGCCGGAGACGGGGAGATCACAGGGCAATGTGTTTCCTCAAGGGAGATTATTCCGCCTTGTGTCTGAAAAACGACGGAATCAGGAAAACCAGTTCCGCCGCGGCGATCAGGGCAGTCACGGCTGCCGACCAGCTGATCCCCCGTCCCATGCGGTTGAGCAGAAACACGGCAGAGATCGACAACGCCAGGCAGAACAGCGTAAGCAGCAGGGTGACAATTCGATATCGGCTTTCTCCGAAGCTGGTGAGCGCCCCGGCAAGCGCCAGGACGGTACAGGCGATCATCAGGAGGCTCGCCTCGAAGCGGTCGCGATACCGCCGGGTCGTCTGCTCCGTATAGTCCGTCAGCCAGTGTTCCGATGCGGGCAGCAGTTCCTCGCCGTCCTGACTGCGGCGGCGAATCTCTTCCCTGGAGAGCAGCGCCGCACGCAGGGTCTTCTCCCGCTCTTCCAGGTCCTTCTGCGCCTCGGCCTCCTCGCTGCTCTGCTTCAGGGCCTTCTCCTGCGCATCCAGATCCCGCTTCTTTCTGTCCAGCTCTTCGGCTTTTTTCTTCTGTTCATCCTTCGCCGCGTCAAGCTGCGCTCTGCCCTCTGCCAGCGCCGCTTCGCCTTCTTCGATCTGCGCCCCCATTTCCTTCATGGCATCCCAGGTCTCATCCAGCTTCGCCTTCGCTCCGGAGAGCTGTTCGACGAGGGAGAAGATTCTGTTCACCTGCCGATGTGCCTCCAGCACAGTCCCATAGTATTCATTCCGTTTGTCGTCGATCAGACGGAGCGCATCCGCGACAGATTCAAGGGCTTCCTTCCCTTTCACCAGGTCATTTCGGTACGCGGCACGAATCTCTTCGATCAGTTTCTCCGTCGAGGCGTCGTCATCCAGCGTTTCCTCCGTCAGTCCGACGGCCGTACGAAGGCGCCGCAGCAGTTCTTCCGTCTCATCTTCCGCCGCGTCCGCCGTTTCCGAGACGGCCCGCAGCTGATTTGCCACGTTCTCCGTCATCCCGTCCGCGGATTCCAGAATCTGAAGCATCTGTCCCAGGGCTTCCCCCTGCTCCGGGGTGAGGACGATGCCGCTTTCATGGATCGTCTCAATGATCAGGGTTCGGAGTTCTTCCGTATTCTGTACCCCGGCGCTGTTGAGGACGGTCCGCGTGATGTCCGTCGGAAGCTCAATACTCTCTGCCTGCTCCGCGATTTTTGCCGCATCTGCCGCGACCACAGCCGCCGCCTGAATCACATCCCGGATCGCGTCGTTCAGGCGTCCGGAAGGATCCTGTTCCTCACCGGTGTCCGGTGACCGCGGAACTTCCGGGGCCGGGTTTTCCCCGGCGGGAGGCGGCTCGTCAGCGGGATCCGGCTCTTCCGGCTCCGGATCTTGCGGCTCCGGGTCATCCGGGTCTTCCGGGTCTTCCGGGTTTTCGGGGTCTTCGGGGTCTTCCGGGTCTTCCGAGTCTTTGGGGGGTTCCGGATCTTCCGGGTTTTCCGGTTCTTCCGGGTCTTCGGGGTCTTCCGGGTCTTTCGGCGCCGGATCTTCGGGGTTCGTCGCGTCTTTCCCCTGCTGATCGTCACCGGCGGAAGATTCTTCCCCGGGCAGTTCGTTTTCCATCAGCGCGCAGAGCCTTTCGATTGCCCGCTCCAGCTGATACACAGAGCCGCCGGGGTCCCCGCCGTCCGGGTCTCCGTCCGAAAGCAGCTTTTCCGCCACAGTGAACATCGCGCCCATCGCTTTCTGCGTCTGTGCGACCTTGGCAGGGTCAATCATACTGCTGAACCTGCCGATAGCATTCCTGCTTCTGTTCAGCGCTTTCTTTCCCATCTCGTACTGGGTCTTTCCGGTCTCCAGCGCCGACTCCGCCTGGTTCAGGGCGGCGTTTCCCATCTCGAGTCCGCCGTTTGCGGCGGTATAGGTGCTCAGCTCCGCGCGGTGCTTCGCCGTATCGGCGTCGTACTTCTTCTGTTTCTCTTCCAGGGCTCTGTTGAGTTCCTCATAGGAGACCCGGTCCATCAGCGCCGCGCTGACTTCCCGGTATTCGTCGATCCGACCGCGGAGGTCCTGAAGTTCGGACTCGTCCTTCCGCCGCTCTTTGTTGGCCGCCCGGATCCCGAGCCCGCCGGAGACCAGCATGGAGAGACTGATGACGGCGAGACACAGGGCAAGAAATCTTGTCCATCCGGGTGTTTTCATTCGGCATCCCCCTCTCCTTTTTCTTCCGACCGGCCGGTCCGACGGGCCGCTTCTCTCCGGAAGCACGGCAACACGGCAACATTATAATATGTATCATATTATAGCAGGTTTTTTCAGGAAAATGTAAAAAACTTATGTACGGCCCTCTTCCGGCTGAAAAAAAGCTTTGCTTCCCGGCTTTTCCCAGCTTGACAAATGATGCTTTGCTCCCTATAATAACAAAAATGTCGTTTTTGCGGCGTAATATGAAAGGAGAGAATTCATGGCGACCATTATCAATGAACCCGCTCATACTTTTAACGAGTATCTGCTCATCCCCGGCTACTCCTCCTCGAAATGCATCCCGGAGAATGTTTCGCTGAAGACTCCTCTTGTGAAGTTCCGCAAGGGAGAAGAACCCGCCATCACGATGAATATTCCGATGGTATCCGCGATCATGCAGTCTGTTTCCGGAGATCGGCTCGCAGTCGCTCTGGCAACGGAAGGCGGTATTTCATTTATCTATGGTTCCCAGACCGTTGAAGACGAGGCCGCGATGGTGCGCAGGGCCAAGAGCTACAAGGCCGGCTTTGTCCGCAGCGACTCCAACATCAGCCCGGACGCCACGCTGCGCGACATTCTGGCGCTGAAGGAAAAGACCGGCCACTCCACCGTCGCCGTGACCGAGGACGGCACCGCCGACGGGAAGCTGATTGGTATCGTCACCAGCCGTGACTATCGTGTCAGCCGCATGGATCCCGCGATGAAGGTCCGTGAATTCATGACCCCGTTTGAGAAGCTCGTCTGGGCAAAAGAGGGCACCACCCTGAAGGAAGCCAACGACATCATCTGGGAGCACAAGCTCAACTCTCTCCCTATCATCGACGACAGCGGGCGCCTCTGCTACTTTGTCTTCCGCAAGGACTATGACACGCACAAGCAGAACCCGAACGAGCTTCTGGAC
>Ga0256404_1003138_pt1 | contig 34654 bp, 25 predicted proteins | sample RumenRJG_01DNA_FD_185990 | JGI IMG/M metagenome (GOLD analysis project Ga0256404, IMG submission 185990) | Bovine rumen microbial communities from Lethbridge, Alberta, Canada - RJG_01 | ecosystem: Host-associated > Mammals > Digestive system > Stomach > Rumen | place: Canada: Alberta | collected... | reverse complement strand
CCCAGCAACTGCCCATCACGAAATATGATATCGATCAAGTGCCTGCTCAATGGAACGGCATGGAGGCGCGACTTACCATCGATGCCGATTACCCCGAGGGTAACTCCCCCGCTGCCAAAACACTGCAGCGCTGGCTCTGCGAACTGTTTACCGCCAAGGATTTTCAAGGACAAATCCTCACGGGCAGGCAACTGATGGAACGCGTGGAGGCTGACTTCATGGAGGCCAACTCAGTAGAGATGATGAAAAAACTGGCCGAGGACGGTGAGGAAGAGGGTAATTGGTTCTTTAACTACCGTGTGAAGAAGGAATATGAAAGCAGTCGAATCGCTTCATTCACCTATAGCTGGGATGCCTTCCAGGTGGGGAATGCCACATCGAATGCCAATATCATTGACGTGACGGTAGCAAAGACCGACGGGCGCATCTTAGGATGGGAGATGTTCACATCGGTGAGGCAACTGAAAAAAATGATAGACAAGCAACTGGTGGAAAAATATGGTGAGGAGGGGGCTGACCTCTATTTGAAGGGGACACCGCCGATGCCGAGGGCTCCCCTGTTCATGAAGGATGGGGTGAGATTTGATTTCGGCGATTATACCATCTATGTACCGCATGTGTATGAAGAGACGGGAGAGTATCCCTGTGCCTTCATGAAATATGCTGATATCCAGCATCTGCTTACTGATGAGGCTAAGGCCTTGCTGGGACTGTCTCAGCAGACTCCTTCATTGAACGAGCCGGAACCGGCTTCTGATCCTCAGGTGAATACTGAACTGTTCCGCCTGTATCTGAAGAGTTGGGACGACCTGCATAACCTTCGTCAGCATGATGACTTCGAGTACGAATATGCACCGAACGTACATTATTATGGGATGAAGGTGACGAAGCAGAAGGTGCAGCAGTCGAAGAACGACTTCCTGAAGAAGACACCCGACTATGAGCAGGTGAGCTACCGACTGAATGTCACAAAGACGGATGCCAGTCATGTGCGCTGCGACTTCCAGAAACGGACGGTCAGTCAGGGTAAGACACGCGTCTATCCTTCCTATCTGATCTATGTCACAGACGACAACGGCACCTCTTGGCAAATAGAGCGCGAGAGTGACCTGGTGACGGACAGGAACCTGGAGAAAAAGAAAACAAAATCTAATTAACAATAGAAAGAAGATGAGCAGAGTATTGATGATCGGCGCCGGAGGCGTAGCAACAGTTGCGGCATTCAAGATCGTGCAGAATGCTGATGTGTTTACAGAGTTCATGATTGCCAGTAGGCGTAAGGCAAAATGCGACCAACTGGTGGAGGCGATCCATGCGAAAGGTTATCAGATGGATATCAAGACAGCACAGGTAGATGCTGATGATGTGGAGCAGCTGAAAGCCTTGTTCAGCGACTATAAGCCTGAACTGGTGATTAACCTGGCCCTGCCGTATCAGGATCTGACCATCATGGAGGCTTGTCTGGCCTGCGGATGCAACTACCTCGACACGGCCAACTACGAACCCAAGGATGAGGCGCACTTTGAGTACTCATGGCAGTGGGCTTATAGGGATCGTTTCGAGAAGGCCGGTCTGACCGCCATCCTGGGCTGTGGCTTCGATCCGGGTGTGACGAGCATCTTTACGGCCTACGCTGCCAAGCATCATTTTGATGAGATACAGTATCTGGACATTGTTGACTGCAATGCCGGTGATCATCATAAGGCTTTCGCCACGAACTTCAACCCGGAGATCAATATCCGCGAGATTACGCAGAAAGGTCTCTACTGGGAGAACGGACAGTGGGTGGAAACAGAACCGCTGGAGATTCATAAGGATCTGACCTATCCTGGTATCGGACCGCGTGACAGCTATCTGTTGCACCATGAGGAGATCGAGTCATTGGTCATCAACTTCCCTACCATCAAGCGGGCCCGCTTCTGGATGACTTTCGGACAGCAGTACCTGAAGCACTTGGAGGTGATACAGAACATCGGAATGAGTCGTATCGACGAGGTGGTTTACGAGGCTCCGCTGGCTGACGGTACAGGAACAGCCCGGGTAAAGATCGTGCCTCTACAGTTCTTGAAGGCCGTATTGCCCAATCCGCAGGATCTGGGTGAGAACTATGAAGGCGAAACGAGTATCGGCTGTCGCATCCGGGGAATCGGGAAAGATGGAAAAGAGCACACCTATTATATATATAATAACTGCTCGCATCGTGCCGCTTATGAGGAGACGGGCATGCAGGGCGTTTCTTACACCACCGGCGTTCCTGCCATGATTGGTGCCATGATGTTCTGTAAAGGCATCTGGAAGAAGCCGGGTGTGTATAACGTGGAGGAATTCGATCCCGATCCATTCCTGGAGCAGCTCAACAAACAAGGACTGCCGTGGCATGAACAATTCGATGTTGACATCGAATTGTAGAGGCAGGAAGCAAGAAACAAGAGGCAAGAGATTACATTTGAGATCAGGAATAATGGATGATTTTTATTATAGGAAGCTGAAGGTCTATCATTTGTCGCAGCAATTAGTAAAGGATGTGTATTTATTGATGGATTGTTTCCCAGCCAAAGAGAGAACGGCTTTGACAAATCAGTTACAAAGAGCTGTTATCTCTGTTCCTTCGAATATCGCTGAAGGTATGGGACGCTTTTCTGTAAAAGAGAGAATCCATTTCTTGGAGATCTCATACGGGTCTTTATCAGAGGTAATGTGCCAATTGGAAATTGCTGAAAGTTTGAATTATATATCTTCAGAGATATTAAAAGAGCAGGAGCAGAACATAAAAGGAATAGCTCGAATGCTCATAGGTTTACGAAATGCTTTGAATGAAAAAGCGATAAAGTGTGATTAATTATAGTATATTAATATGGTGGTAGTAAGCAGAAGTAATCTCTTGCTTCTTGCATCTTGCTTCTTGCTTCCTTTATCACCTCTAAAAAAGAACATCAATGGCAAAAAAAGAAATGGAAAATGCGGCCGCTGGTGCGCAGAGCGAGAAGCTGAAGGCGCTGCAGGCAGCGATGTCGAAGATAGAGAAGGACTTCGGTAAAGGCAGTATCATGAAATTAGGTGATGAACATGTGGAGAACGTGGAGGTCATCCCCTCTGGCAGTATCGGACTGAATGCTGCGTTGGGCGTGGGAGGTTATCCCAAGGGAAGAATCATCGAGATCTACGGTCCTGAGTCGTCTGGTAAGACAACCCTGGCTATTCATGCTATTGCTGAGGCTCAGAAGGCGGGAGGTATTGCAGCATTCATTGATGCTGAGCATGCCTTCGACCGGTTCTATGCAGAGAAATTGGGTGTGGATATCGATAACCTGTGGATTTCGCAGCCCGACAACGGAGAGCAGGCCCTGCAGATTGCCGACCAGCTGATCAGTTCCTCAGCAATTGATATCCTGGTGATTGACTCCGTGGCAGCCCTTACACCGAAGAAGGAGATTGAGGGTGAGATGGGTGATAACGTGGTGGGCTTGCAGGCCCGACTGATGAGTCAGGCATTGCGTAAACTCACTTCTACCATCTCTAAGACCAATACCACCTGTATCTTCATCAACCAGTTGCGTGAGAAGATCGGTGTGATGTTCGGGAATCCTGAGACTACTACGGGTGGTAATGCCCTGAAGTTCTATGCATCTGTTCGTTTGGATATCCGTCGGGTAACGAGCATTAAGGATGGCGATGAGGTGATTGGTAACCAAGTTCGCGTCAAGGTGGTGAAGAACAAGGTGGCACCGCCCTTCCGCAAATGCGAATTCGAAATCACCTTCGGCGAGGGTATCTCCAAGGTGGGTGAGATTGTCGACCTTGGTGTGGAATATGGTATCATCCAGAAGAGCGGCAGCTGGTTCTCTTATGGTGACAGCAGACTGGCTCAAGGACGTGATGCCGTGAAGAAACTCCTGCAAGATAATCCTGAGCTCTGCGAGGAGCTGGAGGCAAAGATCATGCAGGCGATATCGGATCAATAAAGAAGCAAGAAATAAGAAGCAAGAAGCAAGAGAATACTACAGAGATTTAAGCTCTATATCATAGTACATTTCTCTTGCTTCCTGCTTCCTGCTTCTTGCTTCTCTAAGCTATTCTCTTGCTTCTTGCTTCCTGCCTCTTGCTTCTAAATACTTACAATCCTGCCAACTCAATAACTTTATCAACAGCGGCAGTGATGCCATCGGCATTCTTTCCACCAGCGGAAGCGAAGTGAGGCTGACCGCCACCGCCGCCTTGCATCAGCTTGGCCGCCTCGCGCACCAACATTCCGGCATTCATACCATTGACTTTCACCAAGTCTTCGCTGATGGTGACATTCAGCATCGGACGGTTGTCGAAGACGGAACCGATCACACAGAGCAGATGCTCTGGCTCGGCAGCACGAACCTTAAAGGCCAGATCCTTGGCAACATCGGGCTTGATGGGCAGAACAGCACTGACCACCTTGATACCGTTGACGATACGTACCTGCGACAGCAGCTTCTCCTTCAAACGTTCCACGGCTTCAGCTTGGAACTGTTCCATCTGCTTCTTCATCGCATCGTGTTCATTGATATACTTTTCGATGGTTCCCTGCAGATCCTTGGCATTGTTGAACAGTGCCTTGATACACTTCAGGGCATCCTCGAAGTTGTACAGCAGTTCTTCACATTCCTTACCTGTCTTGGCTTCTATACGACGGATGCCTGCTGCCACACTGGCTTCGCTGACAATCTTGAACATACCGATATGACCAGTGCTGTGGGCATGGATACCACCGCAGAACTCCACACTCGGACCGAATTTCACTACTCGTACCTTATCGCCATATTTCTCGCCGAACAGGGCGATAGCGCCTAACTTCCTGGCTTCCTCGATAGGTGTCTCACGGAATTCCTCCAGACAGATGTCCTGACGGATCATGTCGTTCACCAATCGTTCTACCTCACGGATCTCCTCGTCGGTAACCTTCTGGAAATGGGAGAAGTCGAAACGCAGCGTATCAGGAGAGACAAACGATCCCTTCTGCTCTACATGATCGCCCAGAACCTGCTTCAAGGCATAGTCGAGCAGGTGGGTTGCTGTATGGTTAGCGGCACAAGCCTCGCGTTTGTCTGTATCAACACATGCCATGAAGTCGGCCTCGGGATGCTCGGGCAGCTTCTTGACAATATGAATGCTCTGGTTGTTCTCGCGCTTGGTGTCGATAATCTCTACGGTCTCATACTCACTAACGAGCACACCCTGATCGCCTACCTGACCACCCATCTCGCCATAGAACGGGGTGTTGTCGAGTACCAATTCATAGTAGGTGTTCTTCTTCTGCGTTACCTGACGGTAGCGCAGGATATGACATTCATATTCGTTATAGTCGTAACCCACGAACTGCTGCTCACCTTGCTTAAGCTCTATCCAGTCGCCATTCTCCACCTGTGCGGCATTACGGGCACGTTCTTTCTGCTTCTGCATCTCCACATTGAACTGCTCCTCATCAACGGTAAGACCGTTCTCACGACAAATCAGTTCGGTGAGGTCGAGCGGGAAACCATAGGTGTCGAACAGGCGGAAGGCATCAGAACCGCTGAGGACAGTCTGTTGATGTGCTTTCAGCTCATCCATGGCCCCATTCAACAGGTTGATACCACGGTCGAGGGTACGTAAGAAGGAGTCTTCCTCTTCCTTGATAACACGGGTGATCAGCTGTTGCTGAGCCTTCAACTCCGGATAAGCCTCGCCCATCTCATGTACCAATGTAGGAACGAGCTTGAACAGGAACGCATCCTTCTGGTCGAGGAAGGTATAGGCATAACGTACGGCACGGCGCAGAATACGACGGATAACGTAACCAGCCTTGGCATTACCGGGCAGCTGACCGTCGGCAATGGAGAAGCTCACGGCACGGATATGGTCGGCAATCACACGCATGGCCACATCTGTATCAGTCTGCGCTCCGGTATACTGCAGACCAGAGAGGCGTTCAATCTCTTTGATCATCGGCTGGAACACATCGGTGTCGTAGTTAGAGTGCTTGCCCTGGATGGCGCGCACCAGTCGTTCGAAGCCCATACCGGTATCGATCACGTTCATGGAGAGCTTCTCCAATGAACCGTCGGCCTTGCGGTTGAACTGCATGAACACCAGGTTCCAGATCTCGATCACCTGTGGATCGTCCTGGTTTACCAGCTCACGACCAGGTACCTTGGCCTTCTCTTCGGGTGTACGACTGTCGAGATGGATTTCTGAACAAGGACCGCAAGGACCTGTGTCACCCATCTCCCAGAAGTTATCGTGCTTGTTACCGTTGATGATATGGTCGGCTGGCACATGCTTCAGCCAGTAACCTGCAGCCTCGTCATCACGCTCCAGGTTCTCTGCCTTGTCACCTTCAAATACGGTTACGTACAGATCTTCCGGATTGAGTTTCAGCACATCAACCAAGTATTCCCATGCCATATCGATGGCACCCTCCTTGAAATAGTCACCGAAGCTCCAGTTGCCAAGCATCTCGAACATGGTGTGGTGGTAGGTGTCGTGACCCACCTCTTCCAGGTCGTTGTGCTTACCGCTTACGCGGAGACATTTCTGGGAGTCGGCTCTACGACGTGGTTCCGGGTCGCGGGTACCTAAGATAATATCTTTCCACTGGTTCATACCGGCATTGGTGAACATCAGGGTAGGGTCGTCTTTGATCACCATCGGTGCAGAGGGCACGATGGCATGTGCTTTCGACTCGAAGAACTTCTTGAACGAGTCGCGAATCTCATTGGCTGTCATCATATTTGTACTTATTTCAAATTTGTGTGCAAAGGTACAAATAAGCGAGCAAAAAGCAAAAGGAAAGAGTGCTTTTCTTTAGCTTTTTCGAGTGAAAGTACCTTCGGCAAAGCCAAAGGAACAAATTAAATGCGGAAAATTCTTGCTTTTTAGTTGAAAATGTTGTATCTTTGCGGCAATCAAATCATTACGGACGTTATGGCACTGAATACAGACAAGAACCTGAAATTGTATTACTCCATCAAGGAGGTGGCGGAAATCGTGGGTGTTTCTGAGAGTAACCTTCGTTTCTGGGAGAAGGAGATTCCTTTGATCCGACCCAAGACAACCGGTAACAACATCCGTCAATATACCGACAAGGATGTTGAGAACATCAAGGCGGTGTATAATCTTGTGAAGGTGCGTGGCTTCAAGTTGGCAGCTGCCCGCAAGATGCTACGTGAGAACAAGCAAGGTGTTGATAACAACACCCGTGTCATGGAGAGTCTGATGAAGGTGCGTGATGATTTGAAGGCTCTGAAGAAGCAACTGGATTATCTAACATAATCGATTACTTCTTACCTCTAATTATATTTTATATTAGATGATCTGCTGAATCTCATGTAGTCCGTTCACGGATTTCAGTTCGTCGATGATGACCTTTACATCATCGCGGTCGTGAACGCGGAGTTCTATTTCCCCTTCGAAGATATCGTCTTCGCAACTGATCGTGATCTTATGGATGTTCACGTTCAGCTGACGGGAGATAATCTGTGTTACTTCATTCAACAGTCCGATGCGGTCGATACCGCGCATCTGGACGGTAGCCGTGAAGTATAGCTGTTTGTGCATGTCCCATTTCACGTCGAGGATACGGTTACCATAACTGGATTTCAGCTTGTTGGCAACAGGACAGTTGCGCTTATGGATCTCTATGCGGTTCTTGCCGTCGATGAATCCCAGCGCGTCATCACCGGGAATGGGATGACAGCAGGTGGGGAAGATAAACTGCGTGATGTTGTTCTCTGTGATATAGACAGGCTTCTTGCGGTTGAAGTCCTTGGGCACGACGAAATAGTCCTGACTCTGAATAAGCTCAGCGGCAGCCTTGGCCTTTTCTTTTCCGATGAAGGGAATATAGCGGCGCCAGCCTTTTCCTTCATTGGCATTCTTCTTACCGTGCAGCTCGTCGATATCCTTCTCGCTCAGGATGATGTTCTTCTTACCGATGGCCATGAGCAGGTTCTCAGGTTTCCTGATGTCATGGAACTCACATAACTTGTCGAGCACCGAGGTGGTCACTTCCATGTCGTGACGCTTGAGGAACTCCTCCAGCATCTGCTCACCCTTCTTCTGGATCTCCCGGTTGTCTCGACGCAAGATAGCCTGTATCTTTCCTTTCGCCTTCGCTGTACTCACGAAGTTCACCCACGAAGGCTGAACATGCTGCGAGTTACTGGTCAGGATCTCCACCTGGTCGCCGCTCTGCAGCTTATGACTCAGTGGTACAAGCTTGTGGTTCACCTTTGCGCCGATACAATGACTGCCCAGGAAGGTATGTATCTGGAAGGCGAAGTCGAGTGCCGTACACCCGGCAGGCATGGTCTTGATCTCACCCTTGGGCGTGAACACGAAGATCTCCGAAGCAAACAGGTTCAGCTTGATGGCATCGAGGAAGTCCATGGCATCAGGCTGCGGATCGTCGAGAATCTCCTTGATGGTGCGTAGCCAGTCGTTCAGCTCGCCCTCGTCTTCGGTGTATTCCTCCTCCACACCGTCTTTGTATTTCCAGTGGGCAGCGAAGCCCTGCTCGGCAATCTCGTCCATGCGGTCAGAGCGTATCTGCACTTCAATCCAGCTACCTTGTCTGGACATCAGTGTGACATGCAGGGCCTGGTAGCCGTTGGCCTTCGGATGACTCAGCCAATCGCGCAAACGGTCGGGATGACTCTTGTATATCTTACTGATGGCCACATAGATATTGAAGCACTCATTGATCTCCTCCTCCCGTTTGTTAGGAGTGAAGATGATGCGTACAGCAAGGATATCATAGATCTCGTCGAAGGTGATGTGTTTGTTCTGCATCTTATTCCAAATGGAATAAGGACTCTTCACGCGGGCTTTGATCTCATATTTCACGCCCATATCATCGAGCGCCTGTCGGATAGGCTCCGTGAACTTGTCGAACAACTCGTCACGCGACTCCTGTGTTCTGGTCAGCTTCTGCGTAATGGCATTGTATTCTTCAGGATGCTCGAACTTGAAACTCAGGTTCTCCAGCTCGGTCTTCACCTTGTTCAATCCCAGTCGGTTGGCCAACGGGGCATAGATGTAGAGCGTCTCGCCGGCAATCTTATACTGTTTGTTGGCAGGCTGACTGTCAAGGGTGCGCATGTTATGAAGACGGTCGCATATCTTAATAAGGATCACGCGGATGTCGTCACTCATCGTGAGCAGCAACTTCTTGAAGTTCTCTGCCTGGGCAGAAGCCTGTTCACCGAAGATACCACCGCTGATCTTGGTCAGACCGTCAACAATCTGTGCGATCTTCTTACCGAAGATATTCTCAATGTCCTCAACGGTATAGTCGGTATCCTCCACCACATCATGAAGCAAGGCAGAGCAGATACTGGTGGAACCGAGTCCTATTTCAGAACAAGCAATCTGTGCCACGGCAATAGGATGCATGATATAAGGCTCACCAGAAAGACGGCGGACGCCTTTATGCGCCTGTCGGGCGAAGTTGAAGGCTTTCGTGATGATATCAACCTTCTTTCGATGTCGTGAAGTACGGTAACTGTCCAGCAGGTGCTGGAACGCTTCATCCACCATTTGTTCTTCCGACAATTCCTTCGCGGTTTCTTTGTTGATGTGCTCTTCCATGTCCCTATGTATGTATTAAGGTGTATGATATTATTTCACCTTGAGCTTCTTCCCAGCACGGATATTATTTCCCTTAATGCCGTTCAATCGCTTCAGTTTTTCAACAGTAGTATTGTTCTTGCGAGCGATTTCCGAGAGGGTTTGTCCGGATTTCACCGTTACACTTTGACTTCTTCCCCTTGAGGCAGTCTTTCCGCCCCTGCGGTTACGACTCTGAGAAACAGCTCTTGTCCTACCGTGGGTAGCTTGATGGGTTCCCGGGGCCACCGTCTGACTTCTTGCCACCACGTCTTCCTTCACATCGTCGGCAGTCACTTCCACCACTGTGCGCTTGCTCAGCAGGGTGGCTGCCTCATAGTTATAGATGGAATCCTCACGATCAAGGAACGCGTTGACATAAGTCTGCGGCAGACGAATCACAGAAGGCTGGGTACTACCATTGACAATGTCGCGGCGGTACTGTGGGTTCAGGGAGCGAAGCTCTTCAATCCTAATACCTGTTACAGCGGCAATCTGCTTGAAGTGCACATCCCTGTTGACGACAATCGTGTCGGATTTAGCGGGAATCTGTGTACGCATCGGACAGATGTTATGCTCACAGTAATAGGTCATGATATAGTTGGCGGCAATGAATGCCGGTACATATCCTTGTGTCTCACGGGGCAAATACTTGTAGATAGCCCAGTAGTCCTTCACACCTCCGGCACGGTGAATGGCCTTGTTGATGTTCTGCGGACCGTAGTTATAGGCCGCAATCACCAAGTTCCAGTCATCGTAGATTTTATAGAGGTCGCGTAGATAGCGTGCTGCAGCATAGGTTGATTTGATGGGATCGCGGCGCTCGTCCACCAAAGAGTTCACCTCCAAGCCATACTGCTTACCGGTAGCAAGCATGAACTGCCACAAACCGGCAGCACCAACGCGGGAGGTGGCAGTAGGACTAAGTGCTGACTCAATGACGGGCAGGTATTTCAGCTCCAAGGGCAGGTTATACATCTCCAGTGCCTCTTCGAAGATCGGCATGTAGAAATTCGCCGCACCGAGCATGTAGCTCACAGATGCCCGCAGTCGTGCCGCATAGCGGTCGATGAACTTCCTCACCACATCATTATATGGCATCTCCATCACCGAGGGAATGCGTTGCAGTCGCTCGATGTATGTCTCCACGGGAAATTCCGGGTTGACGTCACTATAGTGGCAGTCGTTGTCTTGCAGATACGTCTTGGAATTGTATTGGTTCAGCAGACTGTCAATCTCGAGTAGCATGCCTTCCGGCACTTCAATGACATCCGCTTCACCTTCTTTTGTCGTCACGGTGATCTCATCTCCTTCAATCTGGGCCATCATGGTACATGGTCCTCCTAAGAACATCGCGGCTATAGCTATAAATATTTTTTTCTTCATTCTTGAATGATATGGGTTTTAATAGGTTGAATAATGGTTAGAATGTGAGAGAGCAATGAACACCCAGCGAAGTGGTCCCAACGGGATTGAACGTATAGCCCCCGTTTTGCATCAGTGTCGGCGACACTTTCATGCTCAGATCCTCAGAGATGTCGAACTCCGACAGCGAAGCATCCACATAGGCATCAATCACTGACAGTGCATAGACACCAATCAGGATGAAGGCACTCATGTCGCGGTATCGGCGGTAGTAGTCCTTACGCTTCTTGAACTTCGTAGAGAACCGCTGTACATCGGCCGGCTTCGACTCATCGATGGTCATTCCCAGGTGCATGAACTGGTTGTAGCTCTGCGTCTCCAGGTTCCCGTCGTTCAGGTCGATATACCCCTGCGAATAATCGCGATACATCATATTGTTCCAGCGCATGGCATAGTAGCATCCGAGAAATCCTCCGTAGAAGATAGGCAGCTTCCAGTACTTCCTGTTATAGATCTGTCCGGCACCCGGAACGACAATAGCCAGCCACATGGCCCGTTTGGGTGACGGGCGCCATGTACTCCAGTCGCGTTTCACTTTCTGCTTGCTGCCCTTCATGATCATCTCGCTGACCATGGCGGAGTCTTGTTTCAGGATCTCCGCAGTAGAGTCAACCTCCACACTGTCTGTCAGCAATCCTGTTGCGGCACCACAAGGAACGCACATGACGATCAATGAGATGACGACCAGCCATTTCTTGTATATCGTATTGATGATACTCACTCTTTCAACTTGTCAAACATGTTGATGATACGTTCCAACTCCTCTTCACTACTGAAGGGAATGCTGATCTTTCCCCTTCCTTTAGCCGAGCAACTCATCTCCACCTTCGTGTTGAAGAAGTCGGATAACCGTTTCTGCAGAACGTTGAACTCTGCCGGCAGACTCTTCTTCCCTGCATTGCCTTTCTTTGAAGAGGAAGCCTCGTCATGATCCTTGGCAGTCTTCACCAGTTCCTCCACCTGACGAACGGAATAGCCGTTCTTCTGGATTTCCTTGAACAACCTGATCTGTTGAGCAGGACTCTCCAGAGAGAGCAGGGCACGGGCATGTCCCATGCTGATGGTCTTGTTCTGCAAAGCCATCTGTACCTGTGCGGGAAGTTTCAGCAAACGCAGGTAGTTGGTCACAGCCGTGCGACTCTTTCCCACACGCTTCGACATCTTCTCCTGTGTCATACCGCTGGTTTCCAGCAGATGCTCATAAGCCAGGGCGATCTCAATGTCATTCAGGTCCTCACGCTGGATGTTCTCCACCAGCGCCATCTCCATCACCTCCTCGTCCTTAATGGTACGGATATAGGCGGGTAGGGAGGTCAGACCGGCGATCTGCGAGGCACGCCATCTGCGTTCACCTGCAATGATCTGGTATTTATGCTCTCCCATCTGTCGCAAGGTGATGGGAACCACAATGCCGATTTCGCTGATACTCTGTGCCAGCTCATGCAGCGCAGTCTCTTCAAACTCACGTCGTGGCTGGTTGGGGTTAGCCTCGATCTGATCGATGGGTATCTCGTTGATGGTGGAGGAGCCTTGTGTCTTCACATCTTCTGTTGAGATGAGGGCATCAAGACCGCGCCCCAGTGCACTGTATTTCTTTCTTACTGCCATGGTCACTAATTACTTGTCACTTATCACTTATCACTTGTCACTTTCTTCTTCCCCTTCGGCTTGTTCTTGTTGATAATCTCCTTGGCCAACGACAGGTGGTTCTTTGCTCCTGTAGAGTCTGCGTCGTAGAGGATAACGGGCAAGCCATGACTCGGACTCTCGGACAGTTTCACGTTTCGCTGGATAACCGTTTTGAAGACCAGTTCCTGGAAGTGGCGTTTCACCTCGTCGTAAATCTGGTTGGCCAGACGGAGACGACTGTCATACATGGTCAGCAGGAATCCTTCAATCTCCAGCTTGGGGTTCAGCTTACTCTTGATGATCTTGATGGTGTTCAGCAGCTTACTGATACCTTCCAGGGCGAAGTACTCACACTGTACGGGGATGATGACCGAATCGGCCGCTGTCAGTGCATTCACGGTAATCAAGCCCAACGACGGTGAGCAGTCGATGAGGATGAAGTCGTATTCGTCCTTGATCGGTTCCAACAGGTTCTTGATGACCTGTTCACGATGTTCCACATTCAGCATCTCTATCTCAGCACCAACCAGGTCGATATGACTGGGGATGATGTCGAGTCCTTCGATGTCGGTGGTGTACATGGCATCTCGCACATCGGCATGATCAATGATGCATTCGTAAAGAGAGCAGTCGATATCTTTGATATTTACGCCAAGACCACTGGAAGCGTTGGCCTGCGGGTCGGCATCAATAACCAGCACATTCTTCTCCAACGTGGCCAACGATGCGGCCAGGTTGATGGTCGTGGTGGTCTTTCCTACGCCTCCTTTCTGGTTGGCTAAAGCTATAATCTTTCCCATTTCTTCGTGATGTTTATGTCTTATGCACCTCAAAAGAGGTGTTCTGACAAACAAAATTCTGTGCAAAGTTACATATTTTATGCGAGAAACGGGTATTTTCCAACCTTTTTTAGTAATTTTGCGAATAATTTCGCGAGACTTACTCGTCTTGGCATGAAAAGAAATATGTTTATTTATGAATTATAAAAGACCGTTAATACTTATTTCGAATGATGACGGCTATCACTCGAAGGGAATCAACGAGCTGATGGATATGTTGAAAGACATAGCCGATTTGCTGGTATGTGCCCCGGAATCAGCGCGCTCAGGTTATTCCTGTGCTTTCTCTGCTACCACTCCTTTGCGACTGAAATTGCGCAGGAAAAAGGAAGGCGTAGAGGTGTGGTCGTGCAACGGGACTCCGGTTGACTGCGTCAAACTGGCATTGAACCAGTTCTGTCAGGAACGCAAACCCGATATGGTCATCGGTGGCATCAACCATGGTGACAATGCTTCTGTGAATACTCATTATAGTGGAACGATGGGAGTAACCCTGGAAGGCTGCATGAAATACATTCCCAGTGTGGCATTCTCTCTTTGCGACTATCGTGATGAGGCCGATTTCGAGCCCTTACGACCGCTCATCAGAACCATTACGCAAAAGGTGTTGAAGGAAGGTCTTCCCCTTGGCGTATGTCTGAACGTGAACTTCCCGCTGGTTCCTGAATTCAAGGGAGTGAAGGTGTGCCGCATGGCTCATGGCACTTGGGGCAATGAGTGTGTGATGTGCCACCATCCTCGTGGGTACGATTATTTCTGGATGGTGGGTTCCTACACCAATGATGAGCCTGAAGCAGAGGACACAGACAACTGGGCACTGAATCATGGCTATGTGGCGATTACGCCCACCCAGATAGATGTGACTGCCTATAGTGCCATAGAAATGCTGAACAGTTGGAATCTCTAACTGTCAACTATCAACAGTCAACTGTCAACTATCAACTGTCAACTAAATGAAATACTACCTGATAGTGGGTGAGGCAAGCGGCGACCTCCATGCTTCGCATCTGATGCGGTCGTTGCAGAAAGAGGATCCTGAAGCAACGTTCCGTTTCTTCGGCGGTGACTTGATGACCGCCGTGGGAGGCACTCGTGTGAAACATTATAAGGAACTGGCCTATATGGGCTTCGTTCCAGTATTGCTCCATCTGCGCACCATTTTCAGGAATATGGCATTGTGCAAGAAGGATATCATGCAGTGGCAGCCCGATGCTGTGATCCTTGTCGACTATCCCGGCTTTAACCTTAAGATTGCGAAGTATCTCCATAAGAACAGGAAGAACCGACCGGCCATCTATTATTATATCTCTCCCAAGATCTGGGCCTGGAAGGAATACCGCATCAAGAACATCAAACGCGATGTGGATGAGCTGTTCTCCATCCTGCCGTTCGAGGTACCGTTCTTTGAACAGAAACATCATTACCCCATTCATTACGTAGGGAATCCCACGGCGGATGAGGTGAGATCATTCCTCGAGGAAGGAGGATGGAGGAAGGAGGAAGGAGATTTCCAACATGTACAAGAAAAGCCGATTATTGCCTTATTAGCGGGAAGTAGAAAGCAGGAGATCAAGGATAACCTGCCGGCGATGCTGGAGGCGGTGAAGCAGTTCCCTGACTATCAGTGTGTGGTGGCAGGCGCCCCAGGTATTGAGGATGCTTATTATGAGGAATTCATCAAGGGCGCTTCTGTCGAGATTGTTCATGACAAGACTTACGATTTGCTTTCGCGGTCAACAGCTGCCCTCGTAACCAGTGGCACGGCAACCTTGGAAACGGCCTTGTTCAATGTGCCGCAGGTGGTGTGCTATAAGACACCCGTTCCCCATCTCATCAGATTCGCGTTTAACCATATCATCAAATGCAAGTATATCTCGTTGGTGAATCTGATAGCCGACAAAGAGGTGGTGCAGGAACTCTTGGCCGACCGCTTCTCGGTGAAGAATATCCGGGAAGAGCTGAGTAAGATCCTGCCAGGACAGACCGGACGGGAACAGATGCTACAGGGATATGAAGAGATACGGACAGCATTGGGGGGTACTTGTGCGCCCGACAATGCTGCGAAACTGATGGTTCCACTGCTGGAGAAATCGTAAATAACGATGGTTCTTTATCTGGATTAGTTTTGGTTTTGTCAGGAAAAAGTGCCAAAATTTGGTACTTCGTTCCGGTACAATCTAGGGAATTTGGCAACTACTCATCAGGTTGTTTCTGACCGTTATCTCACTCAGATTTGGCAAAAGCATAGGTTTTGGGTGCTGAAAAGATAGTTATTGGCGTGCAAAACCATAGGTATTGGACGGTAAAACGACTGCTTTTGCAACGCAAAAAGGCTTATAACGCAGTCAAACCAGCCTTTTGACGACACCAAACTAGGCTTTTAACGCCATCAAACAATACTGTTTTTGATGACGAAACACTAAGGTGAAGCATAACGGCTTTAGTGCCAACAAGTTGCAAAAATACGACATAGAGAGCGTATTTGCGACCGATGAGCCGCTTGATGGATTTCAAACGATTCTGGAGAGGTGCTTTGTAATAATTATTCGCAATTAAGCTGCGCCTTATTGACAGATAATGGTGAGCGTGTAGATATAGACCACCGCGGCGGGGAAGGCCATGAGGGAGGAGTCGAAACGGTCGAGCATACCACCATGACCGGGCAGGATATTACCGCTGTCCTTGATGTTGATGGTGCGCTTGAACAGACTCTCCACCAGATCACCCCAAGTGCCGAAGATGACAACCACCAGTCCTAAACCGATCCATTGGATGAGTGTGAGAACGGGAGGGTTCAGTGACGACTGTGCAGGATCGGCTCCCTGCTGGTCGAACCAGTTAATGATGCAGGCGGCAATGACTACAAAGACGGCACCGCCGATGCTTCCTTCCCAGCTCTTACCCGGACTGATGCGGGGGAAGAGCTTGTGCTTTCCCAACAGCGATCCCACGCAATAGGCTCCGGTGTCGTTCACCCAAAGGAAGATAAAGACGCTCAGCGGAAGGATGGTATTGAAACGAATCGCTCCGTCGGCGCTTCCGTTGAATGCCAATACGTTGATCATCGAGAAGGGTAGGGCGATGTACATCTGCGACAGCATGGTATAAGCCCAGTCGTTTACGGGGTTTGTCTGCTTGAGATACAGCTCGCTGATGAACAAATAAATGATGGTGAGCAGGTAGGGAATGAAGATACCGCTTCCTGTTACCAGACCGCTACAGTAGCCTGCCATGGCCAGGAAGAAGTACACGCCGGCCACCGTACTGATGAAACGGTTCACGGTAGCCCCTGCAATCCGGTCGTTCACCAGTCCGCAGAACTCCCAGATGGTGAGTCCTGTGACAATGGCAAAGAGCAGGAACATGGCTTCGGGGCGCATGAAGCTTACCACGATGGCGGCCACGAAGAACACACCTGTAATGGTTCTGACAATCAGGTTCTTCATGCTTCGCCTCCTTCCTCCCCTAAGCTATCCTCTTGCTTCTTGCTTTCTGCTTCTTGCTTCTCTGTGCCATCCTCTTGCTTTTCCTCATTCGCCTGCATGATTTCCAACGAACGACTCACCCAAGGACGCTTTCCGAAGATGTTCTCCACATCCTCTGTGTAGATTACCTCCCGACTAATCAGCAGCTCTGCCAGTTGGTTATGACCCTCTTTGTGTTCAGTGAGAATCTGCTTGGCACGTTCGTACTGTTCGTTGATCATCTTCAGCACTTCCTCATCGATCACCTTGGCAGTGGTCTCTGAATACGGTTTCTGGAAGTTATACTCATTATTATTATAGTAGCAGATGTTGGGCAGCTTCTCGCTCATACCTGCATAGGCCACCATACCGTAGGCACTCTTGGTGGCGCGTTCAAGATCGTTGATGGCTCCAGTGGAGATATGCCCCGTGAACAGCTCCTCGGCAGCACGTCCGCCCAGCAGGGAGCACATCTCGTCGAGCATCTGTTCCTTGGTGGTAATCTGTCGTTCCTCGGGCAGATACCAGGCAGCACCTAAGGCCCTACCTCGCGGTACGATGGTTACCTTCACCAGCGGTGCAGCATGTTCGCAGAACCATGAGATGGTGGCATGACCCGCTTCGTGAAGGGCAATAGACCGCTTCTCCTCGGCAGTCATCACCTTGGTCTTCTTTTCCAGTCCGCCGATAATACGGTCAACAGCATTCAGGAAATCCTGCTTGCTCACCGCTTTCGCATCACGACGAGCGGCAATCAGGGCCGCCTCGTTACACACATTGGCGATGTCGGCTCCAGAGAAACCAGGCGTCTGTCGTGACAGGAAGTCGAGATCCACGGTATCGTCTTTCTTCAAAGGTCTTGTATGTACCTCGAAGATGGCTTTTCTTTCACTCAGATCAGGCAGATCGACATTGATCTGACGGTCGAAACGTCCTGCACGCAGCAAAGCTGAGTCGAGCATGTCGGCACGGTTCGTGGCTGCGAGGATGATCACACCACTGTTGGTGCCGAAGCCGTCCATCTCGGTAAGCAGGGCGTTCAAGGTGTTCTCACGTTCATCGTTACCGCCCATGGCGGGGTTCTTCGAACGGGCTCGTCCTACAGCATCAATCTCATCGATGAAGATGATACAAGGTGACTTCTCCTTAGCCTGACGGAACAGGTCGCGCACCCTACTGGCACCCACACCTACGAACATCTCTACGAAGTCGCTACCGCTCATCGAGAAGAAGGGAACACCAGCCTCACCGGCCACAGCTTTGGCCAAGAGTGTCTTACCTGTTCCCGGAGGACCCACCAACAAGGCGCCCTTGGGAATCTTTCCACCTAAGTCGGTATATTTCTGCGGGTTCTTCAGGAACTCCACAATCTCCTGCACCTCCTGCTTGGCACCTTCCTGTCCGGCTACGTCCTTGAAGGTGATGCCTAAGTCGCCACCTTTCTCGTACATCTTGGCCTTGCTCTTACCAACGCTGAACACACCACCGCCGCCAGCGGCTCCGCCACCCATGCGGCGCATGATGAAGATCCAAGCACCGATGATGATGAGTAGGGGCAGCAGACTGATGAGTAGGTTCATGAAATCACTGCCGCGTTTGTTCTCGTAGCTGAGCTGTCCGGTAAACCGCTTCGCCTGTCGCTGGTCGTCAATGAACTTCTCCAGCTGGTCAACACTACCGTAATCCACCACTACGTAGGGTTCCTTGCCCACCTGTTCAGTTCCCTTACCGAAGACCTCGCGGATATGTTCCGGCTTGACATACATCTTGATCTTCTTCTCGTCGGTGACAACGACGATCTTCGAAGCATACTGCTTCTGTACATATACCTGGAACTGACTGTAGTCGGCAACGCGACTGGCGCTGCTGTTGGTGGTGCCCTCGCCTGAGAACCAGACAAATGCCAGTCCTATCAACACGAGGATATAGATCCAGTTCATGTTGAACTTCGGCATCTTGGGCGTATCGTTCTTCTTATCTTGTTGCATCTTGTTGTTAGTCTATATCGGGAACGCGCTCCAAGGGAGCATCTTCCCAGAGGTTTTCCAAATTATAATACTCTCGCATATCAGGAACGAAGATATGAACCATGACATCTGTATAGTCCATGGCAACCCATACGGCATTCTCCTGACCCACAATGTGTACGGGCTTCTCGTGGGTTTCCTTCCATGCGAATTCCTCTACAGAGTCGGTAATGGCCTGTACTTGCATGGGGGAGTTACCCTGACAGATGATAAAATAGTTACAGATGGCACCATCGATGCCGTTCATGTCGGCAATGGCTATGCCTTGCCCTTTCTTCTCCTGAATTCCTTTGGTAATGGCTTGTACTAATTCCTTTGTTCTCGTCATTGTAAATATGATACATTATTCTGCAAAGATACACCCTTTTCTTCAAATACCATCTATAAAACTCGTTAAATTGCGTTTTTTTTCAGAAAAGACAAAAAAAGTTTGGAAATTTGTTGGTAGTTCAAAAAAAAGCAGTACCTTTGCAGTCGCAAATTTGAAATTGCGTCTGGAATTGGGGTATGGTGTAATGGTAACACTACAGATTCTGGTCCTGTCATTCTTGGTTCGAGTCCGAGTACCCCAACAAAAAGAATCCGCTAAGTAACTTGCTTAGCGGATTTCTTTTTGCTTATTCTGTAACGATGCTTAGCTTTCTTCTGCATTCTCGGCATCGATAGCCTTGATCTTCTGGCGCACCAGCTCACAGTCATCTTTGAGTTTCTGCACCTTGCGGTTCATCTCGTCGATAAGACTGTTGCCCTTCTTGCTCGAAGCGTTGAGGAAGCCCAGGTTGTTCTCGTAGGTCTGGATCTCCTGCTTCAGTCCTTCGTAGCGGCGCATCAGACGGGCGCGTTCGTTGTCGAGAACATCACCGCCACGTTCTGCCATGTTCTTGATGTTACTCTTGAAGTTGTCCAGACGACGGCGAGCCGTTGAGATGTTCAGATCCTTGTACAGCTTGTCGAGCACCTCATGATACTCCTTGAAGATCTTATCCTTTTCCTTGAAGGGCACATGACCGATACCCTGGTATTCGTCCACCAGCTGCTGCACATTCTCCTGCAGGTTCTCTCCAGCCTCCTCGGCCAAAGCCTTCAGCTGAGCGATGATGTCGCGTTTCTTCTGCAGGTTGTCACGCTCTGCGGTGCGAGTACCCTGGTTGGCAGCGTTGCGAGCCTCAAAGAACTTGTTACAAGCAGTCAGGAACTCGTTCCACAGCTGGTCGCCCAAGCGCTTCGGTACCATACCGATGGTCTTCCATTCTTTCTGCAGCGCAATGAGCTTATCGCTGGTTGACTTCCATTCCGTACTATCCTGCAGCGCCTTGGCCTGCTCGATGAGTGCACGTTTCTTATCGGCGTTCTCAGCAAACTTCGCTTTCATGTCCTTGAAGAACTCAGCCTTTCTGCCGAAGAAGTCATCACAAGCAGCGCGGAAGCGTTCGAAGATCTTCACGTTCATCTTCTGCGGTGCAAAGCCGATGGTCTTCCATTCAGCCTGCAGGTCGATGATCTGCTTGGTGTGGCGCTCCCAGTCGCCAGCCCCCTTGTTCTCTTCCTTAGCGATAGCTTCCACCTTCTCGCACAACTCGGTCTTGCGAGCCAGGTTCTCCTCCTCCTTGGAACGGAGATTATCGAAGTGCTGCTGGTGTTTTTTGTTGATGACCGTAGAGGCAGCCTTGAAGCGTGTCCAGATCTCTTCGCGCAGATCCTTGGCTACAGGACCCGTTTCGCGATACTCCTGATGGAGTTTCTGCAACTGATGGAAGGCGCTGATGACATCCGGCTCATCAGCCAGTTTCTCTGCTGCTTCGCAGAGACGGTTCTTGATTTCCAGGTTCTTCTTGAAGTCATACTCGCGGGCTTCGCTGTTCAGCTTCAGCAGATCATAGAACTGCTCCACGTACAACTGATAGTTGCGCCACAGCTCGTTGGCCTTCTCAGCGGGAACAAGACGGATCTCCTTCCATTCCTGCTGCAACTTCTTAAATTCCTGGTAGTTCTTGTTAGCCTCTTCGGGAGAGGTAACCATGCCTTTAATCTTCTCAATGATGTCCAGCTTCTTCTTCAGGTTCTCCTGCTTTTCAGCCTCCTGTTCAAGGAACATCTTTGCGCGTTTTTCCTTGACAACACCCATCTCAGCCTTGAACACTTCTTCGTCCTCATCAGGAAGAATGGTATACTTCTCGGGATCGCCACCTGCTTCAAGATAGGCTTTCTGTGCAGCCTCGCGCTCTGCGAAATGCAGCTTGTAGAACGTGGTCTTCAGCAGGTCAACTTCCTCTTTGGTTGGTGACTCATCACCATGAGCAAGTTCTTTGATCCGCTCAATTACCTCCTTCTTGGTGGCATACACCTTCTTGGATGCTGTCTCCTCGGTAGCCTCCTCTTCGGTAGCGGGTTCATCCTCTTGGGGTTCCTCAGCTGCAGGTTCTTCCACTACTGCAGCGGGTTCTTCCACTACAGGCTCCTCAGCTGCAGGTTCTTCAGTTGCAGACTGTTCTTCTGCTGCAGGCTCCGGGGTTACAACATTCTCTTCCTGTTTAACTACTTCCTCAGCCACTGGCTGCTGGTTGGTTTCTTCTAACTGTGCCTCGTTGTTGAGGACGTTTTCTTGAGAGTCCATCATTTTTGAATGATTAAAGTTTCATATTCATGCACCTTTTCTCGTCATGTCAATGAACATACGGGCATCGCATGGGTGGTTTGACTGAACGAGAATGATTGTATTCAAGGTACTGTCATTATTACGTAATAGGGTGCAAACTTAACAAAAATTATCGTAAAATCCTAATGATTTCCGAAAAATCTTCACTTTTTTTGCCTAAATCAACCGTTTGTACTTTAAAAAGAGCCAGGTAAGTGCACTTCCGCCGATGGAAATGACCAGAGCCACAATGAATCCTATTTTGCTATTTTCCATTCCGTTGATGAGGTTCATACCAAAAAGACCGGCCACGAGGGTAGGGAACATCATGATGATGGTCACCACGGTAAGCGTACGCATCACATTGTTCATGTTATTGTTGATGATGCTCTGGTAGGTATCCATCGTGGATTCGAGAATGTTCGAATAGATACTGGTCGTCTCCCGGGCCTGTGTCATCTCGATGTTCACGTCTTCAATCAGGTCGGCATCCAGCTCATCCACCTGAAGTTTGAACTTCAGTTTGGCCAACAAGGTCTCATTACCTCGGATGGAGGTATTGAAATACGTGAGTGAATCCTGCAGTCGTGACAGTCCTATCAGACTCTCATTATCCACGTTGTGGTCGAGGTTACGTTTGGCCTTCTCGATGAGGGTGTTGATTTGTTTCAGGCGTTTCAGGTACCATACCGCTGATGAAAGGAAGAGTCGGAAGATCATGTCCACATAATCGGTGAATCCCGCACCGCGTTTCTGATGGAAGCTCACGAAATCGATCATCATGTTCGTCTCGTAGTAGCATACCGTGATGGTGACATCGCGTTTGTGGATGATACCCAGCGGCACGGTGGTATAGGGCGTGCGACTTCGTATTTCCTTGACATAGGGGATACGTAGAATGATGAGCATCCAGCCGTCATCATACTCATAACGGGCACGCTCATCAGTATCGCTGATGTCACTAAGGAAATAATCGGGTATTTGGTATTTCTCCTCCAGCATGCGCTGGTCATCTTCTGTTGGACACGTCACCTGTATCCAGCAGTTCGGCTCCCACTCCGGGATAGCCTTCAAACTGTTGTTTGTATTCCAGTATGTTCTCATTGTGCTAATCCTTTTTAATGCATAATTCACAATGCTTAATGCATAACTAAAGCGGCAAAGGGATTAGCTGCCTTGCTCACTATCCCCCGCCATTACGAATTGTTTTTATCCGCCGGGTAATCGTCCATATTGGTATAATTTGGTGAGTAATTGGTCTTCCGCTATAGCAGAAGACTTGTTATCAGTGTGCAAAGATACGAATTTGTTAGTAAAAATCAAAGAAAATAGCAAATTTTCTTTGATTTTTCGAGGAATGAGGAATGAGGAATGAGGAATGTGGAATGTGGAGTGAGGAGTGTGGAATGAGATATGCTTTCAAGAACAAGTGGTTTGATATATGTATACTGTATCTCAGTACTATTCTCATTCCACATTCCACATTCCACACTCCTCAAGAAAACTCCACATTCAAGATCACTTCACCGGAATATCTTCCAATGTCTTCTTCAGCAGCTGCCAGAAGGGAGCTACGGTGGCCCAGAGGGCGCGCTCGGTAGTGGTGTGCGGCGACTTCATCGTAGGACCGAGACTGACAACATCCAAGTGCGGATACTTGCCTAAGATGATGGAGCACTCCAATCCGGCATGATCTACCTGAATAATACCGTCGGTACCGAAGAGCTCCTTGTATTCCTTGAGCAGCAAGTGCAGGATCTCGCTATCCGGATTCGGATCCCATCCGCCATAGCTACTGTCGGTCTCCACCTTCATGCCAGCCATATTGAAACAGCTCTGCAGCATGTTCACGATATAGTTTTTCATATCCTCACGACTGGATCGTGGAAGGACCTTGATCAGTGCCTTGCCTTCACCGATGTTGATGATAGCGAGGTTAGAGCTCGTCTCCACCACGTCGGGATAAGAAGGAATCATGCGCACCACGCCGTCGTGACAAGCATAGATGGCGCTGATGAGGTTGTCCTGAATCTCCACTGGCACCTCCATCTTAGGCGTCTCCACATCCTCGGCATAGAACTCAATACCGGTCTCAATGCCCTTGTACTCGTCGATGAAGTCAGCTTTCCAGTCATCTACCAACTCTTTCAGGGCTTCCACGTTCTCCTTCGGTAGTGTGAGCACCACCTCAGCCTTGAACGGAATGGCATTGCGCATGTTTCCACCGTTCCAGCAGGCCAGTCGTGCCTCGCACTCCTCGATAGCCTCTCGAACGAAGCGCACCATCAGTTTGTTGGCATTACCCCGACCCTCATGAATCTCCAGTCCGGAGTGTCCACCACGGAGTCCTTTGAGTGTCACCTTCACGGCCACATCCTCTGGGTCGGTCTCCACCTCTTTGTATTCCAGTGTAGCGGTGAGATTGATTCCACCAGCCGAGCCAATCACAAATTTTCCCCATGTCTCAGAGTCGAGGTTCAGCAGGATGTCGCCCTGCAACTCTCCTTCAGGAAGGTCGTTGGCACCATACATACCCGTCTCCTCATCAGCGGTGATCAGTGCCTCCACCGGGCCGTGCTTCAAGGTCTTGTCCTCCATGATAGCCATGATCGAGGCCACACCGAGTCCGTTATCAGCACCAAGGGTTGTTCCCTTTGCCTTCACCCACTCGCCATCGATCCACGGCTGAATCGGATCGGTCTCAAAGTTATGCGTACTCTCGGGTGTCTTCTGCGGCACCATGTCCATGTGAGCCTGCAGGATCACGCCCTTTCGGTTCTCCATCCCAGGTGATGCCGGTTTGCGCATCACGATGTTGTTAGCAGGATCCTTAAAGGCTTCCACGCCAGCTGTTTTAGCAAACTCCAGCAGGAACTGCTGTACTTTCTCCAAGTGTCCGCTTGGGCGCGGCACCTGTGTCAGTGCATAGAAATTCTTCCAGATGCACTCGGGTTTCAGATTTTTAATTTCGCTCATAGTTTTTTTGTTTTAGAAATGTGGAATGAGGAATGTGGAATGAGGAATGAGAAATCCTCATGACATTCCTTCCACTTTCTGTTGTTATTGATTAGTTTTATCGATTAATGACTTCCTTAAACCAGACATAACCCTAGTTAGTCTTTTTGCTATTTCCTCGGCTTCTAACAACTGATGCTCGTTGATATATTCCAAAGAAACAGAGATGTCAAGTTGGCACAATACTTCTGAAATAGAAGCATATGCTATCTCCAAAAAGTGGATTCGTTCCTTTATAGCCATTCTGCCCATACCTTCAGCAATATTCGATGGTACAGAAATTGATGCCCTTCTTAACTGGTCGCATAAAGCATATTGTTCATAAGAGGGATATTGCTTTAGTAAAGAATAAACATAAATTGTGAATTCTTTTGCAATAATGTAAGCATTAAGTTTCTTATAGAAAAAATCATTCATTTTCGTTCGTATTCCTATTTTAGAAGTATTCTCATTCCACATTCCACATTCCTCATTCCACATTTCGTTTGCGCGCAAACGACAACGCCGCCCACCCATACACACCCAGCACCACCACGAGCATGGTCTGGATGGTGTGGACGATGAGGACGAAGTAGAGGGCCTGCTCGTCAACCACTCCATAGAGAATCAGCATGGTCTTTACGGCGAAGTGCCACGGACCTGCTCCGTTGGGGGTTGGAACGATCACGGCGATGCTGCCCACGATGAAGGTTACCAGTGCGCAGGAGAGTCCCAGATGACTGGTGAAATCGAAGCAGAAGAACGTGAGATAGTAATGCAGGAAGTAACTTATCCAGATTCCTAACGTGAAAATGATGAATAATGGAATGTTATGCACATCCTTCAGGGAGGCCACTCCTTGCCAGATGCCACTGAGTGTAGCCTTTACCTTATTATATATAGATAGACGCTTGAGCAATAGATGTCCTAAGGTAATCACCGCGACGGCACAGATGGCAGTCACCAGATACCCTGTCCACGAGAACTGATGCCAGATACTATTCATAGAGGTGCCGGTCTTCTCGAAGAAGGTACCGAACACGCTCATCTGAAACAACAGGGTACAACCCGTGATGATCAGTACCAACAGCGTGTCGATGGCACGCTCGGTCACCACCGTTCCCAAGGCTTTCGAGAAGGAAACCTGGTCATACCTTTTCAGGATACCGCAGCGGGCAAACTCACCGATGCGGGGTATCACCAGACTGACGGCGTAGGATACGAAGATGGCATGGATACATGTGGAGATGCGCGGATGCTCATCAACAGGGGCAAGTGTCTGTCGCCACCGCCATCCGCGACACATCTGTGCCAGGATACCGAAGGGGAACGACAGCAGCATCCACCACCAGTTCATCTCGTGCATCAGCACATGCTGGATCCTACTGAAATCAAACCCTCGGTACATCCACCAAAGGATTGCCCCGCCAAGTATCAGCGGGAATAGGATCTTCACAGCACCACCAATGATTTTCTTCGTTTCCATGTGACAAAGGTACGAAAAATCTGAGTAAGTGAGAAGAAAACAAGTATATTTGTTTTCTCGAACGTGAAGATTTTATGAAATAAGCGAGCAAAATGCAAATTGAAAGTGCACTTTTCTTTTGTTTTGTCGAGCGAAAGTACCTTTGGGGAAGCCAGACATACCTAAAAACGATGATTAAGCAAAAAGTTTTCTGATTTTTTGGAATCGACCGTTTGTTATAAGAAATTATTTACTACTTTTGCAGCCAGAAGCAATGATTATATGATGAAAAAAGCAGTTATCATACTACTCGGAATGGTTCTCGTCTGCAGTTGCAGTGAGAAGAAAGAGCAGGGAGTAAAGGCTCCCACGAGAGTGAATACCATGGTTGTCTCCTCATCTTCCAGTCATGGGGGACAGTCGTATGTAGGTATTGTTGAAGAACGTGAAGGAACGGCAGTAAGCTTTACCAGCATGGGAATCGTCAAGCGTGTACTGGTGAGCGAAGGACAGGCCGTCAGCAAGGGGCAGCTGATTGCGGAGATGGACAACACCCAAGCCCGCAATATGCTCAGCAGTGCCGAGGCCTCGATGGCGCAGGCCAATGATGCCCTGAAACGATATGGCATGTTGCACGACAATGGTTCTCTGCCCGAAGTACAGTGGGTGGAAATCCAGAGTAAGGTGGCGCAGGCGAAATCGCAGCTGGACATGGCTAAGAAGAACTTAGCCGACTGTCGGTTGGTGGCACCGGTCAGTGGTATCATCGGTAAGAAGATGGTAGGTGCCGGTGAGACCGCTCTACCCTCCCAGGCCGTTGCCACCATTCTTGATGTCAGTAATGTGAAAGTAAAGGTGGCCATTCCCGAAACAGAGATCAGTTCCATTTCTTCCTCCACCCCCTCCAGTATCTATGTGGAAGCAGCACAAAAGACCGTGATGGGCGGGAAGATAGAAAAAGGTATTCAGGCAGATGCCCTTACCCATACCTATGATGTACGTATCCATGTAAGGAACGCCGATCGGAAACTGCTGCCCGGTATGGTGGCCTCAGTTCAGTTCGCGCCGGCAGCCCCCTATGTGGCCAAGCAGGCCATGCTGCCCGTCACCGCCATACAGAAGTCATCCGACGGCTCGCTGTTCGTCTGGACCGTTGCCAAAGACAGTACGGCTCATCGTACGAAGGTAAGCATCGGCAACACCTCAGGTAACCAGGTAACCGTCTTGGGCGGTCTGGAGATGGGTGAACGTGTGGTGACCGATGGCTTCCAGAAACTGAGTGAGGGAACGAGAGTGGTTTACTAATTGACAATTGACAATGATGAAAAAAATGTCATGGCTGAAATGGCCGTTGGAACACTACTCCATATCGCTCCTTATCATAGGTATCCTGTTCGTGCTGGGTATCTATGGTATGTATGTGATGCCGAAGGATGAGTTCCCCGCCTTCACCATCCGTCAGGGTGTGGTGATAGCAGTATATCCCGGAGCAACAAGCGAAGAGGTGGAAGAGCAGGTGGCACGACCCCTTGAGCGTTACTTGTTCACCTATGGAGAGATCAATCGTACCAAGACTACCACCACAGCCCAGAACGGGATGTGTATCGTGATGGTACGACTGAACGACGAGGTGAATAATAAAGATGAGGTGTGGAGTAAGATCAAACACGGACTAACCCTCTTCAAACAGAGTCTGCCCACTGGCGTATTGGCGCTTGTGGCGAACGATGACTTCGGTAATACCTCTGCTCTGCTCATAGCCATTGAGAGTCCTGAGCGCAGTTATCGGGAGCTTCAGAATTATACCGATAGACTTTCCGACCGGCTGCGTCGCATCCCTTCCGTGGCTAACGTCCGTATCTATGGCGAGCAGAAAGAGCAGATATCACTCTATGTTGACCGTCAGCGCCTGCAGGCCTACGGCATCGGACAACAGATGCTGTTCAGTCGTTTACAGGCACAGGGCATCGTGGCCATGAGCGGTAGTCTGAGTGATGACGACCAGCAGATTCCCATCCATGTGGAAGCAACAGAAGGCAGTGAAGAAGAGATAGCCAATCAGATCATCTTCAGTGATCCCGTCACTGGTAAGGTGGCCAGGGTGAGGGATGTGGCTCGCGTGGTTCGCGAATACGACAGTGAAGACAGCTACATCGAACAAGACGGTCATCCTTGCGTACTGGTGTCCTTGGAGATGACACCCGGTAACAACATCGTGGCTTATGGCAAGGAGGTAGATCAGGCACTCCATGATTTCCGAGAGAATGAACTGCCTGATGATGTGACCATTACCCGCATTGCCGACCAGCCCAAGGTCGTGAGTCTGAGTGTGAGTGATTTCCTACGCGACCTGCTCATCTCCATGCTCATTATCATTCTCGTGATGATGATACTGTTCCCATTGCGGTCTGCCATCGTGGCGGCCATCACGATTCCGCTGAGCACCTTCATCTCGGTGTCGATCATGTATATGATGGGCATCGAACTGAACATCGTGACACTGGCCGCACTTATCGTGGTTCTGGGAATGGTGGTTGACAATGCCATTGTGGTTATTGACGGTTATCTGGAGTATCTGGGCAAAGACTATGAGCCGAAGAAGGCCGCTATTGCCTCTGCCAAGCAGTATTTCATGCCGATGATGCTGGCCACCCTCTGCATCTGTGTCATCTTCTATCCCTTGCTACTGACGATGAAGGGGGCTTTCCATGATGCCCTGAAGGATTTCCCTGTTACCATTACCATTAACCTGATGGTGTCTCTCCTTCTCGCAGTAACAGTGATTCCCTTCCTCGAAGTGCTCATTATCAAGCCCATCAAGCCCATTAACCCTAGTGATACCAGCTCAAGCTCTTCCAGTCAAAACGCCATCACCCGCTGGGTGCAAAGCACCTACAACCGCGTGCTTGATTTCACCTTCCACCACCCCAACTTGACCATCTTCGGCGGCATCGGCATCATCCTGTTATCTTGTTTGCTCGTACCCACGCTGAAGATACGTATGTTCCCCTATGCCGACCGTGACCAGTTTGCTGTTGAGATATTCCTGCCGGAAGGCAAGGGCGTTTCCGAAACCCGTGTGATTGCCGACTCGCTGCGCCATGTGTTGCAACAGGATGAGCAGGTGAAATGCATCACGAGCTTCGTGGGCTGTTCATCTCCCCGCTTCATGACCTGCTATGCGCCGCAGATGGCAGGAAGTAACTATGCGCAGTTCATTGTGAATACCAACTCGCATAAGGCTACGCTCGACCTGCTGGCTAAGTACCAACCGCAATGGAGCGAGGCATTCCCCAATGCCTATGTGCGTTTCAAACGACTCGACTACCTGGAGGTGCCGGAACTGGAATACCGGTTCTATGGCGAAGACCTCGACTCGCTGCATGTGGTGGCAGAGCGGTTGATGGAACGGATGCGTGAAATGCCAGAGCTGGAATGGGTGCATACCGACTATCTGCAGCCGTCACCTATTATTAATGTAGAGCTCGATCCTGTAGCTTCGGCGCAGCTGGGTATTACCCGCTCCACGGCAGCCCTCGCCCTGAGTGCCACCACCAATGATCTTCGTGTAGGACAGATATGGGAAGGGAACTATGAACTGCCGATTATTGTGAAGGACGATGCCGACATGACCTTTTCCGATATTGAGAACTTAGGTGTGGCCACCCCGATGGCAATCGTGTCGGCAGGAGCAGGAGGCAGTAACACAACAGTACCCCTCCGTCAGATTGCCAAGGTGGAACCCAAGTGGAGCGAGAGTCGTATCATGCACCGTGGAGGCGAACGCTGCATCACCGTTACCGGCCAGTTTGCCAATGGCACTTATGCTGCCCCCGTGGAGAGTAGGATTGCCGATATCATGAAGAACGAGATTCCGTTACCGCAGGGCGTTCGCGCTGAGGTGGGAGGAGAGATAGAGTATGACGCTGAGGCCCTGCCGCAGATATTCGGCGGAGTGGCCATTGCCATGGTCATCATCTTCTTCTTCCTGCTCTTCAACTTCAAGAAATATGGCATCAGTATCGTCTGTATCGCTGCCCTCGGACTGATGTTGCCGGGTGTGCTGATTGGCTTAGCCTTGATGAACCGCACCCTCGGTCTTACATCCATCATGGGTGTTATTACCTTAATGGGAATGATTATGCGTAACGAGATCCTGATCTTCGAACATGCCCTCGACCTCATTAAGAAATATGTGGCGGCACATGGCGACTGGACCGTAGATCGAAAGGCCTATAACGAGGCTGTGAAGCAGGCCGCCTATGAGGCAGGTAAGCGCCGAATGGTTCCTATCTTCCTTACCACAGCCACCACCGCCGTGGGTGTCGTACCGATGATCATTGCACAGTCGTCGTTCTGGATGCCGGTAGGTGTCACCATCTTTGCCGGCGGAATCGGCTCGCTCATCCTGGTGGTTACGATGTTGCCGGTGGTTTATTGGAGGGTGAGTACAAAATAATGACCCACCCCCAGCCCCTCCCTCGGAGGGAGGGGAGTAGATAGATTTCTCCCGAAGAATAAAATAGTAAGTATGAAACAGATAATAGCTTATATAGTAATGAGTTTGGTGGCAGTTCCCCTGTTTAGTCAGGTAACTACTCCCCTCCCTCAGAGGGAGGGGTTGGGGGAGGGTCTCCTCTCCCTTCACCAGCTCAAGGATTCGGCCCTGCACCATAATATGGCCATTCGCAGTGCCCAGTATCGTATCGATGCAGCGCAAGAGCAGCGCAAGGAGGCTTTCACCAAGTATTTCCCCAGCGTGAGCGGAACAGGTTTCGTGTTCAATGCCAACAAAGGAATGGCAGAGACCACCTTGAATCCCTCAGAGATGATCTCGCCCGAGTTGGGAATGGCGCTTGCGCAGTCGTTCCCTCCCGAGGCGTTGGCCGCCCTTGCCAACCCTGTCAGCATCTCGATGATGAAGAATGGTGCACTGGCAGGCATCAATGCCGTGCAGCCCATCTTTGCCGGCGGACAGATCATCAACGGTAATAAACTCGCCAAGGTAGGTGAGGAGGCAGCCCGTTTGCAGCTGCAGCTGTCGGAGAACGAGGTGGAGAACCAAACCGAGCAGTATTACTGGCAGTTGGTTTCCATGCAGGAGAAGCTGAAGACCATCGATGCTGTTGATTCCATGCTCGCCGGTATTCATAAGGATGTTGACGTGGCGGTGCGTGCTGGCGTGGCCATGCGCAACGATCTCTTACAGGTGCAGCTTCGTCAGAACGAGCTGAAGAGTCAGCGACTCAAGCTCAATAACGGCATCGATATCGTCCGTCAGCTGTTGGCTCAGTATTGCGGTTTGAGCACTACTGAGTTTACACTTGCCCAGCCGCTCCTTCAAGACGAAGGACTGGCGATGAGTGCCATCGCTCCGGAGTCGGCGCTTCCCAACATCCCTGAATACCAGTTACTGCAAAAGCAGGTTGAGGTGGCTCAGCTGCAGCGTAAGATGGAGATCGGTAAGAACCTTCCCTCGGTGGCAGTTGGAGCAGGGTATAACTACCACAACATGCTCGATGTTGACCGCACTTTCGCCATGGTGTTTGCCACTGTCAGCATCCCCATCTCCGATTGGTGGGGAGGCTCTCATGCGGTGAAACGCAGTAAGCTGGAATATCAGAAAGCCCTTGATGAGCAGCAGGATAAGTCGGAACTCCTGAAGATCCGCATGCGGAACGCCTGGAACAGTGTCGTGGAATCGTATCAGCAGCTCGCCATTGCCCAGCAGAGCATCGAGCAAGCAGCAGAGAACCTCCGTCTGAACCAGAACTTTTACCAGGCCGGAACCAATAAGATGTCCGACCTTCTGGAAGCGCAGATGCTCTACCAGCAGTCGCTCGACCGTCGTGTAGATGCTTTCATCAACTACCAGATCAGTCTGCTCAACTACCGTCAGGCTTCAGGTCAATAGCAAATCTTTCGTGCCGTTTCACACTTTTCCCTTGAAACAACACGAAGTTTCGGGAGTAAATTTGTATATTTGCACCCAAATGAAGCAAGTAAGACCCAAGAAGAACCTCGGTCAGCATTTCCTGACCGACCTGAACATTGCCAGTGCCATTGCCGATACTGTCGATGCCTATCCTGACATCCCAGTTCTGGAGGTCGGTCCTGGCATGGGTGTGCTCACCCAGTTCCTGATGCAGAAGCCCCGTCCGCTGAGTGTGGTGGAGATTGATAGGGAGAGTGTGGCATATTTGACAGAACGATACCCGTTCTTCTTGAGGAGTGTGGAGAAGCCTCCTCGGCTTCTCATCGAAGGCGACTTCCTCCGCATGGACCTCCATCAGCTCTTCAACGGAAAGCCGTTCGTGCTCACGGGCAACTACCCCTACGACATCTCTTCGCAGATATTCTTCAAGGTGATTGATAACAAAGACTTGATTCCGTGCTGCACGGGTATGATTCAGCGTGAGGTGGCACAGCGCATGGAGGCTAAGCCGGGTACCAAGGCCTACGGCATTCTCAGCGTACTCATCCAGGCGTGGTATGATGTGGAGTATCTGTTCACGGTTGATGAGAACGTGTTCAATCCGCCACCCAAGGTAAAGAGCGCGGTGATACGCATGACACGTAACAAGGTACAGGACCTTGGCTGCGACGAGAAGTTGTTCCGCAGGGTGGTGAAGACGGTGTTCAACCAACGGCGCAAGATGCTGAGGGTGAGTCTGCGACAGCTGTTCACCAAGGACACCATGCCCGACAGCTCCTTCTTCGGTCAGGACATCATGACCATGCGTCCCGAACAGCTCACCATCCCGCAGTTTGTGGAACTGACGAACTCGGTGAAGTTGACAGTTGAGAAGCAAGAGGCAAGAAGCAAGAGGCAAGAGAATAGTACTATAATATAGGCATTGGATAGAGTCACTTATATCTTGTTGCATATCTCTTGCCTCTTGCTTCTTGCCTCTTGCCTCTCACCTCTAAAAATGGATGAATATGATGATTGACACAGTGAAGGATCTTGACTATCAGGTGCTGGACGCGATAAACTTTCCAGGACCTGCGGCGTATGATGCCTTCTGGTTTGCCTACTCTGACAAGATCACGTGGATTCCCTTCGTGGTAGTGATCCTTTATTGTCTGTTCCGTCACACCAACTGGCGCAGTGGCTTACTGCTGCTGGTGGCCGTCGCACTGCTGTTCTTCTTAAGCGACTATGCCTTGGCACACCTCAAACCCGTCTTCTGCCGACTCCGTCCTTCGCACGATGCAAACATCATGAATATCCTGCATTACGTGAACAACTACCACGGCGGACAGTATGGATTCCCGTCGAACCACGCCAGTAACGGGTTCGCCACCGCCACGATGCTCACACTGCTCTACCGCCGAAGAATTGTTGCCGCATGTGCCTTTCTTTGGGCCATAGGCTCCTGCTATTCGCGCATGTACTTAGGTGTTCATTTCCCCACGGATATCCTGGTAGGAGCCATCGCCGGAACATGTATCGCCGTGGCTGTCTATTATCTCTACAGATATGTTTACCAGCGCCAAACACTGAAATGGAACCTGCCACCGTTCGAACAGCAGTTCGGCAGTCGTGAGCCCTGGCCCATCATGGTGGTGTTTGTGCTTACCATCATCGCCCTTTTTGTTATGGCGATCTTTTAATTCGGTGGCGCGGTAGCGCGGAGGTACGGTGGCACAGGGGTAACCAACTCCCCTCCCATCGTAGGGGAGGGGTGAGCGAAGCGAGGGGTGGGGACAGTAATCTTTTACCCCGCCCCCCTTGCCAGGAACCCCGCCCCTTAGAGGGGTGGGGAGTCGGAAGAGCAATCGGTAGTCCTTCCCCAGAGAGGGGTATGGGAGTCGGAAGAGCAGAAAAATATGTTCTTATGTTATTATGTCTAAATAGTTCTTTTGTCTAAAAATATGTTCTTATGTCAAAGAAAGAGAAATATGAATTACTTCTCCAACAAGTGGAGAGTCTGATTGAAGGTGAAACCAACAAGATAGGCGTGATGGCCAACATCACCGCCGCCATTCACGACACCATGCAGTTCTTCTGGGTAGGCTTCTACCTGGTAGAGGGTGACGAGCTGATACTCGGTCCTTTCCAAGGCAGCGTGGCCTGTTTCCGCATCCCCTGTAACAAAGGCGTGTGCGGCGCGGCATGGAGTCGTCGTGCCACCGTCGTTGTTGAAGAAGTGGACAAGTTCCCCGGTCATATAGCCTGCAGCTCCCTGAGTCGTTCAGAGATAGTCGTACCGGTGTTCAATCAGCAAGGCGAAGTAGCCACCGTGCTCGATATCGACAGCACCGACCTCGCCACCTTCGACGACACCGATCAGTGTTACCTGGAACAAATGTGCCAAAAGCTAAGTAATTTGTTTTTATAACGGAAGAAACGGAAATAAACGGAATAACGGAAAAAATACATGTAGATTAAATCAATTACTCAATAGTAAAATATCCGTTTTTCCGTTTATTTCCGCATTCTATGTTAAATTCCTAACGATTTCTTCTTTTTAACTATATATTTAACACTCTTGTTTCATGCAGCGTTAAGTGCTGCATAATAATCATGATCTGGATTGTACTTTTCTCCATTTCGC
>Ga0256404_1003137_pt1 | contig 34660 bp, 20 predicted proteins | sample RumenRJG_01DNA_FD_185990 | JGI IMG/M metagenome (GOLD analysis project Ga0256404, IMG submission 185990) | Bovine rumen microbial communities from Lethbridge, Alberta, Canada - RJG_01 | ecosystem: Host-associated > Mammals > Digestive system > Stomach > Rumen | place: Canada: Alberta | collected... | reverse complement strand
TTTTCCGCACTAAACTTCGTGACTGCGGAAAAATCCCGCATAACGAGTGGTCGGAGATGGGGCTCGTGTGTTTCTTTGTTACTTTCTTTTCACACCGAAAAGAAAGTAAGTAACTACTTCTTGTAAAGAAAAAAGGATAGAACGTAATATCCTATCCTCTCTTTATCTTTTATCGACTGTTCCGAGCTTGCCTCGGAAATTCGCTCACGGCGACGCCGTGAAATTCGCTACCGCAAAGCGGTAAATTCGCTCGGCGTAAGCCGAAATTCGTTTGATTCCCGTTAGGGCAATTAACTGCACGAAGAGATAAAACAAAACGCCCCGTTTTCGGGGCGTTTGTTTGCGTTCGTTTAAGTTTAATCTTAATACATATCGTTCATTCCGGCGGGCATTTGGGGCGTCGGGGGTTCGGGTATGTCGGCTACGAGAGCTTCGGTAGTAAGCAAGGTAGCGGCGACGCTTGCGGCGTTTTGGAGAGCGCTTCTCGTGACTTTGGTCGGGTCGAGTATACCGCTCTGCATCATATCGCAATATTCGTCTTTCGCCGCGTCGTAACCGTAGTTTTTGACGTTGCTCTTTACGATGGTGTTTACGACTACTCCGCCGTCTACGCCTGCGTTGCAGGCTATCTGTCTTACGGGAGCTTCGAGAGCTTTGACTACGATTTTTGCGCCCGTCTTTTCGTCGTTGTCAAGGGTTTCCGCATAGGCTTTAACGGCGTTTATAATACTCAGTAAAGCTATTCCGCCGCCGGGGACTACCCCTTCTTCTACTGCCGCGCGAGTGGCGGAAAGGGCATCCTCAATGCGGAGTTTGGAATCCTTCATCTCGACTTCCGTCGCGGCTCCTACGTTTATTACCGCTACGCCGCCGGCAAGTTTTGCGAGGCGTTCTTCGAGTTTTTCTTTGTCGTAAGACGAAGTGGTGTTGGCAAGTTCCGCTTTTATGGTCTTTACTCTGTTTGCTATTTCGGCGGGGTCGCCCATACCGTCTATAATGGTGGTGTTGTCTTTTGTTACTTTGACTAATTTGGCTCTGCCGAGATGGGAGAGGTTAGCGTCTTTAAGTTCGAGTCCCATTTCTTCGCTTATCAGAGTCGCTCCGGTAAGGATAGCCATATCGTTAAGCAAGGCTTTTCTTCTGTCGCCGAAAGCGGGGGCTTTTACGGCTACCACGTTGAACACGCCTTTAATCTTATTGACTACCATAGTAGCGAGAGCTTCGGCGTCGTAATCTTCGGCGATTATCATGAGCTTCAAGCCGTTTTTGATAATCTGTTCGAGCAAGGGTAAAATTTCCTGAATGGAAGAGATTTTTTTGTCGGTGATAAGAATGACCGGGTTATCCATTTCCGCTTCCATTTTGTCGGTGTTGGTGACCATGTAGGGGCTGGCGTATCCGCGGTCGAACTGCATACCTTCGACTACGGAAAGTTCGGTGAGCATGGTTTTTGATTCGGCTACGGTGATTACGCCGTCCTTGCCGACTTTTTCCATAGCTTCGCTGATGAGTTCGCCGACTCTTTCGTCGCCTGCGGAGATACTCGCTACGCTTGCTATCTCGTTCTTTTCGCTGACTTCCTTGCTTATTTTTTTGAGTTCTTCCACTGCTTTTTCGGTGGTTTTCAATATACCTTTACGGAGAGCCATCGGGTTTGCTCCGGCGGCTACGTTTTTCAAGCCTTCTTTAATTATTGCCTGCGCGAGTACGCTTGCGGTGGTGGTTCCGTCGCCGGCGATATCGTTGGTTTTTACGCTGACTTCTTTGATAAGTTGCGCCCCCATGTTTTCGAAGGGGTCTTTGAGTTCTATTTCTTTGGCGATGGTTACGCCGTCGTTTGTTATTAACGGACTTCCGAACTTCTTGTCGAGAACGACGTTCCTTCCCTTGGGTCCGAGAGTAAGTTTTACGGTGTTGGCGAGGGTGTCTACGCCCGCTTCCAAAGCCTTGCGCGCGTCTTCCGCGTATTTGAATTGTTTAGCCATATTTGCCTCCTGATTATTCTACGATAGCGAGAATATCGCTCTGTCTTATGATGGTGACCGTGGTGTCGTCGAGTTTGAAATCGGTGCCTGCGTACTTGGAATAAAGCACTTTGTCGCCGACTTTGACTTCCATTTTTACTTCTTTGCCGTCTACGGTTCCTCCGGGGCCTACTGCGATTACGGTAGCCATGGTGGGCTTTTCTTTCGCGCTGCCGGTAAGGATAATTCCGCTTGCCGTCGTGTCTTTCGTTTCTTCCTGTTTTATGACTACTTTGTCAAATAAGGGTTTTAAGGTCATTTTTGCCTCCTTAATGCAAATGTTTTTTTGATTTACTTGTTAGCACTCTTTGTCTTTGACTGCTAACGAAACTCATTATAACACCGTCGATACGCGTTTTCAAGTAAATAAGGACAAAATTTTTCGGAATTTTGAAATTTTTGTCGAAAGGTTTCGGTGGGCGGGGTTTTAATGCCGTTCGCTATTTTAAGATACGCTTACGGAAATGGTTATTCCTAACGAAAAATGAAATTTTTTCGGGCGGAAAAATAAAATTCTCGGGCGGGTTGAGTATTGACAGCAGAGTAATTTTATAGTATATTATTTTATATACAAAAATAAGGGTGGAGTACGCCCTTTTATTCGGAGGTCGGTATGAGTATTACGAGGAGAACGCAAAGAAACGGATTTCTTATAGGATTCGCGATTATAATCGCGCTTATTGCGAGCGTGGTTATTTCGCTTACCGTATTTACCTCCGCTTCCGATCTCGGCGCTCACGCCGAAGTCTTCACTCCTCATTTCGCATCTCCCACCGAAGCGGAAGTCTCCGCCGACACCGACAAGACGGTGACTCGCGTCAAGTTTAATCAGGACGATATTGCGAATTCCGCCCAAGTAGACGGCTACTATAAATCGGGCGATTTTTATTCGAGCAAGGCTTTTAGCGGCGGTAGTGTAATCGGCGGCGGAAACGGATTCAGTTTCGGCTGTGCCGCTAACGATCTTCCCTCCACCTGGTACTGCGACCTCAAAGCCTCCGAAAACTTAAAATGCGCGATAAACGACCCCTTTATCGACGTCACTATAAGAGTTTACGTCGTTTGGGCAAAACCCGACGTCCCCGACAACTCGTCGGAAACGAGTAACCTTTCTATTACCTACGTCAGCGGCAACCTTAACGAAGAAGGGGAGTCGATTTACGCAGGGAAAACGCAGTCGGTGGAATTCAACGCCGCCACCGTGGGAAGTACGGTATCCGCGAGCCTATTAGGTTCTTTAACCGTACCCGATATGGATATGGGAGACGCCGACGGATTTTTGAGACTTGCTTTTGCCGACTGGGGCGTAGGTATCAATTTCAGTATAGCCTGGACGGAGATGTACGTCGAAGTTACGACCGAGGCGTCTTCTTTGAGCGTTCCCGAACTGTCCTGCGACAGCGTGAGCGTTTACGATACGACGGGATACCGCAACACCGATAAAGCGAATCTCGTCAAATCGGGAGATATAGTGGTAATAGAAACCGCCGCTAAAAAGAACGGTATACCTTTGACTTTGCCGAAGAATAAAGCGGTAGCGACTACCGACGGAAACGGTATCACCGCCGAAGACAAGAAAGCGGACGGATATTTCTACGCAAGGAAGTATCTTGCCGGGAGCAACAGGTCGAACACCTTCATCAAGTACGATTTCGACGCTGAAAAGCATTTTGAAAGGTTGTATTCCTACACCTTCCCCGAGACGGGAAATTTCAAATATAAAGGTACGCTCGACGTAAGCGACGATTATTCCGGACAGACCGTCATACTGAAAGTAAAAGACAGCACGGACGTGACTTTGCCCATAAACGCTTCCACCTGGAGAAAGGACGGCAGGAACACGGCAATAGCCACTTCGACGAGCCTTATGATGGACAACACCAAACCTAACCAACCCGAGCTCGACACTCGCGACAGCGTTTTTTATCAAAAGTACGTGGGGGTATCCGGTAAGTCGTATTATACCGACGAAGCGTCTTACGTCTACGAAAATAAAGAAACCGTCCCCGGCAGCGGCGTACTTAACAGGGTAATAACGGGCGTCAACTTAGGACTCGGCGCGGTAAAACCCCTGTTTTCGAGTAACGCAACTTACGTCGAAAGGGGAGGTTCCGATATATTCATCTACGCAAAAGCGACCAGGATAGCGAAAATTCCCGTAATCGGCGAAAACAGTCAAGGCTTCGACCCGACGAAAGAGGGAAGTCTGTATTGCAGAGTTTATTCCGACGCAGACGGCGTCGCGGAATACTATTCTCTCATACTTGACCTTGTGACCAAAGGCGCCGACGGTAACGACGTTTTCGAAACGAGCGGTTTTTACAGTATAGAGTTCGTAGCGGTGGACGAAGCGGGGAACTATAACTATTGCGCCAACAAACAGTATATGAAGGTGGACGTGACCGACTATAAGTTCACTTGTCAGCTTATATTAGGGCTCGGCGCGGCTACGAGCGGCGTAATAAATATGTCCGACGCGACGCCGTCTTTCGCCACGATAAGAGATGACGGAAAGATAGGCAATTACGTAAGATATTCCGCCACCGACGGAATATCCTTTAAGCGCGGCGCGAAAGTAGTAGTTAAGTTGAAGATGTCGTCGAGCGGTTCGACCAAGTACATTCTGACCAACTTCAAAACCGGCGGTTCGGTGAATATAGCCACGACGGATAACGCGTACGACGCGAACTATTCAACGATAATTACCGATAAACCGAAAGAGTACGCTTTCGAAGTAAATTCCACTTACAGTAACGATCCGAAGACGAGAGAAATTCAGTTCGTGTTCAAACAGAGAGCTTATATAAGCGTAATAAACACATTTCAGACCTATACGGGAAGCGGACTTAAAGTTATGCCGATAATAAAAGACGGCAAGGGAGCCGACGCCAAGACCGTGGCAGGTACGGTAAGGACGACTTATTCCAAGACAAAGGACGGAGAATATACCGAAACTCTCCCCGTCGACAAGGGTATATATTACTATAAGTGCGAACTTCTCAATCACAGCACCTATTACGCCACCACCGAAAACGACGGATTGAACCATACGTTCGAAATACAGGCGGCTACTCCGCAGATAGAACCCACGAAAGTAATCGCGGAAGAAATCAAATACGGTCAGAGCCTTGCGGCGATAGACTTTATAGAAGTTCAGCCCGGACAAATTCAGGACTTCAACACCCATATAAGATACGTTTCCGCGGGCAGATACTATTACGACCGTTCCGCAGACGGAATAATAGGATATTACACGTTCGTGTTCACAGACAAGACGGCGGTAGGATACGTAAAACCGAACGCGGGGACGATGGAAACCACGGTAAAATTCGTGCCTATTAAGTCCAAGGACGGAAATCCCGTTCGCAGCGGCGACGGAAGATTTATCCGCGACGAAAACTATAAAGAAGTTCAGTTCGCGGTTAACGTTACCGTAAGAAGGTCTACGGAAACTACGGTAACGATAGACGGACTCGATAAAATCACCGATACTATAACGTACGATTACGACGGATACGGCAAATCGTTAAGTTACGAAATACTTTCCGCTCTCCCGGGCGACGAATACGGGAACTTGCTTAACGAATACGCTCTCGTAACTTACAGAAAGAACGTTGAAGGTGACGAATATACACTTATACCTCCCACCGACGCAGGCAGATATAAAGTTAAAATCGAATTGAGAAGCAACTGTAACTATACCGTAGGAGAGCTCGAATACGATTTCGTAATATCCAAAAGAAAACTTAACGTAATCTGCGATAACGTCGAGTACGACTACAAAAAAGCGGAAGCTATAACTCCGCTCGCAAGTTACGGCACGGGTTCGTCGAAAATAGACTACCCCGCGTTGAACTACGTATTCGGTTTCTATACCTATATACAGGGAGGAACTTACTCTTCGTCGGCTACAGAAGAAAACTTTTTAGGCAACGCCGTACCGAAAAACGCCGGACGCTACGTCGTAAAGACGGAACTGTCGGAAAACAACTTCGAAAACGCAAGCGAAGCGTACTCTTTGCTTACCATAAATAAAGTAGGCGGCACGAAAGTGGCGTTAAACGCGCCTACGCTGAAAGCCGTTTACGGCGATTCCCACATAAGGTATTTGCAGCCGCTTAAAGCCGTCGTTCTGACGGCAAGCACCTCATCGGGAGTAAGATACAGCGGCGAGAGCGTAAAGGGTAGCTTTATCGTTTCGTACAGAAAGTTCGGTTCGGTCGGACACGAGGGAGAAACGGTTGAAGAGTTCAGAACCGACAGCGAAAAATACGCCTTTACCGAAATCGGCAGATTAGGCGCGTACTTATGCTTTATTCCGTCGGACGGCGACGAACTAAACTTCGAAGTAATCTCGAGAGAGATAGAAATAAGCGTAGGCAAGGCGAGACCGGTTTGCACCGATATGACGGTAGACAATATAGTATATCTTACCGATATAAATTCCGTAAGCGATCTTAACTTTAACGGGAAACTCAAATATTTATTGTACGGAACGGAATACCTTTCCGTCGACGCCGACGACGAAAATTACGGCTACACGATGGAATTCTACGTAGCCGGAACTAAAAAATACAACGCGGGCGAACACAATCTCGATATAAAGATTATTCCCGACGGCAAGCAAAGCGACAAGATAGAAGAAATAGTCTGGTCGTTTAACGTGACCGTGGAAAAATACAATCTTATTTTAGAAGCGGATAAGAATAATTACGACGAAGGAAGACAAGCCTACGTTTATAAATACGGTTCGGTTACCGTTCCTTCGATAAGCAACGACCGAAACGTATCCGTAAGGTCGGAAATAGCGTATTACGATAAAGATAATAACGCAGTGGACGGAACACTCCTGCCGACGGGAGAATACAAGGCTGTTTATACCGTAATAAACGACGATTACAGAGGAACGATGAATTTCGATATAATCGTGGAAAAAGCCGATTTGAGATGCGACACCCTGCCGAAAATTTACGACGAGAATATAGCGGTAAGCTATAACAGACTTATGTCCGACGTATCTTTCAATTCGGGAGTTATGGTAGCCGCGATTAACGGCGTCGCCACTGCGGTAAAGGGAAGATTTTCGTTCGACTATCCTTCCGATACCCGCTTCACGGCGACGGGCGTAAGCGAAAGATACGCTTTAAGGTTTATCCCCGAGGACGGCGACAACTATAACGAACACGCTTACGCGACGACCGAGGACGGCAAGAACAACGGTTTCTGTCTGTATCTTACCGTAGCTAAAGCCGATATAAGCGACGGAATAAGCGTTACTTTGGTCAAGGAATACGTTTACGGAGAACTTTCGATAGGTTTCGACGTAAATTCGGTAGTAGCCGATTACGATACGCCCGTTTACGTTAAAGTAATCGATAACGGGACCGAAAAGGAATACGTATATTCCACCGTAAAAGAAGAAGGTTTCTTTGCGCTCGCCGGTAGTTTTTCCGTCTCCGGCATAGCCGCGACAAACAAGGTGGCGGCGGGCGAATATCCCGTCACGTTCACGGTAAACGACCCCAATTACAGCGGAAGCAAAACGGTAAGTCTTACCGTAAACAAGAAAAAAGCCGAGATTATCGTGAACGAAGAAGACAAGACGGTAAGGTTCAATAATATGAGCCAAAGCCTTAAATATAAGCTCGTATCCGACGGCGAAGTCATTTCGGAGACCGTGTCGCAAAGTTTTTATCTCGACGGGAACAAACTTTCGGGCGCGCCCACCGCGATAGGCAAATACGGAGCGGAACTCAATATCCGCAGTACGAACTACTACGCCGACGCGGTAAAGACCGATTTCGTGATACGAGTGGACGAAACGTTAATTAACGTGACCAACACCGAACAGGTCTATTCCGTGCCGAGACAGGTAAACGCTGTAATAAGGCTTATCGACGCGGCCTATACTCTTACTTTTGCGGAAAAGTTAAGCGACGACTATTACGCCGATATGGCGGCGAATGTAAAAACTTATTCCGAGCTTCCCACCGACGCGGGCGAATACTGGATATTGCTCAACTTCATCGCGGAAGACAACAACGGATACGGAGAAACGATAGTTTATAAAAAGCCTCTTATAATAGAACGTTATACCGCGACGATAAGCGTAAACGACAGCATAAACGTTTCTTACACGGGGCGTTCCAACTCGATAAGAATTACCACCGTACCGTACGGACTTGCGTACAAGACGGAATATAAGGGCGAGAACGATGAAGAGTACGGAGATACGGAAGTCCTTTCCGCAAACTCCGACGGAAAAACGCATCTTATAAGGATAACCGTTCTCGACGCAAACTACTGCGGAGAAAAGACGGTGCTGTACAGAATAAATCCCGTCGCGTTGACGGAAGAAACCGCGCCGGTCTTTAACGATTATACTTACTCCGACGACGCAGTTCCCACCGTTTCTACGGCGGGCGTAATGCTGTTCGGGAGCAGGGAAGTAAGCGGCGTATACTCCGTAAATATAGAAGATATCAACGGACTTTCGGTGGGAGTTCATCGCGTAAATTATCGCTTTGCCGCGACCGATTCCGACGGCAACGCAGACGGCAACTTTATTCCCTACGTCGGTACGACGGAAATAAACGTGGTCAGAAAGAGAATATCCGCCGACGATATAATAATGGGCGAAACGAGCGGAACGTACGCTTACTACAACGGCAAAAATTACACCGTGGACGCCTACGTAAGAGACGGGGCGATAGTCAATCCGTCTCAAAATTCCGACCTTATCATAAAAACGTACTACAACGGTCAGACGAGCTTGCCGAAAGAACCGGGAACGTATACCGTAAGAGCGGAAATCTCGGCTAAGAACTATACGGGTACGAAAGAATGGGAAAAAGTTTTCGTAATAGAAAAAGGTACGCCCGTGATACGCACCACGCCGACCGTCGACGCAACCAAAAAGTTCGGCATAGGGGATACGTTCCGTCCTAACGATTTGGAAGACGGCACGGGCGTAGCGGTTATTGACGGAACGAACACCGTCGTACGCGGAACTTTCCTCGCGGAAGAAAAGACTTTCGCAAAAGCCAACGTGAACGACGTAACGGTAGTCTTTACGCCCTACGATACCGCGCATTTTAACAGCGTAAGATTTACGATAAAAGTAAACGTAACGGGCAAAAATCCCTTCGGAAACGTTGACGATTACGGCGATTGGAGCGGAAGTATCACGTCGGAAAACGGCGGAACGATTACTTTGACGGCGTATTACCCCGGAGAAGCGCGTTACGGCGTAAAAGCTGGAGCGTTCTCTGTAAGAGTCGGCGGAACGGCGAGCGACGTAGCTTATATAAACGGTTTCGGCGTGTTTTCGATAGCGGATATAGAAGCCGTACCCGACGTAAACGGTAAAATCCTTATTAAATTTACTCCGATAGGCAGTCTTGCCGACGAATACAATATAGTTTACGGCTACCTGCCCGTAAGCATAGCGAAAGCCGATTTGCCCGACGCGGAAATAGACTTCGTGGCGTACGTAGGCAAGGCTTTTTCCGACGGTAAGGTCATCGTGAAATCGGCGGGTAAAACGATCGATATTTCGGGTACGCTTAAATTGTACGACGGAGGAAATCTCGTCGATATGTCCGCCGTCGCCGAAAACAAAACGTATACCTACGTCTTTGTATCCGACAATTACAACGATATAACGGGCGAAATCACGATTAACGCAAAGACGGAAATATCTTCCGACAACGTAGTAGCCGATTACGACGGCAAAAACTACGACGGCAAGAATATCACCGCCGCCGATTTGGGAATAAAAGTAATAAATACCGAAATGGTCGTTACTTACGAAGATATTAAAGTCACCGTTTATAAAGACGGCGTAGAAACGGAAGATTCTTCGCAGACGGGAGTATACACCGTTAAAGTCATTGTAGATAACGGCGTAGGCAGAGGAGAAAAGACCTTTACCTTTACCGTAAGGTCGAGAGACGTGTCTTCTCTTATGACTTTGGATAGATATTCCGCAACGTACGGCGAAGTACGAACACCTAAACTTTTGGTAAACGGCGCCGAAACGACCGATTATACCATCTTATATAAGGAAGCGGGAGCGAGCGACGCATTCTTATCCAAGTACTTGCCCGACGTAGCGGGAAGCTATACGGTCAAAGCCTCCGTTGACGGAGAAAACTATTACGGCGAAAAAGAGTTTATATTCACGATATCGCCGAGGAAGTTAAGAATAATCGCCGACCCCGTATATTCCTGCGACTACGGCAAGGCAGTTCCCCCGAAGATTTCGTTCAGGGAAAGCGACAGCGAAACTATCGCTACCGTCGATTACGACGTATATTACTATTCCGATACCTATTCGCTCGGCGGAAAGAACGTTCTTCCTTCCGCAGCCGGCAGATACACTGCGAGAGTGGTTCTTGCCGACGGCAATTATACGATAGGAGAAGCGGGTTACGTCGAGTTTACTTACGTTATCAACAAACTTAACGTAGTTATTAGAACAGTACCTACCGTTCTGTCGCACACGGACGGAGATATTGTTTACAACATAAAATACGGACAAGCCGCGGGCGAAATAGCGTTAAGCGGCGGCGAAGCCAAGCACGGCGACGAAATCGTGAAGGGTATATTCAGAGTAAAGGACGGCACGTTCATGCCCGAAGCCGGCGACGCGGTGATAGGAATAGAGTTTATTCCTTCCGACGACAATTATGCTACCGCTAACGAGAACGTCAGAGTGACCGTAGCCCCCGCCGACGCGTCGGTTACGTTCACCGATGTAAGCGGAGCTTACACGGGTATGGCGGCAAGAGACGCTCTTAAGTATACCGTAAGTCCCTCTTCCGTGAGAGTAAGAATAGAATTTACCAACGCATACGGACAGGTTGTCGAACCCGTAAACGCCGGCGGATACAACGTAGTCGTGACGAGCCTTGACAAAAATTACAGAATTACTTCCTACAAGGGAGCGGGAGGAAACACTCCCGTGTTCGTCGTGGCAAAGGCGTCGGTAAGAGACGTAATAGATCCCGTTGCAAACGAGATTACCGTAGGCGACAGCCTTAACAAGTCGTCGCTCGTTACTGCCGACGGAAAAGGTTACGTCTATTATTACGGATTTAACAACCCCGTCGAAGGCAGGTTCGAGTTTATAGAAAAATCTCTTACCTATAAGAAAGCCGGCGTGTACAAAGCGGGATACGTCTTTACGCCCGCCGACGGCGAAAACTTCGCTTCCTATACCGGGCAGACCGAAGTCAAGGTAAACAGAGCCACCGCGACTATACAGGTAAGCAATACTGAATTTACTTACTCCGAAGGATTTAAGTATCCTACCTTTAAGACCAATCCCGAAGGATTGAAAGTTACGCACGATATAGATTTTGCCGAATACGACCCCACCGCGCCCGACTATATATATAAGGATAGCGATATAAGGAGCGTGGGCATATACTACTTCCATGCGAAGATAGACGACGAAAATTATTATTCCGACGAAATCGAGTTTTCGATAACGATAAACAAGAAAGTAATAGACCTTGACTTTATCACGAGCGACAACGGAACGGAAGAGACCGTCTTGCAATATCGTACCACTTACGGAAAACTTCTCGACGCGAAGATAAAACTTTATCCCGCGGGTACGGCAGGGAAGAAAGGCTATTTACGTAAAGACTATATGACGGACGGAGTAAAATTAGGCGACTTGTACGATATAAAATACGAAAGCGCGGAAAGCTCGGGAACGTACAACGCGCACGTTCCGCCGTCGGATATAGGAACGTATAAAGTGACGGTAAGCCTTACCGACAGGAACTATTCCGCCTCGGGAGAAATTCTGTACAAGATAGACACGGGCAAGATAGAAGCTGTTTATTTCGACGCCGCAACGATGGAAAATCAGGTTTACGGCGCGGTTACCGCACCTATAATAACGACCGTACCGTCGGGGATAAGCTATTACATAATTTACCAAGGCTACGGTACGACCGTTCCGCAAGACGCGGGAAGTTACCACATATCGGTATATTTCAACGACAACAACTTTGAAAAAACTCAGAGTTCGGCAATGTTCAAGATTAACAAGAAACAATTGAGCGTGACCAACATTCAGGTCGAAGACAAGATTTACGACGGTATCCCGAACATAAACGTGACGGGACAACTTAACGGTCTCGTTTTCGGCGACGAAGTTACGTTGAAGATGTCCGCCGTCACCGCCAACAGGGAGACGAAAGTAGGAAGCTACGGCATAGAAGTAGTCGAATATAAGTTGAGCGGACTGCAAGCGGCTAACTATAATCTCGAACAGCCCGTTTATAACGGTAAAGTAAACATTATGTCCAAGAAAGTAGATTCCGCCGGCGTAAACTCGTTTATTACGAGCAGTTCCGGCTTCGACGTAGGCACGACGGTGGAATTTTCTACGGTGAATTCCGAAAAACACAAAACCACTTTCCTCGAAAAGATAACGGGCAGGGATTCCAAAGTAATGGGATATACGGTAAAAGTAAACGGAGCCGACAGTATAATTAAGAACGACTTTAAGGTTTATCTCGAAATTCCCGCCGAGTTCAGAGACTGCGATTTCGAAGTCGAGGGCGTGGGAAAACTGGAAGGACAAAACGTTATTTTCACGAGAGAGGGCGATTACATTACCTTTAACGCCACTTCGTCGGGTATGGTAAGGTTCAAGAAGACCGAAGTAAAATACGGTTTCGTCGTAATCGTTGCGGCGGTAATTATAGCCGTAATCGGCATAGTAGTATTGCTTATTATGAATCCGTTGCAAAATCGTCGGAGAGTGGCGGACGACAGAGCCGAAAAGGAAGCGGTAAAAAGAATAAAACAATGGTAAGAGCGAGAAGAGTTTTTATTATCTTAACGATTTTTATCGCGACGCTTATATTAGCCGTAAGCGTGGGTGCGGTAGCTTACGCCGACGCGACGGAAGCCGACTTCGAGCTGTCGGATTTCGAGCAGGTAGGCGGCGACCGGTACTGTAACGGAACCGACGGCAACGAGGCTACGTTCCGCGTTAAAATCAACGAGGCTGCTTACGAAAAGATAATAAAGGTAAGGTACGACGTAATTAAAATGACGAGTTTAGTCGATAAAGTTACCGTAGACGATGAAAATAACGTCACGTTATCGTCGGGACAGGTAAAAATTAGCGAAAACAACGTCATCGAAAAGAGCGAAATAACGAAACTGCCGAACAGTTCCAAATTCGCCTTTACCGTAAAGGCGAAACAAAACTGCGCTTTCGTGTTCTCGGTGTATTATTACGATTCCGAAGGAAAGGAGAGCGTTTGTTACGGTTCCCGATACGGAGAGAACGGAGCGGGCAGGAACAATATCCTTTATTGTTTCAAGATAGACGACAGCAATCCGAGCGCGTATTACGACGACGTGACTTTCGACAGCGGATACTGGGTGTTCGACGTTCTCGTTAAAGGCAACCTTAATTCGGACACGGCTTCCGCCGATTCCGGCATAAAGAGTTTTGCCGTGGTAAAACGCACTTCTACGGGCGAAAAGGTAATAGACCGCGTGGAAAATATCGGTAGCACGCAATATCGATACAAACTGAAAATAACGAAAGAAAAGGCTCGCTATTATCTCGATATAGTGGACTACGCCGGGAACGGGACCACGTCGAAAATCGTAGAATTCAACGATACGAGCTATGACGCCGGGTTCGAAACAGCCGTAAACAACAAACTTACCAAACTTAAATCGGACGAAAAGTATTCGGTTGCTTTCGTGGAAAAGTTCAGTAAAAGTTACGACGAATACTATTTTTGTATTCAGAGTTCCGACGCAACCGAGGCGGAAATAAAGGCTAAAATGGCGGTTTGTTACGACTATATGGCAAAAATCGCCAATTACGACAAGATGCGTGAAAACGGGCTTTCCGACGTGACGGTCAAAAATTACAACACGGAGTATTTCGGCGGAGATATAGAACTTATTAACAGTTCGTCTTTCCCAGTAAAATACGGCGACAACGCGGTGACGACGATAAGCGTGGCTATGTTCGACGCCAAGACTATCGATAAAACCGCCGAGAAAAACGCTCTCGGAATAAAGAACGCGAAAACCGTTTACGCTACGGCGATAAATACCGAAATCGACGGAAAAACGGTGGTAAACAGATGCGAAACCGCCGCCGAAATTAAAATCCCGACCGAACTGAAAAAAGGCGACGCCTATATAGTGATGACGGTGGAAGGCGAGAAGAAAGAGTATATAGTCTGCGATTTCGTGGCGGGCAACGGCTACACGGTAGTTTATCTTCCGTATTCGAGCGGCGTACTCAATATATTCACGGGCGTCAGGAGCGATTTATTGTGGCTGTGGAGCCTTACGGCAATACCGGTTATAGCCGCGGCGGCGGTTATTCCGATTATTATAAAGAAAAGAAAAAACGTTAAAAGCGTTAAAAAGGAGAAATAAAAATGGGAAAAAGTAAAAAAGGGATGTTAAATAACCTTGTTATCAACCGTTATACTTTATGGACTATCCCCAACATTTTAGTGTTTTTGCGCATACTTTGCGTACCCGTTTACATGACTTTGCTTATATTAGGCAGTCGCGCGGGCGAAGGCAACAATTACGCCGAATGGTGGGTTTTTCTTGCCCTCGGAATAATGGTTTTTGCGGCGTTGACCGACGTTTTCGACGGAAAAATCGCCCGTAAATACAAAGCCGGCACGAAGATAGGAAAATACACCGTCAAGCACGACCAAGGGACGTACGTCGGACAGTGTATAGACCCCATCGCCGACAAATGTATGCATATAGGCGCTATCGTGGCTTTGGCTATCAGCGGATATTTGCACTGGGCGTTTATTATCTTTATCGTCTTCCGCGAACTCTGTATGATAGTAATAGGTTCGTTTATAGTAAACGATATCGACATAAAAGCCAATATGCTCGGCAAAGTGGCAAGCGCTATAATAAGCAGCGGAATAATATTATGTTTCTTCCACAAGTATATTTGCCAATATCTCTGGGGCGTGTTCAGCCTCGACTGGATAGTGGTTACGATAGGACTTATCCTTAACTGGGCTGCCGCGGTAAACTACGCCGTGGACGCGTCCAAACAGTATAAAGCCAATAAATTAAAAACCGCAAACGACGAAAACGGAACCGAAGAAACCGTCGTAGAAGAGAGCGAACGGAAAGAAAACGCAACCGAAGAAAGCGTGACCGAAAAAAGGGAAAACGCGGAAATCGACACCGAAGAAAACATAGAAAAAGAAACGAAAGAATAATACCGAAGAAGGAAAATAAACGATGATGAACAAAAACTTTGAGCCCAAGCTCTTCGAGCAGGGTATTTACGAACGTTGGTGCAAGAAAGGTTACTTTACTCCCGACACAAAAAGCAACAAAACTCCTTTTACCATAGTTATGCCGCCGCCCAACATTACGGGGCAATTACACATGGGGCACGCTTTGGACGATACTTTGCAGGACGTCATAATAAGATATAAGAGAATGGACGGTTACGCCGCCTTGTGGCTTCCCGGTACCGACCACGCAAGCATTGCTACCGAACTTAAAATAGTGGAGCAGATAGCGAAAGAAGGTCTGACGAAAGAAGGTATCGGCAGAGAAGAATTTTTACGCAGAGCTTACGCTTGGAAAGATAAGTACGGCGGCAGAATCGTGGAGCAGTTAAAGAGGCTCGGTTCTTCCTGCGACTGGTCGAGACTTGCCTTTACTATGGACGAGCGTTGCTCCAAAGCGGTACGCGAAGTGTTCGTAAACCTTTACAAAAAAGGTCTTATTTACAGGGGCAACCGTATGACGCACTGGTGTCCGTCCTGCGGTACGGCGATAAGCGACGCGGAGATAGAATATTCCGAGCAGGCAAGCTCGTTATGGCACATAAGGTATCCTTATACCGACGGTTCGGGATACATGATAGTAGCTACCACTCGTCCGGAAACTTTGTTGGGCGACGTGGCTGTCGCGGTAAACCCCGACGATGAAAACTATAAATCGGTAGTGGGCAAGACTATGAATTTGCCGCTTACCGACAGGGTCATTCCCGTAATAGCCGACGAATACGTAGAAGTAGGTTTCGGTACGGGCGCGGTTAAGATTACTCCCGCACACGACCCGAACGACTTCGAAGTGGGAAAAAGACACAATCTCGAACTTATCACCGTCATTGACGACAAGGGATATATGAACGAGAACGCGGGCAAGTACGAAGGAATGACGAGAGAAGAAGCGAGAAAGGCTATTGTAAACGACCTTAAAGAACTTAATTTACTCGAAAAAATTGAACCGTACACGCATAACGTGGGCGTATGCTACCGTTGCCACACTGCGATAGAACCGAGAGTATGCGAACAGTGGTATCTCAAAATGGAAGGCTTGGCGAAACCCGCAATAGACGTGGTAAGAAACGGCGAAACGCAGTTCGTGCCGACGAGATTTGAAAAAATCTATTTCAACTGGATGGAGAACATAAAAGACTGGTGTATCTCCCGTCAGCTCTGGTGGGGACATCGCATACCTTGCTGGTACTGTGACGAATGCGGCGAAATGATAGTGGAAAAGACCGACCCTACCGTTTGTCCCAAGTGCGGAAACAAGCATTTAAGACAGGACGAAGACGTGCTTGACACCTGGTTTTCTTCCGCTTTGTGGCCGTTCTCTACGTTAGGTTATCCCGACAAGACCGAAGACCTCGACTACTTCTACCCGACCGACGTACTGGTTACGGCGTACGACATTATTTTCTTCTGGGTAGCGAGAATGATTTTCTCCGGTATAGAACACATGGGCAAGACGCCGTTTAAGGAAGTTCTTATCCACGGTATAGTGAGAGACGGACAGGGCAGGAAGATGAGTAAGTCGTTAGGTAACGGCATCGATCCTCTTATCCTTATAGACCAATACGGAGCGGACGCGCTGAGATATTCTCTTTGCACCGGCGTAGCTCCCGGCGGCGATATTCGTTACAGCGACGATAAGATAGAATCGGGGCGTAACTTTATGAACAAACTCTGGAACGCGTCGAGATTCGTGGAAATGAACCTTGAAAACAAGGATATATCCGCGACGCTCGGAGTTCTTACCGACGCCGACAAGTGGATACTGACCAAATTGCAGTACGTCATAGGCGAAGTAAGGAAAAACCTCGATAAGTACGAAATAGGACTTGCCGTAGCGAAACTTTACGACTTCGTGTGGAGCGACTATTGCGACTGGTATATAGAACTTACCAAGCCCGTATTGTACGGACAGGACGAAGAGAAGAAGACGGAAACGTTACGCGTTCTCAAATACGTTCTTGCGTCCGTACTGAAACTTATGCACCCGTTTATTCCGTTCATTACCGAAGAAATCTGGACGGAACTCGGTTTGAGCGAAACGGTTATGCTCGAAAAGTATCCCGTTTACGACGAGAAACTCGTTTTTGACAGAGAATACGCCGAATTCGAAGAAGTCAAGGATATAATCTCCAAAGTAAGAAATATCCGCGCACAGATGAACGTGCCGCCCGCAAAGAGATTCAGTCTTTACGTTCTCACCGCTCTCGATTCGGTTAAGGACGCCACGGCGTATATAGAAAAGCTCGCGGGGGTAAGTAAAGTAAACTTTATTACCGACAAGTCGGAAGCGGGCGAAAAGGTCTGCCGCGCGGTCACCAACGAAGCGGAACTTTTAATCCCGCTCGGAGAACTCGTCGACACCGATAAGGAAAAGGCAAGACTGAATAAAGAACTCGCCAAGGCGGAAAGTGAAATTCAAAGAGGCGAAAGAATGTTGTCGAACGCAGGGTTCGTAGCGAAAGCTCCGGCAAACCTTATCGAACAGGAGAAAGAAAAACTCGCGAAGAACAAAGAACTTAAACAGAAAATTCTTTCCCAAATAGCCGACCTTGACTGATAGGGTATGATAAAAAACGTAATTTTCGACCTCGACGGAACGGTGATAGACAGTAGCGAATGTATCTATAAAGTCTATTCCGCTCTGTTCAGGGAGATGAAAATACCTATGCCCGACGTGCGTTCGAGACGCAGGCTGATAGGACCGCCGGTAGAAACCACTTTGTCGGGGTATATAAAGACCGACCCGTCGCCGTACGGGAAGCGTTTCCGCGAGATTTACTCTACCGTCGATTTGAAGTCGACGAACCGTCTTTACGAGGGTATTCCGGAACTTTTGGAAACGCTTACGGAAGACGGGTATAGACTGTTTATCGCCACGTCGAAAGCGGAAAATTTTGCCGTAAAGATATTGACGTATCTTAACGTGAACGATTATTTTACGGCGATATACGGTTCCCGCTACGAACTTGACAGAACTTCAAAAAGTCGGGTTCTGCAAGCGGTAATCGACGATTACGGACTGAATAAAGAGGAATGTATCCTTATAGGCGATACGAAGTTCGATTACGTCGGGGCGACGGAAGTAGGCGTACGCACGGGCGTGGTCACTTACGGTTTCGGCGAAAAAGAGGACTTCGACGAGGGGAAAATAGCGTTTTTTGCGGACACTCCTTACGACGTACGCAAAAAAATCGGAGGAATAAATAATGGGTAGAATAATGAAATGCGGTCTTTTCGACGGATACGCAAGGTTGGCGTTAATCGACCTGACCGATATAGTGAACGAAGAAATAAAAATACACGACTTGTCGCCGCTTGCCACGGCGGCACTCGGCAGGAGTATGCTTGCCGGGGCGTACGTCGGGAATAATCTTAAATCCGACGACAACACTTACAGCATTACCATAAACGGCGGCGGTCCGTTAGGTCCGATAGTGGTAGCCGGAGGATACGGGAAGATAAGAGGTTACGTCACCGACAATAAGGTAAATTTACCGTTAAAGCAGGACGGACACCTTGACGTAGGCGGCGGAGTAGGCAAAGACGGGTATATAAGCGTAGTCAAGGACTTGGGGCTTAAAGACCCGTACGTAGGACGGAGCGAACTAATTAGCGGCGAAATTGCCGAGGACTTCGCAAAGTACCTTCTGATAAGCGAAGGAATACGGAGCGCGGTCGCGTTCGGAGTTAAAGTCAATAAGGACGGTTGCGTCACCGCGTGCGGAATAGTAGTCGAAGCTCTCCCGGGGATTACGGAAGATATGCTCGTAATGCTCGAAGACGTGATGAGTAACTTTACCGCGTTAAGCGATATTACCGAAAAGAAGAGCATAGAAGAAGTCTACGACTTCTATTTTTCCCACCTCGACGCCACCGTGTACGAAACGGAAGAAATCGTTTTGAAATGCAACTGTTCTTACGAAAGGATAAAAAATCTCGTGAAAAGCATAGGCAAGTCGGAGTGTGAACAGATTATTGCCGAGCAGGGAAAAATCGAAGCGGTATGTCATTTTTGCGAAAAAAAATACGCTTTCAATAAAGAGGACGTCGAAAAACTATGGGACAAGTAATAGAACTCGTTTTAAGCTACGATAATTTAATGAAATTCGCCGAAAACGCTCTCGAAAAGGGGGACACGCTTACCTGCGCTCTCAATCTTAACGAAGCGTTGACCAAAGCCGACGGGCGGGAACAGGTAAGAAGAGTGTACGAACTGTTCGTGGAGTGTTTCCGCATGTCGAGCAGCGTCACCGCCGTAATGCAGGCTATAATGAAAGAAATCGAAAACAGGGTGGACGACGATTATTACAGGTTCGATTTCGCAAACAGGAAAAAGGCGTACCTCCCCGAGGACGAGGAAGAACCCGATTACGAAACCATAAGGGTCTGCAACGACGTCAAGAATAAAATAGTAGAAAGGAAGTATGAAGAGGCGATGCTTTTACTTACCGCGGTTCAACCGACTTCCGAACTGTGCGAAGGGATAATCGACGCATTAAACGACGCGGTGGACATGGATAAAGGAATAAATATAGACAAATATTTATTGCACGTTCTTGCCATAATGACGGCTTCTTCGTCCAAAGTGGAGATTTTACGCCTGATGCTGCGGGGCGGACAGGTCACGCACAGAATGATGACCGAAAGCGCGGACTTTTTATTGGACGACGACGACAGCAACGCATTGTGTCTTATAGGAATGGCGTTCTTCGAGAATAACGAAACGCAGATAGCGAAAAGATTTTTTAAGAAAGCTCTTTCGATAGACCCTATCGACGAGGACGCTCTTTACTATATGACGGTGATAAAAATCCTTACCAAAGACGAAAACGATAAGACCGACTATTGGAGCAGATACAAACAAGTCTACAAGATTACCGAACCGCCGATAAGAACGATGGAAGAATTTTTTAAGTCCGACGACGTGAACGCGCTCGTGCCGTACAGAGTTTTTCCCGGCAAGTTCGTTTCGGAAAAACTTACCGTTTTGGCGCTCGCCGCTTCGGGAAAGGAAGATATCACCCCCGATTACGCGGCGGATTTTATAGAGTTCTGCAAATGCGCCTCGGAGCATGCGAGTTATTTTCTTATAGATATTCTCGGAAAAACCGACGACAAACCCGTTCTTACCGAAACGTATAAAAAACTTTTGACTTCGGCGAGAGTTCCCGACGGACTGAAAGAAAAAATCGTGGACGCTCTTATAGAAAGCGGCTACGAGGGGGTATTGTCGATACTTACGGAAGAGAGAGCCGTAGTGATGAGAGTGACCAAACTTCACAAAAGGGTACATAAAATCTGGAACATGCTTTATCAGATGATACTGAAAAATACGCCGTTTTGCGAAGAATATTTGCCGATACACTGCGGCGACCTCGCGTATATAATAAAAAAACTCGACGGAATAATACAGCCCGATGAAGACGATATCAACTTCTGCCTTGCGCTGACGGTGATAAACTATATAAAACGCCTTAAAATAAACAGAGATTATTTTTCCGCTCTGAAAGCCTTGGATTTAGATACGACCGATTTGGACAGAGGGTTAAAGAAATTCGAGCTGGACGATATTTTCATACAATGAAAAAGACCTTCGTTTGCGTAATAATACTTCTTATCTCGCTATTCCTTATTGCCGGTTGTTCCGAAAGAACGCCGGTGACGGAATATTCGGTTAAGTTCGTGACGAACGGCGGTACGAAGATAGCGGAGATTTTCGGAACGGTAGTTACCGACTGCCCCGTCCCGGAACTCGACGGATACGTATTCGAAGGGTGGTACGAAGATTCGGACTTCAAGACCGGGCAAGTGACTTTTCCGTACACGCCGCAAGGACAAACCACGCTTTACGCAAAGTATATTAACGTAGCCGTCGGCAACGAGGAAATAAGATACTATTACGACGCCGAAGGCGAATTCTATATTGCGAAAAGATATAACGGAAACTCGATTAACGTAGTCGTTCCCGCTACCTATGCGGGCAAACCCGTAAGCAAAATCGCTTCGGGTTTTTTGGGCGTAACGAGCCGTGTAGAAAGATTGTATTTAGGCGAAAACGTCGAAAAAATAGAAACGCTTTTCTATCTATGTCCGAAGTTTAACGAGTTTATTTTACTGAAAAACAGCGATTTTTTATCGGTAGAAGACGGGGTTCTGTACGACAAAAATAAGACGGTTTTGTATTGTTTTCCGCGAAATAAAACGGTAAGTAACGACGGAGTTTTTACCTTGCCCGACACTGTGAAAATCGTCGCGGAAAACGCTTTCCGTTCCGTCGACGGGCTGAGAATACTTAATTTGGGCGAGAATACCGAAAGTGTCGACGAAGACTTTTCCGAAAATAAAAATCTCGAAAAAATAAACGCGTCGAGTAGGTTCTATTATTCCGACAACGGCGTTCTTTACAATGCGGAAAAGACCGTTTTATTGTCGTTTCCCGTAAAAAACTCGTTAAATTACACATTGCTTTCCACGACGGAAGAAGTAAGGGAGAACGCTTTTCGCAATGCGAAGGCGGTTACTCTCGCGTTTAATTCTTCTCTCCGGGTTTTTAATCCGCAGGATAACACGAACCTTACCGAAATAGTCGTTCCGTCGAGTAACGATTACTACGCTTCCGTCGACGGAGTTCTGTACGACAAAGGTATGACGGAAATTATTAAATATCCCGAAAACAAGCAAGGTGAAAAATTCACGCTTTCGGGGGTAAAATCGATAGGAAAGAACGCTTTCGCTTTTTGCAAAAATCTTAAAATTCTGACGATAAACAAAGAGGTGGAAAATATTAAGCAATTCGCCTTTTTCAACGCGAAGACGAACGAGATAGTTTTTGAAAAAGACAGCGAACTTAAAGCAATCGACAACACCGCCTTTATTATGGCGGACGACATGCAGAATCTCGTTCTCACCGCCACCATACCGCCCGAATTCGACGGCGAGGGTCTCGAAATAGAATTTAATATAACAGTTCCCGCGGAGTCCTACTCCGCCTACGTCGAAGCGTGGAGCTATCTGTATTTGCGGATAGTGAAAGGGGAATAACTTTTATATTTTTCAAAAAAAAACAACTCATTGCATATTCGCTTTTTGTTCCTTCGATAAAAGGAGCGGCGCGGTCGCGTTGATTTTTCAAAAAGCGGTTAAGAAATTTTACGAAAAAATCGGCGTTTTTTTGCCCGTTGACGATTTGGCTTATCTATGATATTATTATATATAATAATTTTCTTTATTGCGGGAGCGTTATGCGTAAGAAATATTTATTTATAATATCGGTTATGTTATTACTAGCGACGGCGTTCGTCCTTTCGGCGTGTTCCGGCGGCGGCGACGCTACCGAAAAGACCGTTTCGAGATTAGAAGCCGTATCCGTTCACGAAGGAGATTACGTAATCGGCGACGAGATAGATTTATCGGAAATCACGATAAAAACCATTTATTCCGACGGAAGCGAAAAGAGCGTCCCCGCAAAGGACAGCATGCTCACGGGCGAAGAAAGAGAAAAATTCAGTCAGGAAGGCGTGCATACCGTTAAGTTCAGCTACGAAGGCTACGAAGCGTTGTTGCAGATCACCGTGGTTTCAGTCAAGGAGGGCAAGACTTATCTCGCTACTTTTTTCTCCAACGGCGGCAGCGAAGTGCCTAATCAAAACGCAAACGTAATAAAAGCCTTCGTCAATCCCGTAAAAGCAAATTATAAATTCGACGGCTGGTACACCGCTCCCGACTTTACCGGAAGCAGAGCGGTAGCTCCGTATACGCTTACACAGGATACCTATTTTTACGCAAAGTGGATAGATAACCGCACCTGTAACGTTAAGTTTATGGACGGCGACGAAGTTTTTTACGAGATAGAAAAAGTCGTTTACGGTTCGAGCGTGAATATAAAATCGATACCGGCTCCCTCCGCAAAAGCGGGCAAGATTTTTACGGGGTGGACTTTGATTTCGGGCAGTAACCCCGAAGAAATCATTACCGACACCGTGTTCGCGGCAAGTTACGAAAGCGTAAAATGCGCGGTCAACATAGAATACGTCAGCGACGGCAAGGTCGTGTCGAAGACCTTTACCTACAACTACGGCGAATATTTCGACGTGACTAATTACGAGATGCCTACCCTCGAAGGACACACTTCGAGATGGGTTCTTTATAGAGGCGACAGCGAAAAGTTCGAAGAGATGACCTCGTCGAGAGTCCTTTTGACCGACGAAAAAATAACCGTTAAAGCCGAACACGTCATCAACAAATATTCGGTAAGGATATTTAACGGCAAAACGGAAAATTTGCAGACTAAGGCTAATCTTAAAAACGGCGTGGTGGAACTCGAACAGGTTTATTACAACGCCGCCGAAAAATCCGATTTCAAAGTGGACTACGGCGCCGACTTCAATTTGTCGGAATACAAGCAGGAACCCAACTTTACTTCCCCCGAAGCGATAAGGGGTTACAACGCGGTATGGTGTTTCGTCGTGCCTGCGTCCGACGGCGGAGAAATCTGGTACAACGCCCGCAATCAACGTTGGGACGAAAGCAGCGGCAGTTTCGTCGATAACGGCGAAGCCACGAGTAACTTTACTTTGTACGACAAGAACGGCAACTATATAGCGAGAGTATCGAACGGCGACCTCAAAGAGATAAAAGGCGACGTCACCGTAAAACCCAAATATCTGAAAAATACTTACACCGTGACTTTAAGACGTTATACCGATAAAGGTTGGACGACGATAGGCACGTTTACGAAAGAATATCTTTCCGACTTTCGGCTTTACGACCCCGCGGAATACGACGAAGGGAAGTTCGCCGACGAAAAGGCAGCGGAGTTCTATTATCATAAAAACAACGTTCCCGCATGGAGTGCCGATTCCGACGTGAGCGACATGTGGAAGCAAATTTATTTTAACGGCAATTCCGAAGACGACTACGACGTGAAGTGGTACACGTCTTCCGACCGTAACGACGAAAGCAAAGTCGATTTCACCCGCGGTGACGACGGCAATCTCGGCAGTTACGAAATTCAGGACAGCAACCTTATTCTGTATTGCTCCGACATAGATTTGAGAAGATATACCGTCACTATAAGGTATAATTACGATTTTGCGACGGGAACTTATAAAAATACCGAAACTTATTCCGAAATAAGCGAAAATCAGGAAATAACGTTGCCCGAAAATTACGCTTTGCCGGTGACGAGGGATTACGGTTCGGGCAGGACGGTTCAGTATACCTTTAACGGGTGGTCGGACTATCCCTATACGCCCGACGGAAACTATACCGGGGTAAGCGGAGATAATTTTATTACGCACAGAACGAATAACGTTTATTACTACGCGCAGTACGTCTGCAACACGACTTACACTCTTACCGTTTACGACAAGACGCAAAAAGAAGCCTACGCCGGAATAGAAGGGTACGACGGCAAGCATTACGACGTGCCGGAACACTCGATAGTCTACACCGTACCGGCAGGCACGACGGTTACGCTCGATATGATTTTCAAGGGAAAAGATAACGGCGACGGAACTTTCGTCACGGGGCAAACCTATTACGAAAGATACGCTTTTATCCGCTATTTCGACAACGAATATACCAAACTGCACGACGATATTATCGCAAAATACTCGTCGGCAAAGGACAAAGCCGAAGCTAAACGCAACCTTGAACAAATTATTAACGCGGACAAGGTCAAAGCCGCCGCTTACGAAACCTTACTTGCGAAAATTTACAACTACGATTTCAAATTGTCGGGAAGCGAAACGGAAACCGTTATCGATAAAGATTATTTCCTTGCCACGTTTATGACGGCGGGAGAATATCAGGCTTTACGACAAAAAATCAAGGACGCGGAGGACGAACTTACCGTACTCGAAAACTACGATTACAATAAGACGTTAAGGGATAACTACCACGCCGAGGACGAAAACGAGAAAGACGAAAACGGTTACGGCGGACTGTACAAGAAGTATTCCGAAAGCGACTTCTACCTTAACAGAGCTTACGGTTACGACCTTACGACTAATCCCGACAAGCGTAAATATAAATTCTCGGGTTGGTACGTAGACGATACCTATTCGACGGTATATTCGAAAGAAATGAGTTTCGAATGGTTTGCCGGGAGCGGCGATATAGTCCTTTACGCAAAGTGGGCGGACGAAGAGAAAGGTACCGAAGGACTCGTGTTCAGAGAAGTGTTCGACGCCGACGGCAACGTAATAGGAGTTGCCGTAGCCGACTTTATGAACAGAGCGGAGTACGAAAAGTCCGATATAAACGGTTGCGGCTACAATAATTTCGTCGGCGGCAACGAGTACAGCATAAATATGAACGACCAAGGGGCGGTGCCTTCCTATCTCGGTACCGATATAGAAGTTCAGATACCCGCAAAACACGGAGGTACTAACAGTAATCAGCTGACCGTGTTAGGCATATTAAGGGGAGCTTTGGCTCGTCACGGACAGGAAATCAAGACTATATCCTTGCCGAATACGTTGAGATTTTTGGAAGAAGAGGCGTTGGTAAGATGTAATCTGACCGACATATACGGCGTAAGCGGCGAAGACGTTACTTTCGACGGACAGAACGCGGTTTATCAAAAATCGGCTATAGAATATTATATCGGCGGAGAACGCAGAACATCTGCCGCAAATACCCTTATCGCTTTCGCTAACAGAAGTCAGGTTACGGCGTATACGGTGGCGGAAAACACGGTAAGAATAGGCGGAAGCGCGTTCTACCTTTCGACGGTGCTTACCCAAATTACTTTAAGTTCTTCTCTCGTAAGCGTCGGTAAAAAAGCTTTTGCGGGTTCGGGAATTAAAGGAAGTATTACTTTGCCCGATTCGCTCGCAAGAGTGGAGACCGAAGCCTTCCTCAATTGCGAAGGGATAAATGAAATAGCGGTTACGGCAAGTTCTTCTTTGTCGAAAGTGGGTAAAAACGCTTTCTCTTCGACGGGGTGGTATATGAAAAAGACCGGCTTCGTCACTCTTAACGGAATTCTTCTCGGATTAAGAAAAGCCGACGGAACGACTTTCGACAAGGACTCGGACGGCAACTACGTAGTCACCGTAATAGACGGAGAAGAAGCGTATTCCCACACCGACGGCAACGGCGTTGCGTATTACTCCAAAGCATTGGGAACTCTCGTCGCGATATCGATAAAATCCAACGTGAAAGCGATAGGCGACAATGCGTTCGAAGGTTCGATAGGTACCATGTCGGTAACCATAGAAGGCACTTTGGCAGGCGGAATAGGCAGTCAGGCGTTTTTTGGATGCAGTATAAAACGAGTTGATTTCGATAATCTCGGAGCGGACTGCGTAGTGGAGAAAGACGCTTTTTATAAGTGCAATCCCTTTAACGTGTACGTTGTGGACGAAACCGCGGTAAACGAAAGTTGGTTAAACTGCACAAACGTAACCGTAGTGAAAAAATAATAAAAGGAACGAAAAGAATATGAAGACGAAAAAGTACGTTCTCATCACCGCCGCTGTACTGTGCGTCGTGTTCTGCGTAGCGGTATGCACGGCTTGCGGAAATAACGGAACGACTACGGTAACGGTCCCTTACGTAGACGAAAACGGCGTGGAATACACCTTGTTTAAGGTGACTACGGGAGGAAAAACAGAAGAATACGTCAAAGTGACCGGATATTCGGGCAAGAAGATATCAGCACCACCTAACAACGTGGTTTCCGTTTACGTCAAAAGCGAAGTCACGATAGAAGGTAAAGTTTATCCCGTGACCTCGGTAGGCAATATGGCTTTTTACAGAGCCGCCGTCACCAACGTTTATTTCGGCGACGGAATAGTAGAAGTAGAGCCTTTCGCCTTCGCTTACGGCGAATTTACGGCGGTAGAACTGCCCGCTTCGGTAAAGAAAATCGGAGAATACGCTTTCGTCAACTGTAACAGTCTGCGTTATCTTAAATTAGACGCAGTCGAACCGCCAGAACTCGGCGATTACGCGTTTATGTTCTATAACGATAAGTCTAACACTTACGAAGTCAACGGTATCCTTACCGTAAAAGTACCTTCCGAAGCGAAAGACACTTATATATCGGAGTGGAAAAATTACGCCGCGATAATTAAGTAGGGGGAAGTATGGCTGATATAAAATTAAAGACCTATTCCAAAAAAGAAGCCGTCGCTTACCTTACCGGTATGGCGGGGCAGAATATGATCTACAACGTTATCGGGGCGGCTCTTGCTTATTATCTTCAGTTTACGATACTTATCCCGGCTATCGCCGTTACCGCAATAATGATGGTGGCGAGAGTTTGGGACGCCTTCAACGACCCTATTATGGGTACTATCGTAGATAAAACGAGAACGAAATGGGGCAAATGCAGACCTTATCTTATATTCGTGCCGTCGGTAATTTTCGTCGTAACGATACTTTGTTTCGTAAACTTCGGTTTTTACGGACAGGGCAGTAAAGGTACGGACGTGCTGATTATTGCGTGGGCGGCGTTTACTTACATACTGTGGGGAATGACTTACACCGTAGGAGATATACCTCTTTGGGGAGCACCCGCTCTTATGACCGAAGACGACAAGGACAGGAACAAACTTTTAGGTTTAGCGAGAATTTTCGGCGGCGTGGGAGCCGGAGTGACTTTGCTGTGCATGCAGCCCGTTTCTTTGGCGATAGGCAATATGCTCGCCCCCTCTGTCGGAGCGCAACAGGGAGAAAGATACGGTTTTCTTATAGCGGCGGTTATTTTCTCGCTTATAGGTTGCGGCTTGTTCCAGTTTACCGGACTTTTCATAAAAGAAAAGATACCGCCTTCGGACAAGAAGTATACGCTTAAAGAGAATTTTACTATTATATGGAAAAACAAACCTTTCCGTCAGATACTGTTTTCGGGAGTTTTGGGCAGCGCGAGAAACCTGCTCGCTATATGCGCTATGCCCCTCGTGACGTATTATTTCGCAAGTAAAGACCCTATATTGGCTTTCGTGTATATAGGACTTCTCGGCGGCGGAATGTTTGCGGGAATGTTCGTGGCGAGCGGAATAACGACGGTTTTGCTTAAAAAGATTTCCAAGAAAAAACTTTACAATTTCAGCAATCTGTTGGGAGCTGTTCCGTTCTTACTTATATTCGTACTTTACGTCTGTAATCCTACCGGACTTACGGGAGCGGTGTACGTGGCGATAGCGTTTGTTTTATTCGTTCTGTCGGGGGCGTCGATAGGGTTTGCAAACGTGTTGCAGTCCCTTATGATAGCCGACTGTATAGATTACGAAGAGTACACTAACGGAACCCGTCCCGACGGAGTGTTTTTCTCGGGGCAGACCTTTATAGCGAAACTTTCTTCGGGTATAGCCACGATTATATCGGGTATAGCTTATGCGGTAGTCGGTTTTTCCGACGAGAGAGTGGCGGAAGTGAACGCCTTTATCAACGCGGGCGGACTGCCGAGACTCGCGCCGCAATACCGGAAACTTATGATGATAATGTTCTTCCTTATCTCCATACCGCCGGCAATAAGCTGTATTCTTGCGGTGATACCGACGTGGAAATACTGTCTTGACGACGACGTACATAATAAGATAATAGAAGAACTCAATTTAAGACGGCACACTGATAACGAAGAGGGAAACTATGAGAAAGCCGAAAGCGTAACGACGACAGTCGACGGCGCAGAAGAGTAAAAACAAAGGAGAGATAGCAATGGACGTACTACTCATAGGTTCGAGAGGAAGAGAACACGCAATGGCGCTGTCTTTGAAAAAAGACGAACGCGTCAACAACATTTACTGTATCCCCGGTAACGGGGGCTTGGCGAGGATAGCCACCTGCATAAACATGCCCGTGACGGACTTCGACAGCATAATGGAGTTTTTGGACGATAATCCTAATATAGAACTCACTATCGTAAGCCCCGACGAATCTTTGGCGGGAGGTCTTGTGGACTTGCTCAATTCCAGAGGGCACAGAGCCTTCGGACCGAGCGCGGGAGCGGCTAAGCTCGAAAGCGAAAAGACTTTTTTACGCAACGTTTGCGAAAAGTACAATATCCCGGCGCCGTATTACAAGATATTCCACGATTATCAGAAAGCTAAACGCTACGCGTCGAAGCAACCTTTCCCCATGGTGGTAAAGACCGACGGAAGAACGGCGGGGAAGGGTATATTTTTCTGCAAAAATCTACGCGAAGCGGAAAATTCCCTTTACGATATGATGATAGCGGAACTTTTCGGCAATGCGGGTAAATGCGTGGATATAGAAGAGTTTTTAGTCGGACCTAACGTAGTGGTTATGACCCTTACCGACGGGAAAACGGTAGTGCCTTTGCCTGCCGTCAAGGCGTATAAACGGGTCTACGACAACGATTTAGGGTTAAGTACGGCGGGTATGGGCGCGTATATTCCTGCCGAGGAATACACCGAAGAGATAGCGAAAAAAGCCTACGACGAAATTTACGTCCCTATGGTGAAAGCTCTCGCGGAAGAAGGCATACCTTTTAAGGGCGTGCTTGCGTACAGTCTTATTCTTACTGCCGACGGACCGAAAGTAGCCGACGTAATAGTCAGGTTCTGCGACGTCGAAAGTCAGGTTTGCTTGCCGCTTTTGGAAACCCCTCTTCTCGACGTAATCAACGCAATTATTGACGAAAGACTCGACGAAATAGAAGTTAAGTTTGTAGATAAGGCGGCGGTTTGCGTAGTGCTTACTTCGGGCGGATATCCCCTTGAATACAACAAGTATATAAAAATAGAAATAGGCGATATATCCGACGACGTGCAGGTTTTCCACGCGGGAACGAAACTTATCGACAACGAACTTCGGACTTCGGGCGGCAGAGTAATGGGCGTGTTTTCTATGGGAGAGACCGCTTCGCATTGCGCCAAAGAAGTCTACGACAATATATCGAAAATAAGTTTCGACGGTATGCATTACAGGAAAGATATCGCGAAAGATATTCCTTCCGACAAATAAAGAAAAATGTTTTTTATTACCGAAATAAATTTTCTGTAATATTACGCTTATCCTTATCATATCTATTTACAAAACGGAGCAGACACGAAATACTCGATTTCGACTTTTTCAGTCAAATTTTTGCGCCGTTTGTTTATTAAGATAGAGAGGTAAGCGATGATCCTTGTGGTAAAAAAGACAGCCGTTATCGTGGCGATAATTTTAGTGGCGGTATTTATTGTGGGCGCGGTAGTGACGACGCAGAGCGTAAAGGCGGCTAATACCGCCGCCGCGAAAAAACTACTCCCCATATACGGAGTAAGTACCGACAATAACAAAGTCGCGATAAGTTTCGACGCGGCGTGGGGTAGCGATAAAACCGAGGCGATACTCGATATTCTGGATAAATACGGAGTAAAAGCGACGTTTTTTCTCGTAGGTTTTTGGGTGGACAAAAATCCCGATTTAGTCAAAGAAATAGCTTCCCGCGGACACCTTATCGGTAATCACAGCACCAACCATCCGCATTTTAATAAGTTAAGTCTTGACGAAATGCGTATGGAAACGGAAACGACGGCTGAAAAAATAACGGCTTTGACCGGAGAAGAAGTCAAGTTCTTCCGCGCGCCGTTCGGCGAATATAACGATACGCTCCTCACTTATCTTAACGAAAGCGGAGTAAAGTGTATTCAGTGGACGGTGGACACGCTGGACTGGAAAGGTATCTCCGGCAAAGAAATAGCCGACAGAGTGTTAAAGCAAGCGAAAAGCGGTTCCATAATCCTCTGTCATAACAACAGCGACCACATACTCGACGCTTTACCTGTTATTTTACTCGGCTTGCAAAACAAAGGACTTGATTTTGTAAGAATGGATGAACTGGTAATTAACGACGATTATTATTTAGATAACAACGGAATTCAGCATCCCGCTGTTTAAGGAGTACGTATTATGAATTACGAACAGATGTTCAACAACACTACGACGCTTTGCGGCGAAGTCGTGAAAGAACCGAAATATTCTCATCAGATGTTCGGCGAAGGGTTTTACGAATCGGAAATCAAAGTGCCGAGATTGTCGGATCAGGCGGATATAATACCTTTTACCGTGTCGGAAAGGCTTTTGGGCGACGGTATGATAGAGGTGGGGCAGACCGTAACTTTAAGCGGACAGTTGAGAAGTTACAACAAAATCTGCGACGGAAAGAGTAAACTGATTCTTACGCTGTTCGTTCGCGACGTACTCGAAAACGACCCCGAAAGGAATCCGAATTCCATAGACATAGTCGGGTTTATTTGCAAACAGCCCGTTTACAGAACCACGCCTTTTAAGCGCGAAATATGCGACGTTTTGCTCGCGGTAAACAGAGCGTACAACAAGTCGGACTATCTTCCCTGCATAGCGTGGGGCAGAAACGCAAGGTTTATTAAAGACGTTCCCGTCGGCTCGAAAGTGGCGATAAACGGCAGAATTCAGTCGAGAAACTACCAAAAGACGCTTGAAAACGGGGAACAGGAAACGAGAGTGGCTTACGAAGTAAGCGTCAACAGAATAGAGTTGGAATAAAAACTTTTTACCGAAGAAAAAATGAGCGAAATAGCCGATAATATCTATAAAATAAAAGAGGAAATCGATAGGCGGAACCCCGGTTGCGAAATAGTCGCGGCTACCAAGACGAGAACTCTTGACGAAATAAGGGAAGCCATGGATACCGGACTTATTTCCGCCGCGGGAGAAAACAGGGTTCAGGAACTGACCGAAAAATTTACGCCGGAATTTAAGTGGGATTTAATAGGCAGGTTGCAAACTAATAAAGTAAAATACGTCGTGGACAAAGTAAGGCTTATTCATGGCGTGGACAGAATATCCTTAGCCGAGCAAATCGAAAAAGAATGTGTAAAAAAAGGCGTAAAAAGTCGTGTTCTTATCGAAATTAACACGGGAAAGGAAGAGAGTAAGGGCGGAATTTTTTTGGAAGACGCCGAGAAGTTTTTGTCCGAACTCGCAGTATTCCCGCATATAGAGGTCTGCGGACTTATGGCGGTAGCGGAAAGAACCGCCGATACGAAATATTTAAGGCACGTTTTCGACGAAGTTTACGGAGTTTTCGACAGGTTAAGAAACGACGTATTCAGATATTTGTCGATGGGAATGAGCGAGGACTATAAAATAGCTCTCGACTGCGGCTCGAATCTTATAAGGCCCGGCAGAATAATTTTCGGAGAACGAGTCTATGGCAAAGATGAAAGAGGCGAAGGTAATTAAACCTACTTGCTTCGACGACGTCGAAAAACTCATCGACGGACTGAAAAATCGCGAAAGCGTAATTGTCGACTTCGACGGAGTGCCGTCGGTAGCGGCGAGAAGAATGTTGGATTTTTTGTGCGGAGCAACTTTCGCTTTAAGCGGCGAAGTGAACCGCCTGAAATATAAAAAGTACATACTCATACCACACGGCGTAAGAATAAACCGCGTGAAAAACGGATGAAAAAACGGAGAAAAAAACTATGGGAAAAATCGTTAAACCCGACAAGGACGCGTTAAGAAAAGACTTCGAGTCTTACAAAAAAGACTTTTTGACTGCGGTTAAGGACAAAAAGCGTTGGATTGCCTGCCTTATAGAATTAGGGATAATGTGCCTTTTGTTAGCCGTGGATTTGCTTACAAAACATTTTATTTACGGGCATTGCGAAACGCAAGGGGATATAATAATTATCGACGGCGTAATACGATTTACGGCGATTAAGAACACGGGAGCGAGTTTCGGCATTTTCAAGAACGCAACCACCGCTCTTACCGTGGTTTCTCTTATATGTTCGATAATCCTTATTTTAGTTATTTTCTATTCCTATCCGAGAAAAAACAAGTGGCTCCGCTCCGCTCTCGTCATGATTACCGCCGGCGCGTTAGGGAACGTTATCGACAGACTTCATTTCGGCTACGTCAGAGATATGGTGTACTTTGAACTTATCGACTTCGCCGTATTTAATTTCGCCGACAGCTGTCTTACGGTAGGCACGGCGGTACTTATCATCTACATAATTTTCTTCTACACGAAAGAAGAAGAGAGTATCCGCAAACAAAAAGAAGAAGCGAAATACGCAAAAACCGTCGAAGCAATGCTCGCCGAACCCGACGAAGACAACGCAGAGCCTGTAAATACGGGAACCGTTGAAGAAAAAACGGAAAATAACGCCGAAACCACCGTAAAAGAAACAGAAAACGCCGAAACCGAAAACGCGGCGGAAGAAAGGGCGGAAGGCGTAAATAACGGCGATAAAGACGACGGAAAAAACGATAAAGACGCGGGTAAATAATGGACGATTACGTATTTTTTGCGGACGGAACCGAAAGAGCGGACGTTTTTTTAGCCGAAAAGACCCGGTGGACGAGGTCGAGAATAGCTAAACTTATCGACTCGGGCAAAGTTTTTTGTAACGGAGAGCCTGTAAAAAAAGCGGGCGAAAAGGTCAAAGGCGAAGTCGTTTTGGAAATAGAAGAAGACGTTCCTATAAGCGCGGAAGGGGAAGATATACCCATAGATATCGTTTATCAGGACAAGGATATTGCTGTAATAAACAAGCCGCAGGGAATGGTTACGCACCCGTGCGCCGGTACGCCCAACGGCACTTTGGTCAACGCAGTCGTGTATAAAATTAAGGATTTAAGCGGAATAAACGGCGTTTTGCGACCGGGAATAGTTCACAGATTGGATAAGGACACTTCGGGGCTTATAGTAATCGCGAAAAACGACGCCGCTCATAATTCACTTGCAAAACAGATAGAAGAAAAGACCGCGGGAAGACATTATTTAGCGCTCGTCACGGGAAATATAAAGGAAGACGAGGGGGTAATCGACAAGGCAATCGCAAGAAGTAAAAAAGACCGTAAAAAAATGGCTGTCGACGACAACGGCAGAAGAGCTGTCACACATTATTTCGTAAGAGAAAGGTTCGGCGATTACACGCTCGTGGAGTTCAAATTAGGCACGGGAAGAACCCATCAGATAAGAGTACACGCAAAGTATATAAATCACCCCGTCGTAGGGGATAGTACATACGGAAAAAAAGACGATTTCGGACTGAACGGACAATTACTCCACGCTTTCAAGTTGGAACTAACACATCCGAAGACGGGAGAAAGAATGACTTTTTACGCTCCGCTACCCGAATATTTCGAGAAAGTTCTTGAAAAATTACGCAAAAAAGTAACGGGATAGGATATTACGTTCTATCCTTTTTTTATTTACAACAAAGTAGTTACTTACTTTCTTTTCGGTGTGAAAAGAAAGTAACAAAGAAACACACGAGCCGCAAGTTGCGAAGTCCGGCTCGACCGAACACGCTTTTATTTTCACAAGGATAAAATGAATATATAATT
>Ga0256404_1003136_pt1 | contig 34660 bp, 23 predicted proteins | sample RumenRJG_01DNA_FD_185990 | JGI IMG/M metagenome (GOLD analysis project Ga0256404, IMG submission 185990) | Bovine rumen microbial communities from Lethbridge, Alberta, Canada - RJG_01 | ecosystem: Host-associated > Mammals > Digestive system > Stomach > Rumen | place: Canada: Alberta | collected... | reverse complement strand
GGCTCTGTTCCAACTCATCTCGGACATGGCTCCCAAGGATGACTTTATCGGAAGACTCTTATCAGAGAACGACTAATATTTAGTCGTTCCGAACCATCATGTCAAAAAGACTGAGTAGTTACAAAAACAGCCCAAAAACGGGCCCTTTTCATGTGCCGGATGTCTGAATTTAAGAAAATTTACACATAATAGCATGGGTGAGCCGAGGGTCTGCTGCAATGTGGGTTAGTACCCGTTCCCTTGACGCTGAGCTGGTTGTAGACGGCTCGCTTTCCTATTCCCAAATGCTTTTCAGGGGCCAGATGTCCAGTCGATAGCGGGTGCCGTTGTCGTGGCTGAACAGTTCAAGCCCGGTCTGGTCGTCGGCAGCAAACGTGGCCATCGAGAAGACGCTGGTGCCATCCTCCGAGAAGATTTCCACGCTGCACTTGTCGACAAAGATGCGCAGGCGCAGCTGATTGTTGATGGGGGCCACCTTGGCGTGGCACGTGTGCTCGAACTTCTCCATACGGAAATCGGCCACCTGCGTACGGTCGACCACCAGCGAATGGCTCTCAGTGTCGTAGCTGACGACGAGTTTTCTGCCACCGCCTGCACAGATGTTCAGGCCGAAGGTGCCGCTGGCGGAAGTGTCGAAGCAGACCTCGGCCTCATAGACATTGCCCAGGCGGTCGATGTCCTTCACGCTGGTGCGTCCAGCCTTCAGCCTTCCTTCATATTTAAGCTGTTGTCCGCGCAGCGATGTCAGCTCGCTCTTTGGCTTCTGCACCAGTCGCCACCCGTCGGGCGTGTCACGCAGCGACAGTTCACGCGGAACCGACCAGAAGCCCTTCCCGTAAGTCATGGGCAGGTCGCGGCAGTAGCGCCAATTCGACATCCATCCGATGGAGTAGACGCGTCCGTCCAGCGCATGGTCGAAGTCCTTGAACGTGCGCGAGGCATAGAAGTCAGGGCCGCGGTCAACGTAGACACCCGTCTCCTGCTTCAGTCCCTCGGCGTGAAACGTCGTTCCGTCGAAGTCGCCCACGAAGTACTGCTCGTTGTCCCAGTCGACCGAAACCACCAGCACCCATTTCTCCTGTCCCTTCATGGGCCCATTTTCGATCTTCAACTTGAAGAAGTCCGGACATTCAAAGCATCGGTAGGTGCGTCCGGCGGGGCCAAAGTCGCTGAGCCATGTCCATTGTTTTAGGTCTGGCGAGCTGTAGAAGGCCACCTTGCTCTCGAGCGTCTTGCTGACCACCATGAGCCACTGCTTGCTCTCCTCGAGCCAGATAACGGTGGGGTCGCGGAAGTCCTGATAGCCAATGTCGAGCACTGGGTTGCCATCGTAGTAACGGAACGAGCGTCCGTGGTCGTGGCTCACGGTGAGTGCCTGCGACTGGTTCTTGCGCTCGCCGTCGTTCACCGTCAGACAGGCAATGTAGGCATCGCTGCCGAAACCTGCCGTGTTCTGCGGGTCGGCCACGACACATCCCGTCCAGCAGCCCAGGCCTCGCGGCACGTCGCGATGCACCATACGGCTGACCTCACGGAAGTGCACCAGATCGTCCGACTCGGCACATCCCCACCAGTAGCAATGGTATTGGCCTTCATAGTAGAGGAATCCGCACGGGTCGCTGATCCAGCCGCGTCGCGGGCTGAAGTGATACTGGTTGCGATAGTGCTCATGGTAGAGCTGCGTGCTGTCGGAGCCAGCCGTGATAGGCTGAGAAAAAGATTCTGATGGCAGACTTGCTGCCACCAGAACCATTGTTGAGAAGACGTTTATGATAATACGTCGCATGTTAGTTAAGTGTTTTGATTTGAGTGTCGAGGATGTCCTTAATAGGTAGACACCTGTACGTTGCTCACTGTCACCGAACCGCCATAGCTGTTGATAGACCAGCAGTTCTTGTAGATGCCATAGATGCGCTGCGTGTAGCCGTAGACACCATTGATGTACATCGTCACGACAGAGTTGTCGGTGTAGATGCTGACGTTGTATACGTTGTCAGCCGGACGTGGGAAGATGTAGCCATCGATGCCCTCAACGAATCCCTTGCCCTCAGCACCTTCCTGCTCGAAGTTCACCTTGCGGCGGCCGTTGGCCCACTCGGGGTTGACCACCATCGTGTAGTACTTCTGTGCATCTGTGCCACGGCAGAAGGAGACGCCGAACTTGTCGCCCTCGCCGGCGGTCTTCACCGTGAACGTGATGTGGTTGTGGTTGCCCAGACGGTTGAAGAGCACGTAGGCGCCGTCGCCCGTGAGGTTGCCGTTCTGGTAGCCCTTGCTGTCCATCACCTTAGCCTCGGCCGGCTTGTTGTACTTGGCGGCCATGGCAGGCACTTCGCCGACGGTGAGAGTTCCGTCCTCGTGCTGCACCAGCCTGTGGCACACCAGTGCTCCCGACCAGTTAGGCTCGCCGTTGGCACCCACGGCCAGGTTCTTGTCGTGGTAGGTCGAGCCCGTGCGGAAGGGACACCAGCCCCAGATGTAGCGGTTCTGACCGTCGGAGGCCGTCTTGCCGGCATAGAACGCACGGCTGTCGAGCACACCTTCCTTGTCGTCCTTCGGCCAGTTGGCACCCGGGTCGTCGAAGCAGCGGCGCAGGCCTTCGAACGAGTCGGCCATCATGTACTTCACCTTGCGGCTCCAACTTGTGGGGAAGGCCTCGCTGTAGACGAGATACCACCACGAACCCATCTTGAACACGTCGGGGCACTCGCACATGCGGTCCCACACCATGTTGAAACCACCCTCGCAGGTCCACGACTTCAGGTCGGTGGACTTGAAATAGGCGAAGCGGTTCTTGCTCGTGATGACCATGTAGTACACACCGCCGTCCTCGAAGATCTGCGGGTCGCGGAAGTCCTGGCCCGAGAATCCGTAGTCAGGTCCGTTCAGGCGCCACTGGCGGTCCTTGGTCCAGGTCTTGAAGTCGGCCGACGTGGCGTGCATCACCACCTGGCGGCTCTCGCAGCGGGCGTTCTCACCGGTGTAGTAGATGTAGTAGAGACCTTCAGCCTCGTTGTAGACGCAGCAGCCCGTGCCGATGGCGGCATCCTGCTGGTCGCGGTTGGTGCCGGCGGGGATAATCTCGCCCAGCGACTCATAGTTGCAGCCGTCCTTCGTGCTCACAGCCCAGATGGGGTGATAGAACTCGCTGTTGTTGTTATAGTCCTGAAGGTAGAGCACTTTGAAGTCGCCAGCCTTCTTGTCGTAGAACGGCATGGGGTCGCCGATGCGGCCGAGGGCATGCTTGTAGTAGGTCGAGAAGGCATCCTCGGTGTCGTCGTTCACGGCGGTGAACGTCTCAGTGGTGCCGGCCCAGTTCTTCTCGGCATCGCCGACGAAGTCGTCGTCGCTGCAGGCTGTAGTTGCGGCGATACCGCAACATACAAGACCCATGCAGAATATATTGATCATTTTTTTCATAAGGCTATTTTATTTCGTTAAATAGTTGAATGCGTTCTGAGTGATCTTGGCAATGTTCTTGTGGAAGTTCTCCACGTAGCCAGCCTCGTAGGTGTAAGAGTACCAGTCGTAGCAGCCCGAGCCGATGCAGATGATACCGCCGCGGCCATCATGAGCGGGATACTCCCAAGCCACCACTGCTCCGTCGCCACCCACGCCGAGGATGCGTCCGCCAGTGCGGGCCTCCCAGGCAGCATGGTTGTCGTAGCCACCCCAGTCGGTACCAATGTGGTACTGTGCGGTAGAGTTAGTGATGTGGTAACCGGCATCGGTGCAGTATACCTCCTGGGCGTTGTCGCCGGCAATGAGGTTCTGCCACAGCGGATGACCGTTCTGACCGTCCCAGATGCGGAACGACCACGGACCGCCGCAGAGCTCAGCGCCATCCTCGTTCTGTCCCCAGCAGTTGTTGGGCGTGGTCCACTCGTCGTCGCCGGTCACACCGATGAACGACGGCAGGTTGGTGGCATAGCGCGTCAGCAGCAGTGCACCGCCGTTCTCGTAGAACGTGCGCAGCTGGTTCTTGGCAGCCAGAGCCTCGGGAGCATTGGCCACGAAGGCGTCATGACCGTCGACGCCGCCATCCTTGTGGTAGTGCCACCAGATGATGCGGCACTCCGAAAGGTCGATCTGCTCCGACTGGATGTCGGCAAACGAGGCGTACATCGACTCCGGCACGTTGGCCAGCATCCATGCGCAGGCAGCTCCGGCCTCAGGATCGAGCTTCGACATGTCGCTGACAGCACCCACGAACACAGCCTTCGGGCGTCCGATGGCAATGACCGTGACCACATAGCGGCTCTCGGCCGTGTTGTTCTTCACCGTGTAGGTGACGGGCTCCGTGAAGTCGGTGGCCACACCGCTGAGCGGGCTGATCGTGGCGTTTGCAGAATATTCAATCGTAGGCACGATGCTCTTCACGTCGACCGAACCAGGCACGTAGACGGTGATGGTCTTCGACGGTTCGTCGATGATGCCTGTGTAGATGTCGTTGGCCACGAACGACAGGATGCGAGCCTCGTCGTGCAGCACAGAGATGTTCCAATCCATGTAGAGGTCGTTCATACGGACGCGGATGGCCTGAGCCTCCTCCATGTTCAGCACCTGGCCTTGGGCGATGTTGGCGGTGGCGCCATCACTCAGTTTCAGGCTGGTCACCTTCATGGCGTTGCAAGGCGTACCCTCAGGCAGGCGCACCACGATGCTGCGTGTAGCAAGGTCGATGGTGCCGGCAAAGCCGTCGAGCGCAATCTCCTCAATCAGGCAGTTGCCCGTGAGGTCAAGCGTGCATTCGTCGTTCTTGTCGCATGCCGTCAGTCCGAGCAGCACGACGAGCGAGCACAGTATGTATTTGCTAATTGCTTTCATTGTTTCGATATGTTTTGTTTTCACTTTACACTTTTCACTTTTCACTCCCGAAGGGTATTACCAGTTGCCGCAGTTCTGCTTGTAGTTGCCGTTGGCAGCCGAGAACTGCTGGTAGGGAATGGGCAGATACTCATTCTTGTTAGCCGTGAAGCGAGCCTCCTCGTAGATGTTACACTTGGCTTTCTCCGTAGCGTAGTAGGCGTTGAGCACCTGGGCAGCCTCGCCCCAGCGCACGAGGTCAAAGAATCGCTCCGACTCCATGGCCAACTCCAGACGGCGCTCCATCTTCACAATCTTCATAGCCTGCTCCTTCGAGAAGCTGCCGCTATAGTTCTTGCAGTAGAACTTCACACCGTAGCGCGAGGGATAGTTCGAGATCATCTGCGTCGACGAGGCGGCACGTGTGCGCAGGCGGTTCACCAGATTGATGGCCTCCTGCGTGTTGCCCAGCTGGGCCATGGCCTCAGCACGCATCAGCAGCACGTCGGCATAGCGGAACACGATGCGGTTCATCGATGTGGCCCAGAACGAACTCTTGATGAGGTAGGTGCCCAGCAGTGCCGGGTCGACATTTTGCTTCAGCGTGACGTAGTAGCCATAGAGGCCACCCGAGCGGCTCCAGCTCGACGAGCGGTCCATCATGAACGCGCTGTTGAACATGTAGGGCAGTCCGGGCATACCCACGGTGAGGAACAGACGGGGATCGGCATTGTCGGTAGCCATGTCGTAGTCGGCCTTGTTGTAGTCGTCGAGCAGGGGCAGACCGTCGGCACCGGTGCGGAAGGCGTTCACGAGGTTCTGTGAGGGCTTGTAGAAGTCGCAGCCGCCATCGGTCACGTTGACGATGTTCGGGCAGATCAGTCCGTTGCCCAGGTTCAGGTTGCCATACTTCGTGCCGTCGTTGCGCGAGTACTGGATGGCCCAGATAGACTCTACGCCGTTCTCAAACTGCTCTTCGGGACGGAAGTTGTTGTGGATGTCCTGCTCCAGGTCGTAGCCACCGGCCTGATAGATCTGCGGAGCCGTGTACTCGACCACCTTCTGCAGGTCGGCCTCGTTGATGGAGGTCACCTCGTTGGCCTGCTCGTTGTCCTGACGATAAGCCTTGTAGAGATACACTTTGGCCAGGAAGGCGGCACAGGCAGCCTTCGTGGGGCGACCCTTGTCGGCCTGCGTCGTAGGCAGCACCTGGTAAGCCCACTCCAGGTCCTCGGCAATCTTTGCCCAGCCCTCGTCGTTGGTGAACTCGGTGTTCGAAATCTGACCATACTCATCGTAGGTGAGGTCGGTGCGCAGCACGAACGGAATCTTCTTGAACAGGCGCTTCAGCTGGAAATGGGCGTAGGCGCGCAGGAAGCGCAGCTCGGCCAGCCGCTCCTGTTTCAGCGTGTAGCTGTCGTCGCAGTTCTCGACGGCATGCATGGCGGCATTCACGCGTGAGAGCGAGTTGTAGAGTCGCACCCAGATGTCGTTCAGGTTCCAACTGGTCGAGAGGATGCCCTGCGACACCTCCAGCTGGTGGAACACGTCGCCGTCGTTGGTGGTCAATCCGCCTTTGTAGGCATCGTCAGAGCGCACGTCGTAGTTCCAGAGCGAGAACGAAGCATTGATGTCCTCGGCAGTGACGAAGATGGCATAGGCCGACGTCACCTGCTTGTCCACGTACTCAGGCGTGTTCACCTGCTCGTCAGAGAGCGTACCCTGCGGCACTTGCTCGTCGAGGAAATCGCCGCACGAGGTGAGGGTTGCAATGAAGCCGCAACTCATGGTGAAGACAACGGCCGTTTTCTTGATATATTTAGTAATCATAATTTTCAATTTTCAATTTTCAATTCTCAATTAGAAAGATACGTTAAGACCGAAGGTCACGTTCAGAGGAATAGGATACCAAACGTCGGCACCTCAGGATCCACTCCAGTGAAGTTCTTGCTCTTGATGGTGAGCAGGTTCTGGGCCGACACGTAGACGCGCAGGCGCTGCATGTAGAGCTTCTTCACCAGGTCGGTGGGGAGGTTGTAGCCGAACTGGATGGTGCGCAGTTTCAGGAACGAACCGTTCTCGACGTAGTAGGACGACACACGGGTCTCGTTGTTGGTGTCCATGGTGGTCAGGGCCGGAATGGTGGAGCCGGTGTTGCTGGGGCTCCATGCGTCGAGCAGGCGGATGCCCTTGTTCAGGTTAGGCACGTTGACGCCTGCCCAGAGGTCGGTCTGGCGCTTGTAGTCGATGGTGATGACGTCGTTGCCCTGCATGCCCTGCCAGAACATCGTGAAGTCGAAGTTCTTATACTGCAGATAGGCATTCAGACCGTAGGTGAAGTCGGGCGTGGGATCGTAGATCCAGTCCTGGTCGGCCTCGGTGATGTAGCCGTCGTTGTTCAGGTCAAGGAAGCGCATGCGGCCTACGCCGGCGCCCTCCTGATGGGCATGGTTGTCGACCTCCTCCTGATTCTGGAAGATACCGTCGAAGATGTAGCCCACCTGAGCACCCATGGGATGGTCGACGACGCTCTTCACGCCGTTACCGCCGAAGGTGCCGCGGGCAGCGATGGTCTCGGGCAGCTTGGTGATCTTGTTGCGGTTGGTGCCGAGGTTGGCAGTGAGGTCGTACTGGAAGTCGCCTGCCTTGCCGCGATAGCCCAGTGTGAGCTCGATACCGCGGTTGAGCATCTCGCCGGCGTTGATCCACATGGCACTGCCTTCACCCATGACGCCTACGCCGGGCATGTTGACAAGGATGTCGGTGGTCTTCTTGTTGTACCAGTCGAAGCTACCATAGAGCGAGTTGCCCAGGAAGCCGAAGTCCAGACCGATGTTGGTCTGCGTGGTGGTCTCCCACTTGATGTTGTCGTTGCCAATCTGGTTGCGCTTGAAACCGCTGTCAAGGATGCGGCCGCCGTTCGTGCCCTGAATGTCGTAACCGGTGTTGTAGGAGTCGCCGCCGAAGTTCAGGCTACCCGTTGTGGTGTAGAGGGTGTAGCGTGCGGTGTTCGAGATCTCCTGGTTACCGGTCTGTCCCCACGATGCGCGCAGCTTCAGGTTGTCGAGCCACGACTTCGTGTTCTTCATCCATGCCTCCTCGCTGATGCGCCATCCGAGCGACACCGAGGGGAACGTACCATATTTATTGTTCTTACCGAAGCGGCTCGAACCGTCGCGACGCACGGTGACGGAGGCCAGGTAGCGGTCGGCATAGGTGTAGTTGACTTTTCCGAAGAACGACACCAGCGAGAAGCCTGAACCGGAACCATAGGCCTTGTCGGTGCCCTCAGCACCAGCGCTGGGCCACATATAGTCGGTGTTCAGCACGTCGTAGTTCTGACGATAGCCTGAGAACCAGACGTCGTCCTGACGGTTGAGCTCAACACCAAGCAGTGCGTCGGCACGATGCAGGCCCACTTCGATGTTATAGGTTGCCACGGCGTTCCACATCCACTTCATCCAGTGCTCCTGCTTGGCCTCGACACCATTCTCGTCGCGGGCCACGTTGCCGTTGAGGAGCGGATAGGTGAAGATGCGCTGCTGCTTCTGGCTGTAATCAATACCGAAGGTGGTGCGCAGGTTGAAGCCCTTGAACGGAGCCAGGTTCAGATGCACGTCGCCGAATGTGCGCCAGTAGGTGTAGCGGTTGTCGGCGTTGCGCGAGAGCGTTGAGCGCGGGTTCTCACGGTCGGCATAGCCACCGGTGAGGTTGGCAAACTCGCCAGCTGTGTTGTAGATGGGGTAGTTGGGATTGAACTGCAGGGCATTCTCAAGGAATCCGCCGGGAGCACCCACTTCGCTGGTGCGGTTCAGCGTGAAGTTCTCGCCGATGGTGAGCACGTCGCCAATGAGCTTGTACTCGGTGTTCATACGGGCGGAGTAGCGCTCAAAGTCGGAGGTCTTGATCACACCCAGGTTCTTATAGTAGCCCAGCGAGAAGAAGGCCGAGCCGCGCTCGTTGCCGTTGCTCACGCTGACATTGTAGTTCTGTACGACGCCCGTGCGTGTGGACTCGTCGAACCAGTCGGTATTGGCAGCCTCAACGGTGTTGGCGGCATCGAGATACTTGCTCATGATGACGCTGTTGAGCTGCGGGTTGCCCTGCTGGTCGTAGCCCCAGTCGAAGCGGTAGCCCAGATTGTTGTTGTTGGGATCGAGGTGGTCATTGACGCGAGCCTGCCAGAAAGCCTGACCCCACTGCTCGGCATTGAGCACCTTCATGCGGTGGGCATACATCGAAGCGGCAATAGAGCCGTCGAAGTCTACGCGTACCTTTCCGTCCTTACCTTTCTTCGTGGTGATGATGATCACACCATTGGCAGCGCGCGAACCGTAGATGCTGGCCGAGGCGGCATCCTTCAGCACCTGGATGGACTCAATGTCGTTGCCGTTGAGCTCGTGCATGCCTGCCTTCGTGGGCACACCGTCGATGATGTAGAGCGGATCGTTGTCGTTGAGCGTACCGTTACCACGAATACGTACGGTGGCGGCACCTGAAGGGTTACCGTCGGCCGAAATGTTCATACCGGGAACGCGGCCCTGAAGTGCTTTCATGGGGTTGTTCTCGTTCTGCTTCTGCAGTTCGTCGACGTTCACGACACTGACCGCGCCCGTGAGGTCGGCCTTACGCTGCACTTGATAACCAGTGACGACCACCTCGTTGAGTTCGTTGGTGTCGTCGGTCATCGTAATCTGCATGCCTGCCTGCGCCGGCAACTCCTGAGTGGCAAAGCCAATGTAGGAGATGACGAGCGTCGACCCGGAAGCAGTCTTCAGACGGAAGTTACCGTCGATGTCGGTCACGGTACCGTTTGAGGTGCCTTTCTCCATGACGGTAGCTCCGATGATGGGTTCGCCTGTGTTGTCGACGATGGTGCCGCTGGCTTCGGTCTGAGCAAAAGCAAGGGTGCTTGCCAGAAGGAAGAGGAACGACAGCATCAGCCGGCGTGTCAGGCCTTGAGCTGAAAATGTTTTCTGCTTTTCCATTTGCGAATGATTTTTTTGTTAGTACTTAGGTTTTTGAATCAATTTTCTGCTGCAAAAGTACGTCAATCGCGTGCGTAGGCAGTTAAAATTTCGTTCATCGCGTGCAAAATTTGTTGCGATGAAACATTTTTAGCAGAAAACGAACGATTTTTTCAATCATTCCCTCGGGTAGCCGTAAGCAGCACCATTGGCAGCTTTTCCTGATGTATGAGCCAGCCATGACAGTAAACCATATGTTTTACCGACCAAAACATGATGTTTTACTTTGCAAAATACTATGTTTTACTTTATCAAGTCGTTGGTTTCTTGACAAAAAAAGCGTGCTCCGCAGGCATGAAAGCGATGCGGAGCACGAATAGGTTTAAGGAATTATTGCTTGTTGGTCAGTTCGGAGGGACTGATGCCGAACTCGTCGCGGAAGCATTTCGTGAAGTAGCTGGGCGCTGAGAAACCTACGTCGTAGGCTACTTCGGCAATGGTCTTGTCGGTGGTGAGGAGCATCTGTCGGGCGCGCTGCAGGCGGGCGGTGCGCAGCAGTTCCACGGGCGACCGACCGGTGAGGGCTTTCACCTTGCGATAGAGCTGTACGCGCGAGAGGCCGATTTCTGCGCCCAGCTCTTCCACGCTGAGGTCGCTGTCGGTCATGTGCTTCTCGACGACGGCCTTGAAGCGGGCGAGGAAGGGCGATACGTCGTCCAGTACTTCCGCAGGAGGTGTTTGGCTGTTGGTGTCAATGGTTTCGACCTTGTTGCCGTCGTCCGGCAGATTTTCTCCTCCTTCGATGGGGGTGGGGGAGGTTCCTCCCCACAGCTCCTTCAGGATGCGGCGGCTGCGCAGCAGATTCTCGATGCGGGCCAGCAGCAGGGAGGCCTCGAAGGGTTTGGTGATATAGGCGTCGGCTCCGCTGCGATAGCCCTCCACCTGGTGCTGCGAAAGGGCGCGGGCAGTGAGCAGGATGACGGGGATGTGGCTCGTGGCCAGGCTTTCCTTCACCTGCTGGCAGAACTCCAGTCCGTTCATGACGGGCATCATCACGTCGGAGACAATCAGGTCGGGCACGTCGCGCTGGGCAATCTCCAGTCCCTGCTTGCCGTCGGGAGCCTCGCTGATGGTGTAGAAAGGTGCGAGGATGGTGCGCAGGTAGGTGCGTATGTCGGGATTGTCGTCGACGACGAGGATGGAAAGTGGGTCGGACTCAGCCTCTTCCTTTGCAGGGGTGGGGGCTGTTCCCTGATGGTCGTCAGTATCTTCGGTGACTGATGGAGTGAATACCCCATCCTTGCCGAGGGGTGAGTTTTCGGAGTTGAGGGTGGGTTTCAAAATCTTGTTCACCAGTTCTGACAGCTGGTCGGCATTGCGGGTGACGATGTCGAGCATGGCGTGGGCCTCGGTGTTGTCGTTTCTTACAGCTTCGGTCTTGGCCAGTTGCTGCAGCGGACCAGTGATGAGCGTCAGCGGTGTGCGCAACTGGTGGGCAGCCTGCGTGTAGAAGTCAATCTGCTGGCGTGCCATCTGTTCGCGCTCCTTATTTATACGAATGCGCGTGCGAAGGTCGCGCCAGATGAGGAATGCTGCGAACGCCAGCAGGAGAATGATGCCGAGGGAGAGCAGAGTAATCATGCGCTGGCTGGCCAACCGCTGCATGTAGTCGGCAGCCAGACTGTGCAGGTTTTCGATGTCCTTGCCTTGTCGCATCATTTCCTCCGACTGCATGAGCATGACGTTGGCATTGTCGCGGGTGACGATGGCGGCTTTCAGTTGGTTGTCGCGCTCGTAGGGCTTGTCCTCGAGGATGTTCATGGCCAGTTGGAAGAGTTCGTCGCCTCGGGTGGGGTAGATGTAGCTGGCTTCAAGGTCGCCGCTGAGGATGTGTTCTATACCGCCGTCGGGAGTGGCGAGGGCATCGATGCCGCAGTATTTAGAGTTGAGTGTTCTTTCTGATGCTTCACGCCGAGCGGAGGATTGAGAGTTGAGAGAGGCTTTGCGGGCGCCGAGTGCCATGCGGTCGTTCTGTCCGAAGACGTAGTCTATCTGTGCATCGGGGTGCTGGCTGAGGTAGGCCTGCATGGCCTCGTAGCCACTCTTCTCGGTCCAGTCGCCCTGCAACGAATCGACGAAGGTGATGCCGGGGTACTGGCGGAGGGCATCGGTGAAGCCGCGGTGGCGGTCGATGGCAGGTGACGATCCGCGCAGTCCCATGATTTCGAGCACGCGGCCGCGGCCGTCCAGTCGGCTGGCGATGTACTCGCCCATGGCGTGGCCCACGGCATAATTGTCGGCTCCCATGAAAGCTGTGTAGTTGGGACTGTCGGTCTTGCGGTCGAAGAGAATGACGCGGATGCCCTTCTGGTAGGCGCGGTCGATGGCGGGCGAGATGGTTGATACTTGGTTGGGCGATACGATGAGCAGGTCGACACCAGCGGCTATCAGACTGTCAATCTGGGCTATCTGCCGCTGGTCGTTGTCGTTGGCCGACACGATGCTGAGGCTTACGTCGGCTCGGCTGTAGTTGGCTGTGCGCAGTTCGTCGATGAGTTTGTTGCGCCATATATCGCTGCTGCATTGCGACACGCCGATGCGGTAGCTGACCGACTGCTTGCTGCACGCGGCAAGCACCGTCAGCAGGAGGGTTGCAATGGTAAAATGCAATATTTTTCTAACTTGTATCATTTGTGCTATCATTTGAACGATTCTTTAAATTCAGTGCGGCTATTTCTCCTTACCTTTGCAGCCGAAAGTTATTGTTAGGTTAGTTAATTATTTTTTTCGGGAAAGGTGTGGGCGCGCCATCTGTTTCGTAACCAGGTCTGCGACAACCTCAGGACAGCAGATAGCATCAGCCCACACCATTTCTATTGGTGCTACTCGGTGCTCTCTGTGCTGAAACCTGAATGTCGCAGTTCGGTTAGAAAAGAGCAAGTAACTCCACCAAGGGATGTCTTCTTTTTTTGTCGCGTAAGAGCCTCTACAGGCTTTTGCGAGGGCAAAAGTACAAAAAAATGGGATAACTGCAAAAAAAACGGACGTTTTTCTTCGTTTCATCGTGATTTCGGGACGTTGACGGAACAGCGTGACGTCGCTGCTCTGTCCCCCCCTCTATGCCACATACCTATTGTATCTTGTGCTGCTCCACGAACTCTTCGAACTGGTCGCGGTAGCCGTTGAACACGTTGATATCTACCTCGCCGCGGATGCCGCTGACGCGACCGTCGGGCGACAGCTGCCAGATGGCCAGCCGCACGTCGGGCTTGTATTCGCCATAGCGAGCTATCCAAATCTGATAGTCGCGCTTGATGTCGGGGGCTTCGGCCAGATGGCGGGTGACGAAGCTCTGGTTGACGTAGAGGATGGGGCGCACGCCGACGCGTTGCTCCACTGCACGCAGCCATGTGCGCACTGCCGCGAGCAACTTCTCGGTGCCGCCGTAAGCCCGGATCTGGGCGTTGGTGGGTTCCACATCGAGCACCGGCGGCAGGTCGCCCTTCGGAAAACTGCTGTAGCGCAGGAAGGCATTGGCCTGGTCGCGTGCCGCCGACTTTAGCGAGAAGAAATGGTAGGAGCCCACGTGGATGCCTTGTCGACGGGCGGCACGGCAGTCGGCGGCATAGTAGGCATTGCGAATGGTGGTGCCCTCGGTGCTCTTCACGAAGCAGAAACTGATGGGGTAGTTCACCTCGCCGCTGATGCGCTTCTTGCTCTTCGTGCCCAGGCTCGAGATGCGCAACTGGGACCAGTTGATGGCGTAGCGCTTCTTACCTTTCTCGTGCTGGTGGCGTGAAATGTCGATGCCGTAGACGTGGTCGACGGTGTAGACGGGCCGCTCGCCCTGATAGACGTCGTCCTGCCATTCGCCCACGCGCAGGCGGCCGTCGCTGTCCATGGAGATGCCGAAGCCGTGGCGCTTGCCGTCTTGCCACATGCCGTCGAACACCTTTCCATTGGCCGACCGCATGATGCCGTGGCCGTTGGGATGCCACTGCTGGTTGGTCTGGCCGTGGTAGGCGGCATCGTCGATTTGGATGTTCACGAATGCCGTGTCTTTCGGTACAAGTAGCAGTTTCTCTTGCTCCGAGCGGTACTGGCGTGCTGCAAGACTCAGGTATTGCGGGCTGATACTGTCGGGCATCCAGCGGTCTTCGGTGCGCACGAGGTATTGTCCTGAGAGCGTGTCAGCCTTCACGATGTGGCAAGGTAGTCGCTGTTCGATGCCCGTCGAGTCATTATATAATAAGGTGAATTCCTGGACGAGTCGCACCTGCATGCGGTCGAGGCGTGCGCTGTCCTTCTGCATCAGGGCTGCCACCTGTCGCACGTTCTGCAGCTCGGCCTCTGCCTGCTGCAGCCAGTCGGCCACCACGTTGAAGCCCTCGTCAGTGACACTGTGTACGCGCAGGAAGTATTGCAGTTCGTCGATGCGCTTCTCCATCATCTCCATGCGCTGTGCCAGCACCTCGCGCTGACTGCTGAAGGCTGCCACGGCCTCACGAGCCCGCAGGGCATTCCACTGGGTCGTGTCGGCGCCCTCCACCCATAGACGTCCGCGACACAGCGGCGACAACGTGCGGCGGGCCCATATACCGACATGTCGCCCTCGGGCAGCCACGGTGGAGTCGCCCTGATTGGTCGACATGCGGCTGATGGTCCAGTTGTCGATGTTGTCGAGTCGGAACAGCGGTTTGCCGTCGAGGCTCACCTCGTAATAGTCGGAACGCTCCACGAGTGCCGTGCTGTGCGCCAGCCCTTCCTCCGATGGCGGAATGTGGGGCAGCAGTAACAATGCAGCCACTGCCAGCACCGCAAGCACAACTATCCAAGGCCAGAAACGTCGCTGGGGTCTGCGCTTCCGCCCCGAACTCCTATATGAAAACTTACGTCTTTTTCTTTTCATTTATGCAAAGTTAGAAATAAACATCGATATGAGCAAAAATAATTTGGTTTTTCTCTCGACTTTTCGTAACATTGACTTTCGTCGAAGCTACTCTCGCTCGGAAATGAAATCAAAAAAATCTTTTTTTGCTTTGCATTTCACTCACTTATTCGTATCTTTGCATCATAATTCTAAACAATAGTAATAATCAGACAAGATGAAAAAGACTTTATTCCTGGCTGTGCTGCTCGTGTGTGGCATTGTTGCCACATGGGCACAAGTGCGCAAGCCTGCCATTCCGCGCGACGAGGCGATGGAGGCAAAGATTGAGAAAATGCTCTCGAAGATGACGCTCGACGAGAAAATCGGACAGATGCTCGAGCTGAACTTCGACATCATGGGCACCTATGATGCCAACGGACAATGGCAACTGAACGAGCAGATGCTCGACACGATTATCAAGAATTGGAAGGTGGGCAGCATCCTGAATGCGCCTGCCACGCGTGCCGCCACCGTGGAGCAATGGCAGGAGTGGATCAGGCTCATCCAGAAGAAGTCGATGAAGTACATCGGCATCCCCGACGTCTACGGTCTCGACCACAACCACGGCGTCACCTACACGCAGGCGGGTACGCTCTTCCCGCAGCCCATCAACCTTGCTGCATCGTTCAACACCGAGCTGGCGCGCACCGGGGCAGAGATTACGGCTTACGAAAGCCGCGCTGCCAACTGCCCGTGGGTGTACAACCCCGTGGTAGACCTCGGCCGCGACCCGCGCTGGCCGCGCATCTACGAGAGCTTCGGCGAGGATGCCATCGTCAATGCCCGCATGGTGGAAGCCGAGATTCGCGGCTATCAGGGCGACGACCCCAACCACCTGGGCCGCTACAACGTAGGCACGAGCACGAAGCACTACTTCGCCTACGGTGCTCCCTGGAGCGGCAAGGACCGCACACCGGCCTACGTGTCGCCGCAGATGCTGCGCGAGAAGTACTTCGAGCCCTTCAAGGCTGCTGCGCTGGCCGGAACGCTGACGATGATGGTGAACTCGGGCTCCATCAACGGCCAGCCCGTGCACGCCAGCTATGAGTACCTGACGAAGTGGCTGAAGGAAGACCTGCAGTGGGACGGTATGCTCGTGACCGACTGGGCCGACATCAATAACCTTTTCCAGCGTGAGCACGTGGCCAAGGACAAGAAGGACGCCGTGCGCATGGCCGTGAATGCGGGTATCGACATGTCAATGGATCCCTACAGCGTGGACTTCTGCATCCTGCTGAAGGAACTCGTGGAGGAAGGCCAGGTGAAGATGGAGCGCATCGACGATGCCGTGCGACGCATCCTCAGACTGAAGCTGCGCCTGAACCTCTTCGACGAACCCAACACCGGCGGCAAGGGCTACGAGAAGTTCGGCTCCGACGAGCATGCGCAGAAGGCTCTGCAGGCTGCAGAGGAGAGCGAGGTGCTGCTGAAGAATGAAGCTGGCATCCTGCCTTTGGCGAAGGGCACGAAGATTCTGCTTACCGGGCCGAATGCCAACCAGATGCGCTGTCTGAACGGCGGCTGGAGCTACACGTGGCAGGGCTCGAAGGCCGAAGACCTCTCGGAGAAGTATAACACCATCTACGAGGCGCTCAGCCAGAAGTTCGGCAAGGAGAACGTCGTGCTGAACCAAACGGTGACCTACAACGAGAACGGACAGTACTACGATGAAAACGTGGATGCCTCGCAGCTCAGCGTTGAACAGGCGCAACTTGTGGAGGGCTCCACGCTGAAGACAGCCGCTGCCAGCTGCGACGTGATTGTGGCCTGCATCGGCGAGAACAGCTATACCGAGACGCCGGGCAACCTCTCTGACCTCTGGCTCTCTCAGAACCAGCGCGCGCTGGTGAAGGCTCTGCAGAAGACGGGCAAGCCCATCGTGCTCATCCTGAACGAAGGCCGTCCGCGCCTGATTGCCGACATCGAGCCGATGGCGAAGGCGGTGGTGAACGTACTGCTGCCTGGCAACTACGGTGGCGACGCACTGGCCAACCTGCTCTCGGGCGATGCCAACTTCTCGGCGAAGATGCCCTACACCTACCCGCGCGAAATCAACTCGCTGAACACCTATGACTATAAGGTGAGCGAGGAGGTGGGCACGATGGCGGGTGCCTACAACTACGATGCAAAGGTGTCGCTGCAGTGGCCCTTCGGCTATGGCATGAGCTACACCACCTACGAATATAGCAACCTGCGTGCCGACCGCACGGAGTTCACGGCCGACGACGTGATTACCGTGAGCGTCGACGTGAAGAACACGGGCACGCATGCCGGCAAGGAACCCGTGCTTCTTTACACCAGCGACCTCGTGGCCTCGCTGACGCCCGACAACCGCCGTCTGCGCGACTTCACGAAGGTGGAATTGCAGCCCGGCGAGACGAAGACCATCACGTTCCGCCTGCCGGCAAAGAGCATGGCCTTTGTGGGTGCCGACTGCCGCTGGACGCTCGAGGAGGGTGATTTTCTCCTGCGCGTAGGTCGGTTGGAACAGAAAATAGCCTGCACCAAGAGCAGGGTGTGGGATGAGCCGAATATTTAGTGTTTTTGTAATAACGAAAATGAGCAACCAAAGCGGTTGCTCATTTTTTTATTGTCCCAACTATTATTTACTTCTTCAACTCAACCATGTTGGTGGGGTCGTACTTCTTGCACCACTTCGCATAGCGCTTGTAGAGGTCGGCGGGACGGTCGCCATACCAGGCATAGCCGTTGCGGCGCTCCTCACCGATTTCTTCCAAGTGGCGGCGGGGAATGCCATCGCGGTCGCAGACGAAGGGTTCGCCATGCTCCAGGTCGTAGTAGCGGGCCCAGATGGGACCAGCCTCGGCGTCGGCCGCGAGAATGGTAGTGCGCTTGCCGTTCTCATCGCGTAAGCGCTCGTAGCGCATGCCCGTGATCTTGTGGTCGTCGAACCAGCGCATGGCGGCATGCACAGCCTGTTTCACCCGCTCGTCGGGGTCGGGCAGTTCCATGAGCAAGCGCACGATGGCGGCACTCTCCTGCGAGCAGTACGACGGCAGTTCGAAGGCACGCGCCTTAGTGGGCAACAGCGTCTTGCGGTCGTGCTGCTGGCACCACACGGTGAGATGCCCCTGGGCATCGCGAATCTGCGTATTCAGAATGCACTCCACACCGCGCCGGAAAGACTCCGTACACTGGCCGCGCAGTTTCTTCGTGGTCAGTTTGCCTTGATAGGGTTCCTTCTGCTCGGCGATGTCGCGCAGCATGAGCATTGTGTTCACCATAGCATCGTCGTTGTACGTGATGTGGATCTGGTAGTCGCGCATCACTGGCCAGAACTGGGGCCAGCCACCGTTCTCATATTGTCCGCTCAGCAGATACTCCACACCGCGGCGGAAAGCCTTGGCATATTGCTTCTTGCCCGTGGCATGGAAGAGACGTGCCAGAAACTTCATCTGTGTCGTCGTGGCTCCGTTGTCGGTGGTCGAGTCGTTGCGGCGGTTGCGCTCGGCAGCCACGGCGGCTTTCTCTTCGGCAGTCATCGGCTTGGCCATATCGATGTTCTTCGGCCAGCCACCCGTCACTCGCTGGTATACCAGCATCTGGTCGCCAACGCGGCGTGCGTCGGCAGTCTTGAAATACTCCGGGTCAGTCTCCTTCATGCCCTGTGCACCCGCGGTCATGCTAACGGCAGAAGCGACGAGCAGCAGTATCAATGTTTTTTTCATCGTTTCGTTTTTAATAATAATATTAATGTAGGGACGCGGCGTGCCGCGTTCTTGTAGAAGCAAGGGCAATCAAGGAAACGCGGTAGGTCGCGTCCCTACATTTTAGTTGATTTCCAGGGCAAACGACTCGCGGGGCATCTGCTTGGGCAAGGTCACCGTGACGCGGTCGCCCGCGACTTTCGTCTTCAGTTTCTTACCTGTTGAGAGCAGGCGCACGCCCTTCTTGGGCAGGTTGCCCGTCCACGTCACCTGAGCCGGCACAGTCTCGTCCTCATTCAGCTGATAGATGGCGAAAAGACTCTTGCCGTCCTTCGCTGCGGTGAACCAAATGTTTCCGTCGTGGTAGCGTGGGGTGATGGTGGTGCCATAGATGGCGCGACCATACTTTTTCAGCCACTGTCCAATCTCCTTCAGGCGGCTCACGGCCTCGGGCTGGATGAGTCCCTCAGGCGTAGGCCCTACGCCCAGCACCATGTTGCCACCCTTGGCCACGATTTCCACCAGCGTGTTGATGACGCGTTGCGGCGACTTCCATCGCGGATGGTTCACGAAGCCCCAGTCGTCGCTCAACGGAATGCAGCTCTCCCACGGGAACGCGAGCTGTTCCTCGGGCACGGTGCGCTCTGGCGTCTGATAATTCTCGTAAGGGCCGTGAATGGTACGGTCGACGATGATGAGCCCCGGCTGATGGCTGCGTGCCATGGCGGCCATGCCTGGCATGTCGATGTCCTGCCCGCGGTTCTCCTTGGTCACCCATCCGCCGTCAAGCCAGAGGATGTCCACCTTGCCATAGTTCGACATCAACTCCTCAATCTGCCGGTGCGTGTACTTCACGAACTGCTGCCAGCGTTGCGGGTGCTGCTTGATGGGGTAGTTCACGTTGCGGCCCTTCTTGCCATAGGTGTCCCACCAGTACAGCTGCGAGTGCCAGTCGGGTTTCGAGAAGTAAGTGCCCACGGTGAAGTTCTTCGCGCGGAAGGCATCGAGCACGTGGCGCAGCACGTCGCGGCGTGCGTCGTCCTTGAAGGCATGGCGGGCTATCGAGAAGTTGGTCTCACGGGTGTCCCACATGCAGAAGCCGTCGTGGTGTTTCGTGGTGAAAATCATGTAGCGCATGCCGGCATCGGCACACGCCTCAGCCCACTGTGTAGCGTCGAACTTGGTGGGACGGAACTCCTCGGCCAGCCCGAAATACCAGTCCATGTATTGCTGATAGGTGCAGGTAGAGTCGCGCGTAATCCAGTCCTCGTCGCAGATGGACCACGACTCCACGATGCCCGGCACGGCATAGAGCCCCCAGTGCAGCAGCACGCCGAACTTCAGGTCTTGCCACTGCTTCAGGTTCTCAACCACCTGCTCGTCGGCAGGCCATTCGTACTCGGTGGAGCGTTCGTGAATGTTTCCCTGCGCGCTCATGCCCATCGGGAGCACGCTCAGTGCAGCCACGGCTGCCGTCAGGATCATTTTTCTCATATTTCTTTTTAGTTATGGTTCTGACCGCAAAAGTAATGAATTTTTCTCAGAAAGCATTGCTCTCCACAATATTTTTTTAGTTTACGCGTTTTTTTAGAACAAGAAATACATAACTCATACCCCCATAAACTCTCCGCTCGGTCCAAGGGACACCATCAGAGCGAAGCGGGGAAAATTCTCAACAGCCATGCAGTGGACCGACCGCATCCGTCAGACGAAGATTCTTCTCGTGGTGGCAGCAATCGTAATTGCCGTCGCCTCACTCGTGGCGTCCAACCTGCTGACGCGCGACCTCTACGAGGAGGAGCACAAGAAGATGGAAATTTGGGCCGAGGCCATGCGCACACTGAACGTGAGCGACGACAACGGCGGCATGAACCTCGTTCTGAAGGTCATCGAGGACAATACCACCATCCCTATTGTGGTGATGGACGAGAACGGGCAGGTGCAGACCTCGCGCAACATCGACCTGGAGAGCCACTGGTGGAGCCGCGGCCAGGGAGCCGCCAATGCTGCCGACAGCCTGCGCCTGACGGCCGAGCGCGGCAAGCGCATGAAGGCCGCCGGACATAGTATACGCATCCTTTACGACGAAGCCAACCCCAGCGAATACATCGACGTGTGCTACGACGACTCGCTCATGCTGAAACGCCTCTCCATCTATCCCTACGTGCAACTGGGCGTGGTGTTGCTCTTCGTGGTCGTGGCCATCTTCGCCCTGCTCACGTCGAAGCGCGCCGAGCAGAACAAAGTGTGGGTAGGACTCTCCAAGGAGACAGCCCACCAGCTGGGTACCCCCATCTCGAGCCTCATGGCGTGGACGGAAATCCTGCGGGAGCAGTATCCTCAAGACGACCTGCTGGGCGAGATGGAGAAGGACGTCAAGCGCCTGCAGCTCATTGCCGACCGCTTCTCGAAGATAGGCTCGCTGCCCGAGCCCGTGCCGTCGAACATGAACGAGGTGCTCACCCGAGTGGGCGAATACATGTCGCGCCGCGTGAGCAACAAGGTGAAAATAGAGAAGGTGTTCCCCCCCGAGCCCGTCATCGTGCCGCTGAACGCCTCGCTCTTCGAGTGGGTCATCGAGAATCTCTGCAAGAACGCCGTCGACGCCATGGAGGGCTCCGGCCGCATCACGCTTTTCCTGGCCGAAGAGATGGGCCGCGTGGTAGTGGAGGTGAGCGACACCGGTAAAGGCATTCGCAAGAAAGACCTGAACAACGTCTTCAAACCCGGCTTCACCACCAAGCAGCGTGGCTGGGGTCTGGGCCTCTCGCTCGCCAAGCGCATCGTTGAGGAGTATCACCACGGGCGCATCTACGTGAAAAACACCGAGCTGGGTCGCGGCACCACCTTCCGCATCGAAATCAAACAGCGTTGACCTCAAGGCAGTGCTGTCCGAGCTGTTCCCACCTTCCGCATCGAAATCAAAAAAATGCGGGCTCGTCCCCAAAGGGGGCGCACAGCCGTGGAGATGCAATCCCCTCTATGTGCGCCCCACTCCGGGGCTAAGCTTTTCCTTGTTATGTAGGGACGCGACACGTCTCGTCCCTACATTGCGGCAATTCGTCCTTACAGCAACGAAGAACATAAAGTATCTCAATGACTTTCCTCAGTAAATTAAGTTGTTTTCCTCAGCAAATTAAGTTGTTTTCCTCGGTAAAACCAGTTGATTTCCACCGCTAAAAGACGCTTTTCCCATTCAAAATCAGGTTTTTAGCAAAATTTTTCGCTTTGCCCTTTGCCGTTTGAAGTTTTTGTTGTAACTTTGCAGCCCGAAATGTGTACATTAGAGACCTTTAAGGTAGATTTGAAGGGGTTGCAGACCGCGGAGACCGTGCTCAGCTACCATCTGGACGAAGCCTACTTTGAGGCTATCGATGCTCCCGACGTGAGGGAAGGAGAGCTCGACGTGACACTGACCGTCCGCAAGGCGTCAGAGTACTTCGAGCTGGATTTCCACACCGAGGGCGTTGTGCACGTTACGTGCGACCTGTGTTTGGACGACATGGAGCTACCCATCGTCAGCGACGACCACTTGTTCGCACGGTTCGGCGAGAGCACCCTGGACGAAGGTGATGAAATCGTGACCGTCGACGAGAACGAAGGAATACTCGACACGGCATGGCTCATCTACGAGTTCATCAGTCTGGCCATTCCCATCAAGCACGTGCATGCACCTGGAAAATGCAACGCGGCGATGAGTAAGTTGCTCAGTGAGCACGACGCTGCCCGAAGCAGCGAAGCGGAAGAGGCAAAGGCGGTAGACCCGCGATGGGAGGCTCTGCTGAAACTGAAAAAGTGAATAATCTTAAAATTGTAAATCAGTAAATCGTAAATTAATTATGGCACATCCTAAAAGAAGACAGTCGAAGACTCGTACACTGAAGAGAAGAACTCACGACGGAGCTGTGGCTCCCACGCTGGCAGTATGCCCCAACTGCGGTGCATATTATGTTTACCACACCGTTTGCCCCTCTTGCGGCTACTATCGTGGTAAGGTTGCTATCGTGATGGAAGCAGCTGAATAATAAACTGAATGGGAATGATAAACGCGATCATCAGCGGCGTGGGCGGCTACGTGCCCGACTATATCCTCACGAACGAGGAACTGTCGCGCATGGTGGACACGAGCGACGAGTGGATCATGACACGCGTCGGTATCAAGGAGCGCCACATCCTGACCGAGGAAGGACTGGGCACCAGCTACATGGCCCGCAAGGCTGCCAAGCAGCTGCTGCAGAAGACGGGTGCCGATCCGGACTCAATAGACGCTGTGCTGCTGGCCACGACGACTCCCGACTATAAGTTTCCCTCGACGGCCTCGGTGGTCATCGGCAAACTGGGCATGAAGAATGCCTTTGCCATGGACCTCTCGGCAGCTTGCGCCGGTTTCATGTATGCCATGGACGTGGCTGTGTCGATGGTGAAAAGCGGACGTTGCCGCAGAGTGATGGTCATCGGTGCCGACAAGATGTCGTCTATCGCCGACTACACCGACCGTCAGACATGTGTGCTCTTCGGCGACGGTGCCGGAGCTGTGCTCGTGGAAGCCTCTGAGGAGGAAGGCGTGGGCGCGCAGGATGCATTCTTCCGCACCGACGGCAAGGGTCTGCCCTTCCTGCACATGAAGGCTGGCGGCTCGGTATGCCCGCCCAGCCATTTCACAGTGTCGCACCGTCTGCACTACATCTATCAGGAGGGACGCACCGTGTTCCGCTATGCCGTCACCTCGATGGGCGACGACGTGGCCGAAATCATGAAGCGCAACCAACTGAGCGACAAGGACGTAGACTGGGTGATTCCTCACGAAGCCAACTATCGCATCATTGAGGCCGTGGCCAAGCGCGTCGGCCTGCCGATGGAGAAAGTGGTGGTGAACATCGAGCGCTACGGCAATACGTCGGGTGCCACGATTCCTCTGGCCATGTGGGACAACGAAGCCAACATGAAGAAAGGCGAAAACGTGGTGTTCACGGCCTTCGGTGCCGGTTTCGCCCATGGCGCCAGCTACTTCAAGTGGGCCTACGACGGCGACAAGGTTTCAAAGTAGAGAGACTCATCAAAGCAGGGACGTGGCTTGGCCATGCGCCCTGCTCTTAATTCAAACATCATGCATAAAGCAGGATTTGTAAACATCGTTGGAAATCCCAACGTTGGCAAAAGTACGCTCATGAACCAGCTGGTTGGTGAGCGTATTTCGATTGCTACCTTCAAGGCGCAGACCACGCGCCATCGTATCATGGGCATCGTCAACACGGACGACATGCAGATTGTGTTCAGCGACACGCCGGGTGTGTTGAAGCCGAACTACAAGATGCAGGAGATGATGCTGGCCTTCTCGGAGAGTGCCCTGCAGGATGCCGACGTGCTTCTCTACGTCACCGACGTGGTGGAGAACCCGGAGAAGAACATGGACTTCCTGGAGAAGGTGCAGCAGATGAAGATTCCCGTGATTCTGCTCATCAATAAAATCGACGAACTGAAGGCTTCTTCGACGGAGGCTTTGGGCAATATTGTCGAGAAGTGGCACCAGCTGCTGCCGAATGCAGAGATTCTGCCCATCTCGGCGAAGAATAAGTTCGGCGTGGACATGCTGCTGAAGCGCATTCAGGAACTGCTGCCCGAGAGCCCGGCCTACTTCGAGAAGGACCAGCTGACGGACAAGCCCGCCCGCTTCTTTGTGTCGGAGATTATCCGCGAGAAAATCCTTCTCTACTACGACAAGGAGATTCCCTATGCCGTAGAGGTGCGCGTGGATTCGTTCAAGGAGACGCCGCAGCGCATCGACATCCATGCCACTATCTACGTGGAGCGCGAGTCGCAAAAGGGCATCATCATCGGCCATCAGGGCATCGCTCTGAAGAAAGTGGGTATGGAGAGTCGCAAGGCCTTGGAGAAGTTCTTCGGCAAGAAGATTAACCTCGAGACCTTCGTCAAGGTCGACAAGGACTGGCGCTCCTCCGAGCGCGAACTTTCGGCTTTCGGCTATAATCCTGAATAGGAATAGACGCACTGGAGTGGGGACGCGGTCGTGCCGCGTCCCTACTGCTTTTCCGGGCTATACGTTTTGATGAGGTTTAATAATCATTGCTGTTTGAAGATATGAAAGGACGTATTCTCTTTTTGCTTGCACTCTTGTCCGCGTTGATGGCCAAGGCTGACAATGTCGAGGTTGACGGTTTGTGCTATCGGCTGGTTTCCGAAGGCGTTGCCGAGGTGACTGCTGGCAGCAGCCGATGCACGGGCGATGTCGAGATTCCAGCAACATTTACATACGATGGCATTGTTTATCAGGTAGAAGGAATTGGCAACAATGCCTTTAATGGCTGTACGTCATTGACGTCGGTTGTCTTTCCTGACGGATTGAAAACCATCGGTGCTTATGCTTTTGCAGGCTGCAAGTCGCTATCTTCTGTTGTTCTTCCCGATGGATTGACGAAGATTCTCGCCTATGCTTTTTCCAACTGTACTTCGTTGAAAGCGGTGCGCATACCCAATCAGGTTGAGACGCTTGGGGCCTATGTCTTCAGTGGATGTTCGGCAATGGAGTCAGTCAGTCTTGGAAGTGGTCTCGTTGAGATTTCTTCAGGTGCTTTCCAAAACTGTACTTCATTGACTCATGTCGACATCATTGACCTGGCCGCTTATTGCGGGGTAAAGATTACAGGTGCGGCAGAGGTAGGTTCTAGTTCAAATCCTTTCAAATATGCTACCACACTCAGCATCAACGGTGTTGAGACGAAGGAGCTGGTCATCCCTGACGGAGTAACAGAAATCAGCGATTGCGTTTTCTTTGGCTGTAAAGCCATAGAGTCGCTCAATGTGCCAAATAGTGTTGAGCGCATCGGTAAATGCTCGTTCTTCGAGTGCAACAAACTATCGAGTATTGTACTTGGCGAGACTCTTCAGCTGATAGCCGAGCACGCATTTGATGGTTGTCCGGCTATAAGCAGTCTTGCCATTCCCGACCGTTTGGTTTCCATTGGTGACTACGCTTTCAATCGCTGCTATGGCCTTGCTTCCGTCACATTTGGCAAGAACCTGGAAACCATCGGAAACCTGGCTTTCTGTAATTGTAGTGGCATTTCAGCTGTTGAATTGCCCTACAAGGTGAAAACCATTGGCAACCAATGCTTCTACGGATGCAGTCAGCTTGCCTCCGTTACATTGCCGGCAAGCATCACGTCGATTGGGAACTTTGCTTTTCGTGCCGACCCAGCACTTTCCGATGTCTATTGCTATGCCACTACGCTTCCCACAGCTCCTGACAACGTGTTTATGGATTCCGGCATCGCTAAGGCAACGTTGCACGTTCAGGAGTCTGTGCTCGACCTCTATCAGACCACGACACCTTGGAGCGATTTCGGAAAGATAGAGGTCGCCGTCGTTGAAAAGCCCCAATGCGCCACGCCAACCATCGCTTTACAGGGTCGAAAGCTGCGCTTTACGTGCGCTACGGATGGGGTTGAGTTCGTTTCAAAGGTCAGCTTCATCAACACCGATGAGGAGCACGTCGGAAGCGAGGTGCAGCTGACAGGACGGATTCGCGTCAGCGTCTTTGCCCGAAAGGATGGCTTTCTGGATTCCGAGGTGGCTGTCGAAGAGTTCGACCTTCCTGATGTCGGCGATGCAAATGGCGATGGCCAGATAACGATAGCCGACGTGACGACGCTCGTGAACATCATCCTCGGGAAGCAATAAACACAGCATTTTCAGGGAGAAGGTTTGCTGTTTTGTATTTTTTTTCTTAACTTTGCACGCAAAAAGGAAGCTTATGGCAAGTTTAGTAGCGATTGTAGGGCGCCCTAATGTGGGAAAGTCTACACTTTTCAACAGGTTGACCAAGACGCGTAGCGCTATCGTCAGCGATGAGGCTGGTACGACGCGCGACCGCCAGTATGGCAAGTGCGAATGGTGCGGCCGCGAGTTTTCGGTGGTCGACACCGGCGGCTGGGTGGTGAATAGCGACGATGTCTTCGAAGAGGAAATTCGCAAGCAGGTGATGGTGGCCACGGAGGAAGCTGATCTGGTGTTGTTCCTCGTCGACGTGACTACAGGCCTGACCGATCTCGACGAGGATGTGGCCCAGATTCTGCGCAGCACGAAGCTGCCTGTGATTCTCGTCGCCAACAAGACCGACAACAACAACCAGGTATACGATTCTTACGAATTCTACAAACTTGGCCTCGGCGAGCCTTTCTGCATCAGCTCGGCCACGGGCAGCGGTACGGGCGACCTGCTTGACATGGTGATGGAGAAACTGCCCAATGCCACAGCCGAGACGCTCGAGGAAGGCATTCCCCGTTTCGCCGTGGTGGGCCGTCCAAATGCTGGTAAGTCGAGCATTATCAACGCTTTCATCGGCGAGGACCGCAACATCGTGACCGACATAGCCGGCACAACGCGCGACAGCATCTATACTCGCTACGACAAGTTCGGATTCGACTTCTATCTCGTCGACACCGCCGGTATCCGTCGCAAGAACAAGGTGACGGAGGACCTGGAATTCTACTCGGTGATGCGCTCTATCCGCGCCATTGAAAATTCTGACGTCTGCATCTTGATGATCGATGCCACACGCGGCATCGAGGCGCAGGACATGAATATCTTCCAACTCATCCAGAAGAACCAGAAGTCGCTTGTTGTCGTCGTGAACAAATGGGACCTGGTGGAAGACAAATCGCCCATTGCCATCAAGACTTTTGAGAACGCCATTCGCGAACGCATGGCACCATTTGTCGACTTCCCTCTCATCTTTGCGTCGGCCCTGACCAAGCAGCGCATCTTCAAGGTGCTCGAGCAGGCCAAGCAGGTCTACCTGAACCGCACGCAGAAAATCGGTACGACGAAACTCAACGAGGTGATGCTGCCCATCATCGAGGCTACGCCGCCACCATCGATCAAGGGTAAGTATATCAAGATTAAGTATTGCTCGCAGGTGCCCAACACGCAGATTCCTACGTTCGTGTTCTATGCCAACTTGCCGCAATATGTGAAGGAACCCTACCGCCGTTTCCTGGAGAACAAGATTCGCAGCAACTGGCAGTTGACGGGTTGTCCCATCAACGTGTTCGTCAGACAGAAGTAATTTTCAATTGACAATTAGCAAGTACAATTTTCAAATAGTAGATCATGGACCGTATTCATCTCGGAATCATTCGTAAGGCGCTGTGTGCCGTGCTGATTGTAAGTTGTCAGTTGCTGATTGTCAATTGTTCAACGCGTCCCGACCCGGCCGACGTGGCTGCCCAGACTGCCAAACAATACTACGACTACTTGCTGGAAGGAAAATACGAGGCTTTCATAGATGGTCAATATCGTCCCGACAGCATTCCTGGCAGCTATCGCGAGCAACTTATCATGAATGCGAAAATGTTTATGGGGCAGCAGCAACGCGAGCATCGTGGCATCAAAGAGACACGCATCGTGAATGCTGAGGCCGACACAGCCCGCCACGAAGCCAATGTCTTCATGGTGTTCTGCTACGGCGACAGCACCACCGAAGAGGTGCTGGTGCCGATGGTGGAGAATAAGGGTATCTGGTATTTGAGGTAGCCTATTCCAAATGTTTCTTGTGCTCGAACTCAATGCCGTTTTCGATGACGAGGTCGCGCATGTTCTTCAGTAGGTCGCTGGCAAAGATGAAGTCGGTCAGCCTTTTGTTTTCTGACCGCATCACCTGCGACGATACGCCCTGCCATTCCTTATGACCTTTATAGATGAAGACAATGTTTTCGCCAATACCCATGACGGAGTTCATGTCGTGGGTGTTGATGATTGTGGTGATGCCCAGATCGTGGGTGATGGACGAGAGTAGTTCGTCGATGACAAGCGAAGTTTTCGGGTCCAGTCCGCTGTTCGGTTCGTCGCAGAACAAATACTTCGGGTTCAGCACGATGGCGCGGGCAATGGCCACACGCTTCTGCATACCACCGGATATCTCGGAAGGATATTTCTTCTCAGCCCCATGCAGGTTGACGCGTTCCAGGCATTCCATGGCACGCCGCTCGCGCTCACGCCAGCTCATCGGCGAGAACATGTCGAGCGGGAACATCACGTTTTCCAATACCGACAGCGAGTCGAACAATGCAGCCGACTGGAAAATCATGCCCATCTCACGACGCATCGTCACCTTCTCCCGTTTCGACATGCGCACGAAGTCGCGACCGTCGTAGAGCACCTGTCCGCTCGTGGGCTCAAGCAGGCCTACAAGATTCTTCATCAGCACCGTCTTGCCCGAGCCCGACTGGCCGATAATGAGGTTGGTCTTGCCGTCTTCAAACACGGTGCTGATGTCGTGCAGCACTTCCTTGTCTTCAAACGACTTGTAGAGATTCTTTACTTCTATCATTACCCTTGAAACTCGAAACTTGAAACTTGAAACTTAATATCAACTCAGTATCTGCGTTAAGAACACATCGCTGAAGAGGATAAGCACTGACGACGATACCACGGCATCCGTCGAGGCCTTGCCCACTTCCACCGAACCGCCTTCGACGGTGTAGCCGTAGAACGACGACACGCTCGAGATGATGAACGCGAAGAACAGGCTCTTGATGATCGACATATACATGAACCACGGCACAAACGAGTGCTGCAGTCCCTCTGTCAGGTCTTCTGGCGAAAGGATATGGCCGATGTAGGCTGTCCCGTAGGCGCCGATGATGCCCGTTGCCGACGAGAAGATGACGAGGAATGGCATGATGGTGATCAGTCCCATGATTTTCGGCAGAATGAGATAGCAGGCCGAGTTCACGCCCATAATCTCCAGCGCGTCAATCTGTTGCGTGACGCGCATCGTGCCCAGTTCCGACGCGATGTTCGAGCCCACCTTGCCAGCCAGAATCAGACACATGATAGACGACGAAAACTCCAGCAACATAATCTCGCGCGTGGTGTAGCCGGCCACCCAGCGAGGCATCCACGGGCTCTCGATGTTCACCTTCATCTGGATGCAGATTACCGCTCCGATGAAGAACGAGATGAGCAGTACGATGCCGATTGAGTCGACGCCCAACTGTGACATTTCCTTCACATATTGCTTCCAGAACATGCGCAGGCGTTCGGGCACGGCAAACGTGCGGCCCATGAGCATCAAGTAGCGCCCAAATGTATGCAGAGAATTGACGATAAACATAAAAAATCCTTATTTCTCTGCAAAATTACAAAAAACTTTCATCTTTCATCTTTCATCTTTCATCTTTTTTGTAATTTTGTGCCAAAATTGGAAAGATGGAAGACATTATCAACGATATGGAACAGCAGCAGCCCACGACTTCTGCACCCGCGGAGAGACTCGTGTTGCGCACCGAAGGCCTTGTGAAGCGCTACGGTAAGCGCACGGTGGTGAATGATGTCAGCTTCGACGTGAAGCAAGGCGAGATAGTCGGTCTGCTGGGCCCCAACGGAGCCGGCAAGACCACCTCCTTCTACATGACCACCGGCCTCGTCATCCCCAATGGCGGCCACGTCTATCTGGGCGAAGAGGAAATCACCACCTATCCCGTCTATAAGCGTGCCCGTGCCGGTATCGGCTACCTGCCCCAGGAGGCATCGGTATTTCGCAAGATGTCGGTCGAGGACAACATCATGTCGGTGCTCGAGATGACCGGCAAGCCCCGCCAGTACCAACTCGAGAAACTGGAGAGTCTCATCGCCGAGTTCCGTCTGGGCAAGGTGCGCAAGAACAAGGGCGACCAGCTCTCCGGTGGCGAGCGCCGCCGTACCGAGATTGCCCGTTGCCTGGCCATCGAGCCGAAGTTCATCATGCTCGACGAACCCTTCGCTGGCGTCGACCCTATCGCCGTGGAGGACATCCAGCACATCGTATGGCAACTGAAATACCGCAACATCGGCATCCTCATCACCGACCATAACGTGCAGGAAACGCTCACCATCACCGATCGCGCCTACCTGCTTTTCGAAGGAAAAATTCTCTTCCAGGGCAAGCCTGAAGAACTGGCCGAGAACAAAATCGTTCGCGAGAAATACCTCTCCAACTCCTTCGTCCTCCGCAAGAAGGACTTCCAACTCATCGACGAGGAGCGTCGCCAGCGCGAGGAGCAGGCGTAGCGCCCTCTGGTATTAATCAGCTTTAAATTATGGGAAATGGGCAATTCTGCACAAATGTCAGAATTGCCCATTTGCCGTTTCGTCGTCACCGCCCCAGTCATTCCGACTATGGCAAGATCCTCCTGCTTTTGTTTCCTTTTTAGGAGTTTCAGTCTTACTCCTTTTTCACCCATTCCAGCGCTGGCATCGCAGGAAGTCATTTATAGGCTTGCAGATAACAATGCGATGGGTTGTCAGTGGTAAAAGATTGGGTGTCGGTGTGTTAATAAATCAAATTATTTTATATTATATTAGGTGGTTCGGGGAAAAATGAGTAATTTTGCAGCCCGAAAATGAAAATCGTAAAATCAGTAAATCATAAATAAGAAAGATGAATATCACATTTGAGAACGCCGACAAGGTGAATGGACTGATGACCATCACCGTCGAGGAGAACGACTTCAAGGAGAATGTCGAGAAGACACTGAAAGACTATCGCAAGAAGGCCAACGTGCCTGGCTTCCGTCCCGGACAGGTGCCCATGGGCATGATCAAGCGCATGTATGGCAACGCTGTGAAGATGGACGCCATCAACCGCGTGGTGGGCCAGGAAATGTATAAATACGTGCAGGAGAACAAAATCCAGATGCTGGGCGAGCCCCTGCCGCACGAGGGCAACGAGGCCGTAGACATCGAGCAGCCCGCTCCCTACACCTTCCAGTTCGACCTGGCTGTGGCTCCCGAGATCAACGTGAAGCTGAGCGGCCACGACAAGATTGACTATCTGACCATCGACGTCGACGACAAGCTCATCGACCAGCAGGTGCGCATGTATGCTTCGCGTGCCGGACAGTATCAGAAGGCCGACGACTATCAGGACAACGACATGCTGAAGGGAGACCTGCGCGAGCTGGACAAGGAAGACGGCATCGTGCTCAGCGAGGCTGTGGTGATGCCCACCTACATCAAGGACGAGGACCAGAAGAAACTCTTCGAGGGTTCGAAGTTGGGCGACATCATCACTTTCAACCCCCGCAAGGCCTACCAGAGCGACGCCGAGTTGGCTTCGTTCCTGAAGGTGGACAAGGCCGATCTGGGCTTCCACACTGGCGACTTCACCTACCAGATCACCGAGATCAGCCGCTTCGTGCCCGCCGAGGTGAATCAGGAACTGTTCGACCAGGTGTATGGCAAGGACGCAGTGAAGGACGAGAAGGAGTTCCGCGAGCGCGTGGCTGAGGAGATCAAGGCCCAGCTGCAGCAGAACAGCGACTGGAAGTTCCTGCAGGACCTGCGTGCCCACTGCGAGAAGAAGGCTGGTAAGCTGGAGTGGCCCGATGCCCTGCTGAAGCGCATCATGAAGCAGAACAATCAGGACAAGGGCGACGACTACGTGGAGAAGAACTACGAGGGCAGCATCAAGGAACTGACGTGGCACCTCATCAAGGAGCAGCTCGTGGCCGCCCATAAAATCAAGATCAACGACGACGAGGTGAAGGCTGCCGCCCGCGAGGCTGCCCGCGCTCAGTTTGCCCAGTACGGCATGTCGAACGTACCCGACGAGTACCTGGACAACTACGCTCAGGACATGCTGAAGAAGGAGGAGAACGTGCAGGGCTTCGTAGACCGCGCCATCGATCAGAAACTCATCGAGGCTTACAAGCAGGTTGTGAAGCTGAACGAGAAGACCGTTTCGCTCGACGAGTTCAACAAGCTCATGGCTGAGTAAGACTTCTTATAATTATTATAATAAGGTAGACAACCGGCGGAGGTGCGACAGCAATGGCTGTCGGCACCTCCGCCTTTTTCGTGCAGTTGGAAGAGGAAAATGAGTTGAATTGCTACGGAAAATGAGTTGAATTGCTGCGGAAATTAAGTCGTATTGCCCGTCGGAAGCATTGCGGAATATCAAAAAAAATAGTTAAAAGCAAAAAAAATATTCCTTTTGTGGTGGGATATTCGAGTTTTTTTCTTAATTTTGTTCCTAATAATATTTGTGAGCCGCAAGGCCGTGAGTGTTTATTGGAAAAATAGTAAGAGATTAATCAATGTAAATATCATAAAAAGCAATGAACGATTTCAGAAAATATGCTACTCGCCATCTGGGCCTGAACGGCCAGGTGCTTGATGATGTGATGAAGGTGCAGGCACAGTACATGAACCCCTATATTCTGGAGGAGCGCCAGTTGAACGTGACTCAGTTGGACGTATTCTCTCGTCTGATGATGGACCGTGTGATTTTCCTCGGCACCGAGGTGAACGACTACACGGCCAACGTGCTGCAGGCTCAGCTGCTCTATCTGGATGCCAACGACCCGGGCAAGGACATCAACGTCTACATCAACTCGCCGGGCGGCAGCGTGTATGCCGGACTGGGCATCTACGACACGATGCAGTTCATCCAGAGCGACGTGGCCACTATCTGCACGGGCATGGCTGCCTCGATGGCTGCCGTGCTGCTCGTGGCAGGCAAGGAGGGCAAGCGTTCGGCTCTGCCCCACAGCCGTGTGATGATCCACCAGCCGATGGGTGGCGTGCAGGGTCAGGCCAGCGACATCGAGATTGAGGCCCGCGAGATTCAGAAGCTGAAGAAGGAACTCTATGCCATCATCGCCGAGCATTCGCACACGGACTTCGACAAGGTGTGGGCCGACAGCGACCGCAACTATTGGATGACGGCCGAGGAGGCTCGTGAGTATGGCATGATTGACCAGGTGCTGACGCGGAAAGGTTGAAGACCGTCGGAAATAGTTGTGAACGTTGAGAAAAGAAATAAAAAGTGAAGAAAGTTTGTAATTTTTGCGGTCGGAGCGAAAAGGATGTGAGGCTGCTCATCACGGGTGTAAACGGATATATCTGTGAGGACTGTGTGCAGCAGGCCTATGAGATTTTGCAGACGACGGGCATTCTGGCAAATAAAGACAAAGACGGCAAGGGCGACGGCAAGGGACGTTTCCAGCTGAAGAAGGTGCCGAAGCCGAAGGAGATCAAGGAATATCTGGACCAGTACGTCATCGGGCAGGACGAGGCCAAGCGCTACCTGTCGGTGGCTGTATATAACCATTATAAGCGTCTGCAGCAGCCGAAGGACGACGATGTGGAGATTGAGAAGTCGAACATCATCATGGCCGGCTCTACGGGTACGGGCAAGACGCTCATGGCGCGCACGATAGCGAAGTTGCTCGATGTGCCGTTCACGATTGTCGATGCCACGGTGTTCACCGAGGCGGGCTACGTGGGCGAGGACGTGGAGAGCATCCTGAGTCGCCTGCTGCAGGTGGCCGACTACGACTTGGAGGCTGCCCAGCGGGGCATCGTGTTCATAGACGAAATAGACAAGATAGCCCGCAAGAGCGACAATCCGAGCATCACGCGCGACGTGAGTGGCGAGGGCGTGCAGCAGGGTCTGCTGAAGTTGCTGGAGGGCACGGTGGTGAACGTGCCGCCGAAGGGTGGCCGCAAGCATCCCGACCAGGACTACATCCACGTGGACACGCGCAACATCCTGTTTATCTGCGGCGGTGCGTTCGACGGCATTGAGCGCAAGATTGCGCAGCGCCTGAACACGCGCGTGGTGGGCTTCAACTCGTTGCAGAATCAGCGCCAGCTGGACAAGAACGACCTGATGCAGTATATCCTGCCGCAGGATCTGAAGTCGTTCGGACTGATACCCGAGATCATCGGGCGCCTGCCTGTGCTGACCTATCTGAAGCCGCTGGACCGCGAGGCGTTGCGTCGCATTCTGGTGGAGCCGAAGAACAGCATCGTGAGGCAGTATGAGAAGCTGTTTGCGATGGACGGCATCAAGCTGACGTTCACGGACGAGGCGCTGGAGTACGTGGTCGACAAGGCCGTGGAGTACAAACTGGGTGCCCGCGGACTGCGCTCTATCGTTGAAGCCATGATGATGGATGCGATGTTCGAGATGCCGTCGCACAAGAAGAAGACATTCGAGGTGACGCTTGACTACGCTCAGAAGCAGATAGACAAGGCTCACCTCCTGACAGAATAGAATCTATCAAAACCGTAATACCTAAACACCCTATGGCAAATAAGCAACAAGACCTGACAACCAAGCTGAAGCACTACTTCGGCTTTGACAAGTTCAAGGGCGATCAGGAAGCCATCATACGTAATCTGCTGGCCGGCCACGACGCGTTCGTGCTGATGCCGACCGGCGGCGGCAAGAGTCTGTGCTATCAGCTGCCGTCGCTCATCATGGAAGGCACGGCCATCGTCAT
>Ga0256404_1003134_pt1 | contig 34674 bp, 24 predicted proteins | sample RumenRJG_01DNA_FD_185990 | JGI IMG/M metagenome (GOLD analysis project Ga0256404, IMG submission 185990) | Bovine rumen microbial communities from Lethbridge, Alberta, Canada - RJG_01 | ecosystem: Host-associated > Mammals > Digestive system > Stomach > Rumen | place: Canada: Alberta | collected... | reverse complement strand
TTGTAGTGGTTAAAGCCTGTTTTTAATAGTGCAAAGGTACAAAATAATTTTATAACCTTCAAGAAAAAGACAGACGAATATTCATAATATTTACATGTGGAAGTATTTTCGGTCCTGGCATTTTCTCTTTTTCCTCAGAAAAGTTTGGCTATTCAAAATAAAAGTAATACTTTTGCACCACGGAGATTCCGTCAAGCCTCAGTATTATCTTTGTCAGTGCGAATGGGTTGCCCTCCACTTGCTTCGGCTCGTGGCAGTGCTGCCCCCCAGATGGAAAAACACGACACTCCTGCCCGCACTTTTTTTGCCAATAAATATAAAAAGGCGGGGTGGTGTTGTGGGTATTTGCTGATTTTTGTGTATCTTTGCCGTGTCATTGATATTTTTTTTACATGTCTTGAGAATTATGCTTATGATAAGAAAAATTGCTACATTCTGCCTGGGGCTCGGCATGGTTGTGACATCCCAGGCGCAGCAGGCAGAGCAGTTCAGCGTGGCAACGCTGAACGTGGACGGACTCCCCAAGAGGATCCTTGTGGTTAACGCTAACCCCGACGGCCCAGGCGCTCTGGGCACCCTGGGCATCGGCATGTACTTCATGAAGCGTGGATACGACATGATGTTCATGCAGGAGGACTTCAGCTACCACTGCGAACTGGCTGCGGTGCTGAGGGGTGCATACGGGCTTGACACATGGTCGGGCACCGTGGGCATTGACGTGCCGGGCAAGCCCGTTGACCTGCTCCACCTGCAGAACCTCCAGTTCGAATGCGACGGGCTGATGGGGGCTTGGAAGCAGGACATCACCATGGACGGCGGACAACGCACGGCATGGACCGACGGCTTCGGGAAGTTCAGCCACGCCGCCGACCTGATGGCGACCAAGGGCTTCCGCCGATACGAGGCGACGCTGGCATCGGGCACTGCGGTCGTGGTGTATAACCTCCACATGGATGCCGAATCGAAGGTGGATACCGAGGAGGGCAAGGCAAACCCCGACCGTGCGGCACGCCTGAACCAGTGGAAGCAGTTGCGCGACGAGGTGATGCAGCGTCTGGACGACAGGCCCGTGATCATTCTGGGCGACTTCAACACCTTCTACTTCCGTGACAACGTGAAGGAGACCGTCATCGACGTCATCAACGCGTCGGGCAGGGCCACGGTGAAGGATGTGTGGGTGGAGCTGAAGAACCAGGGGGTGTTTCCTGCGTACGAGGAGGACAACCGCATTCGCAGTGACAATGTGGCGGCACTCAAGGGCGAGTCGATGGACAAGGTGCTCTACATCAACCCCACGGGAGCGGAGAAGGCCCTGCGCGCCGTAGCCTACGAGTGCGACACGGAGGGCTACACGTATGACGGCAGGCCCCTGGGCGACCATTTCCCCGTGGCTGTCACTTTTGAGGTGGTGAACGCCAGCGACCCGGGCACCACCAGCATCAACGGCGTCAGCAGCGCAACGGAGAGCGACGGCACAGGGGAGTATTACAACACGAGCGGACAGCGCGTGAGCAACCCCACGAGCGGACTCTACATAGAGCGCACAGGCGGACAAACACGGAAGAGAATCGTGAAAAGGTGAAAAAATGAAAAGGTGAAAAAGTGAAAAGGTGAAAATGAGAAAACTTACATTAACGCTTCTTGCCGCCGTCATGATGACCGTGGCAAATGCACAAGAGACAGCATACAAGATTCTGCAAGAGCGTGACACCACCGTCAGCGCTACGGTGAGGGGACTTACGCTGGGTACCCGCGACACGCACTTCATAGTTTATGAATACCCGTCGAAGGATGCCGACGGCAGGCCCGTGACCATCAGCGGCACGGTGCTGATACCGAGCGACGTGGCCGACGGAACGGTGCCGTGCGACGGCATCATTCTCTACAACAGATATACCGTAGATGACGACTCGGAGATTCCGTCAAGGGGCGGCCTGGCCCTGCAGGTGCCATCGCTCATACTGTCCAGTCCGCTGAAGCCCAATTACATCGTCGTGGCAAGCGACTACATAGGCTACGGCTCCAGCTATGAGGGGCACAACATGGCATACTTCTGCGGCGACACCAATGCCAGGACATCGCTCGACGGACTCGTGGCTGCAAGACAGCTGCTCAAGGACAAGAACCTGCCGCTGGGCAAGTATCAGTTCAACATAGGCAACTCGCAGGGGGCTACCGTTGCCATGTACGTGGCAAAGCTGAGGGACATGGAGTACAAGGACAAGGGCATCACGTTTGACAAGACTTTCACTGGAGGCGGCATACTCGACTGTGAGGTGGCTTACAGCGAGTTCGTGAAAAAGGACGCCTTCCCCGAATGGAGAGACGTGGCCATGTTCCTCGTGTCGGTCAACGAGAACTACAAGCTGGGCATCAAGTACGATGAACTCTTCAAGGAGCCCGTAGCATCACTCATGCCTGAGTTTGTCAGAACAAAGGACAAGGCAGTGCTCGCCCCCGAGAAGGTGGGACGGTTTGACTCCCTGCACCAGGTGCTGCAGCCCGCCTATATGGACGTGAACAGCCCGCAGGCCAAGGTGCTGTCAGACAAGCTGGCACAGATCAAGATAGCCAACGGATGGGAACCCGACGTGACGCAGAACTACTACATCACCCACTGCCGCCACGACAACTACGTACCCGTGCAGTGCTCACGCGAGCTGCTGAAATGGATGAAAGACAAGGGTTTTAAACCCAGCATCGTGCCGGGCAAGACATCGCTGCAGACCAACATGATGATAGTCAAGCTCACCCACACCCAGTCGGCCTACATCTGGGCCATACAGACACTGGCAGCCATTCAGTACTGGCCCGTCCTGTATTATGAAGGCGAGCAGAACCGCTACTACCACGACGCAGTGAAAGACCTGAACCTGATGAAAACCATCAAGCTTCTGGAGAGCATAGGCATTGACGTGCGGGCCCTGGCTTCAGGCATCAACGGAGGCGGCACAGGAGGAACGGGTGGCAGCACGAGCATCTTCGAGATTCTGAACAAGGTCTCTGACGCGCTGAAACTGGTCGGCCTGACCATCACCGACGTCGTTCAGATGCTGGAAGACTCAGGCATCACCCTGCAGGACCTGATGGAGGTAATCAACTATGTGAACAGCACGCCCACGCCAACGGCACCTTCCGCAGCAGCTGCCTCTGTTGATACCGACGCCGCGATGAGCGATGAGGCGAAGGCAGCGGTATTCCTGATGAAACAGTATGAGCTGACACTGGCAAACTGGTTCATGATGGCAGGATACGACGTGAATTACAATGAGTGGGGATGGTGAGACCCCACTCATAAGCATAGCTGACATACGCGGGAAATAGCGCGCTTACTTGCTGCCGATGTGCTTGTCGAGTGCCTGCTTGATGGCATTGGCGGCAGCGGTGGTGTAATGGTCCTTTTCCAGGAAGGCATGGCCGTACAGCCCACCGACACACCGTATCTTGCTGACGTTGCTGTTGCGGGGGTTGACGTTCACCGTCTTCGTACCCCAGGGGTTGTCGCTGTCGATGGCACCGCCCGTACGGTAGTCGTTGGTGCCATAGACGAAGACGAGGTGCTTCCGGGTGGTGTCCGCCCAGCTGCGTACGGCCTTCATGAGTTTTCCGCCGTCCCACTGGTCCTGGTAGCGTCCGAAGAGAGCCGGGGCGCTAAGGGACGTCAGGAACACCTGGTCGCAGTAGTCAGGTGTGACGAAGCCGCCTGCTGGCAGCAGCGAGAAGCTGGGGAACGGCGTGCCGAGCTCGCGTACGGCCTGAATGTTGTAGGGCATCATCGGGTCGTCAGCGCGAAGACGGACGAGGGCTTCGTCAGAGTATGCGCTGCGGCGAGGTGCCTGGTCGGCCTCCTCCTCCTCGTCCTCCTCCAATTTTTGTTCCAGCTCTTTTCGTCCCATGAAGGCGAAATCCGCAATCTCTTGCAGGCGGATGTCTGCTTTGGGGTCGGCAGTGTTGTAGTCGGCGGGGTCGGGCACCAGCTTACACCAGTCGTTGAAGTCGATGTACGAGAACTTTTCGGCCAGATTGGTGTAAAAGACGTACAATGCGCCAACCGTGGCGGCCTTCTCGATGTCGCCGGGATAGTCCTTCAGCAGTTGCAAATAGACGTTTCGGTTTGTCACGTGCAGGTATTGCAGACAGGCGTCGCGCACCACCTTGTCGTTGGCTATGGCGTCAGGATAGGCACGCAGCCGCTGGCAGGCCTTCTCCTGGGGGCTGCCCTGGGGGTAGCCGGTGCCGCAAACGTCGGTGAGATAGATGCCCACTGACTTGTCGCACGGCGACTGGGGTGTGCCCGTTAAGAAGGGTGTGCAGAAGGGCATGTAGAGGTCGATGTCGTCCCAGCCGAACTGGTCGCTATAGTAGGCATAGAGCGTGCAGTTGATGCCGCAGTTGCCGGTGCCGGTGGCCACCCACTTGTTGCCCTTGTTGAAGAGGTGCTGTTTCAGCAGCGTCACCACGCGGTGCAGGTCGTAAGCTGCCTGCATGGCATTGTGGTACGTAAAGTCGAGGTTGCCGAAATCCTCGGGCAGAGAGGTGCCGAAGTAGCGGTGCTCGACATAGAGCGCGTTGGCGTTGAGATAGGTGGCGACATCGTGGGTACCTACATTTATGAGCAAGTTATCGAGGTTGTTGCCGTTGGTATAGAGCATGACGGGAGCGGCGACGTCCTTGATTTCCAGAAGACAGCGCTGCAGGAAGGTGCCCTTGGTGGGGTCGGTGTTGTCAACCAGCTGCTGCACGTCGAAGTAGTAGCCATAGGTTTCTGTTAACGTGTTGAAATCCTTGGTGACGCCGCTGACGCCGGGAATGGCGCTCAGCTGCCGGGCCATGGCGTCCGGCTGGTCATCATCATCGTCGTCGTCATCATCGTCGTCGTCCTCCTCATCCTGTTCCTCCGGTGCGTATGGGTTGGTGAGGGCCTGCACCTCGTTGTCACGCTCACAACTGGTTGTCAGGGTGCCCAGCAGCATGACGGCAGCCAGCACCCATACCATATTATATATATAAAGCTTTGTTTTCATCGTTGTCAATTGCTTTTAGTTTCCGTTACGAATTAGCTGCAGGGCGCGTTCCAGCTGGGTGTCGCCGCCATTGTTGTCAAACAGCTCCTTGTCCAGGTCAACCTCTATCTCGGGGTCGATGCCGATGCCCTCAAGCTGCTTGCCATCCATTGAGAAGGTGGACACCAGAGGGGTGTAAACATAGACCGGTGTCACGTCTTTCACACCGATGTGACCGCTGTAGTTGGTAGAGAAGGTGGAGTTGCTGTTCAGCGCACACAGAGCGCCCCATGTGCGCTTGCCGACGAGGTGGGCATTGGGAATGAGGCTACAGCTGCGGGCGGTAATCTCCGCCATGCTGATGGAGTTGCAGTCGGCCAGCACGACGATAGGCTCGCTGACTACGGCATGTTCCTCCTTATAGGTGGGCATTACCTGAGGCATCAGCGGGGAATAGTCCAGACGGGCGGTGCCGCGCTTGTAGCGCAGCTGACAGGGCGCGAATCCGCCAGAGGGCAGCAGGGCTCCCAGCACGAACTGATAGTCAGGAACCATGCCGCCGTTATTGCCCCGGATGTCGATGATGACGCCTCCCAGGGTGCCTGCCTTGTGCAGCTCCTGAATCTTGTCGAACCACTTCTGCCAGGCCAGCCGTACCGTCTTGGCCTGCTGCTGGCCTTGCTCCGAGAGATTCATTTGCTGGAGATATTCAGGAACCAGGTATCGGGACAGCATGAAGCTGCTCAGATACATATAGACGATGTTGCCCTTGAGCAGGGCGTAACTCACCGACACACCATAATTGACATAGCTGGGGTCGATTTCCTTCAGTCCGGGAATAGACAGGTAGGCATACTTCACCACCAGGCTATTATAGGCTGGGACGAGCTGGTTAACCGGATAGTCAAAGATCGTTTTGACGTCTTTATTAAAGTTACGGAGTCCGGTCAGCTTGTTCACCTCCATCTCTGTGGGGGTGGTCAGGTTTGACAGTCGGTCTATTTCGCCGTTGACCCACTTGGTGGTGATGCCATTAGCGAACAAATGGGAAAGCAGCGACGATAAGGTGGTAGAAGAGCAGTAATAATCCAGCACGTCGTCGCGCTTTATATTTGACAATGCTGCCAGTTTTTCCTTCTTGCTATACAAAGTATTAGGGTCGGCATAGTCGGGGCGTTGGGAAACGCGCAATACGGAGGGTGAGACTTCGACATATTTACTCGTGTGGTAATTCCAGAATTGCACCCTCATGTGACCGTCGTGCAGCGGAGTCACCATTTCATCCATCAGCGCCTTCAGGGCGTCATCGGTGACTTCCTTCTCATTATCGAGCGCCTCGAAGCGGGGCAGGAATTTGTCGTACTCGGCATCCCAGTCAAGGCCGTTCTCCATCTCGTAGTCCCACAGGGCGTAGTTCTGGTTCATGCCGTTCCAGAATATCTTATACTGACTGGCATAGCTCTTATAGGCCGCTTCAAAGGCCATCACGTCATCGTGGTCGTAAGGAATCAATGTGTCGCTGTCCTCTCGGCACGAGCTGAAGGCCAGCATCAGGAGCAGCGCTCCCGTTAAGCATATCTTGTTCTTCATTGCCTATTTACCCTTTTACTTTTTTACCTTTTAACCTTTTAAAAGAAGTAACTCACCCCGGCCTGTAGTCCCAAAGTGGAGTGGTAGCGGTAGTCCTTCACCCTCATATACTGCTTCTGCACGCTGGTGGTGCTGTAGTAGTAGCGGGCCTCCACTTGTGCTCCCCAGTGGGGTGCGAAGCGGTACTCTACGCCTACGCCGCCCACCAGTCCGCAGTCCCAGCGCTGGTCGCGGTCGGGGTTGAAGTCGCGGTGTCCCTCGACACTATAGGTGGCTTGGGCAATGGTGTTATTTTCAGTGCCGCTATAGTTGCCCGAGAGCCAGTAGCCGCCATAGACGCCCAGGTTGCAGAAGCCGCGCAGCTTCTGGCCGCCGAAGCTGAACGATGCCATGACGGGCAGCAGCAGATAGTTGTTGGTGTACTTGTAGTCAGTGGTCACTCGGTCGCGCAGGGCGCGATAGTTCTTCTGGGTCCAGTTCAGGTCAGCACGCACGCCCAGCCATTCATTGAAGTCGTACTGCCCGGTGAGCCCCACGGTGAGGCCCCAGCGGTCGTTGTAACGGTAGTCCGACATGTACTGACGGTCCATGCGGTAGTGGTTGCTGGTGGCACCGACGGTAGCCCCAACTTTCCACTGGGCGTGAGCCGCCATGGTCAGCATCAGCGCACCAGCCACGACGATTAGTTTTCTTTTCATCATTATATTATATTTTTTTGTCTAAGTGTTGGGTGTTGGGTGTTGGGTGTTGGGTGTTGGGTGTTGGGTGTTGGGTGTTGGGTGTTGGGTGTTGGGTGTTGAGCGTTGGGTGTGTCTTCGCACCTCGTACCTCGAACCTCGTACCTCGACCTTCAGCCTTTGACCTTTGACCTTCACTTTTTCACGTTGTTCCTACGGCATCCAGGCAGTGCTGATGCTGAACACGCGTTCGAGAGTAATCAGCTGGGCCTCGTTCGGGGTGAGCTGCCGGCTCCAGGCTACACGCTGTGCGGTGTCGGCTCCTTCGCCACGGTTGTTGTACTCCATGTAGCGGGCGGTCTGCTCACGTTCTTTCTGCCAGTGGTGCCAGCCCTCGGGGCGTATCTCCTTACAGAGGTCGCAGTTCATGAAGAGGGTGTAGCCATAGTCACGCCAGGGGCGACCCAGATAGACCTGGGTGACACCGGGGGCGGCGGTGACGGTGCAACGGTTGAACACGTAGCCGTAGGGCTGCTCACGGGTGGTGGAGGCAGCGGTGATGTAGGAGTCGGCCTTGCAGTAGATGTCGCAATGCTCAAACCATGCCGTGGCAGCTCCGAAGATGAAGTCGGTGGTGCCCTCTATGTAGCAGTCCTTGAAATAGACGCGGGTATTGGCTGTGCAGGTATAGACGGTGTCCTGATGGCCCAGGAAGCGGCAGTTCAGGAACTGCAGACGGTCGCCCGTGGTGTGGAGTGCCACGGCCTGTCCCAGCCTGGCTGCGTTGTTCTCGATGGTGATGTTCTTGACGGTGATGTTGCTGCCCGCCACGCGCAGGGTGAAGGTGCGGAAGGTGCCGAGCTTCGGCCGGTCGCCCATGGCCAGCAGCTGCTGACTCATCTCTGTAGGCCACAGCGTGGCATCCATGGGAATGTTGGCATGGTCATCGTAGGTAATGACGGTGTTGTCGCGGTCTTCCCCGCACAGCTCTATGTTGGTGAGCCACTCGGGAATGATGAGCTTCTCCTTGTAGGTGCCCCGCTTGACGAAGATAACCTTATGGTAGTCCATGAAAGCCCGGCACACCTCGATGGCCTCACCGATGGTGCGAAACTGGCCTGTGCCGTCGCGTGCCACGACTATGGTGTCGGGGTTGTCGAACGGACTGGCTGCGAGTAAGGGTGAAAACGTGAAGAGGAGAAAAAGAAACAACACGTTCACCTTGTCACTTTGTCTTATATGCATATCACTTTTTTTGATTTGAGACTTGTTTTTTTGTCTAAGTGTTGGGTGTTGGGTGATGGGTGTTGGGTGTTGGGTGTTGGGTGTGTCTTCGCACCTCGTACCTCGCACCTCGTACCTCGATCTTCGTCCTTTGAACGTCAACGTCAACGGGAACGTCAACGTCAACGAGAACGACGCCCATCACCCAACACCCATCACCCATCACCCATCACCCAACACCCAACACCCAACACTCTACACAATTTGGTTCACGTTCTGCACACCTTCAATCTTCTTCAGGTTGCTGACAATGGCTTTCACGTCTTCACGGTCGTGGACGCGCAACTCTACTGAGCCGCTGAAGACACCGTCGGCCCCCTCGATGGTGAGACGGCGTATGTTGACGTTCATCTGTGAGGTTATGACGCGCGACATGTCAACAAGAATACCCATGCGGTCAATGCCTTCCAGGCGTACGGTGGCATCGAAGTACAGGCGCTTGTGCATGTCCCACTTGGCATCCAGGATGCGGTTGCCGTAGCTGGTCTTCAGCTTGTTGGCCACAGGACAGGTGCGCTTGTGTATCTCAATGCGGTTCTTGTTGTCAATGAATCCCAGCACGTCGTCACCCGGTATGGGGTGACAGCAGTTGGGGAACTTGTACTGGCTGATGTTGTCGTCGTTGATGTAGATGGGCTTCTTGCGGTTGAACTTCTCAGGCACGACGAAGAGTTCGGGTGCCTTCTCTTCCTCCTTCGGCTTACCGGGACCGATGAAGGGCACATAACGCCGCCAGCCGGTCTTGCCGCCTTTGTTCTTGTGCTTGCCGTTCAGCTCGTCAATGTCCTCGTTGCCCAGTATGATAGTCTTCTCGCCCAGTGCCTGCAGGAAGTCTTCGCGCTTGCTGACTTCGTGGAAGGCTGCCAGCTGGTCGGCGGCTGCGGTAGTGTATTCCTTTTCGTGCTTCTGTAGGAACTGGGTGAGCAGGTCTTCGCCTTTCTTCTGGCTCTCGCGGCTCTTGCGTCGCAGAATGGCCTGTATCTTTGCCTTTGCCTTTGCGCTGCTGACGAAGTTGATCCACGAGGGCTGCACATGCTGTGACTTCGAGGTGAGTATCTCCACCTGGTCGCCGCTCTGCAGTTTGTGGCTCAGCGGCACCAGCTTGTGATTGACCTTGGCACCAATGCAATGGGAGCCGAGGAAGGTGTGTATGCTGAAGGCAAAGTCGAGTGCCGTACAGCCGGCAGGCATCGTCTTGATTTCACCCTTGGGGGTAAAGACGAATATTTCGCTTGCAAAGAGGTTGAGCTTAATGGCGTCGAGGAAGTCCATGGCGTCAGGCTGCGGGTCGTCGAGTATCTCCTTGATGGTGCGCAGCCACTCGTTGAGCTCGCTCTCGTCCTCGCTGAACTCGCCCTGTTCGCCGTCCTTGTACTTCCAGTGGGCAGCGAAGCCCTGCTCGGCTATCTCGTCCATGCGGTCGGAGCGTATCTGCACCTCAATCCAGCGACCCTGCTTCGACATCAGGGTGACATGCAGCGCCTGATAACCGTTGGCTTTGGGATGGTTGAGCCAGTCGCGCAGACGGTCGGGGTGACTCTTGTAAATCTTGGAGATGGCTACGTAGATGTTGAAGCACTCATTGACTTCCTCCTCGCGCTTATTGGGAGTGAAGATGATGCGAACAGCCAGTATGTCGTAAATCTCGTCGAAGGTGACATGCTTGTTCTGCATCTTGCTCCAGATGGAGTAGGGGGTTTTTACGCGCTCCTTGATGTGGTACTTGATGCCCATCTTGTTGAGCGATTCCTCGATGGGGGCGGTGAACAGGTCGAACAGCTCGTGGCGCGATGCCTCGGTAGAGGCCAGCTTCTGCTTGATGCTCTGGTATTCCTCGGGGTGCTCATAGCTAAAACTGAGGTTCTCCAGCTCGCTCTTAATCTTGTAAAGTCCCAGTCGGTTGGCTAATGGCGCGTAGATGTAGAGCGTCTCGCCGGCTATCTTGTACTGTTTGTTGGCAGGCTGGCTCTGCAGGGTGCGCATGTTGTGCAGACGGTCGCAAATCTTGATGAGGATGACGCGAATGTCGTCGCTCATGGTGAGCAGCAGCTTCTTGAAGTTCTCTGCCTGTGCTGAGGCCTGTTCGCCGAAGATGCCGCCGCTGATTTTTGTCAGGCCATCGACAATCTGTGCTATCTTCGGACCGAAGATGTTCCCAATGTCCTCGACGGTATAGTCGGTGTCTTCCACTACGTCGTGCAGCAGTGCGGCGCAGATGCTGGTGGAGCCCAGGCCAACCTCCTCGCTGGCTATCTGGGCGACGGCGATGGGGTGCATGATGTAAGGCTCTCCCGACAGGCGGCGCACTCCTTTGTGTGCCTGCTTGGCGAAGTTGAAGGCCTTGGTGATGATATCTACTTTCTTACGATGGCGCGAGGCAAGATAGCTGTCCAATAGTCGTTGGAAAGCGTCGTTAATTAATTTTTCGTCAGCTATTTCTTGTCTTTTATGCTCGTCGTCCATCGTAAATGTTTCAATGTTTTTGTTCTTAACTTTAATTCTTAGAGTTATCTCCTTCTGCGCTTGCCGCCTCCACGCTTCTTCTTCTTCGAGGTAACTGCGGCACCACGCTTCTTGCTGCCTCGGCCGTGTTTGACGGCGGCTCCGCGTTTGCCACGCTTTGAGGTGCCTACTGAAGAGTGACGGCGGTGTTTCTTGCCGTGCTTGTAGTAGGTGCGGCCGTGGTGTCCACGCTTCTTGTGGTGTGTGTAGGTGGGCACGTCTGAATTAATCTCAACTACGGCGCGGCGGGTCAGCAGCTCGTCAGCACGATAGCGATAGACGGAGTCGCCCATGTCAATGAACTTGGTGATGTCGCTCAGGTTCATGCGAATGGCTGAAGGCTCAGTGGCACCTGGCACAATGTCGTGGCGGTATGAAGGATTCAGCGTGCGCAACTCTTCAATGTCGATGCCGCAGACGCTGGCTATCTGCTGAAGATGTATGTTCTTGTTGACCACGACGGTGTCGGTACGGTCAGGCAGCCGCGAACGCATGGGGCAGATGTTATGCTCGCAGTAGTAGTTCATGATGTAGTTGGCTGCAATGAATGCGGGCACGTAGCCGCGTGTCTCAGCTGGCAGGTAGGGATAAATGTGCCAGTAGTCCTTGTTCTCGCCGCCTCCACGGTGTATGGCCTTGTTGATGTTGCCCGGACCGCAGTTGTAGGCAGCGATGACCAGGTTCCAGTCACCATATATCTTGTAGAGGTCGCTCAGGTAGTGGGCGGCAGCATACGACGACTTAACGGGGTCGCGGCGCTCGTCAACCAAGGTGTTGACCTTCAGCCCGTAACGCTTGCCGGTGGCCAGCATGAACTGCCAGAGGCCCGTGGCACCAACTCGTGACACGGCTCTCGGATTGAGTGCCGACTCAATGACGGGCAGGTACTTCAGCTCCAGGGGAACGCCGTAGGCCTCGAGTGCTTCTTCGAAAATGGGCATGTAGAAATTGCTGGCTCCCAGCATGTAGCTCACCGACTTACGCAGACGTCCGCTATAGCGGTCGATGAAGTTACGTACCACAGGGTTGTATGACATCTCCATGATGTAAGGCAACCGGCTCAGACGCTCAATGTACTCCTCGTCGGTGAAGGTGGGGTTCTCGTCCTTCATGCGGCAGTTGGCGTCTTCGTCCAGATAGGTCTTCGACATGTAGAGGTTCAGCAGCGAGTCCATGTCGTAGCTCATGGCCTCCGGAAACTCAATGACTTCTTCCTCGCCGTTGTCTTCAATGACGATGATGTCGTCGTCCTCCACCTCGATTTCTTCCTCTTCCTCTTCGTCGTCAATAACGTCCTGTGCTGTTACTGTCAATGGCATGAAAGCCAAAAGGCAAAACGGCAGGAACCATTTTACCGTACCTGTTACCTTGTTGATTATCATATTTCTTTTTCCCATTTCTATTCTTTAACTTTTTAACCTTTAAACTTTTTAACTTTAAAAATTGATACTACAGTTCACCCCGAAGGATGAAGAATCGAGGATGTTCGACGACGAGCGGTTGTTAATGACGGCTGGCGTCACCCTCAGGCTGAGGTCCTTGGAAATGTCGAACTGCGACAACTCGGCATCTACATACGCGTCGATAACAGAGAGCGCATACACACCAACCATGACGAAGAAGCTAAGGTCGCGCCAACGGCGGTATTTGTCCTTACGGTTCTTGAAGATTTTTGAATATTGAGCGACTTGCTCGTCGTTGGTCGGGTCAATCTTGGTTCCCAGATGCAGGAACTTGTTGTAGCTCTCTGTAGTCGGGTCGTCATCCATGATGTCCAGATAGGCTTGCGCATAGTCTTTATACATCATGTCGTTCCATGACATAGCGTAAATACACCCCACAAATCCGCCATACACGATGGGCAACTTCCAGAACTTGCGGTTGTAAATCTGGCCTGCACCTGGCAGCACAAGGGCCAGCCAAAGTGCCTTCTGAGGATTGGGCCTCCACGTTTCCCAGTCGCGTGGAATCTTGAGCTTGACCGTGTCGGCAGCTACTACAGGCTCCAGTTCGTCTGGCATGGGGACGTTCAGCGTGTCAGCCGCCAGCATGGAGTCAACCTTCGCCTCCAGTATGGCGATGCTGTCTATTGGAGCTGGCTCAATGTTTTGTGCAGCTACGTTTAGAGGTAAAAAGGTAAAAAGGTAAAAGGGTAAAACCTTTACCATATTCTTGATAGTTCTGCTAATGATGTTCATCATTTCTGCTTTTTACTTTTTTACCTTCACCTGTTTGTCTATCCTTCTGCCTTCACCTTGTCCAGTGCGTTCATGATGAGCTCCAGCTGCTCCTCGTTGTCGAAGGGAATGCTGATTTTGCCCTTGCCCTTGGCAGAGCAGGTCATCTGAACCTTGGTGTGGAAGAAGTTGGCCAGACGGTCGCGCAACTCACCGAACTCTTCAGGCAGCTTGCTCTTGGCGGCAATCTTTCCCTTGGCCACTTTGACGTCCTCGCCGCTCTTCAGCATCTGTGCAATCTCCTCTACCCGGCGAACGGAGTAGCCCTGCTTCTGTACCTCCTTGAACAGCTTGATTTGCTGCGAAGGACTTTCAACTGAGAGCAATGCGCGAGCGTGCCCCATGTCTATCTCCTTGTTCTTCAGTGCCATCTGCACTTGGGCAGGCAGCTTCAGCAGTCGCATGTAGTTGGTGACGGCAGCACGGCTCTTGCCCACGCGCTCCGATATCTTAGCCTGTGTCATGCCTGTGGTCTCTGCCAGATGCTGATAGGCCAGCGCTATCTCTATGGCGTTCAGGTCCTCACGCTGTATGTTTTCCACCAGAGCCATCTCCATTGCACTCTCGTCCTCTACGGTGACGATGTAGGCGGGAATGGTGGTCAGACCAGCCAGTTGTGAGGCACGCCAACGGCGCTCGCCAGCTATAATCTGGTACTGGCCGCCCTCCATCTGCCTGAGCGTGATGGGCTGGATGATGCCCAGTTCCTTAATGCTGTTGGCCAGTTCCTGCAGGGCTTCTTGGTCGAACTCACGACGTGGCTGGTTGGGGTTGGGGGCTATCTTGCTTATCTCCACCTCGCTGAGGTTCGACGAGCCTTGCGTATGAACCTCGCTGCCAGTGTCGATAAGGGCGTCAAGCCCGCGGCCACTGCCTATATCGTCCAGTCCGCGGCCAAGCACATTTCTATCGTATTTCTTTTTTACAGCCATAATAATGTTTCAAAATTAGAAATAAGAAATCTTACTTCTCATTTCTCATTCAGATTCTTATTGATAATCTCCTTTGCCAGTGCCAGATGGTTCTTCGAACCGGTTGAGTCGGCATCGTAGAGAATAACGGGCAGACCGTGCGAAGGACTCTCTGAGAGCTTGACGTTGCGCTGGATGACCGTCTTGAACACCAGTTCTTGGAAATGGCGCTTCACCTCGTCGTATATCTGGTTGGCTAAGCGCAGGCGTGAGTCGTACATCGTCAGCAGGAAACCCTCTATCTCCAGTTTCGGGTTCAACTTCTGCTTGATGATGCGGATAGTGTTAAGCAACTTGGAGATGCCTTCGAGTGCGAAGTACTCACACTGTACGGGTATGATGACAGAGTCAGCAGCCGTCAGCGAATTAACGGTGATGAGACCGAGCGACGGCGAACAGTCAATGAGTATGTAGTCGTATTCGTTGCGGATGGGTGCGAGCAACTGGCTCACCACCTTTTCGCGGTTTTCGAGGTTTAGCATTTCTATCTCAGCACCCACCAGGTCGATGTGACTTGGTATGATGTCAAGTCCTTCAATATCTGTGGTATAGATGGCATCGCGCACGTCAGCCTTGTCGATGATACATTCATAGAGTGAGCAATCCACCTGCTGAATATCGACGCCCAGTCCGCTTGATGCGTTGGCCTGTGGGTCGGCATCCACCACGAGCACGTTCTTTTCGAGCGTTGCCAGCGAAGCTGCCAAATTAATGGTTGTAGTGGTCTTTCCCACACCGCCCTTTTGGTTTGCTAATGCTATGATTTTTCCCATTTTGTTCCTTTCCGATAAAGATATTTGGGTGCAAAGGTACTGCAAACCGAGCGAAAAGCAAAAAAAATTAATGTTTATTTTCATTTATTGCCGAGCGTAAGTAACATGAACAAACGATTTTCAGCGAAAAATACTTGATTGTTTGGCAATGTCGGCAGAAATCCTTACCTTTGCCAATTGTTACACATTATTATATATAATATGAGACCACTGATATTGATTTCAAATGACGATGGCTATGCTGCCAAGGGTATCAACAGCCTGATAGAGATGGTGCGAGGCTTAGGTGATATTATTGTCTGCGCCCCTGAGGGCGGACGTAGCGGCATGGCCTGCGCCTTTTCTGCCACGGAACCGCTGACGCTGACCCTTCAGAGAAAAGAAGAAGGCATTGAGGTGTGGTCGTGTACCGGCACACCTGTTGACTGTGTCAAGATGGCCCTGCACGAACTGTGCCCACGCAGGCCTGACCTGGTGATAGGCGGTATTAACCATGGTGATAATGCCTCTGTCAATACCCACTATTCAGGAACGATGGGTGTCGTTATGGAGGGTTGCATGAAGTATATTCCTTCGGTAGCCTACTCGCTGTGCGATCACCGGCCGGATGCAGACTTCAGCCCGATGGCTCCCTATGTGCGCCAGATGACGGAGCGCCTTCTGCGTGAAGGGCTGCCCAAGGGGGTGTGCCTGAACGTAAACTTCCCTGTACTTACTGCTTATAAGGGCATCCGCGTGTGCCGCATGGCCTTTGGCACGTGGGGTAATGAGCTGCAAAAGGAACGCCATCCTCGTGGCTACGACTATTGGTGGATGGTAGGCACTTACCAGAATGATGAGCCTGAGGCAGACGACACAGATAACTGGGCCCTGAGTCACGGGTACGTAGCAATTACTCCGACGCGAATGGACGTTACCGCCTACGAGGCCATGCAGGAGGTGCAACGGCTGGCTGACGGCATTGAACCATAAAGACGCTCAACTAATGAAGTACTACCTGATAGCTGGAGAAGCCAGTGGCGATCTGCATGCGTCGCGACTGATGCAGTCACTGAAACGCGAAGACCCTGAAGCGCAGTTCCGCTTCTTTGGGGGCGACATGATGGCTGCTGTAGGAGGAACACGTGTCAAACACTACAAGGAACTGGCCTACATGGGCGTCGTTCCCGTCTTGATGCATCTGCCCACCATTCTCAAGAACATGAAGATGTGCAAGCAGGACATCACAGAGTGGCAGCCTGACGTGGTCATTCTTGTGGATTACCCAGGCTTTAACCTCGATATAGCCAAGTACGTACATAAGCGACTACGGCCGATGAAAGTTTATTATTACATCTCGCCGAAGATATGGGCTTGGAAGGAGCACCGCATTAAGCGCATCAAGCGTGATGTGGATGAGCTGTTCAGCATTCTGCCTTTCGAGGTCGATTTCTTTGAGAAGAAACACCATTATCCCATTCACTACGTGGGCAACCCGACGCGTGAAGAGGTGGACGAGTTTCTTGACGAGGTGCGCGAGTCATACGGCCAGCTGGCTAATTTGCCGTACGACGTAGCGCAACGCATACATCGGCCTATCGTTGCCTTGCTGGCAGGTTCACGGCAACAGGAAATCAAGGACAACCTGCCGGCCATGCTGGAGGTGGCACGCTGCTTCCCTGACTACCAGTTCGTACTGGCCGGTGCTCCCGGCATTGATGAGAGCTATTACCAGCCGTTTCTGCAGGGCACCGATGTGCTGCTGGTCAAGGACAAGACTTACGCCTTGCTGTATCGTGCGAAGGCAGCCCTCGTCACCAGTGGCACGGCTACGCTTGAGACTTGTCTTTTTGGCGTGCCGCAGGTGGTGTGCTACCGTGTGCCGATGGCGAAGATTTATGGTGTGTTGCGTAAGCTGGTGGTAAAGGTGAAGTACGTCTCGCTGGTGAACCTGGTGGCCGACCGTGAAGTGGTGCCCGAACTGGTGGTGGAGACCTTCACGGTGAAAGCCCTGAAGCGTGAGCTGGCCCGCATCCTGCCTGGTGGCGAGGGGCGCGACGAGATGCTCCGAGGCTATGTGGAAGTGGAGCGTCGTTTAGGTAACCAGTGCGCACCTGACGAGGCGGCGAAACTGATTGTGGAGAAAATGAATAATGATTAATTAGAAAACCATAGATTATGAAAAGAATCCTGTTAACATTAACGTTTATGATGAGTCTTTTGTCATTCAACAGCGTGTCAGCCCAGAACGAGGCTCCCAAAGGGAAACTGATTTACTGTAGCTACTCTTGTCGTCGTCCGGCAGCGGGAGGCACAGAGTACTGCGAACTGATAGCCGACTCCGGCCAGGTGCCAAAGGTGCGCGTTGTGCTGTGGGAGAACTGCCATTGGCACAAGGAGGCTAAGCGCGAGTTTACTGCCGGACCGTTAGATGTGGCCAAGATGCAACAATTGCTGAATGAACTGGAAGTGTGGAAGCTCAGCGGTTACCAGCACGACGAGATGCTGGACGGTGGTGCTACTTACCGCATCTATCAGGAGTACTCTACGGGTGAGAAGTATAACGCATCGTGGAGTGGACACCATGTTAGCGCTGACGCTGAGGCAGTCTACAGCCGCATAAAAGACTTCTTTGCACTATGGCGTGAGTCGGTAGAAGCAGAAAGTGAAGAGCGGTAGCAAACTTCATTGCCGTTTCGCTCTTCACTTTCCGTTGTTATTCTGCGTTATACTTTGTCAGCAGCCCCTTGACAATGCGGCCGCTGCGCTTGATGACATCGTCGGGCCAGGGACCGCCGGGAGTGGCACGTGGCAGCAGCATGGAGCAGCTCTCGTTCTTGTCGCTTACCGACCAGAAGACCCAGCTAATCTTCAGCTCTTCCATCAGGTTAACCCATTTCTGCGTTTCTGCCTCGTTAATCTCACCGTCACCAGAGGCCTCGGTCACGCCGCTCTCGCTGACGAAGATGGGAATCTTCTTGGCTGCCTCACGCATGCGGTCACGCAAATAGTCCTTGTGGGTGGAGGCGTAGTAGTGCAGGGTGTACATTACGTTCGTAACACCCGTCAGCGGACTCTCAGCCACCAGGTGGACGTCCTGGTCCCAGTGCGGACAGCCCATCAGGATAATGTTGTCAGGGTCGTACTTGCGGATTTCCTGTATGATGGTTTGGGCATACACCTTCAAGTCGTCCCACGAGTCCTCCACTGGTTCATTGTAGAGTTCGTAGATGACGTGTGGGTACTTGCCGTATTTCTTGGCCATCTGGCCGAAGAACTTCACTGCCTCGGCAGTCATGAGTTTGTGGGAGTGCCAGTCAATGATGACATATACATCGTTCTTGATGGCCGACTCAATGACGGGTGTCATGCACTGCATGGCGTACTCGGGGTTCTCTAAGTAGTTGTCCTCAATCATAATGCCCATAGCAGCACGTATCACGTTGGCATGCCAGTCGTTTTTCAGCGTCTTCACAGCCTTTTTGTTATAGAACCGTGGCCACAGGTTGTGCCACCCTAAGCTGATGCCGCGCAAAACGATGGGCTTGCCCTGCTGGTCGCAGAGTTGTGTCCCCACTACTTGTAGCTGTCCCCATTTCTTAACGGGAGCCGTTTGTGCTGCTGCTAACTGACAAACGACAAGCGATAAAGCTAATAGTAATTTCTTCATATCTTTTTTGTTATTGGTTGAGCGTTGAGCGTTAAAACAGCGTCAGTGTGTAAAGATAGACCACTGCGGCAGGAATGGCCAGCAGCGACGAGTCGAAACGGTCGAGCATGCCGCCATGACCCGGCAGAATGTTGCCAGAGTCCTTGATGCCTAACGTGCGCTTGAAGAGGCTCTCCACCAGGTCGCCCCACGTTCCGAAAATTACCACGACGAGTCCCAGCCCGAGCCACTCTATGAGCGAGAGCATGGCCTTGCCCGTATGGTCGGGGTCTAACAGGAAATAGTGAATGGCCCACGCTACGAGCAGCACCACGATGGCACCGCCCACGCTGCCTTCCCACGACTTGCCCGGACTGATTCTTGGAAACAGCTTGTGACGGCCTAAGAGCGAGCCCACGCAATAGGCACCCGTGTCGTTCATCCAAAGGAAGACAAAGACAGACAGGGGCAGTATGGTGTTGAACATCACACGACCGTCAGGCGTGGCAGTGAATGCCAGCACGTTGAGCAGTGAGAAGGGTAGGGCAATGTACATCTGCGAGAGCATGGTGTAGGCCCAGTTGTTGATGGGGTCGGGCTGCTTGGCGTAGAGTTCGGCTACAAGCAGATAGACAATGGTGACCAAGTAGGGAATGAACACTACCGACTTGGCACTGCCACCATAGACGTCGCTGCAGAAGTAGGCCATGGCGAGGAAGAAATAGACACCAGCCACCGTGCAAATAAACCGGTTGACGGTGACGCTTTCACGTTCGTTGACCAGTCCGGTGAACTCCCAGATAGTCAGTCCGGTGACGAGGGCAAACAGCAGTACCATGGCGCGTGGGTCAAGAAAGCACGTGACAACGACTGCGACGAACAATATGCCTGTTATGGCGCGAATGATAAAGTTTTTCATGAGGCCTCTCCTTTTTCTTCAAGTTCTTTTGCTCTTTGCTCAGCCATCCGCTCTGCCTCTGCACGCATCTGGGCTTCTAAAAGTTCCTCGGCACGGCTCACCCAGGGTCGTGGACCGAAAATCTTCTCCACGTCCTCGGCGAAGATGACCTCGCGCTCCACCAGCAACTGTGCCAACTGTGCATGGCCGTCCTTGTGCTCCGTCAGTATCTTCTTGGCGCGTTCGTACTGCTCGTTGATCATCTTTAGCACCTCGTCGTCCATAATCTTCGCCGTTGTCTCTGAGTAAGGACGCTGGAACTGGTATTCCGCATTGTTGTAGTAGCAGATGTTGGGCAGTTTGTCGCTCATGCCGGCGTATGCTATCATGCCGTAGGCCTGCTTCGTGGTGCGCTCCAGGTCGTTCATGGCTCCTGTCGAAATGTGGCCAATAAACAGCTCCTCGGCAGCACGGCCGCCCAAGAGTGAGCACATCTCGTCGAGCATGGCCTCCTTGGTCTGCAGCACGCGCTCTTCGGGCAGGTACCATGCTGCACCCAGTGCCTGTCCGCGCGGCACGATGCTGACCTTGACCAGCGGGTTGGCAAACTCGGTAAACCACGATATGGTGGCATGGCCGGCCTCGTGGATGGCAATGGAGCGTTTCTCCTGTTCGGTCATGACCTTCGTCTTCTTCTCCAGACCGCCAATGATGCGGTCAACAGCATCGAGGAAGTCCTGTCGGCCTACGTTGGGGCGGTTGTGGCGTGCAGCTATCAGCGCAGCCTCGTTGCACACGTTGGCAATGTCGGCTCCCGAGAAACCCGGCGTCTGGCGGGCCAGGAAGTCGATGTCCAGGTCCTTGTCGAGCTTCAGGGGCTTCAGGTGGACGTTGAACACCTCCTTACGCTCGTTCAGGTCGGGCAGGTCAACATGTATCTGGCGGTCGAAGCGGCCAGCACGCATCAGGGCCGAGTCAAGCATGTCGGCACGGTTGGTGGCAGCCAGTGTGATGATGCCGCTGTTGGTGCCGAAACCGTCCATCTCCGTCAGCAGGGCGTTCAGCGTGTTCTCGCGTTCGTCGTTGCCGCCCATGGCGGGGTTCTTCGAGCGGGCACGGCCCACGGCGTCTATCTCGTCGATGAAGATGATGCAGGGAGCCTTCTGCTTGGCCTGCTGGAACAGGTCGCGCACACGACTGGCACCCACGCCCACGAACATCTCAACGAAGTCACTGCCCGACATAGAGAAGAAGGGTACGCCAGCCTCGCCGGCCACGGCCTTCGCCATCAGCGTCTTACCCGTTCCCGGAGGACCCACGAGCAGGGCACCCTTGGGAATCTTACCGCCCAGGTCGGTGTATTTTTGCGGGTTCTTCAGGAAATCGACAATCTCCTGCATCTCCTGCTTGGCACCAGCCTGGCCTGCCACGTCCTTGAACGTAATCTGCAGGTTGCCGCCGTTCTCGTACATCTTCGCCTTGCTCTTGCCGACGCTGAAGATGCCGCCGCCCATGCCGGCACCGCCGCCGCCCATGCGCCGCATAAAGAATATCCACACGCCGATGATGACCACAATGGGCAGAATGTTGTAAATCAGGAAGTTCATCACCTCGTTGCTGTTGCGGTTCTCGTAGCTGTAGTCGCCCGTGAACTTCTTTTCAACACGCATCTGGCTCACAAATTGTTCCACTTGGTCAACCGAGCCTATCTCTACCGTGATGAACGGCTCTGCACCCGTCTGCTGAACGCTCTGCTTGAACACCTCGCGCACTTTTTCGGGCTTGATGAACATATGTAGCTCGTTCTGGTTCTTGTTCACCACAATCTTCTGGGCGTAACCTGCCGCCACCATGTCCTTGAACTTCGAGTAGGGCACCTGCTTCTTCGTCTGCCCACTGTCTGTGCCGCCAGTCATGTAAAGGCCTATCAGTATGGCTATGACGATGAAGTAAATCCAATTCATGTTGAATTTGGGCATGTTCATCTTCGGCTGGCCGTTGTTGTTTCCGTTATTGTTGTTATTGGCATCCATTTCTTTCAGTCTTCAACGTTTATGTTTAATATTTTTTTATCTCTATAATGTCATTCAGTCCAGGTCAGGAATCCTCGTCAGCGGGGCGTCGGCCCACAAGTGCTCCAGGTCGTAGAACTCGCGCACGTCGGGCAGAAAGACGTGTACCAGCACGTCGCCATAGTCCATGGCAACCCACTGCGCATTTTCCAGTCCTGCCACTGCAGACGGCTTTTCGCCCAGCTCCTTGCTGGCAAATTCGCCCACTGACTCAGTGACAGCTTCTACCTGGGCTGGCGAATTGCCCTGGCAGATGACGAAAAACTTGCAGATACTGCCTTCTATCGCTGACAGGTCTGCAATGACGATGTTGCTTCCTTTCTTTTCCTGTATTCCTTTTGTAATTGCTTCTACTAATTGTCTTGCTTGTTCCATTTTTGTCAGTCTGAACACGATGATGCTCATGGGGGAATATGTGATGTTCCCAAGAGCACGGTTATTAACGCTGCAAAGATACTTTTTTTTCTTGTAAAACAGGTATAAATGCATTTTTTTTGCGCTTTTTTATAAATTTCTTCCGATTTTTTTTGTTGGTTTCGAAAAAAGTACTACCTTTGCACCCGCAAATCAGAAATTGGGGTATGGTGTAATGGTAACACTGCAGATTCTGGTCCTGCCTTTCCTGGTTCGAGTCCGGGTACCCCAACCAAAGCAAAGAGGCTTCCTTACGACGGGAAGCCTTTTTGCTTGTTTTGGTTACATGAAAACGCCGTTTTGACGCCGTAAAAGTGGCGTTTTGACTCAATGAAAGTGGCGTTTTGACTCAGTGAAAGTGGCGTTTTCAGAAGGTTGAAACGGCACTTTCGTGAAGAAAAGGGGGCACATGTTCGCGACAAAAATCTTTTCGCGGAGGCTGCACGGAATCCATTGTTTAGTCTGGCTGTTTTTCGTTCGTCGTCGGTGCCGCTATATATATAGGCGGCACCGACAACAAACAAAAAACTATACGCCTGACGGCGCAAAATGTCTGTCGTTAGAACTATTGGTTTTTTGAGAGTTGTTCCATCAGTTGATAGTAGTCGCAGTCGCGCAGAATGATGCGCCGCTCTGCGTCAAGTAAGTACATCTTGGGCAGCTGGCGGAGGTCGTAGTGCTGCTCAGCCTCGGGCGACTCCGTCACGTTGACGAAGGCAGTGGTCAGCTGGCCCTTTGTTTCTGCTGTGTGTAAGGCTGAGCTGTGGCGCAGACGGAACAACAGGTCCTGGCAACGCTCACAGTCAGGGTCGAGGAAGACGAGGAGGATTTGAGATTTGAGGTTTGAGGTTTGAGATTTATACTCATGTCCTTCCATGTCGCGGAAGGAAAAGTCGGGGGCAATGGTGCCTACGGCATTCCCTGTCAGCAGGTTGACCATGAACTGGGCGCGCTGTCGCTGAGCGTCGTTTGCTGCTGACGAGTCAATGATGTGCTGGGCAACCAGCAGGTAGAGATGGTCGTTGTGCAGGGGTGACTCCTGGTCGTTCAGGTATTTGTCAGCCATATCGACCATGAAACAAAAGGTTTCCTGGTTGGCTGCGGCAGATGTCAGCCACTGGTTGACTGCCTGCTGCTGTACTTGTGCTGAGGCATAGCCCAGCAGAGCAATAAAGTTAGAGAGTGCCTGCTCGGTGTAGCCCTCACGCTGCAGCAACTGGGCATTGCTGAAGTCGTAGCGTTCCCAATAGTGGCTGACGGCATAGTCGGCACGTGCTGTCACGTTGGTAATGGTGTCAGGAACGGCTGGCACAGCATACTCCTCCTGAGCTGTCGCTGACAGGCTCAGGAGGAGTAGTATGATGAGGATGGAATAAAATCTTTTATTCTTTTTCACGATTCTCAGCATCGATGGCCTTGATTTTCTCGCGTACGAGGTTCATGTCGTCCTTCAGGCGCTGTACCTTGCGGTTCATTTCGTCGATGAGCGAGTTACCCTTCTTGCTCGACGCATTCAGGAAACCAAGGTTGTTCTCGTAGGTCTGCACCTCGCTCTTCAGCTGTTCGTACTGGCGCATCAGGCGGGCACGCTCGTTGTCGAGTGCACTCTCGCCACGTTCTGCCACTTGCTTGAGGTTGTCCTTGAACTTGCTCAGACGGCGACGGGCTACGCTGATGTTCAACTCGCCGTAGAGCTTGTCGAGCACTGCGTGGTATTCCTCGTAGAGCTTATCCTTCTCCTTAAAGGGCACGTGACCTATGCTCTGGTACTCCTCTACAAGTTTCTGCACCTTCTCCTGCAGGTTCTCGCCCTGCTCTTCGGCTACAGCCTTGAGCTTGGCAATGATGTCACGCTTGCGGGCCAGGTTCTGGTGCTCCTCGCTACGCTGTCCGGCACCGGCAGCATTACGTGCCTCAAAGAACTTGTTGCAGGCTCCGAGGAACTCTTCCCACAGCTGGTCACCCAGTTTCTTGGGCACTACGCCGATGGTCTTCCACTCCTTCTGCAGGGCAATGAGCTTGTCGCTTGTTGACTTCCATTCGGTGCTGTCCTGCAGCTCCTTGGCTTTCTCAATGAGTGCGCGCTTACGCTCAGCATTGGCCTTGAAGCTGTCTTTGAGGCTCTTGAAGTACTCTGCCTTCTTGGTGAAGAAGTCGTCGCATGAAGCGCGGAAACGCTCAAAAATCTTGACGTTCATCTTCTGTGGGGCAAAGCCTATGGTTTTCCATTCGGCCTGAATGGCGATGATTTCCTTGGTGCGCTTCTCCCAGTCGGATGAGCTCTTGCTCTCAGCGCCTGCAATAGCTTCTACCTTCTCGCAGAGGGCCGTCTTGCGGGCCAGGTTGTCTTCTTCCTTGGCACGCAGGGTGTCGAAATGCTGCTGATGGCGCTTGTTGATGACGGTGCTGGCAGCCTTGAAGCGGTTCCATATTTCTTCGCGCAAGTCCTTGTTGACAGGGCCTATCTCACGGTATTCCTGGTGCAGTTTCTGCAGCTGGTGGAAGGCGCTGATGACGTCAGGTTCGTCAGCCAGTCGCTCGGCAGCCTCGCAGAGCTTGGTCTTCATCTCAAGATTCTTCTTGAAGTCATATTCGCGGGCCTCGCTGTTGAGCTTAAGCAGGTCGTAGAACTGCTCTACATAGAGCTGGTAGTTACGCCACAGCTCGTTGGCCTTTTCGGCAGGAACGTTCTTGATGTCCTTCCACTCCTGCTGCAGTGCCTTGAATTCCTGGTATGACTTGTTGGCTTCTTCGGGCGAGGTTATCATGCCTTTCAGGCGCTCAATGATGTCGAGCTTGCGTTTCAGGTTTTCTGCTTTCTCAGCCTCCTGTTCCTTAAACATCTGGGCACGCTTCTCCTTGATGATGCCCATTTCGGCCTTGAAGGCCTCTTCGTCCGGGTCGGGGGTTATCTGATAGTTGGCAGGGTCGCCGCCAGCCTCTGTGTATGCCTTGAACTGGGCATCGCGTTCTGCTATGTGCAACTTGTAGAATACCGTTTTTAGGTAGTCTATCTCTTCTTTCTGCAGCGGCTCGTCGCCATGGGCCAAGTCGGTGATGCGCTCCAGAATCTCCTTCTTGGAGGTGTAGGTCTTGCGCTCCGTCTCCTGGTCGGCTGCGGGGTTTTCTACTGTTGCTTCTTCAGCAGCTGTTGTTTCTACTACGGGTGCTTCTTCAGCGGGTGCGGCCGTCGTCTGGGCCTGCTGCTCCTCCTGAATACCCATTTCAAGGGTCTTGTCTTGAGAGTCCATTGTTTAAACGGTTTAGTTTAAAATTAGGTTAGATCACACATTAATCAATCGCCAAAGATACGAAAAAAAAGTAAAAGGGTAAAAAAGAAAAAAGGTAAAACACCGTTCGTTTGCATTATTTAACGCTTAGTGCTACCTTTTTTACTTTTTTACCTTTTTACTTTTTCACCTTTAAATAAGTCTCTTATGCCTGAAAATGAACCACGACACGACGGAAATGATGATGCTTAGGAGAATGGCAATGATGAACCCGACGGGGTTGTTCTCCATGCCGTTCACCAGATTCATGCCGAAGAAAGAGGCCACCAGCGTGGGCAGCATCAGGATGATGGTCACTGACGTCAGCGTACGCATGATGGTGTTCATGTTGTTATTGATGATGCTTTGGTAGGTGTCCATCGTCGATTCCAGGATGTTTGAGTAGATGTTGGCCGTTTCGCGGGCCTGTGTCATCTCAATGTTGACGTCTTCAATGAGGTCGGCGTCCAGTTCGTCAATCTGGAGTTTGAACTTCAGTTTCGAGAGCAGCGTCTCGTTACCTCGGATGGATGTGACAAAGTAGGTCAGTGAGTCCTGCAGTCGTGAGAGCCCAATGAGGCTTTCGTTGTTCACCTCCTGGTCGAGGTTGCGCTTGGCTTTCTCAATAAGCAGGTTGATTTGCTTGAGTCGCTTCAGGTACCAGACGGCTGACGAAAGGAACAGGCGGAACGTCATATCGACAAAGTCAGTAAACCCCTCGCCGCGTTTCTGCTGGAAGCTGACGAAGTCTATCATCATGTTCGTCTCGAAGTAGCACACGGTGATGGTCACGTCACGTTTGTGGATGATGCCGAGCGGCACCGTCGTGTAAGGGGTGCGTGAGCGTACCTCCTTGACGTAGGGAATACGCAGGATGATGAGCATCCAACCGTCGTCATATTCATAGCGGGCACGCTCGTCGGCGTCGCTGATGTCGCTCATGAAATAGTCGGGAATGTTGAATCTCTCCTCCAACATCTGCTGGTCTTCTTCTGTCGGACATGTCACCTGTATCCAACAGTTGGGCTGCCACTCCTGGAGCTGGGTCAGTCCTTCGTTGTAGTTCCAATAAGTCTTCATTGTTGCTAATCCTTTTTGTTCGAGGTACGAGGTACGGTGTACGAGGTACGTGAATAGTTTAGCGGCAAAGGGATTAGCAGCCTTGCTCGCTATTTCCCCTGCCTTTTACGAATTGTTTTTATCCGCCGGGTAATCGTCCATTTTTGTTACTATTTTGGTTATTTCGCCTGCAAAGGTAATAATAAAAGTTGAAAGTTGAAGGTGGAAGGTTAAAAGATTTTTCCAGTTTATGTTTTTTTTAACACTCAACGCTCCACGCTCAACGCTCCACCCTCCACGCTCAACCCTCAAAACTCTGGATGAACTCCTTGAGGTTCTCGCCGCTGTCCATCTGCAGTTTCTTGCGCAGGCGGTAGCGGGCTGTCTCAATGCTGCGCGTGCTGGTGTTGAGCAGTGATGCCATTTCCTTGGAACTGAGTCCCATGCGGAGGTAGGCACACAGCTTACGGTCATTCAGCTTCAGGTCAGGGAAATGCTCAGTCAGTTTGCGCATGTAGTTGTCATAGACCAGGTTGAAGGTCTCTTCGAATTTTTCCCAGTTCTCGTCGTCGTTGATGTTTTGCTGTATGCCACGGCGTATGTCCTTTATCATGCGGTTAATGTTGGCCTTCGGAGCTTCCTGACGCACACTTTCCGAGAGTTCCTCCATTTGAGTGTCGAGTGACAACAGCATATCGTTCTTGCGCATGAGGTTGATGGTGGAGTCAGCCAGTTTACTGGCGTTTGACTTCATGTCGTACTCCAGCTGTTTAGTGCGTAGCTTTAGCAGCTCCCGTTCGTTCTCTGCCTGTTCCAGGGAGAACTGTTGCTGTTGCTGCTTCAGCTGACGCTCCTTTTCGGCCTTTACCTTAACGAGCTCGCGTTCGGAACGCTGTTTCAGATAGCGCAACAGCCAATAGACCAAGGCGACTGTTAGTAGCGCATAGAGCAGATAAGCCCACCACGTCTCGTACCAGGCGGGCAGGACGACAATGCTGATGGAGGCTTCCTCGGTGGTGCCATTCAGGGCGTTTAGGGCGCGCACATGGAAGACGTATGTGCCCTTGGGCAGTTTAGCATAGTCTTTGGCGGTAGTGCGCTGGGGTTGGCTCCAGTCCTTGTCGTAGCCTTCCAGCATACACTGGTAACTGACGGCTTTGTCGTCGCGGAACTCAGTCTGCACAAACTCTATGCGTATGGAGTTCTGGGTGTGAGGAATGCGTATTTGCTGTTCCAGTTCGTCGGCGTTCAGGTTCAGATAAAGTATTTGGTTGCCTTCGTCCGTACTAACCACTCTGCGAATATAGGTCAGCGCGGGCTGGCTCTTGTCGTGATAGCGGTTGTTCAGTACGAAGAAGCCCTCGTTGCCGTTAATCAGCGTATGCTGGCTGTCCAGCTGAAAAGGCGAATTGCCTCCAATGTGCAGTCGCTGGCTGGCATTGCGGTAGGAGAGACTGTCCAACCGATAGCTCCCGTCTGACTGCCGAATGGCCAGGGCCAGGAATCCAGGCTTGCAGGCCCACAGGTCATTGCTGGCCGTCTGACAGATTCGCAGGGCAGTGCCGTAGGTGTTGAAGATGCTGCTCTTCTGCTTGTCTAATGTGAGTTGTCGGCTCTTGGGGTCGTAGCCGTACAGCCCGTCAACGCATGACACATAGACCCTTCCGTCAATGCGGCAGAGCAGGTTCCCCTGGTCCATGATGAGGCCGTTGCCCTTGTGGAAGTAATCGGTGCGAGTGGTTTCTGTCAAATCGTCGTTCAGCTGTACGTGGTAGATGCCTTTCTGCCAGTGGCTGATCCAGATGCTCTCGTCATTGTCAACGTAGAAGTCGCCGCCTGACAGGTTCAGTCCTTTGATGCGGTGATGCAGCCGGTAGGTGCTGCCTTGGCGTTCCAGCACGAAGAACCCCGTATAGTCGCATCCCAGCACCATTTGTTCGTGGTGTGGCAGGGCGGCAAAGTTCCAGGTGCCCTTCACCCCGCTGATGTGCTCGGCTGTTAGTCCTCGAATCACGTATGCGCCGTTGTCGCTGCCGCAGAGGAGGGTTCCTTGAATGTCGGTCAGTGCCCACACCTGTCCTGTCATGCCAGGTAGCAGTGTTGGGGTGACGGGTGAAGGATGATGGGTGATGGGGTACGGTGTGGCAAAGAGCCCCTGGTTGGTGCCCAGGTAGAGCCATTGTCCGCTGACGACGGCGGCGTAACCGGTGCCGATGTGGCTGAAGCTGTTGATGAGGCTGCTGTAGGGTGCCTCGCTCATCACGTAGCTGATGCCGTTGTCCAGTCCGAGCCATAGGTTGTGGTTGCGGTCAAACATCATGGAGAGCACCGTGTTGTTCTGCAGCCAGGAGTTGATGTTGGCGTATGCCGTTTGTCCGCTCTTAAGGTTGTAGGCCACCATGCCGCCCCGAACGGTGCCAAAGGCTATGTTGTCGCCATCGATGTCAGCGCAGAAAACCTGATTGTCGTGCAGATAGGGCATGATGGGCAGGTCGAGGGCGTGCAGCTGTTGTCCGTCGTAGGCCAGCACTCCGTCGCTGCTGGTCACGAAGAGCGTCTGTGCACCATGTTTCAGAATGGAGCGTACCACTTTCCCCTTCAGTTGCTCTGTACCTGGCAAGGGAGTCAGCGCATTGTGGTTCACTACGCAGACACCCTCGCTGCCTGCTGTAATAATGCGCCCGTCAATATGTGCCGCACATTCTATGCGCTGGCCGTTAGAGATGGTTTTTATTTGTTGCTGCTTTGGCGAATAGACCAGCAGTTCTTCTTTACTCTGGAATACGATGTTCTCACCACTGCTCATGATACTCCACACTTCGCCAATGCTCTTTTTGCCTGACGGCAGTAGGCTTGTCAGAGAGTGGTAAGTGATGTCCATGTGCTGCTGGTCCATCTCGAAGTAGCCCAGCTCGTCGGATGCTCCGGCATAAAGACGCAGTGAAGACTGGTCGAAGAGCAGTGCCCTCACCACAGAATAGTTGCTGACATAATGCAGTGACCATGAACTGCCGTCGAAAGTAAGCAGTCCCTGATTGTTGCCAATGAAGACACGCTGGTTTGGTCCGTCCTCGAAACACCAGTTCTGAGTACCGGCCTGATAGTCGCTGGTGCTGAAGTTGCGAACTTGTGGATATTGGGCTCTTATGCTTACGCACGCGAACATTATTAAAAAATAGAGAATGAATAGTTGTCTCATTGGCTGTGGTAAAAAAAATTTAGTTATGGTGCAAAGTTAAAATAAAAAGTGCATTCTTGTTCCCTTTTTCTTATTTATTCGTTCCTTTTTGTGTATTATTAACATTTGCTGTCCGTTGTGAGGTCGTAAAAAGTGGAAATGAGTTGGCGTGGTCTTCTTGCAAATCTTTGTTTTTCAACGTTTTGTTTCGTCTTTTGAGGTGGAAATAATGGTGGGTATTGTGGCTGATTTGGGAGTAAAAGTGAGTTTTTTGTGAGTTAATTTCTATGGCAGTAATTATAATAAGACCTATCTTTGCGCTCAGAAAACCTGAACGGAATAAAACTATCAACTTAAATAAAATTGTTATGAAGAAGAATTACTTATCAACATTCGCTTTGGGAGCCATGCTTATGGCTTCTGCAACAGTTCATGCACAGTACATCACCGAGGCCCCTGCCGGAGGCTTCGATTTCTCTCAGGGTAAGGACTACGTGGTCATTTATGCTCCTGACGCTCAGGTCAGTGCCATGGGCAGCAATATCCTGTCCAACCAGAACCTCGACCCCGCCATGGTCAACAATCAGTTCTACTACTGGACGGCCGACTGGGATGCCACGCTTTTCACGCTCTATGATATAGAGGACACGCAGGCCAACTCCTTCGGTGGCAGTGACAAGCTGAACATGACTCCGCTCTACGAGTGGGGCTCCGGTCACTTCGGTGCGAAGGCTCAGCCTTACGACCTGTCATGCATTACCAATGACCATGTTCTGCACATCGGCTTTATGAACATCGGTGCTGAAACCGCTTCTAACAACTTCAAGTTTGTGTTCGGCCCGAATAATACGGAGATTCAGTTAGTGGTCAACAAGGCTGTAGGCCAGATGGCCGGCAATCTGGTTGGCGTAGGCAATGCTCCTGCTGTTAATAAGTGGTATTATTTAGACATTCCCATCAGCGACCTGCTCGATGAGAACGGTGAGTTCGGCTTTGAGTGTGACTTCAGCAAGCCTACTGGTGAGATTATATTTACGGTAGGATTCGACGGTGCCACACCTTCCAAGTTTACCGTCGGCACTGTTGACCCTGACACGGGCATGAAGACCATCACTATTGACGAAAAAGGTTCTGCACTCGCTATTGACGGCGTATTCCTTTACAAGAAGAATGCCACAGGCATCAGCACGGCAACCATCAGTGAGCCTGCTGCCGACGCAGCTGTCTATAGCCTATCTGGTCAGAAGGTGGGTGCCGGCTATCATGGTGTGGTCATCAAGAACGGTCGTAAGTACATACAGTAATTTAAAAAAACGAACGAGATATGAAGTTATCAACTATTCTTTACGGTGCTTTGTTTGCAGCAGTGTTCCCCACTGCTGCTTCGGCACAGATAGAAGGTGCTCCCGCCGGTTATCAGCTGGTGTGGAGTGACGAGTTTGAAGGCACAGCTCTTAACGAGAACAACTGGTCTATTGAGGTCAGCGGCAGTGGTGGAGGCAACCAGGAGTTGCAGTACTACCGCCGTGAGAACGTGTCGGTAGAGGACGGCAACCTGGTGCTCACCGCCCGTCGCGAGAACTACCAGGGCAAGAGCTTTACCTCTGGCCGTATTAACTCGAACCAGAAGGCCGCCTTCAAGCATGGCATCATGCAGGCGCGCATCAAGTTCCCCCTGACGGCCAACGGACTGTGGCCTGCCTACTGGATGATGGGTAACGACATCAACAAGTACGGATGGCCGCGCTGTGGTGAGATGGACATCGTGGAAATGGGTCATTTCAATGGTATTAATCAGGGCATTCAGGACCGTTACTTCTCCGGCACGCTGCACTATGGCCCTGACGCCAGCAACGAGCATCACCAGCAGATCAGCCATGAGTTCGACAGCGACAAGTTTGCCAGCATGGACCCGGTGGAGGGCGAGTACCACATCTTCACCATCGAGTGGGACGGAGAGTATCTTTATATGTACTACGACCTGGAGGCATATACCAATCCCAAGAAGCGTCAGGCACTCTATTTCACCAACGGTATTGCCTATACTGACGATACCATGTCGCCGGGCCACTACTTCCAAAAACCTTTCTACTTCCTCTTCAACTTGGCTGTAGGCGGCACGTTTACCAACATCTTTAATGCCAACGGCATCACGGCACTGCCCACAGCAGGCTCTGAGGCCAAGATGTATGTTGACTGGGTACGCGTCTATCAGCTGGAAAGCGACACCGACGCCCAGTATCTCTACTACGACGAGAACGGCAACAAGCAGACCAACATTGAGGAAGAGCCCGATAAGCCCAGTCAGCCGGACAACCTGACCGAGCTGTCGAGCTTTGCCACCGAGGCCCTCGATGCCAATGGCAATCCCACCTTCAGCTTCAGCGATGCCTACGACGTAGTGCTCATTTCCACCAGTGAGGGCGTTACGGGCCACTTCCTTTCAGAGAGCAACGTGCTGAAGGACCTTAACGTCAACAACACCAACCGTAACCTCTACATCTGGGAAAATACCTACGTGCCTGTTAATCGTGACGGCAAGGACAACTCCTTTGGGTGGGCCGAGGGCTACAACATGTTCACCGTGGCCAGTGCAGGCTGGTCAGGTCTGGGTTTCAACATCACGAACGAAGACCTCTCCATGATTGACGACGAATACTGGTTCCACTTTGCCATGAAGGGCGACGACCTCGAACAGCACACCTCTCACGAGGTGCAGGTGGGTAACGCCAAGTTCCGCGTAGGCGTGAGCGACGGCAAGCTGGCCAGCATCGGCGACTTCAAGCGTGACGGCAAGTGGTACTTCTTTGATATTCCTGTCAAGGCTCTCCGTCAGTTTGCTACCAAGCTGTTTGCCAACAACGGAGCCGACGACAACGTTGTTGCCTTCCTCAGCGGCGGCGTTACTGATGCCTCCATCTCCTTCGACAACATCTTCTTCTACAAGAGCCACAGCAAGGAGATTCCCGTTTATAAGGACACCAACGCTGACCTCGGACAGTATGGCTACAAGAGCGTGAAGGACGACGGCACATGGGCCTTCGACCTCACTCAGGTAGGTGAGATGATTCCCCTTCAGCTTTCTGAGGACGTGTGGAAGGGCGTGACCAGCGACGGTAACTATCTCGATACCGACCTTGTACAGGCTGACCGCGACTACACGCAGAGCAACAACTACTACACATGGGAAGGCACTATGGTGGGCGACCACATCGACGGTGTGGCCAACTCTTCTGGCGTCTTCACGGGCGGCATCTCTGCCTGGGCTTCTACTACGGCGCTGAACTGGAACGGCATGGGCATTGCCTCGGCCACCCAGAAGGACCTCTCCATGATTGACGACTCCTATTATCTGCACATCGCCCTGCGCTCTGACGCTGCCGTGGGACACATTCCCGTTCGCGTCCGCTTTGGTGCAGAGGATGCTGATGCCATCCTGACCTTCGGTGCCTACAGCACGCACCCCATCTTTGCTGACTTCCCCCGCGACGGCGAGTGGTATGCCTTCGATATTCCCGTGGCTGAGCTGAAGAAGCTGGGACGCCTCTGGAGCAAGGGTAACGGCAACGTTGCCATAGGCGAAAACCTGCTGGCCTTCAACACCATGGATACCTACTATACCGGCAGCTGGTTCTCGTTCGACAACATCTTCTTCTGGAAGAAGTCTGACGGCACCGCTCCCGAGGTCAACGAACTGGGACAGTTTGGCTATAAGAGCCTGAATGACGCAGGCGAGTCTGATTTCGTGTTCGAGAATCGTGACTTCATCAACTTCAACGTCTCGGCAGCCACCATCGACATGCAGACGGAGGGCGGCACGAAAGATGAGAACATCCTCGCCGGTTACTACGATCTGAACAATTGGGAGGGCGACTGCTACACCAATGGCGCCCATAGCGGCGAGACTGTCAACTCTTTCGGCATCTCCGACCAGGGCTGGATTGACTGGGTGGTCGCTAACAAGGGCTGGTCAGGCGGCGGCTTCATTGCTCCTGACGGTGCCGACCTCACCGTGCTGGAACAGGGCGACTGGTATCTGCACTTCGCCATGCGCGGCACCGATGCCTGCAACCACCTTGTTGGCTTTGCTGAGTCGCGCTTTACCATCGGCTCAACAGCCTTTGACCAGAACACGCCCGTCATTGGCAACTACAAGCGTGACAACGAGTGGTACTCGTTCGATATTCCCTATAGCTACATCAAGCAGACGTTCCCCAACCTCTTCCCACAGTCGAATGGTGGGCAGACGGCCTGGAAGGGTAATCTCGTCTGGTTCATGAGTGGCGGTCAAACTGGCGACGAGCTGCAGATGGGCGAAGTGTTCTTCTGGCGTGAGAAGGTGGGCACCGGTATCGCCTCCCATGAGTTCCTTGAGTCCTGTGAGCCCCATGAGTCCTATTACTCCCTCGACGGCCGCAAACTCAGCGGGAAGCCTTCGCAGAAGGGCATCTATATCTATAAAGGAAAGAAATACGTCATCAAATGAACATCAAGTTTTGTTTTATAGTAATTATTAGTTTGGTTCTCACCAGTCATGCCGCCTTGGCGCAGCAGCGAAGCGTTAAGCGCGGCATGTGCTGGGATGAGAGCACCCAACCCCTCACAGACGCCCCCATCAGCAAGATGGCACCGGGCGTCTCGTGGTATTATAACTGGGGACAGACACCACAGGCTGCCTCCGTCACGCTGATAGGAACGGCCGACGGCATCGACTTTGTGCCTATGTGTTGGAATGGAGCCTTCAACGAGACCGCCCTGCGCGAGTATCTTACCCTCCACGCTCAACCCTCCACGCTCAACCCCTACCTCCTCGGCTTCAACGAGCCGAACCTCGCATGGAACGTGGGTGGGGCACAGATGACGCCACAGCAGGCAGCCGACGTCTGGCCTGCTGTCAGACGGGTGGCACAGGACTTTGGCCTGCAACTCGTAGCCCCCGCCCTGAACTTCTCGGGCGACCAGGTGGGAGACCGCGTGTGGAGTCCATTCGAGTGGTACGACGAGTTCTTCCGCCTCTGTCCCGACAGCGGCATCGACTTCCTGGCCTTCCATAGCTACATGAACTGGTATTCAGCCGTCAGCTGGGTGGCCTCCGAGTATTTCTATACAGATGCAAACG